>Ga0256914_1000886_pt1 | contig 28751 bp, 22 predicted proteins | sample HulkmetaG_FD_191571 | JGI IMG/M metagenome (GOLD analysis project Ga0256914, IMG submission 191571) | Hydrothermal chimney microbial communities from Main Endeavour vent field at the Juan de Fuca Ridge, Pacific Ocean - Hulk | ecosystem: Environmental > Aquatic > Marine > Hydrothermal vents ... | reverse complement strand
ACGGGACATCGAATGGGGTATTCCGGTGCCCTTGCCGGGGTACGAACACAAGCGCATCTACGTCTGGTACGACGCGGTGATCGGCTACTTCTCCGCCACTGTGGAATGGAGTCAGATCACCGGCCAACCTGACGCGTGGAAGGTGTGGTGGCAGGACCCGGACACCCTCACCTATTACTTTATTGGCAAGGACAACATCCCCTTCCACACCATCATCTGGCCGGGGATGCTCATCGCGTACGGCGGCCTGAACCTGCCCTATGACGTTCCCGCGAACGAGTACTTGAACGTGGAGGGCCGGCAACTCTCCAAGAGTCGCCGCTGGGTTATCGAAGTCCTGGACGTGTTGGAGCGCTACGACCCCGACCCGTGGCGTTACACCCTCGCGGCCATCATGCCCGAGGCCGGCGACGTCAACTTCACCTGGGAGGAGTTCGTCCGCCGCAACAACGACGAACTGGTGGCCACCTGGGGCAACCTGGCCAACCGGGTCCTCACCTTTGCGTACAAGAACTTTGACAAGCGAGTGCCCCAGCCCGGCCCCTTTGACGAAAAGGACCGGGCTATCCTGCAGGCGTCAGAAGAAGCGTTTACGAAGGTTGGCCGCCACCTGGACGCGGTCCAAATTCGCGCCGCCTTACGGGAGGCCCGGGCCCTGGCCGAGGCCGCGAACAAGTACCTTAACGAAAAGGAACCCTGGGTCCAGATCAAGCAGGACCGAGACGCGGCCGCCACGACCATCTACGTGGCCTTGCAGGTAGTGGACCGGCTGAAGGTGCTCTTCACGCCTTTCCTCCCCTTCTCCAGCCAGAAACTGCACGAGTATCTGGGATATGAGGGCAACCTCATGGGCCGTCAATGGGTGGAGGAGGTGAAGGAGGAGCAGAAGACGCACCTGGTGCTGCGCTACGACGGCAGTGAGATCCCCGTGCGGTGGGAGCCGACAACGTTGCCCGTGGGACAAGCCTTGCGGAAACCCAAGCCGCTGTTCCGCAAGTTAGATCCCGCGGTGGCAGAGGAAGAGGTCCAGCGCATGTTGGCGAACGTCAGGCGGTAGGATCGCGGGTGGGCACACGGACATACGAGGACGACGCGGGCTTGCAGGCTCGCGTTCTGGCTCATCAGCGCTATTCCGAGCACTCTGTGGACTTCTATGCCTGGGTGGTGGAACATGCCCCCTGGCAGGGTGGGGAACACATCCTGGACGTGGGATGTGGTAATGGGGCGCTGTTCCCCTACTGGGTCGCGCACCAGGCCCAGATCACAGCCCTGGATCGTTCTCCGGGAATGATCGCGCGGGCTCGGGCGCGTGGGGCCCGGGCTCGCCTTCTCGTCGGTGACGCACAGGCCCTCCCGTTCCCTGATGCCACCTTTGATTTGGTGTTCGCGGTGCATGTGTTTTTCCTGGTGGAAGATGTAGATGCGGCTTTGCGCGAGGCTTGGCGAGTGTTGAAGTGGGGCGGCCATTTGGTTGCTTCCACGAACACGGAGGAAAGTCAGGCTCCCCTTTACGAAATTCACAATAGGGCCTTATCCGCTGTAGGGCGTCCTCCCTCTCCTCCCCCCCACCTTCGGTTTCCTTTGGGGCGTGGGACCGCGATGGTCCGAAAAGTGTTTGGCAACGCGAGGGTGGATGTTCTTCACAACGCGTTCCTCTTCCCCAGTGTGGATCCGGCCTGGGATTATTACATGAGCGGGATTGTAGATGATGTTGGCGGTCCCCCGTTGACGCCGGAGGAGCGGGCCCGGGTGGGGCGGGAGGCGCGTTCGCTCATGGACGCGATCTTCGCCCGGAGGTCAGTGTGGCGAATTCCCAAGGATGCCGGGGTGATCGTGGCTCAGAAATTGGATACTGGGGACGCGTGAGACGATGTTGGGAACACACAGGCTCTGTGGTATACTGCAACCATGTTAACCTGGGAAGAACGTGCAGAACTGGAAAGTCGGTGGTTCCCTGACGCTCAACAACGCCTGTGGGGACGTTTCCGTTCCGAGTTAGCCGAGGCGATTGGCCCTCACTCGCTGGTGTTGGACGCGGGGGGCGGGAAGGGTTCGTGGTTTCTGCGTTCCCACGTGGGCGACGCGCGCTTGGTTGTCGGCGTGGATGTGGAACGACCTCCTTACCACATTCTGGACGCGTTCGTGCAGGGGGCGTTGGAGGCGTTGCCTTTTCCCACGGGAACGTTTGATGTGGTTGTGTGCAATGATGTGATAGAGCACCTTGTTCATCCCAGGGAGAGCATGGCAGAAATCGCGCGCGTGTTGCGTCCGCCATCACAGCCTGGAGCCCGTGACGGCGGCTTGTTCTTCTTTAAGACCCCTTCCTTACACGCCCCTTCCACCCTGATCACTCACATGTTGCCCTATCGCTGGCACCGCGGGCTTAAGCGTTTCCTGGGCGTTCCTGAAGAAAATGTGTTTCCCACCGCGTTTCGGTGTAACACCCCTTCTGCCCTGGACACGTGTCTCCGTGAGGTGGGGTTGGAGCGGGAGTGGATGCTCTTGGTGGATGGGACTTTTGGGTATTTTGCGTTCAATCGGCCCTTGTACGTGTTGGGATTGTTATATAGCCGGCTGGCTTATGCGCCTTTCCTACGGCCGATCCGATCCACAATAGTAGGGGTTTACCGCCGCGTGCGGTGACGCGCGGGCGCATCGACGTTCACCGGACAAGATTTTGTACCTCCTGATGAGCGATTCCGCAGGAGAGGTAGATCATGGGAAAAGAAGGATCCGACCGCTTGGCTCGTTACCACCGTCAGGTTATCTTCCGGGAGATGGGACGGGAGCGCCAGGAGAAACTCCTGGCCGCGCGCGTGGCCGTTGTTGGCGTGGGCGCGACCGGCTCCACCATTGCCAATTGGCTGGTGCGCGCGGGCGTGGGGTACGTGCGCCTTATTGACAGGGATTTTGTCGAACTGCACAACCTGCACCGCCAGGCCATTTACGATGAAGAGGATGTGCGCGAGGGGTTGCCCAAGGCCGTGGCCGCGGCCCGCCGTTTGCAGCGGGTGAACAGCGACATCACCATCGAGCCCGTGGTCGCGGATTTCAATCCCTCCAACGCGGAGGACCTCCTCCGGGATGTGGACCTGATTATGGACGGGTCGGACAACTTTTTCACCCGTTACCTGATTAACGATGTGAGCCTGAAATTGAACATCCCGTGGATTTACACAGGGGCTATTGCCGCGTACGGGTCTTCCGCCACCTTTGTCCCGCACGAGGGCCCCTGTTTCCGCTGCATTTTTCCGGAAATGCCGGAACACGCGGACACGTGTGATACAGTAGGGGTTCTGGGGCCGGTGGTAGGTGTGATCGCGTCCTACAGCGCGGGAGAGGCGATTAAGTTGTTGACCGGTATGGGGGTACGAAATCCCGGTTTGGTTTATTTTGATCTCCTGGCGAATTCATGGGACGTGTTGACCGTGGAGAAACGCCCGGATTGTCCCGCGTGTGGGTTGGGTCGTTACGATTTTCTCCACGCTGAGGGGGGAACCTGGGCCACTGCGCTCTGTGGCAGCAATTCGGTGCAGGTGGTCCCGCGCGGTCGTGTGCGGGTGGATTTGAACGCGTTGGCCGAACGGTTGCGCCCCCTGGTCGAGGTGGAGGATGTGCGGGTGACGCCTTACCTGTTGCGCTTCCGGGTGGACCAGTGTGAGATTTCTGTGTTTGACGATGGTCGGGCTATTATCAAAGGAACGGCAGACACGCAAAAGGCTCAGGCTCTGTATGCTCGTTATATCTCGCCCACATAAGGTATGGGGCCTTTACGGTTAAAGAGGGTGAGTGAGGATGGCTAAGACGCGCGTGGAGTACGTGTGCACCAACTGTGGGGCCACGTTCCCTAAGTGGTACGGGCGTTGCCCCAAGTGTGGGGAGTGGAACACGCTGGAGGAGGTGGTCGTGGCGCCCCAGGACACGGGACGGGGCGCGCGTACCCGTTCCACCATGCCTCTAACGGAAACCACCCCCCCGCGGCCCTTGCCCGACATTGACACGGAGGATGTGCGTCGTATTCCCGTGGACATGGGCGAGTTAAGTCGGGTGCTGGGTGGCGGCATTGTGCCGGGAATGGGCGTCCTGGTAGGTGGGGAGCCGGGCATTGGTAAGTCCACCTTGCTCCTCCAACTGGCCGCGGAAGTAGCCCGTAAGGTGGGGGATGCGCTGTACGTTACCGGGGAGGAAAGTGCCCAACAGGTGAAACTGCGAGCCCGTCGCCTGGGTATTTCAGAGCCCAACCTGTACATCCTGGCCGAAATTCACCTGGAGACTATCCTGCACCATATTGAGCGCATGGAGCCTTCCCTGGTGGTGGTGGATTCCATTCAGGCCGTGTATTCGGACGCGTTGCCCGCGGCCGCGGGCAATGTGAGCCAGGTGAAGGAGTGTGCGGCTCGCCTCCTGCGCCTGACCAAGGTGCTGAATATCCCCCTCTTCCTGGTGGGCCACGTCACCAAGGAAGGACTTATCGCGGGGCCCCGGGTTCTGGAGCACATGGTGGACACGGTCCTCTACTTTGAGGGGGAGCGTTTCCACACGTATCGGGTGCTCCGCACGGTGAAGAATCGTTTTGGCTCCACGAATGAGGTTGGGGTTTTCGAGATGAGCGAGCGGGGCCTGGTGGAGGTTCCCAACCCGTCGGAGGCTTTTCTGGCAGAACGCTTGCCCAACGCGGCCGGCTCCTCCATTGCGGTCACAATGGAGGGGACGCGGCCTTTGCTGGTGGAGGTACAGGCGTTGACGTCCACCACGTCTTTCAGCCAGCCCCGGCGTACGGCCAACGGCGTGGATTTTAATCGCCTTCTCCTGCTGACGGCTGTGCTCAGCAAGCGGGTCGGGCTTCGCCTGAGTGATCAGGATGTGTTCGTCAATGTGGTGGGCGGTCTGCGAGTGGATGAGCCTGCCGCGGATCTGGCCGTGGCCGCGGCCATTGTGTCCAGTATGCGTAATCAGCCCATCCCCGCGGATGTGGTGCTGGTGGGCGAGGTGGGCCTGAGTGGGGAGGTACGCAGTGTCGCGCACTTAAACCGCCGCCTGCACGAGGCGGCCAAATTGGGATTTCGGCGGTCTATAGTGCCCCGTACGCACGCGCGGCGAGGTGGTGAAAGCGTGCCTGAGGGGTTGGAAGTGATCCGGGTCCGCACTCTGGCCCAGGCCCTGGATGAGATTTTGTAGTGATGGACGTTGAAGGTCGCCAACCGTACACTCTGGCGTTTACTGTGTGGGAGCATGCGACAAGTGACCAGCAACGTCGGGCTTTTCTCTTGGTCCTGGATTTCGTGCTGGAAGCCGCGCTGCGCGCGGGGGCCACTTTTGAGGTGGTGGCAGAGGAGATAGAGGAATGGCCCAAGCCCTGGGCTCACCCGAGCCAATGGGGCCTTCCTGCGGAGGAGTGGGATTCAGGAATGGGGGATCTCCCTCGGGTTTTGCGGTGGGGTATGGGTTGCCTGGGATTTTTGTTCAAGCCCTTGTTCTGGCTGGGCATTGCCAAGTCCGTCCCTCTTTACAAGGTGCGGGGGCCTCTTTCCCCTTCCCTGGCCGAATACTTGCGTCGGGCCTCTGAATCCCGTCTGGTTGTTTCCATGCGGTTGGAGCAGAACGGTCGCCCTCTGTGGGAGTTCTACGATTACGGCGCCCACTGGCTCGTTTGGCTCTCCCCTGAGGATCTGGAGTCCTTAACCCAACGACTTCGTCCTCTGCTGGGGGTCCCTTCCCCCCTGGAATCTGTTTCCCTCTCGTAGGCTTTGCACCCATCTCTCCCTGGTGTTTGTCCTTCCCCCCTGATGTTGGGGTACAATTCGGACTGTAAGTCATCTCTCCGGGGAGAAGGGACCATGCGACTGGCCACATTGCTTGTGGACCAGAAGGTGCACCTCGGTTGGGTTACGGATCGCTGGGTCATTGATCTTCCTCGGTTGGCCCAGCGGGTGTGGGGGCAACGGGAGGAGGAATATCAGGCTATCCTGGGCCTGGGCCTGGACATGATCCTCAAGGCAGATGGTGTCCCTCTTTTGCGCGAGGCGGTTCACGCGCTGGATAAGGCGGTGGGGGGCTTGGATTATGCGCACGTACGCTATGCTGACCTGGTTTACGATCGGGATCAGGCCCCGCTGCTGCACCCACTCATTGCTCCTTCCAAGATCATTGGCATTGGTCTCAACTATCGGGATCACTGTGAGGAGCAGGGCGTGGAGCCGCCTGACCATCCCACGGTGTTTGCCAAGTTCCCCAACGCGCTCCTGGCCCCGCGGGGCATTATCCGTTGGAATCCCGAAGTGACTCAGAAGGTGGATTACGAGGCGGAGTTGGCCGTGATCATTGGACGGGTGGCGCGTAATGTGCGCGCGTCCGAGGCGTATTACTATATCTTTGGCTACACCGCGGCCAACGATGTCTCTGCCCGGGACATTCAATTTGGGGACAAGCAGTGGGTGCGGGGGAAGAGTTTGGACACGTTTTGTCCTCTGGGCCCCTGGGTCGTTACTCAGGATGAGATTGGGGACCCCATGAATTTGGACATCCGCGCACGCGTGAACGGAGAGGTTCGACAGGATAGTAATACCAGCAACATGATTTTCGGGGTCGCGGATCTGGTGGAATTCCTCTCCCGTTCCTTTACTCTCCTGCCGGGGGATATTATTTTGACCGGCACTCCCGCGGGAGTGGGTATTTTCCGTGATCCGCCGTTGCTGTTGCAGGATGGGGATGTGGTGGAGGTGGAAATTGAGCACATTGGCACGTTGGTGAATACCTGTCAGGTTTCCTGAAGGATGCAATTTTGAGGTGTTCTGTTATTTTCAATCCTAAATTCTCAGTTCCTAAGGAGAGGCACCCATGCACTACTGGTTCACAGAAGAACATGAGATGCTCCGCAAGACGGTTCGCGAGTTCTCGGAACGGGAAATCCGTCCCAAGATCCGGGAGTTGGACGCGAACGAACAGTTCGACCGCGGTATTCTGGACAAGATGGGGGAGATGGGTTTTCTGGGCGTGTGTATCCCCGCGAAGTACGGCGGCGCGGGCATGGACTACATCGCGCTGGGCATTGTCTCGGAGATGCTGGAGTGGGGAGACACGGCGTTTCGGGAGACCATCTCTGTACACGTTGCGTTGAACAGCCTGGCCATCCTCCAGTGGGGCACGGAGGAGCAGAAGCAGCGCTGGTTGGTTCCCCAGGCCATGGGGGAGAAGATCGCGTGCTATGGCCTCACCGAGCCCAACGCGGGGTCAGATGTACGGGGTATTCGCACGCGGGCCGTTCGCCACGGCGATGTGTACGTCCTCAATGGGGAGAAGATGTGGATCACCCTGGCGGATGTGGCCGATCACTTCCTCATTTTTGCTAAGACGGATCCGGAGGCGGGTCATCGGGGCATTTCCGCGTTCCTGGTTGAGCGGGGGACGCCCGGTTTGAAGACGGGCACTATTCACGGTAAGATGGGTGCCCGGGCTTCGAATACCGGTTGGATTGTGATGGAAGATGTTGAGGTGCCTGTGGAGAACCGGTTGGGTGAAGAGGGTGAGGGGTTTAAGATCGCGATGAGTGCGCTGGACAACGGTCGTTACACTGTGGCCGCGGGGGCTGTGGGAGTCATTCGGGCCTGCCTGGAGGAGAGTGTGGAGTACGCCAAACAGCGCACTGCGTTCGGTCAGCCCATTGCGAACTTCCAGTTGATTCAGGAGAAGATCGCGCTCATGCAGCAGCGCCTGGACATTGCGACTCAGTTGGTGTACCACGCGGGCTGGTTGAAGAATCAGGGTATCCGCAACACGCGGGAGACATCGGTGGCTAAGTGGTTCGCGACGGAGGCCGCGTTTGCTTCGGCTGCCGATGCGGTTCAAATTCACGGCGCGTATGGGTACTCTAACGAGTACAATGTGGAGCGCTATCTGCGCAATTCCAAGGGCGCGGTCATTTACGAGGGGACATCAGAAATCCATATTTTGCTTCAGGCTGGGTACGCGCTTGGCTGGCGCAGGGATAAGCCTTTGCGCCGGGAACTTCCGGCATACGATCCGGAAGAGTGGATGCGCGAGGAGTAAAGGGAAAAGGGTGCGGCATGTTCGCTATGTCGGGAGCGGGTATGCCGCACCCTTTCGCATCGGTTGTGTCCTAAATTTTATCAGGTTAGGCGTGCACGCACATGGACCATGAGGCCTCGGAGTGGAAACGCACGCTGTACATTATTTTCCTGGTGGAACTCGTCGCTGCTCTGGGTTTCTCCTTTGTAGCCCCTTTTCTCCCGCTGTACGTTAAGTTCCTGGGGAGCCGTTGGCACCTCAGTGTGGAGTTCCTCTCTGGTCTGGTCTTTTCCTCTACAGCCTTTACCATGATGTTCGCGTCCCCGGTGTGGGGGGCGCTGGCTGATCGGTATGGGCGTAAGTTGATGGTCATTCGGGCTACAATGGGGGGAGCGGTTATTCTGGGGTTGATGGGGCTTGTCCGTTCGGCAGAGGAGTTGGTGTTGTTGCGTGCTCTGCAGGGGGCTATTACTGGGGTTCTTTCTGCAAACAGCGCGCTTTTGGCCGCGGCCGTACCCCGTGAACGGGCCGGTTATGCTCTGGGTATGTTGCAGGTGGCTTTGAACGCGGGGATTGCATTGGGTCCGTTGGTAGGAGGTGTGTTGGCGGATACGTTTGGGTATCGTTTGCCCTTTTTTATTACGTCCGCGTTCTTAGCGTTGGCCGGTGTGTTGGTCATTGTGGGGGTCCGAGATGATGCTCCCCGTTTGCCGCGTTCACGGCAGCAGCGCCTGGTGTCCGAGTGGTGGGCTGTGTTGAGGACGCCGGGGGTGGCGGTTGTGTATGGTCTGCGTTTTGCCTCCCATTTGGGCCAGTCCATGGTGCGCCCTTTTCTCCCCCTGCTGGTGGAGGTTTTGCTTGTGTCGGGACAGGCTGTGGCAACGTGGACGGGAATTGTGGCCAGCAGTCGGGCCCTGATGACTTCTCTGAGCGCGACGTGGCTAGGACGTGTGGGCGATAGGGTGGGACACCGGCGTTTGGCTCAAGGTGCGGCCCTGGTTTTGGGTGTCGCGTTTCTCTTGCAGGGGATGGCGACGTCTGTGTTTGTTCTGATTCTGGCGCAGGTTCTGGTCGGCGTTGCGTTGGGTGGGTTTACGCCTGCCCTCTCCGCTTTACTGGCTCGTTATACCCGTCCCGGGGAGGAGGGCGCGGCGTATGGCCTGGACAATTCTATGATGTCGGCCGCGCGGGCTGTGGCACCTTTGGTGGGTGCGACTGTGGCGATGGGGTTGGGGTTGCGTTGGGTGTTCGTGCTGGCGGGCGTGGTTTACTTGGGGGTGGTGGGCACTCTGGCTCGCGCGTTGCCCCAGGAGTAGATGGGTTCTCTGAAAAGCCCTGGTAATTGCCTGCCAGGTAAGATACAAGTAAGATATGAGACGTTATAATCCGTTCTGTTCAGGCGTCTGGTGGAAAGCGCGGTTGGCCCTGTGTGACACCGACGGGGCACAGCGTATCCTGGCGGACCCAAGAGGGCTGTTTTTCGCGTGGTGGCCTTTCCCCGTGCAGGGGAAGGGATGGGCGGTCTTCTGTAACGACTTTGAGGAGAGCGAGGTATACAGACATTATGAGTTCATTGTCTCATTCTAAAGAGTTGCTGAACGCGGCTGTCATCGGCGTGGGCACGATGGGCCGCAATCACGTACGCGTGTTGGCCGGTCTGCCGCATGTGCAATTGGTCGCGGTGGCTGATGTGGATGAGCAAGCGGTTTTGCAGGTCGCTTCCACGTACAAGGCCCACGCGTACACCGATTACAGGGAGATGTTTCGCCAGGAGGCCCTGGATTTGGTCGTCATTGCCGTCCCCACTCGTCTGCACACGCCCATCGCGTTGGATGCTATCGCCCATGGACTCCACTGTCTCATTGAGAAGCCCATTGCGTCCAGCGTGGAGGAGGGTGAGCAGATCGTTTTGGCCGCGCGGGATGCTCAGGTGAAGGTGACGGTGGGGCACATTGAGCGTTTTAATCCCGCGGTGTTGGAGTTGAAACGCCGCTTGGACGCAGGACAATTGGGACGGGTGTTCCAAATCCACGCCCGACGCGTGGGACCTTTCCCGCCTCGCGTGCAGGATGTGGGCGTTGTGTTCGATCTGGCTACTCACGAGTTGAACATTATGGAGTACGTGATCGGCTCTCCCATTGCTGATCTGTACGCGGCAACGCGACAGGAGATTCACGCGTCCCACGAGGATCTGTTGTCCGCGCTCCTGCGTTTTGATAATGGCACAGTGGGGAGTTTGGAGATTAACTGGTTAACGCCCACTAAGATCCGCGAGTTGAGCCTCATTGGCGAGCGGGGTATGTTCCTGGTGAATTATCTGACCCAGGAACTTCACTTCATTGAGAACGGGGAGATCACGGATCAGTGGGATGGGTTGGTGGCGTTGATGGGGGTCTCTGAAGGCCGCCATATCAAGTACGAACTCCAGCGTCGGGAGCCCTTACGTTTGGAGTTGGAGCACTTTGTCCAGTCCATCCTGCAGGACACGCCGCCCCTTATTTCCCCAGAGGAAGCGTTGCGGGCTGTGTACTTGGCTGAAAAGGTGCTGGAGTCGGGACGGAAGCACAGTATTGTTTCGCTGGACAACGGACGTTATGATCTGGATGTGTTTCACCCGTCCTCGGCCGCGGCTAAACACGCCAACACCATACCATCTGTGATCCTTGGGGAGGACAAGCCAGAATGATTCCCGGCGTGGAAGTTCGTCCTCTGCCCGTCCATCGGGATGAGCGTGGTGGGTTGGTGAAGGTGTTGATGAGACATCACTTGCCCGCGCACGCGAGGGAATTCGGGGAGATTTACATTTCCTGGGCATCGCCAGGGGCTGTTAAAGCGAATCACTATCACGAGGAGACCACGGAGTGGTTTTTCCTGCTGGCCGGGGAGGCGGACCTGGTGTTGGTCTACCCACCCACGGGGGAACGCCAAACAGTACACCTGGAATCGGAGACGCCTGTGGTTGTTACGGTTCCCCCTGGGGTGGCTCACGCCCTGGTGAACACTGGATCGTCAGTGGCCCATCTCATGGCGTATGCAGATCGTCCGTACGACCCAGATCATCCTGACACCATACCCTACCCAGTGGTCCCATGAACCGATCTCGTTCGTTGCCGTTGACTGTGCGTTTGCGCATCCGATCGCGAGGTTTGTATTTGAAGGCTCTTCTCACTCTGGGCGATGTCCCGTTGGTGGGACGTTTGGCCCTGGAAGCGGCTCGCGCGTCCGCGGGGGTGTATAAGGACCGCAAGATCCTCGCCACTCTCACTTCCCGTCCGTGGATTTCCCCCCGCGCGGAGATTCGGTGTCCCAACCTGCAGGTGGGCCCCCACGCGTTTATCGATGATCGGGTGACCATTTACGCGCACGAGGGGGGAGGACGCGTGGAACTGGGGGCGCGGGTGCACATTTATCGGGATACTATTATTGAGATCGGGTACGGAGGCAGCGTCATTATCGGTGAGAACACGCACATTCAAGGGCGATGTAACTTAAAGGGGTTTGTTTCCGACTTGATTATTGGCCGGGATGTGCAGGTTGCACCGGGAAGCGCGTTTAGTCCCTATAATCACCGTTTTGATGATTTGAGCCGCCCTATCCGGGAACAGGGGTTGACCAGTAAGGGACCGATTGTGATTGAGGATGATGTGTGGATTGGGTTGGATGTGCAGGTGATGGATGGTGTTACTATTGGACGGGGGGCCATTGTAGGGGCGGGTTCTGTGGTGACTCGGGATATTCCTCCCTACGCGATTGCGGTCGGTGTGCCGGCTCGCGTCATTGGGTATCGGGATGATACACGGACGGGATCATGAGGGTGCGGGAATCTGACGAACGTGTGTTGGTGGTGGAAACCGAAGGGGAAGAGGAGACGCGGTTGCTCGGCGCGTGGTTGGGCAATCGACTGCAGGAGGGCGATGTGGTCGCTCTGGTGGGAGGTTTGGGCGCGGGGAAGACGCGTTTTGTTCAGGGGGTGGCTCGTGGTATGGGCATTCAGCGTCCGGTGACCAGCCCTACGTTTATTCTGATGAACGTGTATTCTTCCCCTGATGGGCGCACTTTGTGCCATGTGGACTGTTATCGGTTGAAGGATGCGGTTGAAGAGGGGTATGAGTTGGGGTTGGACCAGCAATTGCGGGGGGATGCGGTGTGCGTGGTGGAATGGGCAGAGCGAATTCGTCCCTTGCTCCCTGAGGATCGGTTGGACGTTTTTATTGAGGTTGTTGACGATAACCGACGATATGTGCGTTTGCACGCGCGTGGCCCTCGGGCTCAACAGCATCTGCGTGCGTTGAGGGAACGGCTCAGTGCGGAAGCATCCTGGTCCAAGGAGTAGGCAGGCATGGAGATAGCAGCTCAATCGACCCAGGCGCAGGGTGTACACGTTCAGGTGGAACGGCGGTGGTTTTATCGATTGTTGCAGGGGATCATCCGTGCGATTATCCGTCTGTTCGGGCGAGTTGAGGTGGCCGGTTTGGAGAATTTCCCTGAACACGGGCCGTACATTGTGGCGATTAATCATTTGCATTGGATGGACATTCCCGCGCTGTTCATTATCCTGCCCCATGAGGTCGCCACGTTTGCCGCGGAGAAGTGGGAGCATCATTGGTTTGTGGGCACGTTGTTGCGTTTGTTCGGTCACGCGATTTTCGTGCAACGCGGGGAAGCCGACCGTCGGGCTATTATGCAGGCTATTCAGTGGTTGAAGAATGGCGGGGTGTTAGGCATTGCCCCTGAAGGGACTCGATCCCGTTCTGGGGTTATGCAAAGGGGTAAGCCGGGCACTGCGTACCTGGCCAGCCGTACGGGTGTGCCCATTGTGCCCGTGGCCATTTGGGGCCAGGAGAAATTCTGGCGGGAGGTGCGGCGAGGGCGACGTCCTACCATTCACATTCGGGTGGGGAAGCCCTTCCGCCTGGAGGGGACGCCTAATCGGGCCAAGGGGGAGCAGTTGGACGCGTATACTGAGCAGATTATGCTCGCGATTGCACGCTTGCTCCCTGAGGAATATCGGGGCGTGTACGCGGACAAGGTGCGCTCTTGAGGAGGGTGGTGCCGCGGTTCTAATAGGGAATTGGGAACAGTTGCCTTTTCATGGGTTCTGAGGTACCATCCCGTCATGTGTGAGGCAGCGAATCCACGCACAGGATGCCCGATGCCGGTTGAACATTCGGCGTTCAGAGTGGGGCAAAATTCGTAAAGGGTGAGGAGGACTATGGCCGAAAAACTACCGTCCCGTGCCGATAATTTTTCCGAATGGTATACGCAGGTTATCCAGCGAGCGGAATTGGCCGATTATTCGCCGGTACGTGGGTGTATGGTTATTCGCCCTTATGGGTACGCGTTGTGGGAGAACATTCGGAACGCTTTGGATCGGCGGTTTAAGGAGACAGGCCACGTCAACGCGTATTTCCCGCTCTTCATCCCCATGTCTTTCATTGAAAAGGAGAAGGAGCACGTGGAGGGGTTTGCCCCTGAGTTGGCTGTGGTGACTCACGGTGGGGGCAAGAAACTGGAAGAGCCTTTGGTGGTCCGCCCGACATCGGAGACTATTATCGGGTATATGTACGCGAAGTGGATTAAATCCTACCGGGATTTGCCCGTGCTCATTAACCAGTGGGCCAATGTGGTACGTTGGGAATTGCGCACGCGTTTGTTCCTGCGCACGATGGAGTTTCTCTGGCAGGAAGGTCACACGGCTCACGCGACTGCCGAGGAGGCTGAGGAAGAGGCTCGGCGTATGCTGGAGGTGTACGCGGATTTCCTGGAGAATGAGGCCGCTATCCCGGTGGTGAAGGGGCAGAAGTCAGAAATCGAGAAGTTCGCGGGGGCGGTTCGTTCCTACACGGTTGAGGCTATGATGGGCAATAAGTGGGCCTTGCAGGCGGGCACCAGTCATAATCTGGGACAAAATTTTGCCAAGGCTTTCAATATCCGTTACCTGGACAAGAATAACGAACTGCAATACGTGTGGACTACGTCCTGGGGCATGAGTACCCGAGTGGTCGGGGCTATTGTCATGGTGCATGGGGATGACCAGGGGTTGATTTTGCCCCCGCGCTTGGCCCCGGTCCAGGTGGTCATTGTTCCCATTTGGCGCAAGGACGCGGATAAGGCCGCGGTCTTGGAAGCCGCGCACGCTGCGTACAGGGCGCTACGGGACGCGGGTGTCCGGGTGGAGTTGGATGACCGGGAGGAGTACACGCCCGGGTTCAAGTTCAACGAGTGGGAGTTGCGCGGTGTTCCGGTACGCGTGGAAATTGGCCCGCGGGATGTGGAAAATGGTCAGGTGGTGCTCGCGCGCCGGGATATTCCTGGCAAGGAGGGCAAGACGGCAGTGGCCGCGGCTCAGGTGGTGGATGAGGTTCAGGCGCTGTTGGAGACTGTGCAGCGCGCGCTGTTCGACCGGGCCAAGCGGTTTATGGACGAGAACACGCATACGGTCAGCACGTACGAGGAGTTCAAGGAAGTGCTGGCCACCAAGGGTGGATTCATTCGTGTGTTCTGGGCCGGCGACGATGAGGATGAGATTCGCATTAAAGAGGAAACTAAGGCTACCATCCGGTGTTATCCTTTTGACCACGATGGAAGCGAGGGAACATGTTTCTACACCGGAAAGAAGACTACTCGCGTCGCCGTGTTTGCCCGTGCATATTAGATGAAAGAAGAAGGGGCCAGTGCATCGCACTCACATGACGGCCAAACTTCTGGCCCTGATCGGGTTCATTATAAGTGTCTTACCCTCGCACGTCGCGGCGGAGTCGCGAACGTCTATACAGGCGCGTGTGCTCTCCCCCAGGTCCGTGGAAATCCGGGTGGACCTGGGGGATTCGGATGTGGCTGGCCTCCTTGTTATCCCCTGGTGGGGGGAGCCGCATGTGGTTGTTGAGCGTGAGCAAGGTGTGATCTTGCCCTTGACGTCTTCTCCCCTGTCAGGGGATGTGCCCTCTCAACCTGTGTCTGTTCACGTGGTGGGGTTCTTACGCGGTGTGCGATTGGCTCGTGTGGTGGCCCACCCCCGTTATGTGGATGCACACGGGCGAGTTCACGCGGTTCACCACGTGGTGGCGCGCCTCCGATTTCCTCCGCCGCCCGAAGGTGCTGCGCCCCCGGCAGAGGAGCCTGCAGAGGTGGTCCGTGTGCTCCACCAGGTGGTTCTTAATCCCGACGCTCCTCCCGCCTGGCGACGCCCTCGTGCTCTGGCAGAGGATGCGCTTGCCGTGGATAATCCCCCTGCGCACGATGAACATGCGTTACGGGTGCATACTCAGGGGATGGGCATTTACGTGATTACTCGGCAGGATGTGGTGCAAGCGGGGTGGGATCTGACTTCCCTGGATCCCCGTTACGTCCATTTGTGGCTGAACGGCACGGAGGTCCCCATCTGGTTTGCTGGCCAGGAGGATGGTCACTGGGATGAGGGGGATGAAATTCGGTTTTATGCTCCTCCGTTTCGCAGTATTTACACGAAGGAGCGAATTTGGTGGTTGACGGTGGAGGATACGCCGGGACGACGGTGGCGGGCTGTGCCTACAGGGGTGCCTGAGGCCGATCCGATAACGTCGGTGTGGGATGTGGTATCCACTGAGCACGACCGGGTGTACGATTCCTCCGCGCTGGACGGGCACGGGGAGCACTGGTTCTGGTATGATTTAAAGTTCTTGGATTTTGCACCTTATCCCGCGCTGGATTTCCCCTTTTCCATTCCCCATCCGACGGATACTCCCCAGGCAACGGTGACGTTGAGTTTGTACGCGTACGCGGGAGAGGTTCACGATATGGCGTTTTCCTTGAACGGGGTGCCTGTGGGGGAGTTGCACAGTACGTGGAGCGGGCGTCGCGATCTTACGTTTTCATTGCCTGGGGGACAGGTGCGTGACGGGGAGAATACATTGACTATCCAGGGGACGGATCGGGGGGCACATCCGGATGGGGTGTACGTGGATCGGATAACTGTACGCTATCGCCGGCAGTTGGTAGCGCCGGATGGGTTGCTCATTTTCGTGGGGGAGGCTGGAGATCATACGTATGAGATCTCTCATCTGCCCTTTGGCTCTCCGGTGGTGGTTGATGTGACTAATCCACTGGATCCGGTGTTGATTTACGGGGTGTGGGCGTACGAGCGTTGGGAGGATGGCAATCACCTGGTGCAATTTCGCGCGCAGGGGCATGTGGCGCCGGTGTACTTGATGCATGTTCGGGAGCGGTGGCAACGGGCTTTTGTGGAGCCCAACATTCCCTCTAATTTGCACGATCCGGATACGGGCGCGGATGTGATTGTTATTGCCCCGCGGGTGTGGCATTCGCTGCTGATTCCGTGGGTGCAATGGCGGGAACGTCAGGGCCATCAGGTACGGGTGGTGGCGTTGCAAGATGTGTACGATGAGTTTTCGTACGGTCAGGAGGATCCCACGGCAATTCGTCGATTTCTCTGGCACGCGTATGCAGCCTGGCCGGAACCCGCGCCCGCGTATGTGTTGCTGGTTGGGGATGGGTCTTACGATTTCAAGGATAATTTAGGTTTCCACCCGGATAACGTTCTGCCCCCGTATTTGGATGATGTGGATCCCTGGCTGGGGGAGACGGCTTCTGATTTGAGGTATGCGGAAGTAAGCGGTGGGGATGATATTCCCGATTTGTTTGTTGGTCGGTGGCCCGTGGGGAACACGGAGGAGTTGCAAGTCGTCTTGGATAAGACACTTTATTACGAACGGGATATGCCCGTTGCGGAATGGCAACGTCACATTGTTTTTGTGGCCGATAATTACCGCGATGCATCTGGCCAACCTGATCGGGCGGGCGATTTTGCCGCCCTGGCCGATCAGAGTGCTGTGGGACAGTTGCACACACCCTTCCGGGTACATCGGCTCTACTATGCGCCCTGGCCCCAACATCCACCGGGATCTCAATATTACGAAAACGCAAGTGAAATGCGTAATGACATTTATTTGTATTGGAATCAGGGTGTGGGTATAATGAACTGGGTGGGCCACGCTTCCTACGAACAATGGGGTGAGGAGAAGTTCTTACACGCCCGTGAATTGGATGTCCTGCACAACGCAACTCGCTTGCCTTTTCTTTTTAGCATCACGTGTTTTACCGGTTACTTCCACCATCCCGAGTACGCGAGTTTGGATGAGGCGTTGCTGGTCAAACCCGACGGTGGGACCGTCGCATCCTGGTCTCCTACGGGCTTAGCGGTTGCCTATGGCCACCAGTACCTACAGCATGGATTTTATCAAGCGTTAGTCAACGGTGAGCGCACTATAGGCCCACTGACGTTGGCGGGGCATCTGTACTTGTACACGCAGGCGGAGACTTACACGTTTCTTTCGCAGACGTATGTGGTGCTCGGAGATCCGCTGCTGCGTTTAAAGTTGGGTCCTGTGAATTGGGCGTGGTGGTTGCCCACGATGCCTTGAAGATGACAATTCGTACATGTTGGGCGCTGAGTGCATACCCTATTCGGTGTGCCAAGCGTCTGTACTCATGGTATATCTTCGCGGTTTAGCATTCATCGCCCCACGGGTTTATGTGCGTGAATTTGGTAAGGAAAGGAGGCCCCCATGTTGGCGAAACGGTTCGTGCGATGGTCTATCTTCACGGTGATACTTCTCCTCGTCTTCACCGTGAACGGCACCATGCCTGCACAAGTACGGGCGGATACGCCTGAATTCCCCATCTTTGACGGGTACCCCAAGCAGGGGTGTTTCGGCTATGTCGTCGGGAGCACGGGCATGTGGTACGGAAGCGGTACCATTTCCGTGGACGTGCCGGGCCCGGTGGTGGACGCATGGCTGATTTGGGAAGGTGTTAATGACACCGACGATCCTGGCAACCCCGAGACCACAACCTTGCTGGTGAACGGTCAGTCCATTGTGGGGCACATGACTGACCACACCCGTTACTCGTCCATCCACGCGGATTGGTATCAGTGGGTGGCTAACGTCGGTCCAAGTGGGTATAACCTGATCTCTTCGGGGTCCAACTCGTTGTCCATTACAGAGTGGTGGCCACTGGGTGAGTACAAGGATGGGTCTCACTCCCAGGATCCTCGCCGTAATGGTGTGGCCCTGATGGTCATTTACGACCGCTCGCCCTGCAATGACCCGGTGGAAATCGTCCCCTATTTCGGTAGCGATTACATCTGGTGGCAGGGCGCACCCAACCTGGACGGCGGTCCCCTCACCATGAACCACGTCTTTTCCTTTGACCCGTCGCCCAGGCCCCGCCAGGCTCACCTGGTCATCAACTTTGCGGGCCCAAGCCAGTACGCGGCTGTGACGGGCATCTGTCGGGAGACCGCGATATGGGCCGCGGTGGGAAGCGGCACTCCGCCGGATCACGTGGCCGAAACCGGATTCCCCGGCACAACAGGCGTGAACGGTGGCGTACGCGTGGGCTCGAACCTTTTCAACCAGAGCCCACCCTGTGAGCAATCCATCGCCTATCCGGTTGTCTCTTACAGCGGTGGCTACGTCGACGCGGAATGGGCGACCACGGACCTGGTCTTCGAAATCCCCGCGGGCGATGAATGGCTTTCTGTGCAACTGGAATCCGTGTCCACGGGGAATCCGCCTGTGCGCCCGGGAGGTGAGTCGGGTGCGTGGACCGCGGGCATTTTCGAAATTCCCTTACCCCCGCCCGATGTGACGTTGACGAAGACGGACGGTTTGGATCAGGCCGAACCAGGACAGGTGGTCACGTACACGGTGAACTTCCAGAACGCGGGACCGGGTCTGGCTCAGAATGTGCGGATTACGGACACGTTGCCCGCGTATACTTCCTTCCAGAGTTGCACCACTACTGTGGGTTCGTGCACTGAAGCAAATGGTGTGGTAACCGTGGATGTGGGGGACATGGCACCGGGTGCTTCTGGGGTCTTGCAGGTGGTAGTCCAACTCGACCCTGTGTTCCCCGCGGGCACAACTACACTGGTGAACCGGGCCGTTATCTCCACGCCTACCCAGGGAGATGACCCTGCGAACAACGAGGCTTCGGACACGACCGACGTTCACGCGGTCGTAGACCTTAACCTGGAGAAGGAGGCTACGCCCGAGCCGGTGGACGCGGGAGGCGTACTCACGTACACGTTAACGTGGTCCACAGGCGGCAACGCGTTCGCAAACGACCTAACATTGGTGGACACGCTACCTGACCATGTAACGTTTGTTTCTGCCAGTGATGGGGGCACGTTTGACGCGAATAGCGGGACAGTTACGTGGGCTTTGGGGAATCACGTTCCTGGGGATACAGGGACGGTGACGCTGGTAGTGCGTGTGGACACGCCCCTGTTTAACGGAACCACGCTTCACAACACCGCGCACTTGAGTGATGCCAGTGGCGCGGGTGCGGACGCGGATGTTACAAGCACGGTACGGAGCGATCACACGCTTTACGTGTCCAAGACAGGGCCGGCAGAGGCGGACGCGGGATCCTTGATTACGTACACCATCACCTATCGCGTGGAAGGAAACGAGCCCGCACTCAACGCTCACTTAACCGATCTCCTGCCCGAGTACACGGAGTACGTGAGCGGCGGGACATACGATGCCGGCTCTAATCGGGTGACCTGGGATCTGGGGACGTTGAACCCACCCGCGGAGGGAACGGTCACTCTAGTGGTTCGGGCTGTGGAGCGTGTGTTAAACAACACGTTGGTGACGAACATGGTCACCTTTGAGGATGATGATCCGGGCACTCCTGCGGTGCAGGATACGGCTTCGACTCGCATTCACAGTTCATATTTGCCCGGTGCCATTGGTGATACGGTGTGGCATGATGTGGACGGGGATGGCGTCCGCGATAGTGGCGAGCCGGGTATTGGCGGTGTGAGCGTGGACTTGTACGAGGATGTGAACGCGAACGGGACCATTGATGCCGGTGATTCCTTTGTGGCTCGGGCCGTCACCGACATCTACGGCCACTACATGTTCAACAACGTTATCGAGGGACGTTACCTGGTCACTGTGAGTGACACCGCGGGCGCCCTGGCAGGAATGCATAAGACCACAGGCGCTGCCGGGGTGAATGACAACAGTCAGGCGGATCCTTACTTAGTAGTGCTGGGTAATGGGGAGACCAACCTCACCGCGGACTTTGGTTACACCACTGCTGGTGGTATGGGAGGTGGTGGGGTCGCTTCCATAGGAGACTTGGTCTGGCGAGATATGAACGGCGATGGCATGTACGATGCCGGCACAGAAGCAGGGATCCCCGGTGTGACGCTGTTGCTCACTCGCGATTTGAACGGCAACGGGGTGGCGGACACTGGAGAACCCACCTTTGGTGTGCTGACGACCGATGCCGCGGGGCATTATCTCTACGCGGATCTCCCGCCCGATAAGTATGTGGTCGATGTGACCGATGAGCATCACGTTCTGACGTTCTACACGTTGACCACGGGCAACGATCCCATGGCGGTTGATGTCTCGGGCGGAACGGATTTCCTGGACGCGGACTTCGGTTACCAGCCTGTGGGAACCGGTCGCATTGGTGACCTGGTGTTCTACGATAGGAACAACGATGGAGTACGTCAGGCGGATGAGCCCGGCCTGGCAAATGTCCGTCTTTCCCTCTACGGACCCGGAGCCGATAGGGTGTGCGGAACCGGCGATGATGTGCGCATGGCTGCTGCCTACACGGATGATAGCGGCACCTACATGTTCTACGGTCTCCCCGCGGATACGTACTGTGTGCGGGTTGATGAAGATACGGTCCCCGCGGGAATGGTGCTGGGTACGCATTTCACCAATCCTTACGGTCCGGTGGTGCTGAGCGATGGTGCCTCGTTCCTGGACGCGGACTTCGGGTACACCGCAGCGGCTGTAGAGGGCACGGTATTCGAGGACTTGAACGGCAACGGTACCCAGGATGCGGGTGAATCTGGCATTGCCAACGCTCGAGTGTGTATCTGTGCCGCGGGATCTTCGACGCCGTTGGCCTGTGTGGACACGGACGCGGTCGGGCACTACGAGTTCGACCGTTTGGCTCCCGGCGATTATCGGGTACGCCTGGAGACCTGGCCTGATGGCTACGAACCCACAACGGACCGGGTGGTCTCGGTGACGGCTCCTGCTGGCCAGGTGGCTCGAGCAGACTTCGGTCTGGCCCGCCCCGCGGTGGCTGTGGCCAAGACGTTTGATGTGCCTGTTGGTCAGCCGGTGAAAGTGGAGGTGGGCGATATTGTCACCTTCACCATCCAGGTGCAGAACGCGGGTGGAGTGCCCCTGGCCGTTGTCCCCCTGGAGGACACGTTTGATCCCACGTACCTGCGGTTTGTACGCGCGGATCCGGCGCCGGACGCAGTGGCAGATGGCCGTCTCTCCTGGGATGACCTGACAGGGTCCGGGGATTGGGCCGCGGGTCAGGAGATGACCGTGCGGGTGGTGTTCGAAGCCCTGGCCGAAACGGATGCAACGACGAATACGGCTACCATTCACGGAGCCCGCTCCGCGGGAGGCCAGACGCTGCCCGACGTTTCCTCGGATGTGACGTTTAGCATCCAGCCGCCCACGGCCGTGACCATGGCTTCCATCTTCGTGGAGTTGGGCGAACACGGCACAGTGGTGCTTAACTGGACCACGACAGCCGAGTTCGATAACTGGGGATTCAACGTGTACCGGGCAGAGGTGAACGATCCGCAACAAGCGGTGAAGGTGAATGATGACTTGATCCCCGGCCAAGGTCAGTCGGTGATGGGCGCTACGTACCGTTATGTGGATGACACGGTGGAACCGGGCAAGACGTACTGGTACTGGGTGGAGGATGTGGACTTTGACGGCCATGGCACATGGCATGGTCCGGTGGAAGTGTACGTTCCCGAACGCTTAGATCCGGGGAACAGCGGCGGCCGTGTGTTCTTGCCGATGATCCTGCATTAAAGAAGTAACCAACGCCGGTGGCTGACCCACAAAACCGTCGGCCACCGGCGTTCGTAGAACAATTCAAAGGAGGGAGGCTCTCATGCGGCATGTTTCGATGTACTTGGCATTAGCGTTGGTGTTTATTGCCCTGGCAATCATGGCAGCAGTGCCGGCGTTTGCTGCACCACACATGGGGATCACCCCAACACCCACACCTGGGGGGCCGCCTTCACCGGCTGAGATCCCAGAGCCCATGACCCTGGCCCTGGTCGGCGCTGGCGTGGCCGGGCTTATTGGCTACATGCGGCATCGTCGGTAGAATAGCCTGTATTTTACGAAACGCCAAGGGGAAGCAGCGGATTCGAGTCTTCGCCGTGGAACGCGGTGAAGAGATGTGTTCGCGGGACCGTGCCCGGTGGAGCGATGTGCGGGTAGCGGCATCCGGGTGACGTGCGCGGTTTCGCGAACACCTGCTTCCTCTTTTGGATCCTGGGTTGTGCGTGAAGGAGGGGCGTATCACTGAAAAGCGTCGATTTTCCCGTCGAGATTTCCTGCGTTTGCTGGGAAGTGGCTTGGCCGCGCTGGCCCTGGAAGCCTGTCGTCGTAAGGGCACGCCAACACCTACGTCAATGTCTTCGCCGCGCCCCTCACCCACGCGTTTCCCGCCCACGCCCACATCCACGGCTACTCCTACACCCGAGGTGTGGCATCGGCAACACTTGCCCAACGTATATGGCGGCGATGAAACGTCCGCGATGGGCGCGAGCGTGGTCCCCTCCCCAACGTCGACCACCTCCCCCACGCCTACGCCCTCACCTTCCCCCACCTCCACCCCTACGTCTACGCCCACACGGGTGGCGGGTGCCCCAACGCCAACACCGACTCCCTTTCCTCCTGGCCCTCCTAGCAAGTTAGGGGTCTTTGTCGCGTACAAGCACCCCCAACTCTTTGACTTGCTGCACACTGGAAATCTGGCCGTTGTGAAGACTCTCGAGTTGAATCCCACGTTTCTCACGGAGATCAAGCAAGCGGATCCGGATGTACTGGTGATTGCTCGTCTGACGCCCCTGGAGGATGTGGATTGGGCCCGAGTTCAGCCTAAAGCTAAGGCTCGCGATTTTGTGAATCGTTTGCTGGCCCGGGCCACCCATCCTGCACATCGGTCCCTGGTGGATGGGTGGGAGGCATACAATGAACCTGTGGTGGAAACCGCGGACGCGATGGCCCGGTTGGCAGAATTTGAGGCGGAACGGACGCGGTTGTTGGCCAGGGAGGGTATTCGTTCTTGTGTGGGTAATTTCTCCGCAGGACACCCCCGGTTGGACCTGTGGCCACACTTTTTCCCTGCCTTGCACGCGGTGAAGGAGTACAACGGGTTTTTGGGATTGCACGAATACTCCGCGCCGTACATGTGGTTTGGTTATGGGCGATACCAACTGCGTCCTGGGGATGACGAGGGCGATGAAGGGTGGCTGACACTCCGGTATCGCAAAGCGTATCGTCATTACTTTCAGCCCGCGGGGTTGGTAGTCCCCCTGGTTATGACAGAGGCGGGAATCGACGGGGGGATACAAAATCGCCCCGGCCCGCGATCTGCTCGAGGCTGGCGGGATTTTGTGGACTTCTGGCGGAAGGAGGGGGTTATCACAACCACGCCGGAAGGGTTCTACATGGAGCAATTGGCCTGGTATGATCGGCATCTCATGGAGGACCCGTATGTGAAAGGCGCGGCCATTTACGCGTTGGCGGTGTTTGGTGATTGGGCCAGTTTTGAAATCTCCGGGGAGTGCGCGCGGCTGTTGAAGCAGTATTTGCTGGTACACCCGCCTCGGAAGTAAACGCCCGGGGTCCTGCCCGCGTGAATTTGTTCTTCGGCTTTACCCTCGGTATACTGCACATTTCAGTAAGATGTGTCCACTCGGCCTTCTGAATGCGTGGCTTTCGCACGTTTGGGGTCTGTTCACGCGCGTGGCGTCTGTCAACCTGACTGAGGTACACAACACACGACATGAGGGAGACATGATGGCCGAAACAAAACGACGGGTAGGTATTTTGGGCGCAACGGGTGCAGTGGGCCAACGGTTCATCCAACTTTTGGCCGACCATCCCTGGTTTGAGATCACGGTGCTCACCGCGTCCGAACGATCCGCGGGGAAGCGCTATCAGGAGGCAGTTCACTGGATCCTGGATACCCCTATTCCCGAGAGGGTCCGGGACATGGTGGTGGTGGAAACCTCCCCTGAATCCGTGGGGGATCGGTGCGATATTGTCTTCTCTGCCTTGCCTGCCGGGGAGGCCCGACACGTTGAACCCGCGTTTGCCAGGGCTGGGTATCCGGTGTTTTCGAACGCCTCTGCTTTGCGCATGGAGGATGATGTGCCCCTGGTGATCCCCGACGTTAATCCCGAACACCTGGCGTTAATTCACATCCAGCGGGAGCGCCGCGGGTGGCCGGGTTTTGTGGTGACTAATCCCAATTGTTCTACCATTCACCTGGTGTGTGCCCTGAAGCCTTTACACGATGCCTTTGGCCTGGCGCAGGTGATGGTTACTACCCTGCAGGCTATTAGTGGGGCCGGGTATCCGGGTGTGGCCTCGCTGGACATTGTGGACAATGTGATCCCATATATTCCGCGAGAGGAGGATAAAATCCAGACTGAACCTCTCAAGTTGTTGGGCACGTTGGATCAGGGCCGTGTGGTGTTCGCGGATATGGTGATCAGCGCCGCGGTTCACCGTGTGCCTGTGTTGGACGGTCACACGGAGGCCGTGGTGTTTAAGTTGAAGCGCGAGGCTTCTCTGGCGGAGGTAAAAGCCGCGCTGCGGGATTTCCGCGGGGTGCCCCAGCAATTGGGGTTGCCCTCGGCACCGGATCCGGCCATCATTGTCCGGGAGGAGCCGGATAGGCCTCAACCCCGGTTGGACCGTATGGCTGGACGGGGTATGGCTACCACGGTGGGACGCTTACGCCCGGACCCCATTCTCGATTATAAGATGGTGGTTTTGGGACACAATACAATTCGTGGCGCGGCTGGCGCGTCCATCCTCAACGCGGAGTTGGCTCTGGCTCAAGGGTTGATTTAAGAGGATGGCCTGTTCGGCCGGGGGTCACGGCATCAACGTGTTTCCGGTACGAGAAGTACCGGAAACACGTTGGTTTTCGATGGGTTGTTTAGCCCCAGGAAGTTATTCGCTTTCCGGTTTGACGACGGCTATGATTTTCCCCATGGGCGAGGTGTCATATCCACCCAGTGCTTCCACCGCGTCGCGGAACCGGTCCGAATGGATAATGTCCAATAGGGGTTGGAGGACCGGGCTGTCGAAGTAATCCTGAGGAATGATGAGGTCGTATCGTTCCTTGAAAAGGGGCACAAAGTCCAGACCCAGGGCCTGGGCCGCGGCCAGGATGCCCAGACCACAGTCTGCAGCCCCGCTTTTCACCGCGGCTGCCACAGCCAGGTGGGTGTATTCCATGCGTTCATATCCCTTGATGCGACGGGGGTTGATGCCCCGTTTTTTGAGTTCGTAGTCCAGAAGAACTCGGGTTCCAGCCCCCCGCTGACGGTTAATGAAGGTGACGTCGTCCCGGATGAGGTCTTCTAGCCCACGGATGTTCTTGGGGTTGCCTGGCGGGACAATAAGTCCCTGCACTCGGTACACGAACCCAAGCACCACGATTTCTCGGTTGGGAATCAGGCGTCGAATGTAGGGGATATTGTATTCCCCAGTTTCTTCGTCCAATAGGTGGGAACCGGCCATGTGTGCTTCGTCCCGCTGTAGGGCCATGAGCCCGCTCAGGCTCCCTACGTTGGTGGAGACCAGGCGTACGCCTTTTTGTTCCCGTTGCAGGGCATCGGTGAGGAGGTCCATGGTGAGATCGTGACTTCCGGTAACGACAATGGTCCGATCCAGGACATCGGGGGGAACGAGGAGTTCCGCTTCGACGTTCTGGCCCGCGTGGAGTCCTTCTACAAAGCGTGGGATGCGAATGATGCCGTCGGACCGTACGAGAGACATGATGACTGAGGATCCCCTTTTGAGCGGGGTGGCGACAACACGGTTCCCTACTCGTCCTAAACTGACGCGCATGAATTCGTCATCTCCCAGGGAGGAGAGGACTTTTCGGGTCAGGGTGACGGTTATCCTGGGGCGTTCAGGAGGGGTAAGTCCCTGAATGCGGTACAGCACCGGCCGGGCGAAGAGGTCAAAGGCCAGGGCCGCGGCCACTGGAAATCCTGGTGCTCCCAGGATGGGTTTGCCGCGTGCAACCCCGAGCACGATGGGATGGCCGGGCCGCACGGCAACGCCGTGGGCGAACAGGGTGCCCAGGTCTTCAACGACCCGCGCGGTGTAGTCCTCTGAACCCGCGGAAGAGCCCGCGTTGATAATGATCATGTCGTATTCGTCCAGCGCGCGGTCCACTGCTTCCCGAATGAGGGCGAAGTCGTCCGGAAGGGTGTCGAGTCGGGTGGGCACGCCCCCGCACTCCTCTACGAGACCAGCCAGTACCAGGGAGTTGAATTCGATAATGTCTCCGGGTTGCAGGGGGCTTCCCGGAGGGACCAGTTCTGTGCCCGTGGGGAGGATGGCAACGCGCGGTTGCCGCCGCACGACCACGCTGTCGTGTCCGGCCCCAGCAATGGCTCCAATGTCCTGCGGGCGGAGGCGGTGGTTGGTGGGGACGACGAGTTGGCTGATGACGATGTCCTCTCCCATTAAGCGCACGTTTTTCCACGGAGCAATCGGTTGCAGGATTTCGATGTGCGTTGGAGGACCTTCCCCAGGGGCCTCGCGCACGGGCTGGGTGTGTTCTATCATTATGACCGCGTTCATGCCCTGGGGGAGGGGATCACCGGTGTCCACGTAAATGGCCTGGGTGCCGATGCGCAAGCGCTTGGGCGAGGTTTCTGTTGCGCCCACGGTGTCCTCGGCCCGGACAGCATATCCGTCCACTGCGGAGGCGTGGTAATGGGGCTCGGAGATCTTGGCCCAGATGGGACTGGCAGTGACTCTGCCCGTGGCTTGCCACAAGGGGACGCGCTCGCCGTTGAGGAGCGCTAGCGCGCCGGCTTTCTCCAACCCTTCCCACCAGCGTTGTAAGGCCTCATCCAGGGGGATGTCTTCAAGGTACGGAATCGGTCGTGTCATGGTTGATCCTGTCACCTCCTTCTGCACGAAGGTGTATTTTGGTTTGATTTTGGCGATGATGTGTGGCTTTCTAGCCCTTTGTGAAACATCGCGCCAAGTTATGATCTAGATCAGTGCACAGAGGGTGGGGGCGATGTATAAAATAAGTGTGACAATTGAAGATCACCCTACTCCAAGGCGTAGGACCGCTTCACTTGTTACGCTCTCCTCCTGGTGTGGTGTGCCAGGGCTCGGAACTGGGGTTCCGGGCCCTGTTCTTTTTTAGCGAGCGGTTTCGAGAATTTCGTCCAGGCGGGTGAGGGCATCCTCCGCAGCCGCCTGGGCAGCAACTTGCTTGGAGTGACCCTGTCCTCGACCGGCAACGATGTTCCCAATGTGCACTTCCACGGTGAAGACTTTGGCGTGATCCGGTCCTTCTGCGCTTACAGTGACGTATCGCGGGGTGAGGTGTAGCACTGCCTGGCTCCACTCCTGGAGTCGGGTTTTGGCGTCCTTGCGCAGGGCCTGGTCCAGCGCCTCTCCGAGTGCTTCCCGAACAAAGGAGAGGACAAATTCCCGTGTGACGTCCAGGCCCTGGTCCAGGTAGATGGCACCGACCAATGCTTCAAATGCTGCACAGAGGGTGGCATCTCGTTCCCGTCCCCCGCTTTGCTCTTCACCACTGCCCATCAACAGGTGATCGCCCAGGTGAATTTGGCGCGCGAAACGGGCCAGCGTTTCACGACGTACCAGGTTGGCTCGGACCGCTGTGAGAACGCCCTCGTCCATTTCGGGGAATTTGTGGTAAAGGTATTCGGCCACTAGAAAGTCGATGATTGCGTCTCCCAGGAATTCTAGCCGTTCATTATCTTCCCAGGCGATGTCGGGAATTTCGTTGATGTAGGAACGATGGGTCAGTGCTCTTTTCAGTAGGCTTTTGTCACCGAATTTGAAACCGATGATGTCCTCCATGGCGCGAACATGCTGGTCACTTGCCACTCCCATGATATTGCCTCGCTTCTTCAGGTGTTGGAGTGCAAGTGATTTTCGTTTGAAGGGGGATCGCCTCCGCAAACGAAAATCACTTATCCACCGGGGGATGGGGGTATTATAGCCTGATGCGTTCTTTAATCCCCAAATAGATCATCGATGATGTCTTCCACGCTCATGGACCGGTCCGTGTCGCCCAGAGGGGTTTGCACCGCCCGGTAGAAGTCCTCGTTGTACTCCCGGGTGCGCAGGAGCAAAGGCATGGGCACCGCATGCCCCAGGATGAGCACTTGCTTTTTGGTTTCTAAACTTTCCAGTGCCCCCCGGACCGCGGCCCGATTGCCTACGCCGGTCAGGACGGCCTCAATGTCTGCTTCCTCGCTCAATTTGCCCGTGACGCGGGTTCCTAACTGGGAAAGCACTTCCCGGTCTATGCCACTGGGCCGCTGGTCAATGACCATCAGGGTGACGTAATATTTGCGCATTTCGCGAGCAATGGTGCCAAAGATGGTCTGCCGCGCGACCTGGGGGCTGAGGAACTTGTGAGCCTCCTCAATGGTGATCATCAGGGGACGCGGCCGGTGCGCGGGGTTGCGGGTTTCCTGGTAGTGCTCCACTTTTTCCTGGTACACGGACCGCACGCGGCGGGTGATGATATTGGCCACAAGCATGTGGTCCAGGGTAGTGGTGTTGGAGGGAAAGTGGAGGATGACGTGGGTCCCCCGGTCCAGGAGCGCGACCAACTCA
>Ga0256914_1000885_pt1 | contig 28772 bp, 46 predicted proteins | sample HulkmetaG_FD_191571 | JGI IMG/M metagenome (GOLD analysis project Ga0256914, IMG submission 191571) | Hydrothermal chimney microbial communities from Main Endeavour vent field at the Juan de Fuca Ridge, Pacific Ocean - Hulk | ecosystem: Environmental > Aquatic > Marine > Hydrothermal vents ... | reverse complement strand
GTAGAGGGTGTATTTATCAATCACAAAATCGTACCTTTCGATACGATTTTAAAAGATGGTGACAGAGTTGCTCTTGTGCCGCCCGGAGGTATCCCAAACCATGTAAAAGCCTATGTCGGTAAAATTAAATAATTGATTTAACAAAAATTATGCACTATATTTTTTCAAAGTAGTGCTAATACAAATGATTGGTGCAAAGAAGTGAATTTCTGATACATAATTCGGATTTAATGAGTTCATTATCAAAAATTGGATAAAATAGCAAAAATTAACATTAAGGCTTAGAGCATGAAGATAGGAAAACCACATGCCCCATATATTGCAAATAAAATATCAATAGATTTATTAAATAGTACCTTTATAAAAATGAATCAGGGTATTGAGCCTGTAGCGGAAGCTGCCAAAAAACTTATAGAAGATGATATTCAAAAAGAAGCGGCATTAGAAGAGAGAGTTTACGAAATTATGGAAGAGAATGAAGATGAGATGGACTTTATGCAAGTTGATAAAAGAAATATGTTTTGGCTTATTAAAAAAAGACTTGCAGGCGAATATGGTGTCATACTCTCATATGAAGACAGATACAGCGATCTTTCCCATAAAATTTTAGATGAACTTATACAGACTGACCTGATAGAATTTCAAGTTTCAGAGAATATGGTAAAAAATGTTATTTTTAATTCCATAGAAAGTTATATTGAAAGATTTGAAGATATTGAAGACAGGGTGATTGAAAAGATAAAAAATTATAAAAGAAAATTAATTCCGGGTAGTGAAGAGTATGATATAGTTTTTGAAAAGCTTTATCAAGAAGAGTTGAAAAAGATAGGAATGATGTAATGAGAAAGATTTGGATATATATAGAAAACGGACTTTTTTTAGAAGCTAACAGTTTTGGAAGCATTGGTACCAAAACAGGAGAGATCGTTTTTAATACATCTATGAGCGGATATCAAGAGATTGCAACAGACCCCAGTTATGCCGGACAGTTTATTGTTTTTACAATGCCTGAAATTGGAAATGTGGGTTGTAATGCTCAAGATATGGAAAGTGATAAAATTCATGCCAGCGGGATAATAGTAAGAAATTATCAGGAGAGATACTCAAATTTTAGAGCAGAAGAATCATTTTCAACTCTTTTAAAAAAAAATAATACCATAGGTATATGTGATATAGATACCAGGATTTTAACTAAAACCGTCAGAGATAACGGTTCATTGATGATGATAGCCTCAACACAGATAAACGATAAGGAAGAGCTTAAGAAAATACTTGAAAATAGTCCGAGAATTGAAGAGATAAACTATATAGAAAAAGTCAGCACAAAAAAAAGTTATATTCATAAAAACGGTGCATGGAATCATTTGAAGATGAGTTATAATGATGAGTTAAAGCCAGTAAAAAAAATAGTCGCTATTGATTTTGGAGTAAAGAGAAATATATTGAATGAGCTTAGTGAAGTTGGATTTGAAGTAGAAGTAATTCCTCATGATTTTAATGCGGACAACCTAATACAAAGATATAATGATGCACAGATACAAGCAGTATTTCTTTCAAACGGACCAGGTGATCCATTGATACTTAAAAAAGAAGCAAAAGAAGTAAAAAAACTAATAGAAGCCAAAATACCAATGTTTGCCATATGTTTAGGCCACCAATTGTTAAGCATTGCCCATGGCTATGAAACATACAAATTGAAATTTGGTCAGCATGGAGGGAATCATCCTGTGCAAAATCAAAAAAGCGGTATTATAGAAATTACTGCTCAAAATCATAATTATAATGTACCGAATAATATATGTGAAATAGCAACTCTAACCCATATAAATTTGTTTGACAATACCATAGAAGGGTTAAGTTATAAAAATTCTCCTATATTTTCAGTACAACACCATCCGGAAGCAAGTCCCGGGCCACATGACAGCAAATATATATTTAAAGAGTTTATGAAGTTTGTCTAACATTAATTTAACACTAAAAAGTTATAATTTTCCACTAAAATATCGAGCTACCTATGATATATGATAATATCACGGTAACTTCGGCAAAAGGCACAGAGTGGATATCGTAAATTTTTATATAGTTATCAGTGTCGCATTTCTTGGAAGTTTAGGACATTGTGTCGGTATGTGCGGTGGTTTTATCGTTGCATATACGGCGGCCAAGATAGATGCAAGTAAAAGCAAGCCTTATCAGTTGTTATGTCACCTTTTGTATAATCTTGGCAGAGTTTTTTCTTATGTTTTAATTGGTATGATATTCGGATTGCTTGGAAGTATATTTGTTTTCAATCATGTATCCATGGGATTATTAAATCTAACCATAGGTATCTTTATGGTAATTATGGGTTTTTCATTAATGGGGAAAATAAGATTTCTAACTTCGATTGAATCCTCATTGGCAAATAGTAAGGTAGTAAAAAAACTCTTCTCGCTTCTTATCCATTCAAAGTCTCTTCCAAGTTTTTTCTTTTTGGGAATGTTAAACGGTTTTTTACCTTGCGGACTTGTTTATTTTTTTGCGGCTTCTGCCGCATCGACCGGATCAGCATTTTGGGGAGGGGTTGTTATGCTGATTTTCGGGCTTTCGACTATTCCGGTGCTTTTAGGACTCGGTTTCGTAGTAGGGTCTCTTAAAAGCAGTAGTTTTAGGCAGACTATGATACAAATAGCATCATTTCTTATAATTATTTTTGGTTTTTATATGATATATAAAGGTTATTGGTTTATTACGGATCCAAATGCGACTTTTCATGATTGTTGTAAAGCAAGATAAGGGAGAAAATTGCTAAAACAGTATATAGAAGCTATTGAGCAAAACAATATAGTCTCAAAGACCGATATCAACGGTATCATTACATTTGCAAATGAAGAATTTTGTAAGATTTCCAAATATCGAAAAGAGGAACTTATAGGAAAAAATCATAATATAGTAAGGCATCCTGATGTTCCCTCTGAAGCTTTTAAAAAACTGTGGGATACAATTTTGGCAAAAAAAACCTATAAAGCTACAGTCAAAAACATGGCAAAAGATGGCAGTACATTTTATGTTAATACTACTGTTATACCGATATTGGATGAAAATAACAATATAATTGAGTTTGTAGCAATAAGATATGATGTTACAAAAGCCGTAATGACGGCAAAAGAGCTTGAGAAAAAAGAAGAGGAGCTTGAACTTTTAAATGCAACTCTTGAAGAAAGAATTAAAAAACAGACATTAAAACTCGAAGAACTTAACAAAAATCTCGAAATAAAAGTTAAAAAAGAGGTTGAAAAAAACAGAGAAAAAGACAGAATAATGTTTCAGCAAGCCAGATTTGCCGCCATGGGTGAAATGATAGCAAATATAGCTCATCAGTGGAGACAACCTTTAAGTGAGCTTGGAATTTTACTTTTTAAGATAAAAAATGCTTTTTTCAATAAAGATACCAAAGAGTTTGACAAGGATTATAATGATTGTAAAGCTGTTATTAGCACCATGTCAAAGACTATTGATGATTTCAGGGATTTTTTCAAGCCGTCAAGAGAAAAAAATGATTTTTATATAGAAGATATTATAGAAGAGGCAATTTTTATCATAAAAGAGACACTAAAAAGTCATAATATTAAAATAAACTTTAATAATAAACACAGTATAATAATAAACGGGCATCCGAATGAGATTTTACAAGTTGTATTAAATATCATTAATAACGCAAAAGATGTTTTGATTTCAAAAGAACAAAAAATAAAAAAAATTGGTATTAAAACTTCATATGTTAAAGATAAGGTCCAAATTACAATTTGTGACAACGGAGGAGGTATCAAAGAGAATATAATTGAAAAAATCTTTGATCCGTATTTTACTACAAAACATAGTAAACAAGGGACCGGTATAGGACTTTATATGAGTAAAAAAATTATAGAGGAAAATGGCGGAACCATTAATGTTTTAAATATAAAAGAGGGAGTTTGTTTTATTGTAAAACTACCTATCAAACAGGATGAAAAATGAGTACAGGCAATATTTGTAAAAACTTAACTTTATTATATGTTGAAGATGAAGATAAGATAAGAAATCTTTTAAAAAGTGCAATTGAAAATGAATTTAATGAGGTAATTACTGCCGGCAATGGTGATGAAGGTTTTAAGAAATTTAAAAAATATCAACCTGATATTATAGTTAGCGATATATTGATGCCCGTTTGCGACGGTTTGGAGATGGCTAAAAATGTTAGAGCCATATCAAAAGATATACCCATCATACTCTTTAGTGCATTTAGTGAGAAAGAAAAGCTTTTAAGTGCTATTGATATAGGAATTGACAAATACCTGATAAAACCTGTCGATATAGATGAACTTTTATCTACCGTAGAAAATATAGTAAGCAAAAAACTTGCCGTAGACAATATCATAAATCTGAATGATACTTATAGTTTTAATAAAACAAAACATATATTGTATAAAAATAAAATCCCTGTAAAACTTACAAAAAAAGAATTAAGTTTTATATCTCTTTTGGTCGATAATCTTGGTTCATTTGTTTCTCACGAAGATTTAAAGAAAAATGTATGGAACAATTCAAAAGTAAATGATGCAGCTGTTAGAACATTTATAAAAAGGATAAGAACCAAGACCGATAAGGAATTTATAGAAAATATTTCCGGATTGGGATATAAAATTAATGTTTAAAATAAAATATTAATTTCTTAAAAGTCTTTGAAAAGTTACAAATGCTAAAAAATTCTTCATACTTAAAAATTGCTTATTTTAAATAACTAATAAACTTTTAACAAATTTAAGTTTATTTGTATAAAACTTATAGTACAATTGCAACGAATGTGACATTTATATGACAAAATTATAAGGAGGTATTGTATGCAAGATAGTAATGCAATAGAATATGACTATACGATTGCTAAAGCTTATGCGATTTTAGCAATTGTATTAGGTTTGATAGGTATGACTGTCGGAGTGTTTATAGCATTTCAACTTTCATTTCCTGATCTAAACAATTTATTCGGACAGTATGGTACATTTGGTAGATTAAGACCATTACATACTGACTCGGTTGCTTTCGGTTTTACCGTAAGCGGAATATTTGCTACTTGGTATTATGTAGGGCAAAGAGTTTTAAAGGTCTCTATGGCTGAATCAAAATTTTTAATGGGTCTTGCAAAATTACAAGTATTATTATATGTATTGACAGTTGTCGCAATTGTCTATTCACTTGTAAATGGCATAACAACTTCAAAAGAATATGCCGAATTTGAATGGCCTATAGATATAGCCATAGTAGTGATATGGGTTATATGGGGTGTAGAGATATTTGGGCTTATTGGTCTTAGAAGAGAAAAAGTTTTATATATCTCCGTATGGTACTATATAGCAACTTTTCTTGGTATAGCTATGCTTTATCTTTTTAACAACATGGAAGTTCCTACCTATTTTATAGCTCATGTAGGAAGCATTTGGAAATCCGTATCTATGTATTCTGGTAGTAATGATGCTATGGTTCAGTGGTGGTACGGACACAATGCTGTTGCATTTGTCTTTACGGTACCTATTATAGCAATGATTTACTACTTTTTGCCTAAAGAATCAGGACAGCCTATATTTTCATACAAATTATCACTTCTTTCATTTTGGGGATTAATTTTTGTATATCTTTGGGCAGGTGGACACCATTTGCTATATTCTACCGTTCCTGATTGGGTTCAAACAATGGGTTCTATTTTTTCTGTTGTTCTGATATTGCCTTCATGGGGTAGTGCGATCAATATGTTGCTTACCATGAAAGGTGAGTGGGGACAGCTTCAAGAGAATCCGCTTATCAAATTTATGATTTTGGCCTCTACATTCTATATGTTCTCAACTTTGGAAGGTCCTATTCAAGCAATCAAGTCAGTCAATGCTTTGGCTCACTTCACCAACTGGATTCCGGGACATGTTCATGACGGAACTTTGGGATGGGTTGGCTTTATGATAATAGCTTCAATCTATCACATGGCCCCAAGAATGTTTAAAAGAGAGATATACAGTAAAAAACTTGTTGATGCACAATTTTGGATACAGACAACAGGTATAGTGCTATACTTCACAAGTATGTGGATAGCAGGTATTACTCAGGGGATGATGTGGAGAGCAACTGATATGTATGGAAACTTGACTTACTCTTTTATAGATACTGTTAAAGTTTTACATCCATACTATACTTTAAGAGGTATAGGTGGTCTATTTTATCTCATAGGTGTGTTTATGTGGGCATATAATATCTACAAAACATTTGCGGCTGGTAGAGTGCTTGAAAAAGAACCTGCTTATACATCCCCTATGGCATAAAAGGAGGTTGATATGTTTCATTGGTTAGAAAAAAATCCGTTTTTCTTTACGGTAGCTGCATTTTTAGTGATGGCTTATGCAGGTTTTGTTACGATCTTGCCAGATTTTGCTAAAGAGTCAAGACCGATCGTAGGTAAAAAACCTTATACAATTTTACAAATAACAGGAAGAGAAGTTTATATTCATGAGGGCTGTGTATCTTGTCATTCTCAAATGATTAGACCATTTAAGAGCGAAACTGATAGATATGGAAAATATTCTCTTAGTGGAGAGTATGCTTATGATAGACCATTTCTTTGGGGTTCGGAGAGAACCGGTCCGGATTTGCATAGAATTGGAAATTATAGGACAACAGATTGGCATGAAAATCATATGATGAAACCTACTAGTGTCGTTCCTGACAGTATTATGCCGGCATATCCACATCTTTTTACTATCCCGGCTGATTTAGATACCGCTTATGCCGAAGCATATACGGATAAAACAGTTTTCGGAGTTCCGTATGATAAACCGGGTATGCCAAAACTCGGAACTTTAGCTCAGGCAAAAGCTGAAGCATTGAATGAGGCTAAAAAAATAGCGGCAGATATGAAAAATAAAAAAGTAAAAGATATGGTTGCAAACGGAAAAATTCCTGAAATTGTAGCTTTAATTGCCTATATGAATGGGTTAAAATAGCAAAGGATTTAACTTGGAGATAGAACATATTAGAGAATTGCAGGCATATGGATATATTGGATTAGTTATATTTTTAACTATTATTTTATATGCTTATATACACCATCTCTATAAAACCCAAAGAAGTGGAGAAAGAGATTATGAAAAGTATTCAAACCTTGCTTTGCATGATGATATAGATTCTACTCCGGTTGAACAACATACTAAAGATGAAAAAAAGAAGGAGCAAATTAAATGAAATGGTTTAATGATAATGTAAATATACTTGCTCTGATCGGTGCTGCTGCTATTATCATATTGACTGTTTTTGTAGCAGGCAAATATATTAGGCAGATGAAGACCGATAAGAGTACGGGCGATTTAACAGGTGAAGAGTGGGATGGAGTAGGAGAATACAATAACCCTGTTCCTACAGGTTGGGGAATGGCATTTGTAGGTACCATAATATGGTGGGCATGGTATGCATTGTCCGGATATCCGCTTTGGTCATTTTCACAAATAGGGCAGTGGAATGAAGAGACTCAGGCTTACAATAAAGCTTTTGAAAAAAAATGGGCTAATGCTGATAAAGAAACTCTTAAGAATATGGGTGAAGGTGTATTTATAAATGACTGTGCACCTTGTCATGGAATTACAGGTGATGGTCTTGGGGGAAAAGCTCAAAATTTTGCTCATAGATTTACAAAAGCCCAAGTTCTTGATGTTATCAAAAGAGGCTCAGCTGCACTTGGAGATAAAAAAATAGGTGACAATAAAGGTCAGCTCGGATATGCTCTTGGCGAAATGCCTGCAGGAATGGCAAGCGGAGACAGTGCAAATGCAATTGCTGAATATGTTGCAGGCGGTCTTAAAGGTACAGCTCCCGCCGGATTTGCTACCTGTGCAGGATGTCATGGTCAAGATGGAACCGGTAACGGTGGCACAGCTCCGAATTTAAAAGCTTATGATGAAACATTGGTAAAAAATGTTTTAACTTATGGTAAGCATGGAATGCTTGGTAAAATGCCGGCGATAAAAGGCTTGTTGTCTAACATACAAGAAAAAGCTGTTGCCACCTATGTAGATACATTAAGACAATAGGAGTGTGAAATGAGATTAAATGAAGAAAATCCGACAAGAAGATTGTGTTTCAACCTAAATGGCTTAATGGGTGGCTTGATTGCTACAGTTTTACTTTTGTCAATATTGGTTGGTTTGACTATATGGGATATTAAAGTCCAAAAAGCAAATGCTGAGACTTTTTATAAAATTAAAGATCCTCAAAGTATTCAGTTTAAAAGTGATGATAATGTCAAGCATTATGAGCTTGTAAAATAAAAAGGAGTTAAAATGGGAGATTTGTTATATAAATTATCAGCTTGGGGCTTAGTGCTTACAGCTATAATATCGCTATGGGCAGTTTTGACTCCGCATCATCTGTTTTTAGGTTGAGTGTTGATAAAAAAATATTACAACGGGTGGCTTGTTGCCACCCTTTTTCTTTTATCTGTTTTTACAACATTGCATGCTAATGCTTCTCTTGTAGTTTGTAATGATGGGTTGGTAAACGACAGAGCAATAGGCGAAATAAAAAAGATAGGTAAAGAGATTAGAGAAAAAACCGGTATCTCCATATATCTGTGTGTTAAAAAAAGTATAAACAATCAAAAAATAAAAATTTTTGAAAATAAATTATCCAAGAAATTAAAAAAACCTTTTATATTGCTTGCAATGGCTGCAAATGAACAAAAAGTTGATATTTTAACTTCTTCTCAAACACATAATCTAATCGATATAAATGATATATTAAGTCCTTTTAGCGGTACGATTATACCGATATTGACTGAAAGAAAAGGTGAAGATAAGTATTCTGCGGCAATGTTAAACGGTTATGCCGATATAGCTGACAGAGTTGCAAAAAAGACTGGTATCAAATTAAATTCAAGTATCGGTAATACAAACAGAATCTTAATAAATATTTTAAGAGTTATAATTTATGGATCTTTTTTGTATTTTGTTGTAATCTATATTAAAAGAAAATATTTTTATAAAAGAGAGAAAAAGAGTGAAAAATCAAAATAAAAGTTTTTGGCCTTACGGTATAACGATAGCAATTTTGGCTGTTGTGGTTATGGGTGCGGGAACAATTATGATAGCTTTAAAGCATCCTGTACAGATGGATGAGGCTTATATGAAAAAATATCAAAAAGTTGATTCTCATATAAATGAGATAAAAAAGTCTGAAGAGCTTTTTAAAAAGCAGTATTATGTTGAAATATCAAATAAGCATTTTACGATAGGTAAAAACAGACTGATTATAAATGTTAAAGACAAATATACAAACAGACATGCGGATAATCTCTTAATTAAAGTTAAAATAACAAGACCTGATGATGATACACATGATATAAAATTATCCTCAAAAGAGAAGGGAGATAAGTATATTTTTCCCGATTTTTATATAAAAAAACCCGGAAGATGGATTGTGCTTGTTGATATCAGTAATGGTAAAGTAAGCGCTTATTATCAAAAAGAAATTGATACCGTTGAAAAGCTTTAAAAGACCACTATACTGTGGCAATACCCGCAAAAGCATAGCTTTGGATAAGATTTAAAATATAAATAACTGGTTAATTTAAGAGCAATTACTCTTTAAATGCTTGCAGCCCAATTCCAAAACGGAATAATTTCGTATTCTATTTCATTTTCACAAAATCGATCCTCATTTCCCAAACTGATAATGAATACTTTTTTAATATTGAGTTTTTTAAAGGCTTTTTTTCTTTTAACTATTTTATTTCTTAAAAGAGCAGGTGGCATAAATGCGATACATAAAATTGCCATGTTTTCTTTCGGTAAATAAAAATCCATATCATCAGTATAATATACAATTTTATCTCTTTTATAAATTTCAAGAAATACTATATTTTCAAATCTTTTTATAAAATCCTTTTCAAAACTGATAGCATTTTTTATAGTAAAATCTATCAGAAAAATCTTTTTTGCAGCTTTTGGATAGTTGTATTTGTCAAGAAACAGTATAATTCTTCTTTGTTTTAAATCCTCAACTAATTCGTAAAACATATCTTTGGAAATTTTAATTTCTTTTTTAATTTTTCCGAAAACACCATAAAGTGAGACAGGCATGGATTGAAGTTTGCTTAAATGCTTCAATATGTAAAGTTGCTTTTTATTTTGTGATATAAGCATAGTAATATCCTGAAGATATCGAATTTTATCAACTTCATTGATATGGGATATTGAAGGGAATGTGCCATTGTTAGCATAAGAATTAAATATATTTTCTATTTTGGAATTGCTTCTTTCAAAAGCAATAAACTCTTCAAAATCAAGTGGAAAAAAATTGATACATTTAAAACCTTTATAATGATACTTATAGTTTGTAGTGATAATGATTTCATCACATTTGGGCAAATCAAAGGAAAAATCAAAGTTTTCCAATATAAGTAATTTTATATTTTTTCTGTATATATAATCTTTGAGATTTTGTTTTATGATATCTTTTTCCAGTCTTATATCTTTAAAATCAATATACAAATAATCACTACTTTTGTAATTTTGCATATGAGAATACAAAAGATAAGTAACACCACTTTTCGGAGAGTAGTGAATAATTACTTTTTTTGAAGTAATTTGAGTTTTTCTATTGATATAGCCTATCTTTTTCGGTTCAAAATCATACAATATATCTAATTGTGATAAACCCATAATTTCTCCTTCGGGTACTTAAGTACTTATAGATATCATAATATAATACTTTTCCTTAAAAAAAGGAAAAGATAAGCAATTATTTAGCCTAAATGTGTAAAAGTTATTGACTAATATCAAACAATAAAGTATAATCACACTTCCAAAATAGTCGCATTCGTTGCGACAAGTTCTTTTATAAGGTTAGCCACAATGGAAAAAATACGACTTAAGCTAAAGGCTTATGATCATAGAGTATTAGATAGATCAGTTGCAGCAATCGTAGAAGCTGTTAAAAGAACAGGTGCCGAAATTATCGGTCCTATGCCTATGCCTACTAAGATAAAAAGATATACAGTTCTTAGATCTCCACATGTAAATAAAGATTCAAGAGAGCAATTTGAGATGAGAATTCACTCGAGATTGATTGATATCGTATCAGCGACACCTGATACTATTGATTCACTAATGAAGCTTGATCTTGCTCCTGAAGTTAATGTGGAAGTAAGAGCAATGGGTGCAAAGGGGTAAAATATGGAATATATCATACAAAAAATAGGAATGAGCAGAACTATTGGTGTTCCTAGTGTTCCGGTCACACTTTGCAAAATAGTAGAAGCCAAAGTATGTGAAGTCAAAGAAGATAAAAAAGCTATAGTAGCATATAGTGATGGAAAAAAGACGAATAAAGCCATACAGGGACAACAAAAGAAATATAATCTTTCAAAAGAATTTAATAGATTTGTTACTCTTCAAGTTTCTAATGAAGAAGCGGGAGATTTAGATCTTTCTCCTTTAAAAGAGGCAAAAAAAGTAAAAACTACTTTTAAAACAAAAGGTAGAGGATTCAGCGGTGTTATGAAAAGATGGAATTTTGCCGGCGGTCCCGGAGGACATGGTTCAAGATTTCACAGAGCTCCCGGATCAATAGGCAACTGCGAGTGGCCGGGCCGTGTGCAAAAGGGTAGAAAAATGCCCGGACAATACGGAAATACTCAAGTGACAGTAAAAAATGAAGTTATAGAGTTTGATGAAGAAAACGGTATCCTTGTTTTAAAAGGTGCTATAAGCGGTTCAAACGGAAGAGTTGGTAAGATAAGGATAATTAAATGAGTAAAGCCATTGTGTTAAATGATAAATTAGAAAGAGCAAGCGAGCTTGAACTTCCAAAGAATTTTGGAGAAATCAACTCCAGCAATTTGTATCTTTATGTCAAGTCTTATTTGGCCAGTCTAAGAGCCAATACCGCCGTTGCAAAAGGAAAAGGCGAAGTAAGAGGCGGCGGAAAGAAGCCATGGAGTCAAAAAGGCAGAGGCGGTGCGAGAGCCGGTTCGAACAGAAGCCCTATATGGGTAGGCGGTGGTGTAGCACACGGCCCTAAAAACAATAGAAATTATTTTCAAAAAATCAATAAAAAACAAAAAAGACTGGCTTTGGAGTATGCTTTGGAAGAAAAAGCACAAAACGGAGCACTTTTTGTAGTTGATTCAGTGAGCGTGGAATCAGGTAAAACCAAAGATGCGGCTAAAATATTGAAAACTTTAAATCTAAGAGATGCTTTGGTAGTAAAAGAGTTGATAGACGAAAAAAGTTTTTATGCATTTAGAAATTTAAGCAATGCTTATTTGGTTGAGCCAAATGAGCTAAATGCTTATATAGTAACAGCATTTCATTCATTGGTGATAGAAAAAGCTGTTTTAGAAAATTTGATAAAAGAGGGCTAATCGATGGCAGATATAACAGATATAAAAGCAATACTATATACTGAAAAAAGTTTGGGCCTTCAAGAAGACGGAGTTGTTGTTATACAGACAAGTCCTAAAATGACAAAAAATTCATTGAAAGAAGTTTTGAAAAATTACTTTGGATTTGTTCCTTTGAAAGTTAACTCTATGAGAGTAAGCGGTAAAGTGAAGAGATTTAGAGGTCTTGAAGGAAAAAGAGCAGATTATAAAAAATTCTATGTGAAGCTACCTGAAGGTGCCGCAATAGAAAGTATGGAGGTATAAGATGGCGATTAAAACATACAAACCATATACTCCAAGCAGAAGATATATGACAGGACTTGAGAGTAGCGATATCACTTCCAAACCAAGTGTTCCTAAACTTTTAAAGAGATTAAAACCGGGTACGGGAAGAAACAATAACGGAAGAATAACTTCAAGGCATAAAGAAGCCGGTGTTAAAAAGCTTTATAGAATTATAGACTTTAAACGAAGAAAGTTTGGAGTCCCGGGAGTTGTAGCTTCTATAGAATACGATCCGTACAGAAACTGCAGAATAGCATTGATAAACTATAAAGATGGCGACAAAAGATATATACTTCAACCATCAGGTTTAAAAGTTGGTGATGAAATTGCTGCAGCTGAAAGCGGTTTGGATATCAAGCCCGGAAATGCAATGAAACTTAAAAATATCCCTGTCGGTACTATTATCCACAATATTGAACTTAAAATCGGTAAGGGCGGACAGATAGCCAGAAGTGCAGGAGGATATGCTCAATTGATGGGAAAAGAAGATAAGTATGTAATTCTAAGACTTCCCAGCGGAGAAATGAGACAAGTACTTAGTGAATGTATGGCAACTATCGGTGTTGTCGGTAATGAAGATTGGGCAAATGTTGTCATAGGAAAAGCAGGTAGAAACAGACACAGAGGTATAAGACCTCAGACCAGAGGTAGTGCTATGAACCCTATAGATCACCCGCATGGTGGTGGTGAAGGTAAAACCAACTCAGGTCGTCATCCTGTTACACCTTGGGGTAAACCTACAAAAGGTTTCAAGACAAGAAAGAAAAAAGCCAGCGATAAGCTCATAATATCTAGAAGAAAAGGAAAATAGATGGCAAGAAGTCTAAAAAAAGGTCCTTTTGTCGACGATCATTTGATGAAAAAAGTTATAAAATCAAAAGAAACAAAAGATACTAAACCTATAAAAACATGGTCAAGAAGAAGTACAATTATTCCTGATATGATGGGACTAACTATAAATGTACACAATGGCAGAAATTTTGTGCCCGTGTATATTACTGAAAATCATATCGGCTATAAACTTGGTGAGTTTGCTCCGACTAGAACTTTTAAGGGTCATAAAGGCTCAGTTCAGAAAAAGATTGGGAAGTAAGGTGTAAATAATGGGAAAATCAACATTAAAATTTATAAGATTGTCACCTACAAAGGCTAGACTTATAGCAAGAGAAATTCAAGGAATGAATGCGGAACTTGCTCTTGCAAGCTTGGAATTTATGCCGAATAAAGCTGCAAGAATAATATCTAAAGTAGTTGCAAGTGCTGTTGCAAATGGCGGATTTGAGCCTGAGGAGGTTATTATCAGTTCTTGCAGAATTGACAGAGGTCCGGTACTAAAAAGATTTAGACCAAGAGCAAGAGGTAGAGCAACTCCAATAAGAAAACCGACTTCTCACATATTTGTAGAAGTAGCACAAGCAAATAAGAAGGATAAGTAGTATGGGACAAAAAGTAAATCCTATCGGGCTAAGATTAGGAATCAATAGAAATTGGGATTCAAGATGGTTTCCGGGCAGCAATCTCTCAAACAATATTGGCGAAGATTACAAAATAAGAAAATTTCTTAAGAAAGAGTTATATTATGCAGGTATTTCTCAAATCATTATAGAAAGAACTGCTAAAAAACTTAGAGTTACGGTTGTGGCTGCCAGACCCGGTATCATTATAGGTAAAAAAGGTGCTGATATAGAGAAATTAAAGTCTAAATTAGTCAAGCTAATAGGTAAAGATGTAAATGTAAATATTCAGGAAGTAAGAAGAAGCGGAAGTGATGCTCAGCTTGCAGCCGAAAATGTAGCTATGCAGTTAGAAAGAAGAATAGCTTTTAGAAGAGCTATGAAAAAAGTTATGCAAAATGCTTTAAAATCCGGAGCCAAAGGTATAAAAGTACAGGTTGCCGGAAGATTGGGCGGGGCTGAAATGGCAAGAACCGAATGGTATCTTGAAGGAAGAGTGCCGTTGCATACACTAAGAGCAAAAATCGAGTACGGTTTTGCAGAGGCTCAAACAGCATACGGTATCATAGGTGTTAAGGTCTGGATATTCAAAGGTGAAGTTTTGACTAAAGGAATTGCCCCTGAGCCAAAAGATAAACCAAGACGAGATAATCGTAGAAATAGAAGAGGTAAATAGCCATGTTAATGCCAAAAAGAACAAAATACAGAAAACAGCAAAAAGGTAGAAACAGAGGTAAGTCATACAGAGGAAGCTCTATAGCATTTGGCGAAATTGCTTTAAAAGCTGTGGAAGCAGGAAGAATAAACTCCAGACAGATAGAAGCTGCCAGGATTGCGATGACAAGAAAAGTTAACAGAATGGCTAAAAGCTGGATTAGAGTTTTTCCGGATAAGCCGATAACCAGTAAGCCTCTTGAAGTAAGAATGGGTAAAGGTAAGGGTGCAGTTGATCAGTGGGTTATGAATATCAAACCGGGAAGAATTATATTTGAAATGGCCGGAGTCAATGAGAATCTAGCCAGAGCCGCTTTAACCCTGGCAATGCACAAGTTACCATTTAAAACAAAAATAGTTACTAGGGATGGCGAAAATGAAATATACTGATTTGAAAGATAAAAGTTTAAAAGAGTTAAATGAATTGTTAAAAGAGAAAAAGGTGCTGATTTTTAAACTTAGAGCTAAGCTTAAAACAATGCAGCTAACAAATCCGAATGAGATAAAAGAAGCAAAGCGTGATATCGCAAGAATCAATACAGCGATCACTGCTCTTCAAAATAACAATAAATAAGGTTCGAAAAATGGCTTCTTTAAAAAGAGTAATACAAGGTGTAGTAGTCAGTAAAGCTGGAGATAAAACAGCTACTGTTATGGTTGAAAGAAGAGTTATGCATCCTAGATATAGAAAATTTGTTAAGAGATTTAAAAAATATCTGGTACATGACGAGAATAATCAGGCAACTGTCGGTGATATTGTAAGTGCCATAGAGTGTAGACCCATAAGCAAGAAAAAAGCTTATAGACTAAAAAGTATCGAAGGTGTTGATATGAATATCAAAAAAGTAGATACTGAAGTTGTAGGAGAATAGTATGATCCAGAGCTTTACAAGATTAAAAATCGCTGACAACAGCGGTGCTAAAGAGATAATGTGTATAAAGGTTTTAGGCGGAAGCAAAAGAAGATATGCGACTTTGGGTGATGTTATTGTAGCTTCAGTTAAAAAAGCTATACCAAATGGCAAGGTAAAAAAAGGCCAAGTTGTAAAAGCTGTTATAGTAAGGACAAAAAAAGAGGTTCAAAGAGAAAATGGATCTCTTATAAGATTTGATGAGAATGCAGCTGTTATACTTGATGCCAAAAAAGAGCCTATAGGAACAAGGATATTTGGTCCGGTTGGCAGAGAGATAAGATATGCTAATTTTATGAAAATAGTTTCACTTGCACCGGAGGTACTGTAATGGCTGTAAAATTTAAAATCAAAAAAGGTGATAAAGTAAAAGTTATTGCCGGGGATGACAAAGGCAAGGTTGCTGAAGTTTTACAGGTTTTGCCAAAAACTTCGCAAGTTATAGTATCCGGATGTAAAATAGTCAAAAAAGCTGTAAAACCAAGTGAAAAAAATCAAAACGGCGGTTTTGTCAGTATTGAAAAGCCTATACATATTTCAAATGTACAAAAAGTTGAGGATTAGTAGATGGATAGATTGAAAAAAAGATATAACGAAGAGATAAAGCCCGCTCTTGCAAAAGAGTTGGATATAAAAAATCCTATGCTAATACCTGCTATTGAAAAAGTTATCATCAGTGTCGGTGCGGGAGAGTTTGCAAAAGATGCAAAAATTTTACAAAATATCCAAGATACTATCTCTTTGATAGCGGGTCAACATGCAGTAGTTACGGTTGCTAAAAAATCAGTTGCCGGATTTAAAGTCAGAGAAGGTTATCCGGTAGGAGTTAAGGTTACTCTCAGAAAAGATAGAATGTATACTTTTCTTGACAAACTTATCTCTATAGCACTTCCAAGAGTGAAAGACTTTAGAGGTTTGAGCGTAAGTGGTTTTGACGGCAGAGGAAACTATAACTTCGGACTTGATGAACAGTTGATATTTCCTGAGATAGAGTATGACTTTATTTTGAGAACTCATGGTATGAATATAACCATAGTAACAACTGCGACTGAAGATAAAAGTGCTTTTAAATTATTGGAACTCATTGGAATTCCGTTTGCAAAAGGAAGAAAATAATGGCTAAGAAATCAATGATAGCAAAAAATGCAAGAAAACCAAAATTCGGTGTAAGAGCTTACACAAGATGTCAAATCTGCGGAAGACCGCATTCGGTTTATAAAGATTTTGGTATTTGTAGAGTTTGTCTTAGAAAAATGGCTAACGAAGGGTTGATTCCCGGACTTAAAAAAGCTAGTTGGTAAGGATTATAAATGATAAATGATATGGTATCTGATGCATTGACCAGGATAAGAAATGCTTCTATGAGAGGTTTGGAAAATACAACTTTGCTTCATTCTAATTTAGTTGAAGCAGTACTTAGAATTTTCAAAGAAAAAGGCTATATTGAAGATTATAGCATAAAAGAAGAAAATGTTAAAAAATTTATAAATGTTACACTTAAGTATGATGAAAACGGAAAAAGTGTAATTACTGAAGTGAAGAAAATTTCAAAGCCGGGAAGAAGAGTTTATAAACCTTCAAATGAAATAAAGAAATTTAAAAATGGATATGGCACAACAGTAGTCAGCACATCAAAAGGAGTGTTGAGTAATGATGAAGCATATAAAATGGGAGTTGGTGGCGAAGTGCTTTGCAGCATTTGGTAACCTTTGTTTATGGCATTCAAGCGATATTTGCTTGTAGACAAATAAAAAAAGGAAAGATATGTCAAGAATAGGTAAATTACCTGTAGATATTCCAGCCGGTATCGAAGTGAGAATGGATGGAAGTAAAATAGTTTTTAAAAAAGGGAATGTTCAAAAAGAGTTGGACACTAAAGATAATGTTATAGTCAAGATTGAAAACAACCAAATAGTTTTTTTACCCAAGGGTGATGACAGACAAAGTAAAGCTTTTTGGGGAACATACAGATCAATTTCTTCCAATATCATCACCGGATTGACAACCGGATTTGAGAAAAAACTTGAAATTAACGGTGTTGGATACAGAGCGGCCGTAAAAGGTAATACTTTAGAATTATTGCTTGGTTTCTCTCATCCTGTAAATTATGATATACCAAAAGATATAACAATAAATGTAGAAAAAAATATAATTTCCGTAAAAGGTGATGACAAACAATTAGTAGGTCAAGTAGCAGCTGATATAAGAAGTTTCAGACCACCGGAGCCATATAAAGGCAAAGGTGTTAAATATGTTGATGAAACTATCATTAGAAAAGCCGGAAAAACCGGTAAATAATAAAAGGTAGAAAAATGAGAGAAAAATTATTAAAACAGAAAAATGCCTTGAGAATAAAGAGAAAAAGAAGAATAAGAGGAAAAATCAGCGGTACTCCGACAAAGCCTAGAGTTTCAATCTTTAAATCAAACAGACATCTTTATGCTCAGGCTATTGATGATGTAAACGGTGTAACACTCTGTGCTGTTGATGGCAAAAAACTTGGATTTAAAGCAAATATCCAAAGTGCCAAAGAAGTAGGAAAAGTTTTTGCCGAAACTTTAAAAGAGAATAAAATCGAAACAGCGGTATTTGATAGAAACGGCTATCAGTATAACGGTGTTGTAGTTGCATTTGCAGATGCCCTTAGAGATAACGGCATTAAGTTGTAAAAAAGAGGAACTAATGGAAAAATATAACAGAGAAGAGTTTGAAGAAGTAATTGTTAATATAGGTAGAGTTGCCAAGGTTGTTAAAGGTGGTAGGAGATTTCGATTTACCGCTTTGGTTGTTATCGGAGATAAAAAAGGAAATGTCGGATACGGTTTCGGAAAAGCAAAGGAAGTCCCCGATGCTATAAAAAAAGCCGTAGATGACGCTTTTAAAAATATTATAAATGTTAATATCAAGGGATCGACTATTTCGCATGATATTGAAGTAAAATTCAATGCCAGCAGAATACTTTTAAAACCGGCAAGCGAAGGTACCGGTATTATTGCGGGTGGTGCAACAAGACCGGTTGTGGAATTGGCAGGTATAAAGGATATATTGACCAAATCACTTGGATCAAATAATGCTGCTAATGTTGTAAGAGCAACTATAAAAGCTCTTAGCATGTTAAAATAAAAGGATTGTCTATGGCATTACACAATTTAGAAAAAGCTGAAAATTCAACTTTCAAAAAGAAAAGAGTAGGTAGAGGCCAGGGAAGCGGTATGGGAAAAACTGCTTCAAGAGGTGCAAATGGCCAAAAAAGCAGAACGGGATATAGTAAAAAAAGAGGATTTGAAGGCGGACAACAGCCACTTCAAAGAAGACTTCCGAAAGTAGGTTTTACAACAAAAATAATCAAGCCGTATGTTATCAATATCAAGAAAGTAACAAAGATTGCAGAATTAGAAGAGATAACTCTTGAAAATATCAAAAAAATACATAAAATCCAAAACAGTATAACAAAAGTTAAACTTATAGGTGAAGGTGCCAGCGAATTATCTTCCAAAATAAAAGATGACAGAGTTATAACAAGCAGAAGAAGTTAACAAGCAGTGAATAGCGGAAGAAAATGATTTTTATCTTTCTTTCGCCTTTTATTAAGGAGAATTAATGAGTAAGGAATTGACAAATAAAATCTTAATAACATTAGGGTTTTTATTTGCATATAGAATTTTGGCTTATGTTCCGGTGCCCGGAGTAAATATAGATATAGTAAAAGATTTTTTTAATACCAATAGCAATAATGCTCTTGGAATGTTTAATATGTTCAGCGGTAAGGCTGCTCAAAGGCTTAGTATTATATCGCTTGGAATTATGCCATATATCACTGCATCAATCATTTTTGAACTTTTAGCAGCTACTTTTCCGGCTCTTGGTAAAATGAAAAAAGAGAGAGACGGCATGGAAAAGTATATGCAAATCATAAGATATGCAACCGTTGCTATAACTCTTATACAGGCTGTCGGTGTTTCTATAGGACTTCAAAGTTTGACAGGTCGTGGCGGAGAGAGTGCAATTATGATAGATATGGGAACTTTCATTCCTATCGCCGCAATATCTATGCTGACAGGAACTATGCTCTTAATGTGGATAGGTGAACAAATTACTCAAAGAGGTGTAGGAAACGGAATAAGTCTTATCATTTTTGCAGGAATTGTTTCAGGTATTCCAACCGCAATAGGAGGAACAATAAATCTTGTAAATACAGGAGAGCTTAACTTTTTGGTTGTAATCGCAATATTGGCAATCATAATCGCTACAGTTGGATTTATCATATATGTTGAATTGGGCGAACGAAGAGTTCCGGTATCATACTCCCGAAAAATTATGATGGAAAATCAAAATAAAAGAGTAATGAACTATATACCTATAAAGTTAAATTTAAGCGGAGTAATTCCCCCTATATTTGCTTCTGCAATTTTAATGTTTCCGTCAACGCTTTTACAGGCAAGTACAAATAAATATATCATAATGGTCAAAGACTTTTTAAGTCCGAACAGTTTCTTTTTCAATACACTTATGTTTTTATTTGTTATATTTTTCGCATATTTTTATGCTTCGATTGCATTTAATTCAAAAGATATATCAGAAAATCTAAAAAAACAAGGAGGTTTTATTCCGGGAGTCAGACCGGGACATTCAACCGCAATGTTTTTAAATGAAGTTGCAAGTAGATTAACATTTTGGGGTGCACTGTATCTTGCATTGATATCGACTCTGCCTTGGATGCTTGTCAAATTTATGGGAGTTCCGTTTTATTTTGGAGGTACGGCAGTATTGATTGTTGTGCAAGTTGCTCTTGATACTATGAGAAAAATTGAAGCTCAGATATATATGAGTAAATATGAAACACTTAGTGCAGTAGGACTTTGATGGCTATATCATTAAAAAAGCCAAATGAAATTGAAAAAATAAGAGCGGCCAATAAAATAGTCGCTCAAACTCTAAATTATTTGCAAGGTTTGATAAAGCCCGGCATGACCTTGCTTGAGATAAATAAACTGGGCGAAGAATATATATATGATCACAAAGGTGCAAAGCCGGCTTTCAAAGGTTTATACGGATTTCCTGCAGGTGTTTGCACATCTCTTAATGCGGTTATCATTCATGGAATTCCTGATAATACAGTTATAAAAGAAGGTGATATCTTAGGTTTGGATATCGGAGTTGAACTTGAGGGTTATTTTGGTGATGCGGCCGTAACTGTAGGAGTGGGGGAAATTTCAAAAAACAATCAGGATTTGATCAATTGTTCATATGACAGTTTAATGTATGCCATAAGTATTATAAAACCGGGTATGAGATTTAAAGAGTTAAGCGGTAAAATTGAAGAATTTATAATTTCACGCGGATATGTCCCTTTAAGAGGTTTTTGCGGTCACGGGATCGGGAAAAAGCCTCATGAAGAGCCGGAAATTCCAAATTATCTTGAAGGAAACAATCCAAAAGCAGGTCCAAAGATAAAAAACGCAATGGTTTTTTGTCTTGAACCGATGATTTGCCAAACAAGCCCGAATCCAAAAATACTTAAAGATAAGTGGTCGGTAACAAGTGAAGACGGACTTAACGGTTCACATTATGAACATTGTGTTGCGATTGTAAACAATAAAGCTGAAATATTGAGTAAAATTTAAGAAAGGAGGTTAAATGGCTAAAGATGATGTTATTGAAATTGACGGCAAAGTCATAGAGGCATTACCGAATGCTACATTTCAAGTCGAACTTGATAATGGACACCAAGTGCTTTGTCACATTGCCGGTAAAATGAGAATGCATTATATAAAGATAATGCCCGGAGATAAAGTCAAGGTAGAATTAACACCTTACAGTCTTGATAAAGGTCGTATAACTTATAGATATAAGTAACTTTTTATAAAGATTTAGGTATAATTCATCCCTTTTTGAAACTGTATGAAGAATAACTAAAAAAGCACCACTATTTTTTTAGTTATTGGTTTATGTAGATTCCATAAACCTAAAACAGTTCATTGTAGTGGAATCAAAACAAGGAGCTCAAAGTGAAAGTTAGACCAAGTGTCAAAAAGATGTGTGCTAAATGCAAAATCATCAAAAGAAGAGGGGCGCTCAGAGTAATCTGTGTTAACCCTAAACACAAACAAAGACAAGGATAATTACGATGGCAAGAATTGCTGGTGTAGATTTACCAATGAAGAAAAGAATAGAGTATGCGTTGACATACATTTACGGAATAGGACTTAAAACATCAAGAGATATTTTAAGTGCTACTGGAATATCATATGACAAAAGAGTCAATGAGTTAAGCGAAGATGAAGCTGCCGCTATTAGACAAGAGATTCAAAAAAACTATACGGTTGAGGGTGATCTTAGAAAACAGGTAGCTATGGATATCAAAGCATTGATGGATTTGGGAAATTATAGAGGTTTAAGACACAGAAGAGGTTTGCCTGTTCGTGGCCAAAAAACAAAAACAAATGCAAGAACCAGAAAAGGCAGAAAAAAGACTGTCGGTTCAGCTGCTAAGTAATGAGGTAGAAAAATGGCAAAAAGAAAAGTAACTAGAAAAAAAGTTGTAAAGAAAAATATAGCAAAAGGTATAGTATATATCTCTGCAACCTTTAACAATACCGTTATTACAGTAACAGATGAAATGGGAAATGTTATAGCTTGGAGTAGTGCCGGAAGCCTTGGATTTAAAGGAAGTAAAAAATCAACTCCTTATGCTGCTCAACAGGCAGTAGAAGATGCTTTAAACAAAGCACAAGAACACGGCATAAAAGAGCTTGGTATAAAAGTACAGGGACCCGGAAGCGGTAGAGAAACAGCAGTAAAAAGTGTTGGTGCACATGAAGGAATAAAAGTAACTTTTTTCAAAGATATTACTCCTTTACCGCACAATGGCTGTAGACCGCCAAAAAGAAGACGTGTATAAAATATAGAAGCAAGCAGCAAATTATCATATAAATGATTTGGCTGTAATTAAGTTAAATAAATAAAATATATAAAAGTCTAAAGTTTTAAGCTTTTGGCTTATGCTTAATCAAGTATAGCTATTTAGGAGAATTAAAAATGGCAAGATATAGAGGACCAGTTGAAAAATTAGAAAGAAGATTAGGAGCTAGTTTGGCACTTAAAGGTGAGAGAAGACTTGCCGGTAAAAGTGCAATTGACAAAAGACCTTATGCTCCGGGTCAGCACGGACAAAGAAGATCAAAGGTTAGTGAATACGGCTTACAGTTAAGAGAAAAACAAAAAGCAAAATTTATGTACGGTGTCAGTGAAAAACAATTTAGAAGACTTTTCAGTGATGCAAACAGTATACAGGGAAATACCGGTGAAAATCTTATCCAGCTTCTTGAGAGAAGACTTGATAATGTAGTTTACAGAATGGGTTTTGCAAGTACAAGAAGATTTGCGAGACAACTTGTGACTCACGGTCACATATTGGTAGATGGCAAAAAAGTTGATATTCCTTCTTACAGAGTAAAGCCGGGTCAAAAAGTGGAAGTAAGAGAAAAATCAAGAAACAACCCACAAATCGTAAGAGCTATTGAACTTACGGCACAAACAGGTATCGTACCATGGGTTGATGTTGATAAAGAGAAAGTTTTTGGTATTTTTACCAGAATTCCTGAAAGAGAAGAGGTTGTTATCCCTGTTGAAGAGAGATATATAGTCGAATTGTACTCTAAATAATAAAGAGGCTTGATATGAATAAAATAAAAGTTACACCATATATGCCAACCGAACTGGAAGTAAAAAAGATTGATGAGAATGTTGCACAAGTTGAAGCATATCCCTTTGAGAATGGATATGCAATAACTTTAGCCCATCCTCTTAGAAGATTGCTGTTTTCCAGCAGTGTAGGATATGCTCCTATTGGTTTGAAGATCGAAGGAGTTACACATGAGTTTGACAGTATAAGAGGAATGCTTGAAGATGTTGCATTCTTTATAATAAATCTTAAAAATATAAGATTTAAAATAAATGACGAAGACAATAACAGAGTTGTTGCAAACTATACTTTTACAGGCCCGAAAGAGTTGAAGGGTGCTGATTTGGCAAACAGTGAAATAAGTGTTGTTAATCCTGAAAGCTATCTTGCAACACTCAATGAAGATGCGGAGCTTAATTTTTCTATAATTATAGAAAAAGGAATCGGTTATGTTGCAAGTGAGGATTTAAGAGATGAATTGGATCCTGAGTATATAGCATTAGATGCTTTTTTTACTCCGGTTAGAAGAGCGGTATATGATATAGAAAAAGTTTTGGTTGAAGATAACCCAAACTATGAAAAAATTATATTTACCATAGAGACAGACGGACAAATAGACCCCGTAGATGCTTTTAAAAATTCAATAATGGCAATGAATGAGCAACTTAGTGTTTTTAACAAGATAATGGATAGTGATTTTCAAGCAGGAACAAGTACTCAAGAGAGTAGTTCGGAAATATCTAAATTATTGCAAAGTATCGATACGCTAAAACTTAGTGTCAGAAGTTCAAATTGTCTTGAAAGAGCCGGTTTAAAATATATTGGCGAATTGGCTATAATGAGCGAAGGTGAATTAAAAGCTATAAAAAATCTCGGTAAAAAATCTCTTGAAGAAATCATTGAAAAGATGAAAGAGATAGAATTTCCTGTCGGAATGGAGCTTGGTGAAGAAACATTGAATTTGCTAAGCAAAAAAATAGAAGAGTTAAAATCAAATGAGGAAGAGGAATAAAAAATGAGGCATAAACACGGATATAGAAAACTAGGAAGAACAAGTTCTCACAGAGCCGCATTACTTAAAAATCTTAGTATTGCACTCATAAACAGCGGCAAGATAGAGACTACATTGGAAAAAGCCAAAGAGCTTAGAAAATATTTTGAGAAATTGTTAACTGCTGCAAAAAAAGGCGATTCAAATGCACATAGAGTTGTTTTTGCTTCACTTCAAAACAAGGAAGCAACCAAAAAGCTTGTTAATGAGATTGCTCCTCAATATATTGAAAGAAACGGCGGTTATACAAGAATAATCAAAACAAGAATGAGAAGAGGTGATGCTGCCTCTATGGCTTTTATAGAATTGGTTTAATACCGCAAAATACATACGGAGGGAATATATTTTCCCTCTACTCTTCAAAATTAAGGGTGCCCTTAATAAACTTTTAATCTAATATATTGTTAAATATTGTTATAATTATAGATGATTAAATACTTTTTGGATAAATAGCTTAAATACAAGGAAAAAACAATGATACCATTTAGTGATGAAGAATTAAAACCCGCAGTAGAAAAGTCTTTGGAAAAAGTTGCTCCTATGCTTGCTCTTGATGGCGGTGGCATGAAACTTCTTGATGTAAAAAATGGAAAGGTTTTTGTGCAACTCCAAGGTGCCTGCGTAGGATGCGGTGCAAGCAATCAAACCGTAAAATACGGTATAGAAAGACAGCTTAGGATGGATATACATCCGGAAATAGAAGTGATAAACATAGCTCCCGGTATGGAGGATATGATAGAAGAATTGGCAAAAGGATAACAAACGGTGACAAAAATAACAAAAGAAAAGTTAAAAGCAAAAGCCGAAGATTACTTTTACAAAGGTGAGTATGAAAAAGCATTGCAAAATTTTTCTTTGGCACTTATGCAGTCACCTGATGATAAAGAATTGCAAATTTGTGCAGTTTTAACTGATATGGCAAATGAAAATGAAGAAAAAGCACAGGCTATTTTTGAATATTATCAAATCACAAAAGAGATAGAAGAAGAGAATGCCGAAGAGATTATAGAAGATCTTATTGAAAGTATGGATTTTGATGTAGATATACTCAATAAAGTTTTAGACAGCGGTTATTTTTCAAATGAGCATCAAGATGAAAATACTATCAGCTATGACGATTTTATACAGCTTGTCAATGACAGAGGAAGCTTTAAGACTGCATATGAAGATATTATGTTCAGTACAAAAGTGCTTATCAATTCAAAAGATGATTTTATAGATTTTTTGGACAGACTTATAGATAATAATTATGTAGAAACAGCATTTTCATACGGAGAAGCAGCTATTACACTTTTCCCAAAAGATTCTAAACTTCAAAATATTTTTCATAAAATTAAAGAAAAAAAGATACACTGATTTGAAACAGTTATTTGATGATATTTATATCACGGATGATACCAATGAATGTTCCGAAGAAACTCTCTTTTTAAAAACAAAACAAAACAAAAAATATATTGACAGGATTGATACCGGCAGGATAAGGGGTATCATTACCCCAAAAGAGTTAATTAAAAAGTTGGATATTGATAAGATAAAAATTATTGGAATTACAGGAACAAACGGCAAAACCACAACAGCGGGTGCTTTGTACTCTATACTTCTTGATCTTGGATATAATGTCGCATTGCAGGGAACCAGAGGATTTTTTATAAATGAAGAGAGATTTGAAGAAAAAACTCTTACTACTCCTTGTATATTTCAAACAATTATGCATTTAAAAGAGGCAATAAATAAAAATTGTAATTTTTTTATTATGGAAGTAAGTTCTCATGCGATTGCACAAGAAAGGATTGAAGGAATTGATTTTGCATTGAAAGTATTTACCAATATATCCCAAGACCATCTTGATTATCACAAAACAATGCAAGAGTATAAAAGTATAAAGTCTTCGTTTTTTAATGATGAATCTTTAAAACTTATCAATAAAGACGGAGGGAAGATTGATTTTAATATAAAAAATGCCAGAAGTTATTCTTTAGAGTATCCGGCAACTTATAAGATAGAGGCTTACTCTATGCAAAACGGTTTACAGGCAGTTTTAAAACATTTTAATGAATTTTTTCAGTTTTCATCACCTATGATGGGATTGTTTAATCTTTATAATCTAACCGCCGCCATAGCTTCTGCTCATATAATAACCGATAAATCACTCGAAGAGATAACCAAAGTAACGGATAATTTTGCCGGAGTTAGCGGTAGAATGCAGATTGTCTCAAACAATCCTCTTGTTATAGTTGATTTTGCCCATACACCCGATGGTATGCAAAAAGTACTTGAAAGTATGAAAGATAAGGATATATCTGTTGTATTTGGCGCCGGTGGCGACAGAGATAAAAACAAAAGAGCAAAAATGGGAAGAGTTGCTTCAAAATTTGCCAAAAAAATATATATAACAAGCGATAACCCGAGAAGCGAAGATCCTCTTGATATTATCAAAGATATAGCAGAAGGTGTTAGCAACCCGGATACTCTTATAATTCCGGATAGAAAAAAAGCGATAAAAATAGCTCTTGAAAAACTGCAAAGCAATGAAGTTTTAATGATACTTGGCAAAGGTGATGAAAAATATCAGGAGATAAAGGGCAAAAAGATACCTTTTAGTGATATGGAAACAGTTTACTCTTTGTTAAAATAAGCTACTTGATTTTAATTTCTCTCTCTGTTATACTTTTAGTTATATTTTAAAACCCGAATTTTGGTTTAAAGGAAAAAAATGCAAAAAGATACCATTGCTTTACATGCGGGATATAACAATAAAGAAAACTATGCTTCTATGAGTGTTCCCATAGTACAAACTACAGCCTATGCTTTTAGAGATGCCGAGCATGCGGCAAATTTATTTGCTCTTAGGGAATCAGGGTCTATTTACACCAGGCTTAATAATCCGACTACTGATGTTTTGGAGCAAAGATATGCCGCACTTGAAGGAGGAGCGGCGGCATTGTGCGTATCTTCCGGACAGGCAGCGATATTTTATGCTGTCGCAAATGTTGCTCAAAATGGAGATAATATCATTATTTCAGACAAACTCTACGGTGGATCGGTTACACTTTTGACTTATACCATAAAAAGATTTGGCATAGAGGCAAAAGTTTTTCATAGCGAAGATGCAAGTGATTTGGAAGAATTGATAGATGATAATACAAAAGCTGTTTATTTTGAATCTCTTTCAAATCCTCAAATAGCCATAGCAGATATACAAAAGATTGTTGAAATTGCCAAAAAACATAAAGTACTTACCATATGTGACAACACAGTAGCAACAGCTGAACTTTTTAATCCTATAAAATGGGGTGTAGATATAGTTGTTCACTCTACAAGCAAATATACAAACGGCAACGGTACGGCTATTGGCGGTATCATTATAGAAAGAGAAGGTTTGAATGAATTTTTTAAAGAGTCAAAAAGATACAAACACTTCAACGAGCCCGATCAAAGCTATCACGGATTGGTATATACGGATGTTCCGCTTCCCAATTTTTGCTTAAGGGCAAGACTTGCGCTTTTGAGAGATTTGGGGGCGGCACAATCGCCGTTTAATTCCTGGCTTTTGCTTGAGGGGTTACAGACACTTGGCATAAGAGTTCAAAAGCATTCGGATAATGCTTTAAAAATTGCAGAGTTTTTGCAAAATCATCCGAAAGTAAAATCAGTTAATTATCCAAGTCTTAAAAACAATAAATATTACAGCAAGGCACAAAAGTATTTCAAGGACGGTAAAGCTTCAGGTTTATTGTCGTTTGAAGTAGGAAGTTTTGAAGAAGCAAAAAAAGTGATAGATAAAGTTAAACTTTTTAGTATAGTGGTAAATATAGGAGACAGTAAGTCTTTGATAGTGCATCCTGCATCTACCACACACTCTCAACTTAGCGAACAGGAGTTAAAAGAAGCAGGGATAAACCCGACGACCATAAGACTCAGCATAGGTCTTGAAGACCCGAAGGATCTTATAGAAGATTTAGAACAGGCATTGAGTTAACGAAGAAAGTTAATTTGCTTTTGATAACACAAAAGGTATACAATGAAACAATCATGATTGTTTCTCTCGCCGACAGGCGTAGCTTTAGTGATAGGAATTTTTGCTGGAATTCATTTTCAGCAAAAAGGAGATTTTAAGGTGAACAATCATGATTGTTTCTCTCGCCGACAGGCGTAGCTTTAGTGATAGGAATTTTTGCTGGAATTCATTTTCAGCAAAAAGGAGATTTTAAGGTGAACAATCATGATTGTTTCTCTCGCC
>Ga0256914_1000884_pt1 | contig 28780 bp, 14 predicted proteins | sample HulkmetaG_FD_191571 | JGI IMG/M metagenome (GOLD analysis project Ga0256914, IMG submission 191571) | Hydrothermal chimney microbial communities from Main Endeavour vent field at the Juan de Fuca Ridge, Pacific Ocean - Hulk | ecosystem: Environmental > Aquatic > Marine > Hydrothermal vents ... | reverse complement strand
GGCGTACCGGCCGGGAGCGGCGTAACAACCGTCGGGGTCGGAGTGAAGGTCGCCGTGGGGGTAGGCGTCAGGGTAACCGTCGGAGTGAGGGTGGCCGTGGGGGTGGGTGTCAGGGTAGCCGTCGGAGTGAGGGTGGCCGTGGGGGTGGGTGTCAAGGTAACCGTCGGAGCGGGGGTTGCGGTAGGGGTGGGCGTCGGCATCGGCGTCGGAGTGGGGACCTGCGTCGGCGTAGGAGAAGCGGTCTCGGTCGGCATAAGCGTTGGCGTTGGCGTCGGCGTGAGCGTCGGTGTTGCCGTATCACCGACGGTGGCCGTAGGAGTAGGGGAAGGAGTCCACGTGGGAGTGATGGGCAATGTGGGCGTCAGCACCGGCGTAGGCTTGCTCTCTTGCCCCCCGTCCTGCGCCCGCGTGGTCCACGGATGGCAGGAAGAGCAATCGTAGTTGCTGGTCAGCGGACTACGCCAATATGTCTCCGGGTTGTGAACCTCACCATGGCAGTCCATATAACAGTAACCCGACGTGCTGCTAGAAAGCCCAAAGGCGGAGCTATAGGTATAAGTCGTCCCCCCCACGGTCAAGCCGATTGAGAGATTGGTGACACCATAGACCAGGTTGATCAAACCCGGTTCGGCGGCATCGGTGGCATAGTGGACATCATGGCAATGGATACAGGACGCCTGCTCATTGCGCACGTGCCTTCTGTGCAAGCGTCTGAAAGCATTGGTGGACCAAACGATGTCGCTCTCCGAGTGACAGGTCCAACACAGGTCATAATCACTGCTGTTGTAGGGTTCATAATGGGCTTTGGAATATGAACCGTTCAACAGCGAATAGACCGCCGAGCCGTGGCGTTGGTGACAGTGCTGGCAATCATATTGGGCCAGGCCGGGACGATCCAGGCCCACATCATGGTCGGAGCCAACATAAAGCGATTTATCCCAACCGGTGCCGTTGTAGGTAGCCGGGAAGGTTACGCCGGCCGGTGGCGCGCCGTCATGGCAGCGCAAACAAAAGTCGCGGTCGCCGTTGCCGTCGGCCCAGACGGTATAGATGCTGTCGGGATCGCTCAACGGGTTCGCCGCCGAGTTGCGGTGAGGATTGTGGCAGTTGGTGCACTCAACGGCCGAGCCGTTGGCCGCCTGTTCCCCATCGTCCACGTCATGGTGCGAGGCCAGACCGAACTCGCTTTGGATGTCGGTCGCCACCGGCGTACCGTCGTGGCAGGTATAGCAAAAGCCCTCTTCTTCGGCCACATTGTTGGTTCCGCCATCGCTGTCGGCCGGGGCCAACAACGCCCGCTTTTGCGAACCGTGCCCGGTAGCGTGACAACCGCTGCTGCTCCCATCGCCCAAGCAGCCGTAGCCGCCGTTGGTGGATTCGCCGGTGCTGTGGGCCGATGCGCTCCAGGCCCCGCCGCCTTCGATGTCCACCACCGTCTGGCCGCCGGAAAAGGGAGCCAGGTCGCCCGCCGCACCGTCGGCGTCGTGGCAGCTCAAGCAGAAAGGGGCCAACGTCTGGCTGGTGGCCGCCGTCAGGTTGGCCGGGCGGAAAGCACCGGCCCAGGGTTCGGTATAGACGACGCCCGGATTGTCCACATCCCGCAGCTGCAGGTAACCGTCCATGTGGTGGCCGAACTCGGCATGGCACACTTTGCAATCATCATCGGTTAACGTGCCCTGCACGTGATGGCTGCTCCGGCCGAACTCGCCGACCACCGCCCGCCGCCCGCCGACGGGCAGGCCGTCGCCGTTATCCCACGGCGACGAGTGGCAATTGACGCAGCCCGCCGACCAAACAAAACCGTCCTCGGTGAACTGGTCGGCATCGGCACTGTGGGGATGGCATTCGATACAATTCTGACCGCTGTAATCGGTGCTCCCCACGTGACCGGCCCCGCCGGGGTGACCGACCATGGGATAGCCCGGATTGCTGCTGTTGATGTGACAGGTCATGCAGATACGGCTCACCGGCGGGCTGCTCCCATCGTCATACGAATTCGGGCCGGTGGTCGCGGTAAAGACGACCGGCCCTGTGGTCACCGTCGGAGGGCCTTCCAGCACCACCACGTCGCTCTTGATGTTATCCAGGTTGACGGGGTGGCCGTGGGGATCGTGGCACTGAAGGCAAGACAAACGGAAAGGGCCTTCAATGCCCGCCGGCGCCCCGGCATAATCCAGGAAATCCACGTTGGCGTGGGTCGAGACGACGGGGACCGCCGGTGCACCCAGCCCGTTGTGACAGGTTAGGCAAAAGTCGTTGCCGGTCGCCGCCGGGCCGATGAGCGGTGCGCCCAGACCGGTATGCGCCCGGTGGCAGGCGGCACAGGAATCGGTCAGGGCCGTATAATTGCCATGCGGACTTTGGGCCTGAACCACGCCGCTCAGGTTCAGGCCCAGGAGTACAAGCGTTATGAAGAACGATGAAACAATGACGATCCGCTTACCCACAATGCCTTCAAGCAACCAGGCGGAGACCATGTCCGGCGGCATGGTCTCCGCATCTTTTCACTTGTTGTGACAGTCCTGGCACACGCCGCGGTTGTCCAGGCGCAGCAAGGAGCTGCGGGCATCGCCGGTCGGCGTCGTCGTACCATCGGGCCACGGGACGTTATCGGACATATCCCCCATTCTGGCTCCCGTGCCGTGAGGCAAGTGGCAGGTGACGCAGGCCGGGTAAGGCGGCATAAAGTTGCCGTGACTGGAGCTGTGACAGCTGGCGCATCCCAAGTCGTCCTCTATGTTGGTGGCATGACGGAAGGCAAAGATGGCATCGCCCGAATCGGTGTGACCGGATTCGGAGGGAGCGGCTTCCAGGTTCAGCGGTTTGTGGCGGGTGTGGCACTGGGCGCACCAAAGCGTTAGCACGGCGTTGATATAGACACTGCCGACTTGGGAGCCGTGGTCATGGGCATAGGTCCCGTTGACCGTGGTGTAGTACACTTTGCTTGCTTCATCGGGAACGTCTACCCACGCGCTCTGAGTCGTACCGCCGCCGTCATCAAACAGGACGGTGTTTCCGACGTTGTTGCCCTTGAGGATACGATAAGTGGCCGTGCCCCCGGCCCCGGCCCCACCGTGGGGGTTGTGACAGTTGGTACAGGTCAAGGAAACGCCGGTCACGCCGGGATCTGCGGTAGCACTGACGGCCCCATAGCCCCAGACGGTGTTCGACCCTCCGTTATCCTCATGCTTGGATGTCACCGGCAGGGTCTGCGGTCCGGTCAGGTCGGCGTCCATGTAGATGTTGGTAAAGCCGCCGCCCCGCAGCGACCAATTGGTCGGGGTGTAAAGTCCATCGGTGACGTTCGTATCGGCCCCGGTCGCCCCACTGCCGTGGCAAGTGTAACACAAAGCCGGCACATTGCTGAGCAGCAGCTGAGCAGCTGCTGCCGTGTGCGCCCGGTGACAACCGGCGCAGGCGTCGGTGGTAGCCGTATAGTTCCCATGGGGGCCGTTGTCGGCCCACGCCAACCCCGCCGACAGGCACAGAAGCGCCAGCAAGCCAACGGATAGGTACAGCCGGCTCCTCATTTTGGCCTCCTATCCCCACCCCTCCCTCCCCCCGACCGGCGGTCGGGGGGAGGCTAGAGGCAGAAGAGAAGGTCTACCGCTCCCGGTTACTTCTGGTGGCAGACCTCGCAAACGCCCCGGTTATCCAGGCGCAGCAGGGCGCTGTCGCTGGTGTTCGGCCCCTGGGCCATCGCCGTCATGGTCGCTGCCGTGCCGTGGGGCAGGTGGCAAGTCTGGCAAACGACGGTGTCGTTGGTGCCGGTTTCGGCCAGGGGCAAGGTGTAACCGCTCAAGCCGACCGTTTCGGGGTTCACGTTGCCGCCGTAGCTGTAGGACATGTCAATGCGGTGGGTGTAGGTCGAGCCGTCCAGCGTGCTGCCCTGCCCGGCTGCCGTCTTGTGGTATGCGCCGTGGCAGGCAGCGCAGACGTTGCTCTGGCCCGCACCCCACTGCTCGGTGTCATAGTCCTTGGCCGCGCCCTCGTCCACCTGGGCCACCGACACACTCACGCCGTTGATGGTCTCTTTGATGATGCGATAGTTGTTGGAGCCGTGGGGGTCGTGGCAGGAGGCGCAGGTCAAGTTGCCGTCGCTCAAGGCAGTCTGCACACCCCGGTCGGTGGCGCCTTGGCCCCAGGTCTGGTCGGTGGAACCGTCGGCGTCGTGGATGGAGGTGACGGGGTTGCCACCATAGTTGACAAAGCCGCCGCCCAAGAGCGAGGCGTTGTCCGGGGTATTGGCCGCACCGTGGTCCCAGTTGCCGCCGGAGTCATCACGGCTCGAAAGGTAGTACCCATCGTCCACGTTGGTGTTGGCCCCGGAGCCGCTTGAGCCATGGCAAGAGACGCAAAGTGCATAGGTGCTGGATTCAATGAGCAGGGCCGGGCCGGCAGCGGTGTGCGCCCGGTGGCAAGCAGCGCAAGCATCGGTCGTTGCCGTATAGCCGCCGTGGGGGCCACCGTTCGCCGAGGCCAACCCCGTCATCGCCAGCGACAGGACAAGGACCATACCGACAACTACAAACACTCTCTTCATCGCTTACTTCCTCCTTGCAAATGTTTGATAACTCATCTCTATCTCAGTCTGCCTCATGCCGTTCCATCACCGGTCAACTACATCCTTCGCGTTAGACCACCCCCTTTCCTCTCCTCCTGTGACGTCACCCAAAGGCGCGCCCTCCGGCTAGTAGGACCAAACCTGCACGCGTCGGTTCTCCCGGTCGGCGATGTAGAGACGGCCGGAAGCATCCAGGACGATGTCGTTGGGGTAGTTGAACTGCCCGTCGCCCTCACCCCAATCGCCAAAGGTGAACAAAAAGACGGGTTCCAAGCCGGAAACATCGTACACTCTCACGCTTTGTCCTACGGCATCCACCACGTGCAAGCGGTCCCGCTCGTCTATCGCCGCGCCACGGGGCAGGTTCAATGCGCCGTCGCCGCTACCCCTCCCAAAGTTGAACAGGAACTTGCCCTCTTTATCCCAAACCGATACGCGCCCGTTGTTGCCATCGGTGATCAGGATTCGCCCCTGGGAATCGCGCACGGCGACGTTGGGGAAGAGCAGCTGCCCCAACCCTTGGCCGGTTTCGCCAAAGAACTGTTTTTCCGGTTCAAAATTGCGCCATGCCTGCGTGCTCTGTGTCGTCACACCGGCCAACTGGTAGATTCCGTTGTGAGAGCTCCCCACGTCGGTCAACAGCAAGGTCCCTTCCGAATCGATCCGGACACCGAGGAGGGACCAGGCGAAAGGATCGGGCACAGGCAGCGTCTGTTCCTCCGGGTCGTCGGGCAGCCGATAGACAACTTGGCCCTCAAACAGGTCGTAGCTAAAGGTCATCTCCGGATCGGCTTTTTCTACCTGCTCAAACACATATTCGCTCAATGTCAGGTCCGGACCGAGGATGGTGTCCAAGTAATTGCCGTCCCGGTCGTATACAAACAGGGCGTGCTGCAGACGATCAACGACATAGACGCGGCCCTGGGCGTCTGTGTCCAGGTACACGGGTGACCGCTCGCCCGGTTTGGTGCGGGGCGGCGTGAAGGAACCCAGCAGATTACCTTCCGGATCAAAGATCTTGACCTGCCGGTCGCCGGCGGTTTCGGAGACGTACAAACGATCTCCCTGGGGCGAAAGGGCCACCCCCACGGGCTTGTCCACACCGTAGATTGAGAACAGATAGTGCGGCGGGTAGTTCACCTCTACCGGCACGGGCAACAGTTCCGGCAAAGGCGCGGGCCGGGTGAGATAGCGGTAGAACAGAAAGGCCACACAGCACAAGAGCAACAACAGCAGCAACAACAGCAGCAACAGCAATCCGCGCCGCTTTTTCTTTTCCTCTTCTTCCTCCGCCAGAGGGAGAACCTCATCCTCAACGATCAGAGATTCCCCTTCGGCGACAGGTTCCGGAGCCTCGGTCGCCATTTCCCCGGCATTGATGCCGTTTTCGTGGTCCGTTGCGTTGGTTGACATGTTCCCCCTACTGTTGGGCGTCCAGGGTCGCCTGGATACGGCCCACCGCCTGTTGCGTCGCAAAATCGTTCGGGTCCAGCTCATACGCCTGCTGGACGGCAGCCAAAGCTTCCTCCAGCCGGTTCAGCTTCTCATATGTCAGGCCCAATCCCAAAAACGCCGGAGCAAAATCGGGCAGATCGGCGGTTGCTTGTTCCAGATAGGATGTCGCCTGCTCATAATCCCGGTTGCTAAAGGCGGCCATCCCCCGCGCATAGGCCACATATTTGTCCCGGCCCAAAGCTTCGTAGCTCTCAACCATGGCCTGGTAGGCTTCGGCAAAGTCGGGCACAAGGCGCACCGCCTTGCGGAAGCTCTCCAGGGCTTTTTCATGCCGGCCGGTAGCCTGGTAGGCCAAGCCGAGTTGGTACAGGGCATCGGCATCGGTGCGGGTGATTTCCAACGCCGCCAGTAGGACGGGGATGGCATCCTCCGGGCGGCCCAGCTTCATGTAACTCTCACCCAAAAAGTAGTAAGCAGCCTCCAAGGCGGTGTCCATCTTGGCCATGGGCCGGTCTTTGCGCAGGTCCACGAACCGCTCCAGCGGCTCCAACGCCGCTTCCGTCTGCCCCTGGCGAATATAGGCAACACCGATGATCCACTGCGCCCCGTCGTGATCGGGATACAGGTTGATGATCTGCTCCGCCTGGTCAATGGCGTCATCGTAGCGGCCGGCCCGCAAGTAGGCTTCGGCCAACGCCAAACGCAGGTCCGGGTTCTGGGGATCATCCCGCACCGCATCTTCCATCCGCCGGATGCTGAGGTCCAGAGGGGATTGATCCCCCAGGTAGATGTAGCGATCCCAGATGTAATAGCCTCCGAAAGCCACAATCAGCACCACCAGGGCCGCCAGAACAACCCAGATGGCACGCCGGAGGAATGTATCACTCGGTAACCGGCTTGACGACTTGGTCATGAACGCTCGCCCTCTACGGATTGGCTACAATGCCGCCGGGGTGACATCGGCTGCACAGGACATCCTGGTGGCAGTTGTAGCAGATCTGATCGCCGGTGCGACGGTACTCGTCGGCATGGGTGTAGAGCATATCAGGCGGGTGCTTCAGGCTGTGACATGCCTCGTTTTGGCAAAAGCCCTTCCCATGGCACTGATAGCACTCCTCCCGCTCGGCAGGGGTCGTGGTACGGTGCTCAATGGTATAGCGAAAGTCGGCGTGGGAGTCGGGAACACGACCGACGACGACAGGGGCCTCAATGAGCATATCGCTGCCCCGCCCGACGATGGGCACGGTGTGACACAGGTTGCACTTGACGCTGACAACCTCTACCTCTTTGCCTTCGGGGTCCACACGGGCATGTTTACCGTCGTGGCAGCGGAAACAACCGGGGAAGGGAGAGTGCCGCTCGTTGTTGGGATTGGCCTGCCAATCCAGGTTCATATCGGGGAATGTGGTTTCGTCAAAGATCTTTTTCAATTCGTACAGAGCGGCGTTGAGGGTTGCCCGGTCGTTGTTGTACACCTGGGGATAGTTGGTGCGGTAAAATTCGGCCAAACCGTCAATGGCAGCATGGGCTTCTTCTGTGCTCTCGTATTTGGCCGAAAGCACCTCCACCCCTTTGGCCCGGATGTAGGGCAACGTCGCCGAAATCCTGCCGTCGCTGATGGCCCTGTCCACCATCACGTCGGGCGGCGGGATCAGGTGCGCAGCGCGATTGTGACAGTCAATGCAGTCCATCTGTCGTATCTCACCGTTGGCGCGGGCCTCTTCCACAAAGGAGGTCTGGGCCATGGTGAGCATGTCGCGGGCGTAATACTCTTTCAGCGTCCCGTCCTCCTGCTCCGCACCGATCCAGAGAATGACCTGGCGTTGCTCATCGGCAGGAATGTAATAGACGGGGTTCTTGATGTGCCAGTGGATGCCCTCGCTCCCCTCGGAGCTATCCTTCCATCCCCCCATTTTGAGGATGAGGGTTGACTGGACGGGGGTATTGGCCTCATCGTCGTCATGGTGAAGGATCAATTTGATGATGTTATCCTTGAACGCCGTCGGGGTGTGACACTCCTCACACGTTTCCCGCGCCGGGCGCAGGTTCTCGACGGGACTTTTGATCGGCTTCTCATAAGTATCGGTGATGGCATAGTACAGGCTCTTCATGCCGTCCACTTTGGCACGGAGGAAATATTCCACCCCCGCCCCGATATGGCACTCGGCGCAGCTCACGTTGGCATGGGGCGACGCTTCGTAACGGGTGTACACCGACTGCATGGGATGGCACGTCGTGCCGCAAAATTCCGCGCTCTCGGAGTAGGCAACCACCTTGAAGCCGGCGAACAAAAAGCCGACCAGAAGCCCTAGACCGACCAGAGAGGCCAGAAACAGATTGCGCCGATCCCGCGCCCGGCTGAGATCAATGGTAATGCGCGGCCAATGCCAGCGACGGCGTTTCTTTTTCTCCTTCTTTGCCGGAGTCGACTCCGCTACTGCGCCTTTTCCGTTCAAAGCTTTAAACAGATTCATCTCCTATTCCCCAACACAACCAGCCGGCCCTGCCTGCCCACCGCAACAGCAAGCCCGGCTGGAAAACTCGTTCCTCTCTGAGCAGCAATGCACGTCGTATCTGCAACGGACTTCCTACATCGCCAGATCCATCACAGGCCGATAGACGCGACATCTACACCGCCGATCAACCCGCACTGCAATCTTAACCCGGAAAGAAACAATTGACAATACCCTTCGGGTTAGATTTTCCCTCCCACAAAGAGCCAGAGTTTGCCTACCCATATGGGTAGGGAGGCCCATCCCCTTGCCGATTCCTCCACCATCCCGACGACGGCCCTTACCAAGCGGTTGACCGCCCACCACGATCCACCGTCGAGGATGAGAATTCGGAGTTTCGCCCCCGTCCCCTCTCCAGACCGCCTTCGGCGATCCGGGTGGGGGCGAGGGGACGCTCCGGCCGTCCGCGAACGCGCCTGAATACACAAACGGGCCGGGCACATTTGCGCACCCATGCCCGATTCGTGGACGGCCTGTAATTTCACACGGCGGGCGGTCGGCCAACGGCCCGCAGGGCGCGGCCTCAACCGCTTATTTTCCGCGAGGAAAAATCCAACTTTATGCAGGGTTGTTCAGACTTGGGGGAAAGTAACCACCGGGGAAGGATTGACACAACCAAGATTTCGCAGGTGAGGGTTACTCTTTGCGCAGCGGCTCCGGCGGCTGGCGGAAGAGGGAACGGACGACGGTGCGGCGGATGTTCTGCCCCAGTTCCTCAAAGAGTTCAAAGGCGCGGCGTTTGTACTCCACCAGGGGGTCGCGCTGACCAAAGGCTTCCAGGCCGATGCCCCGCCGCAGGTCCTCAATGTCGGTCAGGTAGTCGATCCACAGGCGGCTGATGGTGTGCAGCAGGACGCGCCGCTCAATGCGGCCCATGATCCGCCGCCCCAGATAGGCGACCAACAAGGCACGCCGTTCCTCATCCATCTCCTGGAAGGGGGTGTCGCCCCAATCGGCCACCACCTGCTCGCCCAGGTCCCGCAGCAGGCGACGGTAGACCTCCGGTTCCAGCTCCTCCACCGGCTTGCGACGCAGAGCACGCAACGGCTCCTCGTCACCGGTGACGCCCAGTTCGCGCAAGATGCGGTGGACGCGGCGGCGTTGCGCCCGGTCCAGGCGGGCCAGACGCTGCCGACGCAGGTCCTCAATGTAGCGATCCCGCAGGGTCCCGATCAGCTCCCGGCGCAGGTCGGCGGGCAGATCGGCCAGGGGCCGGGCGCGGACCTTTTCCAAGCGGAGGCGGTCCTGGAACCAACCGGCGGCCTGCAAATGGGCCATGACCGCCTCCCGCTCCGGTGCGGGCAGGTCGGCCAGGCGTTGATCGCCCAATTCGGCCAGGCGCAGCGCGCCGATCTCGACGGCCAGGGCATCCAGGTCTTCGCGCCGCAACCGCCCCAGGGGGCGGTTCAGCAGCTCGGCGCGGACGGCGTCGCTCTCAAAATAGCCCATCTCCTCCAGGGAAGCCCGCAGCCCCTGACGCAACCCCTCATCCAGGTCGGAAACGGGCGTTTCGCCGATCTCGGCGGCCAGGTGCTCGGCCAGGTCACGGACCAGGGCTTCGTACTGTTCGGCGGGCAGGTCGGCCAGGCGGCGGTCCAGGACCCGGCTGCGCTTTTGTTCATCCACAAAGTAGCCGACCTCGTCCAGGTAGCGCGTCAGGGCCGCTTGGACCTCGGCGGGCAGGTCGGCCACCGGCTTGGCGCCCAGGTCGGCCAGCAGGCAACGGCCCAACGCCCGGAGCAGGGCTTCGCCCAGGTCGGGGGGCAGGTGGGCCGGGGGCGTCTCCAACACCTGTCGCCGCCGCGCCGGGTCCACGAGATAGTCGCCCTGCTTCAGCACATCCTCCACCACGGCGCGGAGGTCGGCGGGCAGGTCGGCGATGGGCGTCGTGGCGAGCAGATGGTCCAGGCGGGCGGCCAGGGCCGCCTCCACCGCCTGCCGGGCCTCGTCGCCGAATTCGTCCAGCCGCTGGTAGGCGAACAGTTCCTCCTTGAATTCATCGGCAAAGTAGCCCTGCGCCCGGAGAAAGACCCACACCGCCTCTCGGTCGGCGGCGGGCAGATCGGGGGGGCGTTTGTTGCGCAGCCGGACCGACCATTGGCGGCCCAGGTGACGGGCGACGGCCCGTTGCGCTTTGTCATCCAGCTGCCCCAGGCTGCCGGTCTGGGTCAGGCGCAGGCGGGCGGCCCGGTCGGTCAGCAGGCCCTCGGCGTCGAAAAAGGCCAGCAGGGAACGTTGCAGCTCTCCGTCCAGTTCGCGGAAGGGGGTATCGGCCAGCGAGTCCAGCTGCACCCGCCCCAGGTGCATTTCCAGGCCGTCGAGCAGGTCACCGGGCAATTGGGCCAGCGTCTTGCGTTCGTACCAGGCAACCTTGTCCTCATCCACAAAGTAGTTCAGGTCCTCCAACACCCGATGCACCAACTGCCGCGTCTCTTCCGGCAGTTCCTCCATCGTTTTGGCCGCGAGATCTGCCCGTTGGCGGGCCAGCACTTCCCGGCGGACGGCGCCCACCAGGTCGCCCTGCACCGCCGCTTCCAACTCGGCCAGGCGCAGGCCGCCCAGCCGCTCCGCCTGTTCCGGGTCGGCCAACGCGCCCATCTCCTTGAGGCGGTCCAGGACGCGGCGTTGCGTTTCCTCCGCAAGCTCGGCCAGGGGCCGACCGGCCAACTGCCGTTCGGCCAGGAAGCGGGCAAAGCCCGCCCGCACCTCTTCATCCAGCTCGGTCAGAGGGCGGGCCAGAAGGGCAGCGCGGCGCGTTTCGTCGCTAAAAAGGCCCTGCCGCTGCAACGATTCAACGACGATGCGGCGGGTGTTGACGTCCAGGTTGGCGATTTTGCGGCGGCTGAGGCGGTCGAGCCGCCGGCGGGCCAGGTGGAGGAGGGCCGCCCGCGCCGTTTCGGGGGGCAGGTCGCCCAATCGCTCGTGGACCAAAAAGTGTTGGATGCGCTCCTCATCCACAAAGCGGCGGCGGCTTTGCAAAAAGGCGATGACCGTCTCCCGTACCCCGTCCTCCAGTTCGGCGATGGGTTGCTCTTGGTGCGCCCGGATGTACCGTTCGCCCCAAAAGGCGGCCACCCGGTCGCGGGTGCGGCGGTCCCAGGCGGAGATCGGTTGCGCCAGGAGCGATTGTTTGGCCGTTTCGTCGTCCACCGTCCCCGCCCGGCGCAGGAAATCGTCCACGCGCTCCTGCAATTCGCCATCCAGTTCGCCCACGGGGGTAGCGAGTAGCCGCTCCTGCCAGGCATCGGCCAGGCGATTCAGCAACGCTTCGGCCTGGGGGAGGTCGCCCAGGCGCAGGTCCTGTTCCTCCCAGCGGTGCAGGGCAAGGATGAATTGCAGGCGGTTGTACAGGTCGGCGGGCAGGTCCTCAACCGGCTGCCGACGCAGGTCGCCCAACGCCTCCCCGCCGAGGAAGCGGAGCAGGTCGTCGTAGGTCTCGGTGTCCAGGTCGGCCAGGGAGAGGGTCCCCCAGCGTTGGAACTCCTGTTGGCCCCAAACCTGCTCCCGCTGCTCCACCGCCCAGCGCAGGGAATCCAGGATGGCGTCCCGCAGCTCGTCGGTCTCCATCTCCTGGACGTGGGCCTGGGCCAAAAAGTTGAAGGGCAGGCGGGGCGACCAGGTGGTGCGACGGCGGTGGCCCCGGTCATAGACCTGCCGCTGGGTAAAGTGGGCGGCCAGGAGCCATTCGGCGATGGAGGCCCAATCGGTATCGGTCAGGGCGTTGCGTGCGGCGTCGGCCTCTATCTCGTTCAATTGGCGTTGCGCCCACTTGTCGTACTCGTGGGCCACGGCCAGGTCCAGCAGGTCGGCCAGGGTGGGGATCTCCAGGTGGACGCGGTTGTTCAGTTCGCGGAGGATGGCAGGCAGGTTGTTGCCCCGTCCCCTTTTCCCCTCGACGATGGAGGCCCGCAGGCGTTCCAGGTCGCGGGCCGGCCGCCCCCCTTCGTCGCCCAGGGCGGCCAGATACCGACCGATGAGGTCGTCCAGGTATGCGCCCAAGATGTGGCCCACCAGTCGGTCCAACCGCCCATAGTCCAGGGTGCTGTGTTCCTTGACGGCGGCCACAAAGTCGGCGACCTGGGCCGCATCGGCCCCGGCGGGCGGTTCCAGGCGGTCCAGAAAGGCGCGGGCCGCCTCGTCACGGGGTTGTTTGCGGGCCAGGTCGCGCACCCGGCCCATCTCCTCGGCCAGTTTGGGGGCGGGCAGCATGGCCGGGCGCAGCCGGTCCAGGCGGATGTCGCCCGGCAGCCGGACCTGAACCCGGTCCAGCAACCCGGCGCAGGTCTGGCGGTGGAACCGGATCGCCACCTCCTCCTGCCAATAGTCGCGCAGGTCGTCCAAGTCCCCGATCTCGGTTTGCTCCTGGGCGGAGGGGAAGCTCAGTTTGAGGGGGTAGGTGCGCTCCAGGTGCTGGGCCAGGCGGCGGGGGTCCAGGGGCTGGCCCCGCTCTTCCAGCAGTTGCAAATAGTCGTCAATCTTTTCGTCGAGCAGGAGCCGGTAGCGTTCCAGCCACTCGTCGTATTTCTCTTCGGTGGCCTGGGCTACCTCGGCCACCGTCCGGCGGACCTGCCGCCCGTAATCCGCCGCCGCCCGCCGGGAGAGGTCGGCCAGGGCGGTCTGCACCTGTTCCAACGGTTGACCGGCAAAGCGGTCGGCCAGGAAACCGATGGTGAAGGGCGGGAAGGCAGTCAGATGGCTGCCAAAGCGCAACGGCCCCTGGAAGGGATCGTTGGGCGAGGGCAAGATCAGGGGGACCACATCGTCCAGCCCGGCAAAGAGGACGCGCCGCCGGTCCGGATCTTCGCCGATCTTGTCCAGGTATTCATCCACCTGCCATTCCAGCATCCGCCACACTTCGGGGCGCAGGTCGTCGCTTTGCAGGATGCGCAGCCGTTCGCCGTAGATGGTTTCCCGCTGGAGATTGAGCACATCGTCATATTCCAGCAGGTGCTTGCGGATGTCAAAGTTGTAACCTTCGACGCTGGCCTGGGCTTTTTCAATGGTTTTGCTGACCAGTTTGTGTTCAATGGGAAAATCGTCGCCGATGCTTTCCATCAGGCGGGCCAGCATTTCTTTGCGCCCAAAGCGGCGCATCAGGTCATCTTCCAGGGAGATGTAAAAGCGGGAAGAACCCGGTTCACCCTGTCGTCCGGCGCGGCCCCGGAGCTGGTTGTCAATGCGGCGGGCCTCGTGCCGCTCCGTGCCCAAGACGTGGAGGCCCCCGGCGGCCAGGACCTGTTCCCGGCGTTTGGCGTATTGGGGGTCCACTTCGGCAATGGCACTGTCCATCTGGGCCGGGGTGGCCTGGAAGGGGTTGATGCCCCGTGCCCGGAGGACCTGGTGGGCTTTGTGGATCGTTTCGTCGGAGAGTTCGCCGCCCAATTTGATGTCCACGCCGCGCCCGGCCATGTTGGTAGCGATGGTCACGGCCCCCGGCTCCCCGGCGCGGGCGATGATGGCTGCTTCACGGGTGTGTTCTTTGGCATTGAGGACGGAATGCGCAATGCCGTTGCGCAGGGCCTGTTCCAGGGTACGGCGGGCCGCCTCGTCCTCCAATTGGAGATAGTCGGCGATCCAGCGCAGGTTATCGGCGGAGAGCATGTTGGGGTCCAGGCCCAGGGTGCGCATCATCCGCTTCCAGGCGGCCAGGTTCATGGTTTCCAGGTTGCCGTTCATGGTGGCCCGCAGGGCATCCCGCCGGTCGCGGTCCAGGTCGGCATCCTGTAGGGCATAGGCGATGCGGGGCGTCAGGGCGGCCATTTGCAGCCGCTCTGCATCAAGCCGCTTGCTGAGCCGCTCCGACATTTCGACGGAAGTCGTGCCGACCAGCACCGGTTGGCCCCGGCTGTGGCACTCTAAAATTTCGCGGGCCACGGCCCGCAACTTGGCCTCCTGGTTGCGATAGACCACGTCGGGGTGGTCTATGCGGATGACCGGTTTGTTGGTGGGGATGGCCAAAACTTCCAGGTTGTAGATTTTGTAAAATTCCTCGGCTTCGGTGACGGCCGTGCCGCTCATCCCGGCCAGTTTTTCGTACATGCGGAAATAGTTTTGGATGGTGATGGTAGCCGAGGTCACGTCGCGGGGGCGAATGGGCACGCCCTCTTTGGCCTCAATGGCCTGGTGCAGGCCCTCGCTCAGGCGGCGGTTGGGCATCAGCCGCCCGGTGTGCTGGTCAATGAGGATGATCTGTTTGCGCTGGCGGATGTAATCGCGGCCCTCCAAAAAGAGGACCTGGGCCTTGAGGGCCTGCTGCATGTAGTGGACGTAGCGATAGTTGGCTTCGTCATAGATGTTTTCAATACCGGTCTCCTGCTCCACCAGGGCCAGGCCCTCGTCGGTCAGGTAGACGCTGCGCTCCTTCTCATCCAATTCATAGTGGACACCCGGTTCCAGCTTGCGGGCGATGGCGGCAAAACGTTTGTAATCCTCCACCGGCTCGTCCGACGGCCCGGAGATGATGAGGGGGGTACGGGCTTCGTCAATAAAGATGTTGTCTACCTCGTCTACGATGGCGTAGTACAGGTCCCGCTGGACGCGGTCCTCCAACCGCAGGGCCAAGTTGTCGCGTAGGTAGTCAAAGCCGAATTCATTGTTGGTCCCGTAGGTGATGTCGGCGGCGTAGGCTTCCTTGCGGGGCACGGGGCGCAGGCCGGGGTAGGGGTCGCGCCGATAATCGGGGTCGTACAGGTAGGCCGGTTGCTCCCGGCCCGATTGGAGCAGGCCGACGCTCAGGCCCAGGGCGTGGTAGACCTTGCCCATCCACAAGGCGTCGCGGCGGGCCAGGTAATCGTTGACCGTAACCAAATGGACGCCGCGCCCCAGCAGGGCGTTGAGGTACAGGGGCATGGTCGCAACCAGCGTCTTGCCTTCGCCGGTCTTCATCTCGGCGACCATGCCCCGGTGCAAGACGATGCCGCCGATGAGCTGCACGTCAAAGGGGCGCATGTCCACGGTGCGCTTGGCCACTTCGCGCACGGCGGCGAACGCCTCCACCAGCAGGTCATCCAGGCTCTCGCCGGAAGCCAGCCGCGCCCGGAAGCGGTCGGTCAGGGCGCGGAGTTCGGCGTCGGTGCGCCGTTCCATCTCCGGTTCCAGGGCGTTGATGGCCTCCACCAGGGGCCGGAGTTTGCGGATCTCTCGCTCGTTGGGGTCGCCGACAACTTTTTTCAGAATGCCTTTGATCATCTATCGTTTAGGTCCTGTTCAAATCCTTTTCACCGCTTTACGTGCCTTTGCAACACAAACTACTCTCCCAGCCGGGCGACAAAGGCGGCGTGTTCTTCCGATTCCAGCCCCCGTTGCAGCACGGCCAACATCTGCGCCAGGTCACCCGCCCAAAAAGCCTCGGTATCCAACCACAGACCGGGGAAGGCGCGGCTGCGCAATACCCCTGCCTCATCCGCCGGGAGCGGCCGATAGACGCCCTCTTCCAGGCTGAACCAGTCTATGCGCCGGTCGTAGACCTGGATCGCCAGGTATTCCTGCACGCCGTTGCGGGCGTAGGCCCGTTTCTTGTCGTGGAGGTCGTAAGAGGTGCTGCCGGCCGCAATCTCGACGATCAGCTCCGGCGGCCCGGCCACGTAGCCATCCTCGTCAATGTGGGAACGTCCCCCCTGGGCCGGGTCCAGGCGCAGCAGGGCGTCGGGCTGCACTTCGTTCTCAAAATCAAGGCGCACGGTTGCATTGTCACCAATGCGGACAGGGGGAGTGGCGGCGACATAGACACCAAGCCATCCCATGAGCCAGGCGTGAGGCTCGCCGTGCAAGGCAAAACGTACAGGCGTGGGCATATACACAACTCCTTCTACCAATTCAGCTTTTTTGATCTCCGGGTGGGCGAGATAGCGCCGCTCGAATTCGGCCCGCGAGAGGCGGTCGCCGGGGTTCAGCGGGGGAGGGAAGGGATGCAGTCGGGGCCGCGCCACGCCTGGCCGGGGACGGGTGATCGTTTGCCCAAGGGTTACGCTCATGGTTGCACCTCCAGGTCCGGCGCAGCGGCTTCGGTCGGTGCGCCGGGATCAGAAGCATTATACCACGCCGCAAAAAAGGAACCAAATGATGAAGGTTCGGCGAGCAGGCCGGGTGTGTTCGCCGGATTTCACAGCAGGTTTGCCGAGAAACGGTTGCCTTGTGTCCCCACTTCCAGGTCGGTCGGTAGATCCACATGGTGCACAGGGCCGGGGATGGCAACCAGGCGGCGCACCTGTGCCGCCAAGAGGGTTGCCTCACCGCTGGTGAAATAGGTCACCCGCCCCCGGCCTTTGTCGCGCAAGCCACCCAAGCGGGCCAGCACCCGCCCCGTCTGCCGAGCAACCGCCGGAGCCGGGTCCAGGATGGTGACATCGGGGCCGACCACCCGTTCAATAACGGGTCGCAAAAAGGGGTAATGGGTACAGCCCAGCACCAGGGAGTCAACGCCCGCCGCCAGGAGAGGGGCCAGGCAACGCCGCACCTGGGTTTCCGCTTCGGTCCCACAGAGCCGCCCCGCTTCAACCAGTTCTACCAGGCCGGGGCAGGCACGGGTGTGGACGGTCGTCCCCTGGGCGAACCGCGCCACCAGATCGGCAAAGAGTTTCCCTTGAAAGGTCGTGCGGGTGGCAATAACTCCCACCCTGCCGTTGCGGCTAAGGGCCGCCGCCGGTTTGACCGCCGGTTCCATACCCACGATGGGCACGGAGAAACGACGACGAAGGTCATGGAGGGCAGCCGCCGAAGCGGTGTTGCAGGCAACGACGATGACCTGTGCTCCTTGCTTGATCAGGAATGCGGTGATGGCCTGGGCAAAGGCGCGGATCTCGGCAACGGGCCGGTCGCCGTAAGGCACATGGGCCGTATCGGCGAAATAGAGCACCTCCTGGTAGGGCATCTGGCGAACGATTTCGCGGAGCACGGAGAGGCCGCCGACGCCGGAATCAAAAACGCCGATGGCAGCACCGTCGCTCATGATCGGCAGGCTTGCACCAACGCGCCGAACAGGGCTTGGGCGCGGGGGTCGGCCGGAGCCAGCAATTCGGGATGCCATTGGACGCCCAGGGCAAAGGGATGGTCTCGCCCTTCTACCGCCTCAACGACGCCATCAGGGGCACGGGCAACGACGACCAGGCCCTCCGCGATTTTGGCCAACGCCTGGTGATGACGGCTGTTGACCTGCATCTCTCCCGGACCGACGATTTCGGCCAGGCGGCTGGGAGCGGTCACAATGACGGAGTGGGCCGGCAGATCGCGGGCATAGCCGGGATACCAATCGTGCTTGCCCGCCTCCGGCAATTGGTCGGCGATATCTTGGTAAAGGCTGCCGCCCAGGGCTACATTGAGCACCTGAATTCCACGGCAGATGGCCAACAAAGGCAGACCATCGGCCATTGCCCAGCGGGCCAGGGCCAATTCGCCCTCGTCGCGCTCCGGTACAACGCGGGTCGTCCTGTGGAGTGATTGACCATAATAAGCCGGGTCCACATCGGGGCCACCGGGTAACAAAAGGCCATCCAGTAACTCATACAGACGGCGCAAGCGGCCTTCATCGGCCTGGGGCGGGATGAGGAGAGGTGCTGCTCCGGCCCGGCTCAGGGCATCCACATAAGAGCGGCTTTGGCCCACGCGGGCCAGACCGTCTTTTTGTCGGAACAGGGCGCAGGGCAGGCCGATGACGGGCGGGATGCGTCGGCTCATGACCACCACCTCCGGTAACGGGTTACGGCGCAGCGGTAGGGGAGATGATCGCCGTGGGGGTGATGGGTTGGGTAGGAGCAACGGTGGGCGGGGGAACCGTCGGCGACGGCGTAGGGGAACCCGCCGGTGTGGGAACCGGTGTCAGGGTGGCAGCCACTACTTCTTCCTCTACTTTTTCAAAGACGCGGTCCACCACCTCGCCGGGACCACCCAGAGTCCCCAGCGGTTGCCCGTTGACCGTAACAAGCACGGCCCCGGCATTGCCCACCCGCAATTCAATGCGTTCTTCACCGTACCAGGAGCGATAGGTTTCGGCAGGCAACTCCCCCTGGAACTGGCGCACGCCATCCACCGCGACCTGAATCCAGGATGTATCGGTGAACACCAGCTCCAAAAAGATGCCGGTATAGACCGGCGGCGAAGGGCTGGGCGAAGGGGATGGCGTCCAGGTAGGAGTTAGGGTCAGCTCCGGGGTAGGGGTGGGGGAGGGTGCGGCCGTTTCGGTCGCAGGCGGGCGGGTAAGGGTCGGCGCGAGGGTGGGGGTATGGGTGACGGTGGGCGGCACAATCATCGCAGCCGTTGGGGAAGGCGTCGCCCGCCCCACCTTCCACAGGGCCAACCGCTCGCCGATATAGGGGAAGCCCCGCCGGAGGAGAAAAGCCAAAACGGCTACGACCAACAGCCCTCCCAAGACGGCCCACCATCGGCCCCGCCTAGACGTTTCGTGGAGGGACACGGGGCGGAACGGTATATCGGCCGTGGGGGGCAGGTCGCCGTCGGCGGTGACCTCCGGCTCCGGTGGGGCGACGAGTCGGCCGAACCGTTCGGTGGCTTCTTGGGGGTCCAGCCCCAGAAAAGAGGCATAGTTGCGCAAAAAGCCCCGGCCCACGACCGGGTCGGGCAGGGCGTCAAAATCTTCGTTTTCCAGGGCTTCCAGGGAACGAAGACGGATGCGGGTTTCCTCTTCGGCCTGTTCCAGGCTGATCCCCAGCTCTTCCCTACGCTGCCGTAACCAATCGCCCAGCGGGCGTGCTCTTTCGTCGTTCACGCCCCCAACTATACCTGCACTGGGCGCAATTGTCAAATCTGTTCAACGGCGAATTGAAAAGGGGCATTTTACGTCCGGCCCTCCGCCGGGCGCAGATCCTCCAGGTGGAGCTGAAGCCGCTTTTCACCGTTCCATTCGTTGACCTCCAGGCGATAAACCACATCCACCCGGTCGGGAACGAGGCTCAACAGATGGCCGTGCCGGAAAAAGACGGCATCCCAGGCCACGCCCCTGCCATCACGCAGCATTAGCTTAAGGTGCTGCCGGTCGCGGCCCATTGTCCGCCGGTCGCGCACCTCCACCCCCCGGCTGAGGAGCAAGGGGCTGGGATTGCCTTCGCCGCACGGCTCGATTTGACGCAGCAGGGCATGGGTCGCCCAATCCACCTCCTCCAGCGGCACTTGGGCATCAATGTACAGCGTGGGGCGCAGGTCCAGCCCGGAGAGCTGCTCGGCGGCAATGGCCCGGAGACGGCGGTACAGCGCGTCCAGGTTCTCTGTGGCGACGGTGAACCCGGCAGCGGCTGCGTGCCCCCCATAGCGGATCAGCAGGTCGGCGCAGCGATCCAGGGCGGCGGTGATGTTGAATTCGGGTATGGAGCGACACGAGCCTCGGCTTTCTTTTTCCCCCAACTCAACGACAACGCTGGGCCGGTAGTAAGCCTCCGTCAGACGGCTGGCGGCCAAGCCGACGATGCCCGGCAAAAAGTTCCGGCTGGCGGCCAAGCAGAGATAGGCATCTTCGCCTTCGGCCTCTATCTGGGCTTCGGCCTCCGCCACGGTTTCTTCGGTGAGCAGCTGCCGTCGTTCATTGAGACGGCCCAGCTGCTCCGCCAGGCTCTTGGTCTCCAGGGGGTCACGGCCGGTGAGGAGACGATAGGCCAACATGGCCGAATCGATCCGCCCGGCAGCGTTGAGCCTCGGCCCCAGGCGAAAGGCAATGGCCATGGCATCCACCTCACCACGCCGCAGCCCGGCATCGGCCATAAGGGCCTCGACACCTGGGCGCGGCGATTCGTTCAGCCGCTCCAGGCCACGCCGTACCAAAGCGCGGTTCTCCTCCCGCAAAGGGGTCAGGTCGGCTACCGTGCCCAGGGCTGCCAGATCCAGCAGATCGTCTTCCGTCAAATCTACCGAACCGCCGGTTTTGCTCCAGGCGCGGAGCAACCCCTGGGCCAGTTTAAAAGCCAAACCTACTCCGGCCAGGCCCTTGAAAGGATAAGGACAATCGGGTTGCTTGGGGTTGATGACCGCCACGGCAGGCGGCAGGCGGTTGCCAACCGAGTGGTGGTCGGTGATGATGATGTCCAGGCCCTTGCTGGCCTGCGCCACTTCGGAAACAGAACGGATGCCGCAGTCCACCGTAACCACAAGGCGCACCCCCCGACGGTACAGATGGCGCAAGGCATCCAGATTCAGCCCATAGCCCTCATCCACCCGATGGGGAATGTAGGGTTCCACCTGAGCACCGAGGGCGGTCAAGGTCTCTACCAGCAGGGCGGTAGCCGTCACGCCGTCGGTATCAAAATCGCCATAGACGGCGATCCTCTCTCCCCGCCGGATGGCCCGGCGCAGGCGGGTCACGGCCTCGTTCATGCCCTTCAGACGGAAAGGATTGCCCATCGCCGGGCCTCCGTTCAGGAAGGCATGGGCAAGGCCAGGCCGGTCAATGCCCCGGTTATAGAGCAACTGGACCAGCAAGGGGGGCAGATCGGGTAAGCGGGCCAACACCCGGCGGTCAACGGGTGGCGCGACCCGCCAGCGTTTGCCTTGCAGGGACATTCTCCGAAAATCTCCCTTACTGCAAGCCAACACCGATCGCGCAGGCGGTCGGCAGGCCAAAGGCCCAGAAGGGGCGACTTGAGTCGCCCCCACCGCCGCGGGCGGCACTCCGCAGGCCGGAGCCTTGCGCTACGTCGCCCGGCGCAGACAAACACCGACCGCGCAGGCGGTCGGCAGGCCAAAGGCCCAAAAGGGGCGACTTGAGTCGCCCCCACCGCCACGGGCGGCACTCCGCAAGCCGGAGCCTTGCGCTACGTCGCCCGGCGCAGACAAACACCGACCGCGCAGGCGGTCGGCAGGCCAAAGGCCCAAAAGGGGCGACTTGAGTCGCCCCCACCGCCACGGGCGGCACTCCGCAGGCCGAAGCCTTGCGCTACGTCGCCCGGCGCAGACAAACACCGACCGCGCAGGCGGTCGGCAGGCCAAAGGCCCAAAAGGGGCGACTTGAGTCGCCCCTCACCGCGGCGGATCGGGGTCCGGTGCGGGTGGTCAAAAAGGCATCGGACCTCCAAAGTAGCGAACGACTCCGAAGGTCCGATCCCCAAAACCTACAGCCAACCCTGCTGCTTCATAAAATCGGTGACGACGGGAATTTCTACATACTCGCCCTGATAGGCTTTGATGGCGTACATGATGATCGGGATGAAGGGCAGGAAGAAGAGGATCCAGAGGCACATACCCAAGATGCCGCCGGTGATCGCCGTGAGCAGGGTGTACACCACGCAGATCACCACCTCGTAGAGAAGCACCGCCACACCCAAACCCAGCGACTGGATGGCATGGTAACGCTGGAAGGGTCGGTTTTTGGATCCTTCCGAAAGCAGGATGATGAGGGGCACAAGCAGGCCAAAGATATAGGCCAGCAAGGCCATCAGTCTGTCGTTGTCGGTGATGTCACCGGTCGGGGGAGTTACATACTCTTCTGCCACGTCATTTCACCTCCTCTCCGTCAGTCACAGTGGGCGCATCGCCACGCCGGGTGCGTAGGACCACCCAGAGATGAGATTGATCCGCTTGCGGACCGCCGACATCCGCTATTGTAACAGGCCCAGGGGCAAATGTCAAACTCGCATCTGGCTTTGTGGCCCCCTCTGTGGTATAATGTTTTCCATGCACGAGATGGCCGTGACCCAGAGCATTTTAGATATCGCCTTGCGCCACGCCGAGCAGGCCGGTGCGCGCCGCATCTTGGCCATAGACCTGATCATCGGCGACCTGACCGGTTTCGTAGATGACTCCATCCAGTTTTACTTTGACTTTTTATCTCAAGATACACCGGCCCAGGGCGCACAACTGCGCTTCAAGCGCATCGCCGCCCGCGTCCGCTGTCCCCAGTGCGGGGCCGAATATGCCCCCCCCAATACCCGCCTGTGGACCTGCCCCCAATGCGATGCCCTAGGCGGGGAGATCATCGCCGGGCGCGAGTTTTCCGTCGCCAGCATTGAAGTAGAGTGAGATGGGCGCGCAGACCTCCTCGGTTCTGCCTAGCAAGCTGACCCCCCCGCCGCCGACCCAGGGAGCGGTCGCCCGCCCCCGCCTTCTCGCCCGCCTTGATGCGGGCCAAGGCCGCCGCCTAACCCTTCTCATCGCCCCCGCCGGTTACGGCAAGACCACCCTTTTGAGTCAGTGGGTGGCCCGGCAAGCAGCAGGACAGGTTGCCTGGTGCACGCTGGAGGAAACCGAAAACGACCTGAGCAACTTTGTAGGTTGTCTCGCCGCCGCCCTGGCTCCGGCGATCCCGGCGGCAGAGCAGGCTTGGGACCTACTGGCGCCGTCCCAGAGCCGCCCCACCGAGGCCCTTTCCCACCTGCTCCATATCCTCTTCGCCCATCCCCACCCCCCGACCCTCATCCTGGACGATGTTCACCAGGTCGCCGAGAGCGCAGAGGTCATGGCAGCTCTGGACCGCTTTCTCCACCACGCTCCCCCCACCTTGCGCCTGATCCTCGCCGCCCGGTGGGAGCCACCTCTGGCCGCCATCCCCCGCCTGCGGGCTGCAGGCCAGGTGTGGGAGCTAACCGAAGCCGATTTGCGCTTCGCCCCGGATGAGGTCATCGCCCTGGCAAAAGCCACCCTCCATCTGACCTTGAACAAGAAGCTGGCCACCCGGCTGGCAGACCGGACCGAAGGTTGGGCCGTGGCCCTTCAACTGGCCTGCCAGACCGGCATCCGCTACGGAGCCAGAGAAGCAGAACGCATCCTGCGTCGCTTTGGGGGCACAACCAGGGAGCTGTACGACTATTTGGCCCGCGTCGTCCTGGCCGGACAACCGGAAGAACGGCAGGCCTTTTTGCGGCGCACCGCCGTTCTGGACCGATTGGAGGCGGATCTGTGCGACGCCCTCTTGGAACGGCACGATTCGGCGGCCACGCTGGCCGAACTGGAACAATCGGGGCTGTTCCTGTTTCCCCTGGATTCGGCCCGCACCGCCTACCGCTACCATGCCCTCTTTCATGAATTTTTGCAGCGACGATTGCAGGAGGTGGAAGGCCGCGAAACCGTCCGTCGGCTTCATCGCCGGGCCGCCGCCCTATTCTTAGAACGGCGCAATGATGAACGGGCCATCGTCCATCTGCTGGCCGCCGGCGATTACCCGGCCGCCGCCGACCTGATCCGCCCCTTGCGGCAGCGGCTTTTCAACACGAGCCGCTATCATCTGCTGGAACGCTGGCTGGAACAATTTCCCCCGGCCTTCCGCGAGACTCACCCCTGGTTGCTGCTGACGCGGGCACGCTTGCGTCAGCTTCGGGGCGACCGGGCGGCTGCCGAGCAGCTCTACCGGGAGGCGGAACCCCTCCTCCAGGCCCAGCAGGACGACGAAGGGCTTTACATCCTGTACCACGATTGGGCCACCGTCGTCCGTGCCCACTATGGCGACTTTGCCGCCGCCGAAGAGCTGGAACGACAGGCTCTGGCCCACGCCCCCACCGACGCCGACCGGGCGGTTGTCCTGGGTTGGATCGCCCGCTGTCGCTACATGGCCCAGGGAGCCGAGCCGGAGGTCTTTGACCGGTTGGAAGAGGCCATCAGTGTAGCCCGTCGTGCAGGCAACCAGCTGGCCCTGGCCGACCTCCTCTCTCTGCGAGGCCAACTGCGCACCGGAGCAGGAGACTTGACAGCCGGGTTGGAGGATTATTACCTGGCCCTGGACCTGATGGAGGCCGCCGGCAACCGCCATGCCCAGATCACCACTCTGCTCAACGCCGCCTACCATCACTATCTCCTCGGCCAACTTGATCAGGCCAGAGACCTGGTCCAGCGGGGCCTGGAATTGGCCCGACACTTTCATCGGGAAACGATCTATGCTTACGGCCTCAACTTGCGCGGCCTCCTCTACCAAACAGAGGGCAAAGAGGAAGCGGCCCTCCGCAGCTGTGAAGAGGCCCTGGCCATCCAACAGCGGCTAGGGGAAGTCTACGAGGTCGCCGTCACCCTCAACTGGCTGGGGCTTTTGCATCGTCGCCAAAACCGACCGGAAGAAGCGTTGCGATGGGGGGAAGAAGGGTTGCAGCAGCGGGAACAGTTGGGCAACGAATATGAGACCGGTCTTTCCCTGATTGATGTGGGCGCAACCTACTTGACCCTGGGAGACCTGGATCGGGCGGCGGCGATGTGGCAGCGGGCAATGACCATCTTTTCCGAACACCAGGCCCTCTACGAACAGACCGTGCTTCACTTCTACCTGGCGGTCTTGGCCCGGCACCAAGGCGAAGAGGCCAAAATGGTCGACCATCTGGAGCAGGCGATGGCCCTCGCCCGACGCTACGAACACGGAGACCCGCCGCGCTGCTTGTACCTCTTGATTGAGGAGGCCGAGTGGACGGCCCCTTTGCTCGTCCATGCCTTGCGCCTCGGCTCGGTCCCCGACTGCGTAGACTGCTTGTTGCCGCGCCTGGGGCGACCGGCCCTTAAGGCCCTCCTCCCCCTCTTGGAAGACCGCGATCCCTCCCTCCGCGCCAGAGCGGCCACGCTGTTGGGCCGATTGGGAGAGGCGGATGCCCTCGCTCCGCTGGCCGCCCACCGCCGCGATCCCGATCCGACCGTTCGCCGGGCCGTGGAGCACGCCCTAGACAGATTGCTCTCCATCCCCCCGCCGCCGCTGCGCATCCAAACCCTGGGCCGCTTTCGCGTCCGGCGCGGCGACGAGGAGATCGCCCACTGGCCCCGCCGCAGCGCCCGCGACGTTTTCCTCCTATTGCTGGAGCAAACCCCTCGGCCTGTGCCCAAAGAACGGCTGATGGATTGGCTCTGGCCCGATAGCCCGCCGCACAAGGCGGCCCAAAACCTCCGTCGGGCCGTCTCCGACCTGCGCCGCATCCTGGAGCCGGAGCTGCCGCCGGGCCTTCCCTCCCGCTACGTGGCCACGGGCGACGAAACCTACACCCTGCGCCTGCCGGAAGGATCTTGGGTAGATGCGGTCGCCTTTGAGGAAGCGTTGGACCGGGCACGGGACCTATCGGGGGAAGAGGCCATCGCCTCCCTGGAAGCGGCCCTCGCCCTCCACGAGGGGGAGTACCTGCCCGAACTGCCCTACGAAGAGTGGGTACTGATCCGACGGGAGCGGCTGCGGGAGCGGTATCTGGAAGGGCTGCTGATGCTGGGCCGGCATTGCGAAGAGGCCGGCCGCTGGCGGGAGACCGTGGAAGCGGCCCGACGGGTGCTGGAACAAGATCCCTGGAACGAAGAGGCCACCCGGTTGCTCATGCACGCCTACGAACGGTCGGGGGACCTCCCGGCTGCCCTGCGGGCCTATGAAGCCTTTTGCACACGCTTACAAGATGACTTGGGACTCCCTCCCGGCAAGGAGCTAACCTCCCTCTACAAACGTCTCCGCCGCCACTGAAAGATCGCGGACCGTCCGCTTCACCTTCGCGGTTCCACTTTTTGAACCAAGACGCCAAGAGCGCGAAGGTTTTCTTGCTTTTTCTCCTTTCCTTTGCGCCCTTCGCGCCTTTGCGGTTCAAATCCCCGGAACCGCCAAAGCGGGCCGTCCACGAAGCGGGCGCGAATACATGAATGCACGAATACGCCCGGCCCCAGGCCCGAAAGGAGCGACTTGAGTCCCCGGCACAAGCCGTCGGGGATTTTCATCCTTGGCGGTGAGCCGGGGATCGGTCCGCTCTGCGTCTTCGCGGTTCAACCCCCTTCAATCCAGCGGGATGGTCTCGCTGACGGTGTGGGTTGCGCCGTCAATGACCGTCAGATCGCGGCTGTTGGCGTTGCCCACATAGATCAGGTTGCGGCTCGCGTCCACGGCCACCCCCTGGGGCCGGTCTCCCACGGCCAGGTCCATCACCCGGCGGATGTTCGCCGGGTCGGCGGCGTCCTGGATGATGCTCACCGTGTCGCTTTCGCCGTTGCTGACATAGACATAGCCGCTGCGCGGGTTGACGGCGATCCCCTCCTCCGCCCCCGCTCCCACGCCGATCTCGGCGATCCAACCGGCGTTGGCCCGATCCAGGGCGAACACCCAGCGGTTCTCGTACCACAGCCAGCGGCCTTTGTTCCACCGGATGTTGTAAGGGTCAAGGACGACCACCACATTGTCCTCGGCGGCGGTGACGAAGAGGTGTTTGGTGGTCGGGTTGAAGGCGACCACGTAGGGCACGCGGGGCGGATCCAGCTTGAAGATGAGGGGGTCCTGGTCGGGTTGATCGGCGTCCTGGATGGCGATCAACCCGGCGTCGCGGGCGGCGATGAACAGGATGTCCGCCGTGGGGTCTACGGCAATCCCGTAGCGGCCCTGGGTGGCGTGCAGCCGCGAGTAGTAGTGGAGGAAGGTGTCGGTCTGGCTGTTGACGGCGGCTGCGCCGTTGCCGCTTTCCAGGTGGTTGGTCACATACACCCGCGCGTCGCCCCCATCGGCGGCCACCTTGCAAGGCTGCGCTCCGACGTAAATATCGGCAATGGGCGTGTGGTCACTGCCCCGGATGGCCGTCAGCGTCCAGGAATTCATGTTGGCGGCATAGATTTTGTCGGTCGTCGTCACCACGGCCAGCCCCAGGGGATGGTCGCCGACGGGGATGGTCGCCACAACGCTGCCTCCACCGGTCGGGTCCACGGCAAAGACGGCGTCCTGCTGAGGGCTGGCAACGTAGACGCGGTTGGTCACTTCGTTCACCGCCACATCGGAGACGTAGGCAGGCAAGGGTGTGGGCGGCGGCGTCGGCGTGGGGGTAGGGGTGGGCGCGGCGGGGTACTGCTTCAACACCAGGGGCAGGTACGCCCCATAGGGCGTTGCGCTGCCGCAGATGGGCGTATCCTCGCGGGAGACGTTGTCGGCGGGGGCCAGATCGGCCTCTGCGCCGCCGATGCGCACCTCATTTTCAACGCGCAGGTCGGGTGGGATGCTATCCACACGGACGATGAAACGGGCCACGCCGCCTGCGCCGGGCGGCAACGTCCCCAGGCTGCGGGTGTAAAGGCCGCCCCCGGCGGGCGTCCAGCCGGAGCCGACGTAACCGGTGTGGTCCGGCAGCGTCTCGGTGAGGACGACCTGGGTAGCGGTGAGCAGGCCGCCGTTGACATAGGCAATGGTGTAGGAGATGGTTTCGCCCGGTTGGACGCAATCGCCCTGGCGCGGCGCAAGGGGCGGCAGCCCCAACCGGTCCAGCAGCCGTTGCGCCTTCAGCGGCGGCGGTCCCACGTTGTCGTTTTTGACCACCACCAGGTCGGGCAGGCAGGGGAAGGTGCCGGTCCGGGTGAACACATTGTCCGCCGGGTTGGCGTCTCCTCCGTAGAGGACATCGGCCACGCGCACGGTGTTGGTCAGCACCAGGGGGCAGGAGATGGCGTTTTTGTCCAACGTCAGGGGCAGGGTCAGGGCGGCGGTGATGCCGGGGGGCATCACGCCCAACGACCGGCTACACAGGCCCCCGGCGCAGGTCCACGCGCTGCCGCCGTAAGCGGTCCCGGCCGGCAGGGTATCGCTCACGACGACGGCGGTAGCCGTGAGCGGCCCCTTGTTGGAAATAATGATGGTGTATTCAAGGGCGTATTCCTTGTTCGGTCCGATGAGGAGGCCGCCGTCCTCCTTGCGCACGGCCAGATCCAGCGCGCTTGTCAGGGTCAGCACGTTGCTGAAGGTAAAGGTCGCGCAGCCATCGGTAGCCGTCACGGCCACCGGACCGGGTTGCAGAGCGGCGGTGTAGGTGGCCGAGGCCCGACCGCCGTGCAGGGTCAGCAGGGTTGGGGTGATGCTGCCCACACCGAGGGTGAGGGTGGCGGTATAGCCCGCGGGGACGGCGTGGCCGCCGCCGGTCAGGGTCAGGGTCAGAGCCGCCGTGCTGTGGCCGTCGGCGGGCAGGGTGGAGGGCACGGCGGCTACGCTCATGCTGATCCAGGGATCAAAATCCACCGTGCCGCTGATTTCAAGGCCCAGGGTGGGGGAGTTGGTCCCGAACCAGTTGCCTTCGGCGGGCAGGGAGCCGCTCCATAGGTTCTCAATTTCAAAGGCGGCGTTGTTGCACAGCACGTTGGAATGGAGAGCGGCGGGGATATAATTGATGTCGGCGTAGGTGAGGCCGTTCTGTCCGTTGCCGCGCACGATGTTGTTGGTGAACCGCAAGGCCGGCTGGGACCTGGCCCACAGGCCGTGCCCGGCGTTGCCGTAGATGAGGGTAGCGGTGACAACGTTGTTGACTCCCGTGTCCAGGTAGAGACCGTGGCCGCCGTAGCCACCGGCAGCCACGTTGTCGTGGATGCGGTTGCGGACGATGACGTTGCTGCTGCCGCCGTCATAGATGCC
>Ga0256914_1000883_pt1 | contig 28803 bp, 22 predicted proteins | sample HulkmetaG_FD_191571 | JGI IMG/M metagenome (GOLD analysis project Ga0256914, IMG submission 191571) | Hydrothermal chimney microbial communities from Main Endeavour vent field at the Juan de Fuca Ridge, Pacific Ocean - Hulk | ecosystem: Environmental > Aquatic > Marine > Hydrothermal vents ... | reverse complement strand
TTTCGGCAGGATAATCGGGGAAGGTGCTGATGTCGTTGCCGACAATGGCAGCCGTATTGGTGAATTGGCTGCCTGTGAGCTGCATGCCATCACCCGAGTCTCCTGCAAACCGGATGACAACATCCTCAAGCTCTTTGACGGGCGTTTGTTTTTGCTCAGTCATTGCATAAAGTCTCCTTGTTGATTCTCAGAACACACTGAGAATTATTTGATACTGTTTATTCATTCAAGAATCAACCGCCATGCCGACGCCGGGAAAAACGGCGAGAATAATTGGGAAAATGCGTCAACGATACATCTGGAAATTTTTCGGCCAGGAAATCCAATACCGAAAAATGAGTGAAATTCCCAACAACGCTGCCATCGTCCTCGACCACGGGCACGTTGCGAATGTGTTTGAGGGACATCAACGCCAGGGCATCCGCGGCTGTCGCCGCCTTGGAGATGGTCACGACCTCTGTCGTCATCAATTCGCCGACAGGCTGCTCCAGGGTTTCGGGGTTATCTGCGATTTTCATCAACACATCCCGATCGGTGAAAATGCCCGCTAACTTGCCCCCACGCAGAATCAATGCATTGTGACAGTGCTGCTCGTTCATGGCGGCCAGAACTTCTTTGACCGAAGCATCCACTTCGGCTGTGCAGTAGTCCGCCAGGTTCATTTTTACCACGGACTCTTGCTTGAGACCGGCTAATAGGTCCATTGGGATATCCTCGACTTTGAGAAAAGATATTTGTAAAGTTTGAAAATACAGGCGACATCTATTTTACATCGGTGCGCCCCAATGAAAAAGAACTCAATCCCAAAAAATGAAAGATGTTCACCATTTCTGACGCAAAGCGTTACGGTTGCCACGCCAAAGCGGCTTTTACCGCCTCGTACGCGTCGATGACGCCGTAGCCGAACGCAGGATCGGGCAACTGGTCCGGCTGGCTGCACTGGTCGGGTGCGCCCTGGTAGGGATTGGCGGTTTCCAGAATGATGCGTTCGGTTTCCTCCACGTTGCCCCGCAGCGCAGGATTGGCCGACCACATGAGCGCGGCCACGCCCGCTATATGAGGCGCGGCCATAGAGGTGCCCTCGATGCTGTTCCAACGGTCGCCCGGCCAGGCGGAGAGCACTTCTACGCCCGGAGCCAGGATGTCGGGGCCTCGCGCGCCGTCTGGGGAGTGGGTCTCGGGCCCGCGGTTGGAGAAGGTTGCGATGTCGCCCTCGGGCGTCAGCGCACCTACGGCCATGATGGTGTTGGCGTAGTTTCCGGGAGGCGTGTGCATCGAGTTGCAGGCCGGGCCTTCGTTGCCCACCGCGGCCACGAAGAAGATGCCTGCAGCGCGCAAGGCCTGAGACGCAAACCACAAGGTTTCTTGATCACAGCCCTCGATGCGGGCGGGGCAACCCCAGGAGTTGGTGCTAACATCTGCGGCCAGCTCGGGTTTGCCGTCTCGCAACGGATCTCCAGCCTGAGGATAGGGAGCGAGCATGAACTGCATACAGGTCAGGTAGTAGGCCGGGCTGCCAAAGGTCCGCACCAGATTGGCGCAGGCGAACCACTCGGCGTCGGGCGCCACGCCCACCAGATCATCTCCGGCCGCAGTGGCCAGAGTGTGGGTGCCATGGCCGTTGATGTCGTAGGGCTGGGGCTTGCCATACCACGGATCCAGCCAGTTGTAATCGTCTGAGCCCATTTTGCTGCCGCGATAGCTGTCGGCCAGGGCGGGGTGCGTTGCATCCACGCCCGAGTCAGACTGACCGATCACCACGCCTTTTCCGGTCACGCCCAGTTCATTCCACACCCTGGGGACGCCCATTTCCTCCAGGCCCCAGGTGGGCGAGGTGGGCTTGCTCGCATTGCCCGGCGTCATCTCGGGCAGCTCGGGGATGGGACGCAGCTCGGGGCTGTACACGATCTTGAGTACGTCGGACCGTCGCCCGATCTGCCAGCGGCGCAGCGCGGACGCGTGCACTTCGACCCCGTTGGTCAGGTAGTAGGGGGTGTAGGGGATGCCGCGAGCATCCAGCCACTCGCGCAAGTCTTTCTGGCTGACATCCGCGTGCTCCACCAGGGTCTCATACACCCAGGCCCGCCGTTCATCCACATCTGCAATGCTTTTGGCTCGGGAGAGATCGGCCTGAGAGCTCATCACCACGAAGAAATCATCGCCAAAGAAACCGGGCTGCCCTACCAGCAGATACACCACGACGGCTCCCACGGCCGCGACCACGGCCAGTCCTCCCCACACAGCCCTCAGTATCGGGCGCAGCAGCTTGTCGGTGACGATGATCGCCAGGAAGAGCGCGATCCAGCCCAAGGTTACCGTCCAGGTGGTGGCGGTGAATGCCCATTTGGCCGCCTCGCCGCTGAACAGCCCGTACATGTTCAGCTCGATGGGATCGAAGAAGGCCAGCGGCCCGAATGCAGTCAGCAAAGCCAGCACAAAGCCCGCGCCAGCCGGATATTTACGCTGCCCGAGCCCGAACAGGGCCAGGGGGAAGCCCAGTGCAGGCAGCACGCCCATGAGCAGGGCCTGATAATCCATCTGCCCCCAACTGCCGCCGATCATGAGGAAGGAGACCAGCAGGGCGCTGCCGCCCAAAAAGAGGTTGCGGCGCTGGTTGTTCGAGGTTTCCGCCAGTTGAGGCAGCAGATAGGCGGCCAATCCCACCATTGTCAGAGCCAGGGCCAGGGCCTGTAACCCATCCACAAAGATGTCCCAGCCGTTGCCCAACGCCCCGAACATCAGCCAGGGGATGAGGAAGAGCAAGCCCAACAATAGTCCCAACAGCAACGCGGTCACATCGCAGCGCCCCAGACGACCCTTTTTTCCCGATCCGGCCAGCAGGCCCGCTCCGAACATCAGTCCCAGGGCCGTCCGGCTCAGGGCCGCGGCGTAGGTGGCGTTGGGCGGAAACAGGGCTCGCGGCAGCAGGAAGAGCAGCGAAGCCAGTGTCGCCCACAGCAGCGTGCGCACCACTGCGTTCGGTCGCGGAGCCTTGATCAGTAGCCCCAGCAACAGCGGGCCTCCGATCACCAGCGGCGCCAGCAGGCCAAACATCAACGCCTGGTGCTGGGACATGCCTGTGGTGGTGATGTCGCCCCACCAGGCGTAACCCAGAGTCCACCACTGGATGATCATCGTCCACAGCAGCGCCCAGGCCATGAGCCCGAAAACGAGTATCCAGGCCAGCGTGTTATCGGCGGAGCGGGAGAGAGGAGCGGGCTCGGGTTGAGAAGCTGGGGCGGGAGGAAGGTCTGTCATGTTGGCATCCTGCAGCGGGCGTGTGGGAAAGGGGGGAGCTGTCGTTAGCTATTTTGGGCCAAAGCTGGACGAAACGCAAACGAGACCCAAACGCAACTAGATTGTAGCGCCAGTGCTGTTATGATGCACACTGGTTTGGTAAACGTTGAAATTCTTACCCGCTGGCTGAATCCCCGGCAGAAGCCGCACGTTTGATCGAATCGCACGCCCGGTTGAGCGATGTGCGGGAGACGTAGGGATTGTCTTTGAGAAAGTAGCGCCAGGGGCGGGACAGCGCGGCGTCATCCCCCCGCACGCCCACGCGAGGTCCGGCGCAGATGGGTTCTTCCGGCTGCGGCGCATCCTCCAGCCACAGCGTCTCCCCCAGACAGAGATCGTGCCCGTCCAGCCGTTTGTCGATACCCAGGGCCTGACACAGCTTGCCCGGCCCGTTGGTCAGGTTCCGATCGACGACATTCCCGCGATGGGCCTGCATCACATCGATGCCTGCCAGCGGCTCCAGCGCCCGGATGAGCACGGCCTGACCATCGCCCTCGGGCCCGGTGACGATGTTGAGGCAGTAGTGCACGCCGTAGATGAGATAGACGTAGGCGTGGCCGGGCGGCCCGAACATGCTGCGATTGCGGGGCGTGGGCCCGCGAAACGCGTGGGACGCGGCGTCCTCGCTTCCCAGATAGGCCTCCACCTCCACGATGCGTCCGGCCAGCAGGAGGCCGTCCAACTCCCTCACCAGGCGTTTGCCCAGCAGGTCGGGGGCCAGTTCCACCGCTGAGCGGGCGTAGAAGTCGCGGGGCAGGGGATCAGCCATTCGATCCCCCCACCACTGGCAACACCAGATGCACCACATCGCCATCATTCAGGACTGTGATGTCATAGTTGGGCGGAGTCACCGGGCGGCCATTGAGGAAAAAGATGTAGGGGGCGTGGCGGTTCAGCGCTTTGCCCCGGAAGGATTGATCAAAGCCGGGATAACGCTGCGCCAATAGCGTCAGCAGGTCGGCGACACTGCTGTGATCGGGCAAATCCATGGTGATGCGGCGTTGGCCTATGCTCTGAGACAGCGGTTGGCCGAATTTGATGGTGATGTGCTGCATAAGGAGGGTTTTCAGTGGGCCTGCGCCCGGGCCAAGGCCAGGTCTAGCGTCTCGCGTAATAGATGGGGCGAAAGCGCAAACGAGTAGTCGTCGCCCGTTTTTTGTCGACAAGAACGCACCAGGCGCACAGCTTCTGCAATGGCTTCGCGTCCAGGTTTCAGACCAATAATGCCGGCCAGGGCCGGACAAAGAAAGGGGGGATTGCCGAGCGCCAGCCGCGCCGCGGTAATTTGACCAGAGTCAGGATCGAGAATCATCAGAACGGCAGCCGCACTGACGTCGGGTTGCAAGGGTGATAAGTGCGTTTCTTGGTGGAGGGCGCTGCCAACAGCGATGATGGGTAGGTGAAAACAGATATTTATTGGGAGATAAGGTTGTTCGGGAGGAGATTTTAGAGCGTGTTGCCAGGGGATGGTTTGGCGCAAGATGCGCGCGGAAGACTCACGCATTGCCAGTTCGATTTTAGCATCAAGCACGGTAAGGGCCAGGTGAATGAGGGTTTCCCCTGGAGCTGTATCCAACGCATGCAGCAATACTCCGCCCGGTTGCTCCTCCTCCATCAGCGCTGCAGCTTCAACCAGCGCAGATGCCCCTGGCCGCAAAAGCGAGGAGCGGAGGATGTTGTCCCAACTGTTGTTGACTCCCACGACGATCTCTCCGCCCAGACGATGAATCCCTGACATTTCGCTGATCCGCCCTGTATCCATGAGTAGGGCGTGGGGAGCGGGACGGGGAGGGGGGCCGCCAGCGGTTGCTTGCACTAGCACTGGTCGGGCCAGGATATCCAGCGCTGCAGAGAGCGTGTCTGGGCGAAGGATCGGCATAGGGATTGGTTTTGCGTTCTTGTGGGAGGTTCTCTCAGCTTTCCAACGCTCGGGCGATGGCTGCGGCCAGGCGCACGTTGTTTTCCAGTAGCGCCAGATTGGCCCGTAACGAGATTTCGCCCGTGTATTCTGCGATGTACGCCAGCAGGAAAGGCGTGATCTCCTTGCCCTTGACGCCAGCGGCGTCAGCCGCAGCCAGGGCCTTTTCGATGGCTGCATTGGCCAGAGCTTCGTCCATCGCATCGTCCTCGGGCACGGGAGCAGCGACCAACATGCCTGTGCGTAACCCCAGCCGCCGGTGCGCCTGCCAGATGGCCGCAACCTCCTCGGGTGTGTCGCAGCGGGCGTCTACAGGCAGGCCGCTGCTGCGGGTGTAGAAAGCGGGGATATCGTCCACGCCATAGCCGATAACAGGCACGCCCAGGGTTTCCAGGCGCTCGCGGGTGCGGGGCAGGTCCAGAATGGCCTTGGCGCCCGCACACACCACCAGCACTGGAATCGTCGCCAGTGCGGTCAGGTCTGCAGATTCGTCATAATCATTTCCGCGGTGGACGCCGCCCAGTCCGCCGGTGGCGAAGACCTGGATGCCGTGACGGTGAGCCACCCACATGGTGGTGGCCACGGTGGTGGCCGCATGCAGGCCGCGGGCGGCCACGATGGACAGATCGCGCAGGGAGGCCTTAATCACATCCTCGCCGCGGGCGAAGTGGGCGATCTGCTCGTGGGTGAGGCCGGCGACAGGCTCGCCCCGCCAGAAGCCGCAGGTTTTGGGCTCTACGCCTGCTTCCCGGGCAATGGCTTCCAGATGCAGGGCGGTTTCGTAGTTTTTGGGGTAAGGCAGTCCGTGGGCAATCACGGTTGATTCCAGGGCGATGGTTGGTTGGGGCATGGTAGGGAGTTTGGGGATGGAGAGATTGGATATTGGGGGCGGTGGGGATTGATTCACGCCTCACGTTTCATGTCTTTATATCATCTTTTTTCAAATTACCACGCCAGATGGATCGTTGCCCGCATCCAACATGGCTTTGCGTACATTGACAGGCAAGAGCAAAAGCAGGCCCACGATAAAGAAGAGGATGAGGGATAGGATGGCGACCCGGGAACTGCCTGTGAATTGCACCGCAGCGGCAAAAACCAATGGCCCGATCCACGATGTGCCACGTTCGCTGATTTCATAAAAACCAAAGTATTCAGATTCATTCTGGCGCGGAATGAGTTGGGAGTAGAGAGAGCGGCTGAGCGCTTGAGAGCCTCCCATCACTAACGCCACAAATGCGCCCAACACAAAAAGTTGCCAAATTTGATAGAGCAACGCGTAGGCGTAAATGACGATTCCCGCCCAGATGACAATCGAGATAATGATCGCTTTTTTTGCTCCAATTTTTCCGGCCAGCCAACCAAAAAAGAGTGCGCCGAAAAAGGCAAGGAACTGAATCATGAGGATGAGGATCATGAGCACATCTGCGCCGGCCCCCAGTTCGGTGGCCGCGAACATGGTGGACACCACGATCACCGTCTGGATGCCATCATTATAAATGAGGTAGGCGATCAGGTATTTCAGGGTTTCGGGATAGTCGCGATACATAGTGGTAAGGGTGCGGATGATCTGTTTGACTCCCTGACTCAGGTAAGATTCTCCTTCGGGGAGCTGTTTGAGCGCCGGGCGTTGGCGCAACTTGCGGGCGGGAAAAGCCAATGTGAAAATAAGCCACCAGGCTCCGGCCAGCGCCAGGCCAATACGTACAGCTAAGCCTTTATCATCCATCAGGGTGAAAAGCCCTAAGGCAATGAGCAACGCCAGCCCACCGCCCAGATATCCCAGCGCCCAACCAAAAGAGCTGACTTTGTCCCGGTCCTTGGGTTCAGCGATATCGGGCAAAAATGCATTGTAAAGTACTACTGCAGCGCCAAACGCCAGGTTGGCGATAATGAATAGCACCCCCCCCATCAGCACAGCGCCATTGCTTCCCAGTAAGGGTAAATCAGGTTTGACGAAGAACAAGAGCAAGGTGGCGACTGCGCCAACGGTGGCAAAGAACAGCATGAGGCGTTTTTTTAGTGTCGAATAATCGGCAATTGTTCCCAACAATGGCAACAGAAAGACCTGTAAAATCACAGAGATAGAGACCATGGTGGGAAAGAAGGCGTCGGGCTCGAAACGCATCCCCAGAAAACTGACGCCCCCCGAGGCCTGGGCTAAATTTGAGAGATAGGGACCGAGCAATGTTGTCACTACGATGGTGCTGAATGCGGAGTTGGCCCAATCATACATGGCCCAGCTAACGATTTCACCGCGGTTGGTGTCGACGGGCCGATGTGCAGCGATTGCTTCACCCATGATATTGCTCCTTTAGGAATGTGTGAGGTTCACCATTAAAATGAACCTCGCCGAAAAATAATAATAAACCTGATGTGCGATTTTTTTCGTTCTGAAAGGTGGGCGTTGATGCTTGGTTCTGCCATCCCGCAAGCAGACGAGGGGAAGACAGAATGAAAATGGAGGAGGAAAAATGCTGTTATTATCTGTTTGGGGCGATTTTAATCCATAGTCGTCGGTTTGTTTGGCGGAAACAAAGGTGGACGAGGCGAACCATCGTCTATGTTCATCAAAATGCGCATCTACTTAAACTTGTTGAGGCGTCATAAAAAGTTGCATATTGGACACAATAATGGATGTCTTCAATAATAACACACTACTTCCCAATTCAGAGCGTTATGTAAGCATGCTTTGTGGGGGGATGATTCAACATTGAAATGCTCCTTGAGGGGTGCGTTTCGATTTAGGGGTAGTTTATCAATGTCGTCGGGTCACAGTTCCGGCTAGAGAGCAAAAATGTGCACGTGCGGTCTATGACTCGCTGGCCTGACAACCTCAGTCGGTCTACATCGAGTGAATGCATCTATTTTGAACCGCACCCATTGTCAGGGCATGGTTCAATGTTGGGCGCTTTTCTGTTTTGCCGGGCGGATTACGAATCCGCCCTGGAGAGCTCCGCTCCGGAGCCGGACCCATCAGGCGGGATGGCAATGATTGCCCCAATTTTGAAACGTCCCCCCTGAGCAGCAATTTCAAATTTAGGGAAAACTGGCCAGAAAGTGTTTATCTGAGGCTTCCCCGCCTCCTTTTTGCCCCCAAAGGCTTGACATTTAACACAGTATCTCCCCCGACACTCGCTACGCTCGCGTTCGAGGGAGGGAGTCCTCCAGCTACAAAGATTTTTTGCTCTCGCCGGGCTCCTCCCCCCGTGCGACGGCTGTCGTAACGGGGGGGGGCTGGGAGGGGGGCTTGGAGCAACGACAAATTTGAAACTACTGCCTCCTGAGTCATCTGTTTGAAAAATACTTGTTTTTTCGTTAGAATCATAACAGCGCGATTTACGCCATTGTCTGCAAAGCATCCATCGCTATCGATTGTTGAATGATTTGAATTTATTTACCTGACGCGCGACTTTTTCGTCCTGAAAAGCGGGTGTTGATGTTTTGATCCATTGTTCTGCAAATGGACGAAAGGACGATAGGGCCAACATCCACGAAGGGAGGTGCTGTTTTTGGATCGATTTTCGTCCATGGTCGCCGATTTGTTCATCAGAAACATCTGATAAGCCCGCTGTTGGCCAGAAAAAGTTGCACATTTGGCTATATTTTTGTTTTGGTTGGAGGTGCGCTGTGCGCGAAGGCAGGTTGATCGTTTTTATTTTGTTTTTTGTGGCGCTGGTGATGCTTGTCTGGAGTTGGCCTCCTACGGCTCGCGGAGAAGCGCAAACCTGTTCATCATTATTTCTTTCAGAGTATGTCGAGGGTTCCGGGTTTAACAAAGGGGTGGAGATATTTAATGGTTTGGGGCATGATGTCAATTTGGATGGTTATGCAATCTGGATCTATCGTAACGGCGGCGCAGAGCCTGATAAGAAAATTGCATTATCTGGCACTCTCTCCTCTGGCGATACGTTCATATTAGCTCATAGCGCTGCCGAATTTCTTGATTTGGCTGATTTGCTCTCCTCTGATTTGAATTTCAATGGCGATGATGGCGTTGCATTAATGAAGGATGAGGTTGTTATTGATTTTTTGGGAGATACGTTAGGGGATCCTGGCGCACAATGGGGGGGTGGAGACACCGGCACGAAAGATCACACGCTTCGTCGTAAATCTTGGGTTTTTAAAGGAGACGCCAATACTACCGATGCTTTCGATCCAGCGACGGAGTGGGATGGTTTTGCGAAAGATGTGTTTGATGGTTTGGGGTGGCATATTGCGGATTGTGTTGAGCAGACGCCTGTCTCTTCTTCCACGGTGACGCTCACCAAGACGCTTACCCCCACCGGGACGACGACATCCACCATCACCGCTACCATAACCATGACACCTACGAGCTCGTCTACAGCAACCATGACTCCGACGCCAACTCCGGTGAATACGGTGGCTCCTACGCCCACGTCAACTTTACCTCCCTCTGGGATCGTAATGCTAAATGAGATTTTGCCTGCACCGAAAAATATCGATTTCGATGGTGATGGAGCGGTCAATTCCGCTGATGAGTATGTCGAATTGTACAACACCGCTGATGTTGCCATGGATATTGGCGGCTGGTGGTTGGATGACAATGAAGCCGGTTCTGTTCCTTATTTGATTAAGGCGGGAACAATCATCGACGCTCACGGGTTTGTGTTATTGTTTCATGCCGATACCGGGGTGGCGCTGAACAATGATGGGGATAAAGTGCGACTTCTGGCGCCAGATGGGCACACCGTGATGGATGAGATGAGCTACGAAGCCAGTCATTACGACGCCGCCTGGTCGCGAACAATCGATGGCGGAGGCGTGTGGACAGAGGAATATGAGCCTAGTCCCGGGGGGCCAAATCAACCGCCACCATCTACGCCAACACCAGCCCCACCTGGTCTCATCATGCTTAACGAGATATTGCCAAGTCCCAAAAATATCGACTTCGATGGTGATGGCAAGGCGGATTTCAAAGATGAGTTCATCGAACTGTTTAACTCGCAAGCTGTTGCGATTGATGTGGGGGGCTGGTGGCTAGATGATTTGGATGGTGGGAGTCCGCCTTATCAAATTCCTTTGGGGATGAGGATCGAACCTCGAGGATTTCTGGTTTTCTTTCGGAGCGAGACCGGCATTGCCCTGAATAACGACGGTGACGAAGCGCGTTTATTGAATACCGCACAACAGGTCATGGATGCCTTTTCATTTCCCTGGACAGGGGAAGATCGGGCCTGGTCGCGTAGTGAAGATGGCGCGGGCGTCTGGACCAATTCATACCCACCTAGTCCTGGCAAACCCAACGTCGGGCCAACTCCCACCCTAACGCCTTTGCCGTCTCCAGCGCCGGGCCAGGTGTCGCTCAATGAAATCTTGCCAGCCCCACAAAATTATGATTGGGATGGAGATGGTGAAGCCTCTGCGGATGATGAGTGGATCGAGTTGTATAACCGAACCAATCAGACGTTCACGCTGGCCGGATGGAGGTTATGGGGAGGGCAGTTGGGAGACGATGGTTTGCCTACGGGGTGGTATTATGAATTCCCAGATGATGCGATTCTTGCAGCGCATGATTTCTTGGTGGTTTTTGGTCGTAAGAGTAACATCCGCCTTTCTAACAATGGAGGCGTCATCCATGTGGTGATGCCCGAGGAGAACAGTTGGCGGGTGGTTGAAAGTTTTGCGTGGGATCATTCTCCGGGCTATGATCGTTCTTTTAGTCGTTATCCCGATGGGAGTGGCGATTGGGATGTGCGCGCGGTCACGCCCGGACAGCCCAACGCTCCTTTGCCCACGCCACCCCCTCCACCCCCGGCGACCCCTGTCCCTCCCACGCCCGCGCCCGCTTTTGGCCCGCCACAGCCCATCGCCAACGCGTATCTGGCGCCGCCCAAAACCTACATAACGCTTATCGGCGCGGTTACGGTGGCGCCGGGCGATTTCTCCAGGCGCCTTCTCTTCATCCAGGACGACAGTGGCGGCATCATGGTTTATCTGTGGCGGGGCGAGTATCCGGCGCTGCACGTGGGCGACCAGGTGCAGGTGCAGGGCCGGCTCAAAGATTATCATGGCCAGCGCGAGCTGGTTTTGCGCAACGCCAGCGCCCTCACGCTGCTGGGAAAAGGCCCGCAGCCCCAGCCTCAATTCGTCCGCACCGGCCAGGTGACTGATGGCCTGATGGGACGGCTGCTGTTGGTGGCCGGGCGTGTGCGAAATGTGCGGAAATACAGCTTTGAGCTGGATGATGGCAGCGGGTCGGTGCGCATCGAACATCCCTACAAGGCCCCGTGGCAGTTGCCCGCCCTGCAGCCCGGCATGACGGTCTCGGTCATGGGGGTGGTCGCCCGCTACAAAGATTCTTTGCACATCCTGCCCCGCAGCCCCCAAGATATCAGCCCGCCGCCGGGCGTGTTGCCGACGACGGGCGGAAAGAATTAGAAAAAGGAGCGACCCACTTTGTATGGGCGTCGCTCCTGTCGGACGGATTGCCTTACTGGCGCTGCGCGTCCACCACGGCCAGGGCCGCGATGTTGACGATGTCGCGGGTCTCGGCGCCTGTGGGCACAATGTGGATGGGTTTGCCCATGCCCACCAGGATGGGGCCGACCGCCTCGGCGCCGCCAAGTTGGGCCATGAGCTTGTACGCGGCGTTGGCGGCGTCCAGGTTGGGGAAGATGAGCACGTTCGCGTCTTTGACCTGGCTGAAGGGAAAGTTTTCCTCCATGAGCTCGGGCACGACCGCAACATCGGCTTCCATCTCGCCATCGATGGTGAGGTCGGGCTGGCGGGCCTTGACGATCTCCACAGCTTTTTGCACCTTCTCGCTCTGCGGGTAGCGGGCGCTGCCAAAGTTCGAGAAGGAGATCATCGCCACCCGGGGCTCGATGTTGAATGTGCGGGCGACTTTGGCCGCGTCGATGGCGATGTCGGCCAGCTCCTCTGCGGTGGGGTCTACATTCACGGTGGTGTCGGAGAAGAAGTACACCTTGTCTCGTACGATCATCAGATACACGCCGCTGACGATGTTGACGTCATCGGAGGTGCCAACCACCTGCAGGGCGGGACGCAGCACGTCCGCATAGCTGGCGGTGAGACCGCCCACCGCGGCGTCCGCGTCGCCCATCTCCACCATCATCGGGGCCAGATAGTTGGGCCGGCACACCATCTGTCGGGCCGCGGCCAGGGTAACGCCCTTGCGTTGGCGCAGCTCGAACAGGCGCTGGGCGTAGGTCTCGGTCTTCTCGCATTTGCCCGGCTCCACGATGGTGGGTTTGAATTCTAGCTTCAGGTTCTTGATTTCGGTCTGGATGATCTCGGCCTTACCGATGAGGATGGGGTCTGCGATGCCTTCCTGCACCAGCGCGTAGGCTGCGCGGATCATCTTGGGGTGTTCGCCCTGGGCCAGCACCACTCGCTTGGGGTCATTCTTGGCCTGGCGGATGATGTGGCGCATGACCGTCATGCCCAATCCCTGGCGAGCCCGCAGCTGATCGGGGTAGGCATTGATGTCGATTTGTTTGCGAGCGACGCCCGATTCCATGGCGGCGCGGGCCACGGCCGGCGCCACCCAGGTCAGCACCCGCGGGTCCAGCGGCTTGGGGATGAGATATTCTTTGCCGAAGTGCAGGTAATCCAGCCCGTAGGCCTTGAGCACGCTGTCGGGAACGTCTTCGTGGGCCAGCGCTGCCAGCGCCTTGGCCGCGGCCACTTTCATCTCCATGTTCACATTGGTGGCCCGCACATCCAGGGCGCCGCGGAAGATGAAGGGGAAGCCCAGCACGTTGTTGACCTGGTTGGGATAATCGCTGCGACCGGTGCCCATGATCACATCGGGCCGGGCCTCGTGCGCATCCTCCCAGGTGATCTCCGGGTCGGGGTTGGCCATGGCGAAGATGATGGGGTCTTTGGCCATGCTCTTGACCATCTCTTTGGTGACCACGTTGGCCACAGAAACGCCCATGAACACGTCCGCGCCCTCCATGGCGTCGGCCAGGGTGCGCTTGTCGGTCTCGATGGCGAAGCGCTCTTTGTAGGGATTCATGCCCGCTTCGCGACCCTTGTAAATGACGCCGCGGCTGTCGCACATGATGATATTCTCGCGCTTTGCGCCCAGGCCGATGTAAAACTCGCCGCAAGCGATGCCCGCCGCGCCCGCGCCATTGATGACGATGGTGATGTCTTCGATGTTCTTGCCGTTGATCTCCAGGGCATTCAGCAGGCCCGCGCCCGAAATGATAGCTGTGCCGTGCTGATCATCGTGGAAAATGGGGATGTCGGTGGTCTTTTCCAGGGTCTCCTCGATGTAGAAGCATTCGGGGGCCTTGATGTCTTCCAGGTTGATGCCGCCAAAGGTGGGAGCGATGAGCTGGCCCACGCGAATGATCTCATCCGGGTCCTGGGTGTCCACCTCGATATCGAACACATCCACATCGGCAAAGCCCTTGAACAGCACCCCCTTGCCTTCCATTACCGGTTTGGCGGCCAGCGGCCCGCGGTTGCCAAGCCCCAAAATGGCGGAGCCATTGGAGAGCACAGCCACCAGATTGCCCTTGGCGGTGTAATCGAAAGCCTTGCTGGGGTCTTCGGCGATCTCCAGAACGGGCACGGCCACGCCCGGCGTGTAGGCCAATGAAAGATCGCGTTGGGTGTGCAGAGGTTTGGTGGGAATGACCTCGATTTTACCTGGCTTTCCCTGGGTGTGATACCTGATGGCATCTTCTTTGAGAGACATGATTGAGAACTCCTTTTGGGTTGATGGTTATTCTTTTTCTCGAATATCGTTTTTGATGACAAACGTCTCCAAAAAAGAAGACGTCTCTTTCAGTGTCGCGCTAATATTTTCGATCTACTATGACCTATGTCACCTTGTATAATTGTTTGGAGCGGCTGGCGCGATGGGACAGCTATTCTCAGGTCAAGATTTTTGGGTGGGAAAAAGTGCTTTTGCCATCATTCCAACCTGATCCCGCTCTACATTCAGTAGATCACAATTTGCCATGATGCGCAGAACCGGATCCGTGATCCGGCGGTGATTCGAGCGTCAAATCCGCCGGATTGCGAATCCGGCTGGACACATACTCTCGCAATCGTGATCTACTGAAATTCGCTCAGTTGCTGAGGAGAAGGCGGCGCCAAGGCCGGAGACGGTTGAGTGAAATCAAAATAAGACGAAATTTAAAGTTGCAAAGTAGGTGATGATATGAATTCTAGTTACCTGAAACGAATTAGCTTTATCCGCCGTTATTGGCTTCTTGGGGCTGCGCCCCCTCCATTGCTTCCTCCCCCGCTCCGAGACGGGCGAGGGAGGATATCTGGAAAGGGATGGCCTGCGCCGCCCGTCCCCCTGCGGGGACGGTGCTCCCAGCTGTGATTTTGCCATCTATATTTTTGAAAGAACGGTTGCCAGCGCAAGCTGACAGGCGGCCGGAGGCCCTCAGCCCTGATTTCAATCAGTGGGCCATTGGTTATGAAATTTGTGTCAGGTTGCTGGATGTGAATTTAAAGTAAACTTTGGAGACGATTACAATTTATTAGACGAAGATAGACGGAAAGACGAAGGTGGATGAAATGAACCATCGGCCATGTTCGTCAAAATATGCAGCGTTTTTCATAAATTTCAAATCTCCATTCTACTTAGGTGGGACCTTGCTTGATCGCGAATCTGGTGCGAAAATGAATTATTGCCAACCGGAGTTTCTTCTTATGTCTTTATGCAGGCAAAGCATTTGTCTTTTTGCACCCGCCCAGTACTCTCTGCACTTGCCTGATGTGCGAATCCACTATCGCGTTTATGGTGAGGGGACGCCCTTGGTGATGCTCCACGGACTCGGCTCCAGTGGTGTGGATTGGTTCCCGGTGACGCCAACATTAGCAGCTCGATACCGGCTCATTCTTATTGATTTGCGCGGACATGGACTCAGCAGTCTTTCTCTGAGCCGTGATTATCGCGTTGAGCGCATGGCTGAAGATGTGTTGGCGGTGATGGATCATCTAGGGTTGGAGCAAACGGCGATGCTGGGCTTGTCGTTGGGAGGATGCGTCACGCTACAGGCTGCCATCCTACACCCTGAGCGATTGCATAAAATTATCCTGGTCAATACCTTTGCCAAGTTGCGCAGCGCCAGTATGAAGGATGCGCTGAGTAAGATGCGCCGGGGAGTCATCGCCTTGCAAGGTGCGGAGAAGTTGGCGCATTATGTCTCAACCAGCCTCTTCGATGATCCTGAGATGAGGGCATTTGCAGAGGAGCGCCTGCGGCATAATGATGTCAAAGCCATATTGCGCAGCATGCTGGCGCTTTCCCGCATGAATTTGTTGCCAGGGCTTACTAAAATTACCGCCCCCACACTGGTGATGATTGGCGATCGGGATAGAACCGTACCTCGTCGTTGCGCCGTCGATTTGTTGTCGGGTATCCCGCAGGCGCAGTTGGTGGAGGTGAACGATGCGGGTCATGCCCTGCCCTTCGATCGGCCCGATGAGTTTATTCACCAAGTCATCGATTTTCTTGGTTAATGATGTGATATGTTTGACATGGGAAGTTGTCGAGCTTGTATCTGGGAATGGAACCAAAAACTTTTGGTAATGGTTCAGTTTTGATTGATATCTGCATTTCGGCCAGTTGTCTGAGAATATAAATAAAAAAACGGCCTCCAATAGCGGAGCCCGTTTTACAGATCAGTTCAAACGATGCAACTCATTCGCTTTTAGTCTTGGCTTTGGTTTCACTTTTGGCTTTGGTTTCATTTTTGGCCGCAGGAGCGCTTTCGCTGGTGTCGGATTTACCATTGCCATTGGACGACGCATGGTTTTTAGTAGGCGCTCCCGCCGCGTTTTTGCCTCGAGAGTCTGTTACATAAAATCCTGAGCCCTTGAAAACAATGGCTGGTGCGGAAAATTTGCGCGTAACATGGCTATTTTCGCGACAAACTGGGCATTCTGGCGTGCCTGTATCTGAAAAGGATCGACGCACTTCAAAGTCGATGTGACATTGGTTGCAGTGGTACTCGTATAATGGCATGGCTTTTATCCCCCATAACGGGATGCATTTGCAAGGTGTTTATCTTATGCGAATCTGGTGGTTTCGTCAACATTGTGCATGGAAAGAGGGGATGCAACGCGTTTTAGATGCAGCATAACCCCCAAAGGTTAGATTCCGCTATGAAGAGCGTTAGCGTTGCATTAGTGATTACTGCCGGGGTACATCTGCAGAATAGGCTCGTTGTAGCAGTTGCAGAGAACGCCCGTCTGTGATGATCTCAGTGATGGCGTCGTTAGGAATAAATGCCCGGCCTGGATGGTGGTCAAGCTGGGATTGAACGGTTGGCGGATAGGTCGTATGTTTTGGTTGCAATAGGATTTGTGGTTGCAACACGGTTATTAAATCTGGGTGTGGCCACGCACCTGTACCGGGCCAGGGCGTGATGAGTAAAGTAATGGGCGTCGTCACGCCTTGCGACAGCGCCTTTTTCTGGACGCGTAGGCTATTGGTGAATGGAAGGATTGTCGAAAATTCATCATAATTTAGGATGTATAGCGGGGGCTCCTCTTCTGCGGTGGGGAGTCGAGTCAGCAAAACATTTTCATCAAGTCTCACGGTCGTGTTGGGAGGCAGGTTTGCGGGTAGCATCGAAGCCGCTCGAATGTCTGTCAATAACGGCGATTCATCCTGAGGCGTCGAGACGTCTATTAGAAGATCCACAGGCTGATCTCCTGTCGGCAATGTTCTGAAGACCTCTGTTAGTTTGATTTTACTTTCTTGACCGTTCCAAACCAGGATATGATTGCCTCCGGGCGTTACCATCAACCAGGCTACGTTATCTGTTAAACCCAGCAAATAAAGATGTAACTTGCCATCGGGGCGGGCCTCCAATGTGGTGGCGCCTATCCACATAATAACTGTGATGACGCCAGCGATTGGCAGTGCGTGCACCAGGGCTGGTTTTAGATAGCTGGGGATGAGATGCGTGGCATTTTGCTCTTGGCGCAAGAGCCAAAACAGAAACGCTACGCCAAAACCAAGATAATAAAATCCAGATACCATCTTACCAAAAGCGCCTACTTCGATTGAACCCCAGGGGATAGCAGCCAGCTTCTCTACAATAAACACTGTCCACCACAGGCTACCCAAGGGGATGAGCGCAATGAGTTGTCCTAAAGGAAAAAAGATCGCTGCTAGCATGATGGCTATCCCGCCGGCGATCATGATTGGCGGCTGCACAGGAATGATGAGTAGGTTAGCCAGAAATGAAATGATGGAAAGTCGCCCGAAGTAGTAAACGACCATGGGCATGGTGGTAATTTGCGCCGCAACAGTGATAAGCAATCCTTCAGCCAATAGGTTGTTGGCCAGACGAGGCAGTCGTTCACCTATCTTATCGTCCCACCATTGCTGCATTGGTGGGCTGAAGAGAATCAGGCCCAGAGTCGCCATGAAGCTGAGTTGAAATCCCACATCCCACAATGTCAGTGGGTTGATGAGCAGCATGATGATGGCGGCAATGAATAGGCTGATGATTGCAATGCTTTGTCTTTCCAACGCAATTGCCAGAACAAACATCCCCCCCATGATGGCTGATCTTACAACCGCTGCGTCTGCACCCACGAGCACCGTGTATAACCCGATGCCGATACCGGTGAAAATCGCTGCTGTTCTCTTTCTCCCTCGTAGCAGTGTCGTAAATAACAACATTAACACACCTGACACCAGAGCGATATTCGAACCACTAATGACAATGACATGTGATGTGCCTGTGAGATTGAATTTGGCGTAGAGATCCCGAGGGATGCCGCTTTCGATGCCTAAGATCATCCCATTGGCCAGCGACGCATAGGGTTGTGGCATGAGCATATCCAGCAGGGCGCTGGCTTTTGCACGGATGGCATATAATGCAGCAATAAGGAGATTCCCTCTCCCAACGGCCAACAGGTGCAAATCGGCATGACGCACCAAGGTGTAAACGCCTTTGCGGGCCAGATATCGACGATAATCGAAATCGGGAAAACTGGGAGGCGTTTCGGGCACACCGCGGATGCGCACCCGCTCTCCGTAGAAAAAGGAAGATCCTTTGTCTGTTCGCACCAGAGCCATGCCTGTAACGGACAATTTTCTCTCCCCCTGCCACATCGTATCGATTCTTATCTGATATTGGTTGTAATTTTCCCGCTGCACCGGATAGCTAACAATGATACCTTCCATGACTCGCTGGCGTCCGAATTGATCCGCCTCATGGAAATTGACGAGTGCGTTTGGTGTGAAGCAAGGTGTGAATGGGTGAGAAAGATAGCGCCAGCCGCCCAATAGCGCGAATATGATTCCCACCGTGGGGATCAGCGCCCGTTTGTGGTCTCGGCTCAGCCATAGCGCGGGAATGAACAGAATCAGAGGAGCCAGTAGCCAAATCGGTTCAGGCGACAGATTTTCGCCCGAGCAAACAAAAATGCCCTGGGCATGCAACCACTCTCCCGCGATTACCCCACTCCCCAATGCCAACGCCGCATAGATGGGCAGATAGGGGGTTGGCAATCGATAGGTGGCCTGGGCCTTCTGTTGCATAACCTATCTAAAAGTTGGCGATAAATCCTGCGACCTGCCGCTGGCGCCCCTTCCTGCTTGTCGGCATCGACGCTGGTAGGCCCGCAGTTCAATGACATCTTAAATAGATGCGCATTTGAAACTTGAGAAAAACGCCTACGCATTTTGACGAACATGGACGACGATTGACGAACATCGACGATGGTTCGCTTCGTCCACTTTCGTCTTTTCGTCTATCTTCGTCTGATGCGTTGGAAGCATCTCCGAAGTTTATTTCAAATTCATATCATCCACTACTTAAACGTTGGTTTTGGAAAAATGATAGCACGAACGCTGATTTCATCAAAAAGATCCCCTGCGGGGGCTGCCAGCAGGGGGGAAAGGAGCTGTTAAGATCGGCCTAGCAAATTTCATGTTCATGTTTCCTGCCGATTGAAATCAGGGCTGAGGGCCTGCGGCCGCCTGACGACCTGCGTCGACAGCGTCTTGGGGCAAGATGGCGACACAAATCGGGCGAAAAAAGCGTCCCTAAAGGGGGCTGAGCGGCGCAGGCCATTCCTTTCCACATTTCCTCCCTCCGCCCGTCTCGGAGCGGGGGAGGAAGCAATGGAGGGGGCTGCGTCCCAAGAACTGAATTCATTCGGCCAGTGACAGCCCAAAGCCAATGGGTGTCAGGTAACTGGAAGATCGGCTACTTGCCGACATAGAGGAAACGATAAACGCTAATGGCGCATGGGGTCAGGCTAATGCCAGTTCGGGCTCTACCTCGGTTTCGGTCATGGGGGGTAGGGTGGCGTTGTATTCTCCAGCAATAAAGCCTTCCAGATTTTTACGGGCCACATCATCGGTGAATTGGATGGGGGGAGATTTTTTGAAGTAGGCGCTGGGCGCGATGAGTGCGCCTTTGAGACCGCGATCCAGGCCCAACTTGGCGCAGCGCACCGCATCGATGATCACGCCCGCACTGTTGGGACTATCCCACACTTCTAGTTTCAGCTCCATGTTCAAAGGCACGTTGCCAAAGGTTGTGCCTTCGATGCGAATATGCGCCCATTTGCGATCTTGCAACCATGCGATATAGTCGCTGGGGCCTACGTGAATGTTCTCTTCGCTTAGCTCCGATTCACTGACCTGACTGGTGACAGCCTGGGTCTTGGATATCTTTTTGCTCACCAGGCGCTCTCGCTCCAGCATGTTCAAGAAGTCGGTGTTGCCGCCGAAATTGAGCTGGTAGGTGCGGTCGATGCGTACGCCGCGGTCCTCGAATAGCCGGGTGAGGATGCGATGGGTGATGGTGGATCCCACCTGACTCTTGATGTCGTCGCCGATGATGGGGAGGCCCGCGTCGTAAAAGCGTTGTTGCCATTCGGGATCACTGGCGATGAATACAGGCATGGCATTGACCACGGCTACGCCCGCTTCCAGCGCCTGCTCCATATACCAACGCACCGCTTCTTCGCTGCCCACCGGCAGATAGTTTACCAGCACGTCCGCGCCGCTTTCGCGCAGAACCTGAGCCACATCCACCGGCTCTGCAGGAGATTCGGTGATGACCTGTTTCAGATAGTAACCCAGACCATCCATGGTTGGACCACGCATCACTTCGACATTCATAAAGGGCGGTTTGTGAAAAATGTAGGTGTTGTTTTGGCCCGAGAAAATAGCCTCGGACAGGTCTTTGCCTACTTTATCTTCATCTACATCGAACGCAGCGACGAATTCCACATCATGAATGTGGTAACCGCCCAGATTCACATGCATGAGGCCCGGGATGAAATCATCATCCTGGGCATCTTGATAGAAGTGAACGCCCTGGATAAGAGAAGAGGCGCAGTTGCCCACACCGACGATCGCAACACGAACTTTGTCAGACATAAGTAGTCTCCTTTGAGGAAAAGGGGGAAACGAAAGGTGGAAAATGACGTTGATTGTAGAAAATATTGATTTGCTTAGCTTTTTATTCGGAATTCACATTTTTTACACTGGCCCGCACAATCAGTTCACCACGTAGAATGATATCGGTGACTGGTTTGCCTTCCAGCGCCGCCAGTAGCGAGGCGACTGCCAGCCTACCCAACTCTTGCGTGCGTTGTTCCACTGTGGTAAGGGGCGGAATGCTGATCTGGGAGATGGGAATATTGTCGAATCCAATCACCGAGAGTGAATCTGGGATGCGAACGCCTTGTTGATAAGCTTCCGCCAAAAGTCCCAGCGCCGATAAATCGTTATAGCAAAAGATGGCGGTGGGACGTTTCTTCTCTGGGCGGGTTAGCCACCAGCGCAGCGCTCGCCGTCCGGCCAAGATCGAACCATCACCCGCCAGCAAACAGTCCGGGGCGAAGTCGTTGCCTGCTTCCTCGATGGCCCGACGGTAGCCTGCGGCGCGAGCGGCCTGAGACCTGCCCTGGTTCGGGCCCCCTAAATAGGCAATGTGGGTGTGTCCTTGCTCAAGCAGATGTTTCGTTGCCAGCCAACCGCCATATTCGTTATCGGTCATCACGTTGTAAACCTGGGGGCCGACATGCAAGGAGTTGACGAAGATGACAGGAACAGAAAGTCGCTCCAACAGCGGTGCGTATGCTTCAGCCGCTCGGGAGCTGAGAACGATGAGCCCGGCCACATTATGACCAGATAACATCTGCACCATTTCCAACTCCTGCGCCGGGTCTCCCTGTGAGCTGGCCACCAGCCGTTGATAGCCATGCTGATGGCTGGCTTCCTCCAGGCCTCGCATCACCGCGGCAATGTAAGGATCGGCCAGGGATGGGGCCACGATGCCTATAACTGGGCTCGCGCCTGTCACCAGGGTGCGCGCAGCCAGACTGGGCGTGTAGGCAAGCTCTTGGGCGATGGCGCGAATGCGCTGGCGAGTGGCCTGGCTGATGCGGGGCGAGTCGGCCAGGGCCCGACTAACGGTGGAGGGGGAAACGCCAGCAACGCGAGCGATATCCTTAATGGAAGCACGTTGAGACATACGTTTGAACAGTGTTAAGTGGGTGATACTGATGATGTAGGCAGGTTTTCCGTAATGTTTTATCGACATTGTGCAAACGTTTGCACACCCTGGATTTTATACCACTTCCGGAAATGTTGTCAAATTCCTACGACGCTGTTTCAGGTTCTGTCCCCTCGCGCCTGTTCTTTTCTTTAAATCTCCCCCTTTTCCTCGCCTTCAATACGCCCGTAACCCGCCACACCACTGCGCCAGTCATCCAGAATGCGATCCAGTGCAACCATCTGATTTGGCGGCAGATTCTCAGGTGAGAACCAGCCGATATCTGCGATCTCGCCTCCCACGTGATGCACCTCGCCATCGACGTAGCGACAGGCGAAGATATAGATGTGATCTCGTTTGTACCAACCGGTGTAGAAATACACCCCCACCAGCCCGACGATCTCAACTTCCAGCCCTGTTTCCTCTCGCATTTCTCGCACCATTGCTTCCTCTGGGCTTTCACTGCCGCGATGTCCACCACCCGGCAGGAACCAGCGCCGCCCGCCATAATTGTGCCGCACCAATAACAACTCCCCTGCCTTGTTCCAAACAATGCCCCGCACGCCAACAGTGCAGGGCTTGGCCAAACGCCACCACAGAGTCAATATACTAAGGGCGGCGTCACGCCAGTTGAAGGTCATAATCGGGCCTATTTTTCTGCAATCTGCCGCAGACCGTCTTTATCGAGGATGGTGATGCGACGCCTGCCGATTTCCAATAATCCCTGCGCTTTCATGTCGTTCAGGGTCTGGGTGGTGGTCTCGCGATACGTTCCAATCATTTCCGCCATATCCTGGTGCGTTAACCCGGTGACCTCATTTTCATCCCGAGCCAGGCGCAATAATAAAGCAGCCAATCGTGAAGGGATGCTCTTGAACGCCAACGCCTCCAGTTGCTCTTCAGTTTCGCGTAAGCGGTTGCCGGTGATCTCAAGCATTCGCAATCCTATTTGCGGGCGAGATAGTAGCAGTCGTTCCATCTCATCGCGGTTCATGACGCAAATGGTGCAGTCTGTAATCGCTTCTGCGAAAATGTTGTGCAAACGTTGGCCCAACAGGCTCATCTCACCGAACAACGTCCCATCTCCCAGAGTGTAGATCACCAATTTTTTACCCTCGGGTGAGATGCGATAAAGTTGAACCGTGCCCTTTTTGAGAATAAAGATGACCTCACCGGTGTCTTCAGGTCGGTAAAATATTTTTCCCTTCTGCACTGTGGTCATGGTGGTGATGCGATCTAGTTCCTTGAGATCGTCCTGGGACAGGTCCTGAAAGAGTTCCATTGTGGTTAAATGTGTGAATTTTTCATTCATGATAATCCCTTCGGAAATAATGCAGTGGTGATTGCATGAGAACGTGAGGACATCACAGCTTCACGTTTCACAAACTTTGGCCGCATGCAGGCCTGCGACTTATTATCTGTGAGTAATGAATCGCAATTCATACCTTCTTCGATTATAGATGCCCGTTGGCGGGATGGCAAGAGAGAGGGTGAGCTAGATCGCAATTCGGTTAAGGTTGGCCTGTCTGCAACTGAGATGATAAAATGCCCGCATGCATGTTGTGATGATCTCCAAAGCCTGCATTGTGGGCGTCTACCAAAAAAAGTTGGAAGCATTGGCCCGCGAGCCAGACATTCAACTGACGGTGCTGGTGCCGCCCAAATGGAAAGATGACCGGGGTGAGCAGCCATTGGAGCGGGCCTTTACCAATGGGTATGAACTGCGAGTGACGCCCATTCGCTTTAACGGGCGTTTTCACTTCCATTATTACCCCAGATTGGCGGCGGAACTGGATGATTTGCGACCCGATCTGCTTCATATCGATGAGGAGCCCTACAACTTGGCCACGCGGCGGGCGGTGGGCCTGGCGGTCAAGCTGGATGTACCGGCGCTGTTTTTTACCTGGCAAAACATAAATCGTCGTTATCCTTTCCCCTTTGACTGGTGGGAGCGCTACAACTACCATCACGCCCACCATGCCATTGCCGGCAATCATGATGCCGAGGCCGTATTGCGAGCTAAGGGGTATACCGGCCCGGTTTCGGTCATCCCTCAATTTGGTGTGGACCCCAACCTGTTCTCACCGCCCGCACAACCTCGCCCCAAGCATCCATTTACCATTGGCTACGCCGGCGGCGTCATCCCTGCCAAGGGGCTGGATGTGTTGATTCGGGCCTGCGCTCAGCTGTCCGCGTCTTGGGAGCTGCATCTAGTGGGAGCGGGCTCAGAAGAAATACCGCTACAGGCCCTGGCCGATAAATTAGGGGTGGGCAATCGCGTGCACTGGTTGGGCAAACGCCCATCGCTGGAAATGCCCGATTTCTATCGTTCGATCGATGTGTTGGTCTTGCCCTCCCGCACCACCCCGCGTTGGAAGGAACAATTCGGGCGAGTGCTGGTGGAGGCCATGGCCTGCGAAACCCCGGTCGTCGGCTCCGACAGCGGCGAAATCCCTTACGTCATCGGCAGCGACGGCTTGATCTTTCCCGAAGACGACATCGACGCCCTGGCTGCCCATTTACGCAACTTGCAGGAGGATACAGTGCTGCGGCGGGAACTGGGACGACGTGGGCGTGAGCGGGTGCTGGCCAACTACACCCAAACGCAGATCGCCCGGGCCACGGCCGAGGTTTATCGCCAAATGGCTCGAGAGCATACCATGGCAACGAGCCGGAATGCAAACATCAGACCAAAATAACCACTACCCCAAAACGTTCAGACCACCGGTTCGGGTGGCGTGTCGGGCAGAGAATCCACCGGTGCATTTTGCCAGCGGTCTCCTTCTTCGATGAGCATCACGGGGATATCATCGCGGATAGGGTACTTGCGGCCGCAATCATGGCACACCAGCCACACTTCCTTGACCAATTTCAAATGTCCGGCGTCTTCGCCCTGGCTAACGCAAGCGGGACATCGTAACAATGCAAACAATTCGGGCGAGATACTCATAAAAAACTCCTGAACACAAGATGATGGACGGGACTTGCCCACCGCTCGAGTATAGCCCAAAAACCATCCGTTTGACAAAGACCATTCTGAACCTCAACCCTGCAATCCATTCCACAACTACGAGCCTTGAACGGAGATTTCTCATGCGAGAAGCTTACATTGTTTCTGCGGTGCGCACTCCCATCGGACGCCGCCGCGGCGTGTTCAGCGGCGTGCTGCCCCTGACCCTTTCCACCATCGCCGTGAAAGAGGCTGTGGCCCGCATTGGCGTTGATCCCGCAGATGTGGATGATGTGATCCTAGGCTGCGTCACGCCCATCGGCGAGCAGGGAGCAAACATCGCCCGCCTCACGGCGCTCAACGCCCGCTTTCCTGTTACCGTGCCCGGCGTCACCATCAACCGCATGTGCGGGTCCAGCCAGCAGGCAGTGCATTTTGCCTCTCAGTCCATCATTGTCGGCGATATGGATATCGTCGTGGCGGGCGGCGTCGAGCACATGACCCGCGTGCCTATGGCCTCCGACTATCCCCAAACCTGGCCCGATGAGTTCCCTTTCGATCTGGTGCCCCAGGGCATTTCTGCTGAGCTCATCGCCGAAAAATGGAATATCAGCCGCATGCAGTTGGACGAACTGGGGCATGCCAGTCATATGCTGGCCGCCCGGGCCACTCGCGAAGGCCTGTTCGAGGAGGAGATCGTGCCCGTGCGAGCGCCTGATGGCGGCGCTGGTTCCCATTTCGTCACCATCGATGAGGGCATCCGCTTCGACGCCAGCCTGGAGAAGATGCTGGCGCTGCGACCTGCATTTAAGGAGGATGGCGTGGTCACCGCAGGCAATAGCAGCCAGATCAGCGATGGCGCGGCTGCATTGGTGGTGATGTCGGAGGAGGCGATGAAGCGTTACAATTTGGACCCAATGGCTCGCATCGTGGCCCGGGTGGTCGTAGGCGATGATCCCATCCTCATGCTCACTGGCGTCATCCCGGCCACGCGTGAGGTGCTGAAACGAGCAGGTCTTACCGTGGATGATATCGACATCTTCGAGGTCAATGAGGCCTTTGCTTCGGTGGTGCTGGCGTGGATGGCTGAAATTCAACCCGTTCCTGCCAGAGTGAACCCCCGCGGAGGCGCCATCGCTCTGGGCCATCCTCTGGGGGCCAGCGGCGCTCGCATCATGACCACGCTGGTGCACGAGCTGCGACAGACGGGTGGGCGTTATGGTTTGCAGGTGATGTGCATCGGGCACGGCATGGCCACAGCCACGATTGTCGAGAATTTAAGTAGATCACGATTTGCCATGATGCGCAGAGCCGGATCCGTGATCCGGCGGTGATTCGAGCGTCTAACCCGCCGGATTGCGAATCCGGCCGGACACATACTCTCGTAATCGTGATCTACGGAATTCAAGTTGACGAAGATAGATGAAAAGAAGAAGGTGAACGAAGCGAATCATCGCCTCTATTCGTCAACCTTCGTCCATGTTTGTCTATATGTGCGGACTCTTTTTCTCAAGGTCTAAATGTGCATCTACTAAACCTTCGATTCCCAGCGTTTTTACTTATAGCGGCTTTTTGTTGGGCAGGCCCGGACGCCTGGGATAGCGGTCGGGCGTGGGCGCTGTCTTGCGGATGATCACCGCCATCCTGGTTGCATCAACGTCTGGGATAGACAATTGTTCGATGCCCACCAGCGTTCCGCCCAGCACTTCGATGGCGCGTGCCGCGTTATCGGCTTCCTTTTGCGCTTTCGCACCCTTGGGCAGCACGATCAGTCCGCCGACGCGGGCCAGGGGCAGGGTCAGTTCGACCAGCGTGGCCAGCGCCGCTACGGCCCGGGCTGTGACCAGATCGTAGCGCTCACGATGCTTTGAACTGCGGCTTGCGTTCTCCGCCCGGTCGATGACCACAGTCATATTTAGACCCAAGGAGGCTGCGGTCTCATCCAAGAATCGGGCTTTCTTGGCGATGGATTCAATGAGCGTATAGCGCAGATCAGGCCAGGCAATGGCCAATGGGATAGCGGGCGCACCCCCGCCCGATCCCACATCGGCTGCGCACCAGGGTTGTATACGCAGTTGGTCGGGCGAAAGACCTGCATATCGGGCGATGACCGGAAGCAAGCCCAGCGCGTCCAAATAGAATTTCGTCATTAACGACGCCTCATCCCGCAGGGCTGTGAGGTTGATGCGTCGGTTCGCATTCAGCAGCAGGTCAGTGTAACGTCGGAATCGATCGATCTGCTCCTGCGTCAGGGGAACGCTCAATTCGCTGGCCTGTTGCGCAAAGGATCGCCATCTCATCAGGGCTCCACCTCGTTGTTGCAAAACTGAAACCAATCCTGAGCAGGGACGATGCAGAAATCAGAATTGTTGACAAAACGGTGCAATCGCTTCCACCAAAAATCCCATTCGCCGCTATGCAAGGCGTCGTGCAAGATTTTGGCATCGGCCGCGTGCATCACCACCAGCCGCAGCGGATACGCACCCCACATGGTATGATACAGCTCCAGCGGTTCCAGTCCCAGCGTTTGCATGGCTGGAAGCCATTGGTTGATCATAAATCGGCGATAAGCCATCTCGCGACCTGGCAGATAATCGTAAGTGATGAGAAGTTTATAGCCTCGTGATTCAAACATAAGATTCGCTAAAATGAAATGAGCGTGCTCCCATTGTACTCGCCCGGTTCGAGAATAGACAAGCATCCATCAGTTGGCGATAATGAGCCTATGTTGTCATCACTTTCTCCTCCCACCCTCATCAGCACCGCCCCCCAATTGAAATTATTGGTGACCGACCTGAATCGGGCTGGGCGTTTCGCTCTGGACACTGAGTCCAACAGCATGTACGCTTACCATTATCAGATCTGCCTGATCCAGATTTCCACCGATGAGCGAGATTACATCATCGATACGCTGGCGCTGCGGGCGTTGGCGCCTTTGGCCGAGCTGGTCCAGCGGGAGGATGTGGAGGTGACCATGCATGCGGCAGAGAATGATGTGTTGCTGTTGAACAAGGATTTTGGTTGGACTTTTGGTCGATTGTTCGATACGCTATGGGGCGCAAGAATTTTGGGATGGCAGCGTCCGGGGCTGGCGTCGATTCTCAATGAGCATTTTGGGGTGAAGTTGGATAAAAAAATGCAACGCACCGACTGGGGAAATCGTCCGCTCTCTGACCGCCAGCTTTCATACGCCCGGATGGACACCCACTTCCTGTTGCCGTTGCGAGATCGCATTGAGCAGGAATTGCGAGCTGTTGGCCGGTGGGAAGAAGCGCAGGAGGTCTTCGCAACCTTAACGCGGATTCGTTGGCACGAGAAAGAACCTGTAAGCTTCTGGCGGTTAAGCGGCGCTCGCGACTTGGAGCCACAGCAGCAGGCGGTGCTTAACGCGTTGTTCGATTGGCGTGAACAGCGGGCCAGCCAGAGAGATGTGCCGCCCTACCGGGTGCTGCGCAATGAGGCGTTGGTGGCATTGGCCCGAACCTTGCCCCGCAGCGAAGCTGAGCTCATGCGGGTGCCCGGCGTTCCGCGTCGTTTCCCGTCTCATCTGGCGCGCAAGCTGGTAGGCATTATCCGACGAGCGCAAAAAGCGTCGCCGCCCCTCCCTCCTGTCCGGCAGTCATCGGGGCGACGTCCAGATGATAACGCCATGGCCAGGTATGAAGCTTTGCGGCAATGGCGCACAGCCAAAGCTGTTGAGCGAGGCGTCGATCCTGATGTGGTCATGACCAACAATGTGTTGATGACCATTGCCAATGCCGGTCCATCCAACATGGGGGATTTGAGGGCTTTGGATGTGCTGGGCTCCTGGCGATTGGGCGAGTACGGTCCCGACATTTTACGCGTCATCTCAAAAGAGCGTAACAGCTGAGAACTTCCCCCGCCCTTGGGACGAAGCGCTTCGCACGTGCGTCTTATCCATCACCACTGGTACACCGAACCTCATGTGAACAGATCACCCAGAAAGGGTTTCATCGATTCGCACAGGCTCCTCCTCATTCAGATAACCTTCGGCTTTCAGTAATTTCAGAAAATGCAATTGGGCCGCGGTGGCGGGTTGCATGGTGTTTTCCGCCATCCAGATGGTGTAACTCATATAAGTGTCGACAATGGGAACAACCTGGATGTTGCCCAGACGCATACAGCGC
>Ga0256914_1000882_pt1 | contig 28840 bp, 27 predicted proteins | sample HulkmetaG_FD_191571 | JGI IMG/M metagenome (GOLD analysis project Ga0256914, IMG submission 191571) | Hydrothermal chimney microbial communities from Main Endeavour vent field at the Juan de Fuca Ridge, Pacific Ocean - Hulk | ecosystem: Environmental > Aquatic > Marine > Hydrothermal vents ... | reverse complement strand
AGATATCTTTCAAATTATGATAAGAAGCCACTGAAGAACTATTTACCAGATTAAAAACATCTAAAATAGTGGAGGGGCCACCGGTATAACCACCGTAAGTTTCACTATAATCATAATTGATTATGCCGCCTTCTTGCACCGAGGAGGGACCGTGACAAAGGAAACAGACATCATTTGAAGCACTATAAGGTGCTGAGGAAGCGCTGGTATCAAAATTGGTACTAAAGAGGGCAAAAGCATAAGGCCCTCCATTGCTGACTCCTCCAATCACTCCGTGTTGCTCATGACAATGGGCACAATTACCGCGCGCATAACCGTCAGTGCGCCCATCTGTCCTTTTGACCCCGTTAGTGGTATCTCCATGGGCAGAAAGGAGGTAAGCCCCTGCCCATACTGAGCCTACAAGACTAAAAAACAGGGCCAAAACAAGAAAAATTTTAGTTTTTCGCCGTATGACAGGCATTACACCCATTGATCGAAGTTTGCACAGGCCATCCATAATAATTCCAACGTAAGATATATTTATACGGTGTTCCATGGGCTCGATGACAAGAAATACAAGTAATGATAGTATCTTTACTAAAACTTACGGTAGACTTTGGTTGAGACACATCCTCGCTGGCCACCGGAGCAATTACCGAATACTGTCCCGTTGAACCATATTGTCCTGGATATTGACGATATTCTGAACCGCTAGGGGTGTGGCTCATATCGTAATCTGTGGGATGGCGAAGCCAGGGCGAACCCCAACTCCCAAAACTAACATCATCTCCATTATGGAAATCTCCATGACATTCTGCACATAGATAACTAATAGTCGAAGTATTAATATCTGTTTCCGAGGCCCTATCTACTCCTTTATATTGATTATGATGGAAGGCATCTGGTTGATATTCCCAATCTGAATCTTCATATCCTACAATACCTTTTAAAAAACGGTAACTTTTGCCCACGGTAGAGCCATCAATTACCGAATCATCGGCATGATGAGCTCCTAAAAGGGCCTCAAAATCTCCTTCTACGTTCCGATCTCCGTGACAACCGTATTTACCGGCACAAGTAAGTTGATGACCTAGATCAATCCCTCCGGGAGGGATGGTCCCCAGAGTTTGATCGACATTGGCCAGGCCTTCTACATTATGACCGGTTCTATCTGCATCGGTGACCCAACTGCTCCCATTGACTACCCAATAAAAATTACCTCCGGCCAGAGTATTGGTGCCCGCTTCGGTCCCTGTCTCTCCATAATTTGGAGCATTAGAAGAAAAAACATACGGAGTAGTGTTAGAACCATTGTTAGTTCCGGTATGGCATCCAATACAATCGTTGATAACCAAAGCCTTATAAGGACCGGAACTGCCCCATTCTTGAAGAACGGTACCATTTTGTGAATAATGCATGGTATGGCAGCTAGCACAGGGTATACCTACGATTTTAGCCTTAGCAACAGCACTCAAGATCAAAAAAAATAAAACAATAATCCAAATTCTATCTGATCTAATGCCCCCAAACATCTACCCGTCCGTTCCCCTCATCCACTACTAATAGATCAGACTTCACAAACAAAAGTTGCCAGGGATAACGTACTTGCCCTGGCTGAAAACCTTCTTTGAGAAAGGAGTAACGAAGATGACCACTCTTGTCAAAAACAAAAATTTTTTTGAGATCACGATCCAAGATATATAAATTTTCTTGATTATCTATTTCTATAGAAATGGGTAAGACTATTTTTGCCCTGGGATAAATTATTTTTTCTTGATTATTTTTTAAGTTAATAGTAAAGATCCTCCCGGTAATATTTTCTAGTCCCCAAAGAATATCTCCTTTTATTTTGAAATCAATAAAACCCCTAAAATTTGGATCCTCTGGAGCAATAACTTTTTTGATATTAAGATTATCATCCAAAGCTAGAATTTTACCGCTGGTACGATCTAAAAGCATTAAATAGGGTGCCCACCATATAAGTCGGTCTATTAAAACAGGATTACCTTGATAGACGATTTGATGTCGTTCCAACCGATGAGCTTTTAGATCAATAAAAGTCAAACTATTAAGTGGCCGTTCCACTACCCAAAGATTACCATGATCGTCCCGAATCATAGCAATTGGCCCTCTCAATTGACCTGCTGCATCAAACTCTTTAAGAGGAGTGCCATCTAATTCATAAGAAACCAAACGATTATTTCCAGTATCAGCTACATATAGTCGCAAATTACTTTGATCAAAAAATACTGTAAAAGGTTGCCGTAAATGAATATCATCACTTCCTTTTTCTAAAGAAAATTTTAGTTTAAATGACCATGCTGAACCAACAAGAACTAAAATTAGTAATAAATTCAAAATTAATAATTTTTGTGACACTCTAAGCATAAAGTAGCCTCTCCGCTCAATCTAAGATTGTATTTAAAATTAGTCCCCATAGGTTCATGGCAAGTTATACAAGTAATAGGTTGCCCATTGCGCGGATCCACAACCTTTTCTCCTACAGGATGAGTAAATTTACCTTGTGTTTTATGACAACGTACACAAGTATCATTCCCTCCTTTTATCAACATAGCCGGATGATCGGATCCATGAGCTAAATGGCAATTTGTACATTGATCACATTTAGGATGAACATATAAACTTTTAGCTCTTTGTTGTTTAATCTGAGAATGACAAGATTCACATAGATATTTGGGTTTATCTTTCAAAAGATCTCTAGTATCTCCTACGTGAGGATTATGACAAACCAAACATGCATTTTCTTGATAATTACCTAATAGATGATTATGAAAATGTTCAAAGCTGTTTATGTTTTTATCATGACATTTCAAGCATAAAGCAATTCCTCTCCTCTTTGTTTGATGACAAACTTTACAATTTTTTTCTTCATAAGGTCTATGGCTTATAGACCTCAAAATTCCCTTTTTGTTACTTCCATGTGGTTGATGACACGATAAGCATTCTACATGATCTATATTTTCTCCATGAATTTTGGCAATTTGTCTTCTGTTTTTGTGACATGAAAAACATAATTTATTACTTTGCATTTTTATTAAACGTCTATCCTGAGAAAAATGTGGATCATGACAAGATAAACATCTACCCCTAACAAAGGGAGAATGAGAATATTTAAATTTCTTTTGAAGGTCTTTATGACAAGAAAAACATATATTCTTCGTATCTTTCTTTAAAAGAGCCTTATGTGTAGACGAATGAGGATCATGACAACGTAAACAACTCTTTTCAGCCACAGGTCTATGAATAAAAGAAGCCTTAGAAATATTTTTTTCAAATTTTTTATGACAAGAAAAACATATTTCTGTTTGAGGTTCTCTAAGAAGATTTTTATATCGAGAGACATGAGGAAAATGACATTTCTCACACTGACCTGAAGCTACTGGCTTATGAGGTTGACCTTTGATAATTTTCCCTCTTGAATGACATTTAGGGCTAAAACAGCTCTGACCAGCTTGAACCTGAAGCGCAAGACCCAAAATCGCCAGAATAACTAATAACCCGAGGCGCTTCATTTTCTACCTCCCTGATGGCAGGGTGCACATCGCCCTTCAGCAAAGGGTGCATGTTCTACCGGCCAAAGTATTCTGCTATCTAAACCACCATGTGGATTATGACAGGTTACACAAGAATTAGGTGAAGGTTTTATACCTTGATGTGCTTCGATCAATTTTTTATCAATCTGATGGCACTTGGAACAAGTAATACTAACAGGTTGTTTCAATAAGTCAGATATTTTACCTGCATGTGCTTTATGACAAATTAAACATCCTTCCTTTTCTTTAGCTGGAGGATGAGCTACACCATGACTCCAATAATGGGAAATTTCTTGGTGACAAGAAAGACAAAGTTCCTCCAAATTATCACGTAAATACCAATCTTTATCTCCTCCGTGTGGATCATGACATTCTTTACAATTACCCTTCTCTGCTGGAGCATGAACAATAGGTTCAGATCTAATTTCTAAACCTATTTTATTATGACAATCAAAACATATACTATCTAAAGGGCGTTTAATCTGAAAAGCGTAATCTGAAGCATGAGCATCATGACAAACAAGACATTCTTCCCTCTTAAAAGGTGTATGCATTTTTTTAGGCTTATATTCATTATAAAGTTTTTGGTGACATTTTATACAAATTTTATTAGCAGATGTAAAAAGTAAAGTTCTATTTTGCGCATAATGTGGATCATGACAAGATGAACATCGTCCACTTGCAAATGGAGTATGCAAACTAAAAAGATTTTCTTCTTTTGCTGTTTCTTTATGACAGGAAAAACAAAGTACTTTTTCTCTTTTTACCAAAAGATATTTTTGTAACGATTTATGAGGTTTATGGCAATATAAACAATTTCCTTTCTTTGTTGGTTCATGACCTACAGGACCTTTTTTAATATTTTGATGACATGACAAACATAAAGCACTAGGTTTGCCTCTCAATAAAGGTTTAATCGGAGCTACATGTCCTTTATGACAAGCTAAACAATTACCTTCTTTAACCGGCTTATGTTCACTATTAATTTTTTTAGGAGCCTTACCTGTTGAGTGACATTTTGTACAAAGAATAGACGTCTTCTCTTTTAGAAGTGGACCATAAGCACTACCATGAGGACTATGACAATTGAGACATTCATCCTTGTCATAGGGAGGATGGTGGCTAACATCTTTTTCTTTGGGATGGCATTTTAAACAATTTTTATCTTGATTATCCTTAAGAGTTAAAACATTTCCTGCTTCAACTAAATGACAAGCTGTACAATTCCCCTTAAAGACTGGTTCATGATAGGAAGGTCGTAACAAATGCTTATTTTTAGACCGATGTGGATCATGGCACTGAATACATGCTTTATTGACTTCATAACCAAAATGTTGCTTAATTAAAAGTTTTTTATCTTTATGACAAGAAAGACAAAGAGCATCAGCCCCTTCTTTTAAAATTCCTGGTTCATTAGAGGCATGAGCATCATGACACCTTAAACAACCTTCCTTTAAGGCTTCATGTTTATAAGGAGCAGCTAGGATATCCTTATGGCATTCCAGACATAGTTCTTGAGTGGACTTTTTAAGTAAATATTTTTGAGGAGCAGAATGTGGTTCGTGACAGATAAAACAATTCCCTTGCTTAACTGGTTGATGCAAAAATTTCTGCCTCAGATGAGGGAGCATAGAACGATGACAGCGTAGACAAAGCACCGGCGGTTTGGCCTTAAGAAAAGCTCCTCCCACTAAACCATGCGGACGATGACATCCTTGACAATTTTTATCCGCCACCGGTTTGTGAACCACCGGCCCGCCCTTAAAGACCAATTGTTGATACTTAGGATGACAATCTAAGCAAGTCTTCTGTTTCTTGGGAGGTGGAGGGGCCTGGGGAGCGCAGGCAAATAATAGAGGGATCAACAAGGATACGAAGAGTAACCATCGTAGCCACCTAATGGGCTTTAGCTTCATGTTGGGCCTCCATTTCTTTTCTCAACTCCTGCCAGGCCTTTTCGTTTACTTCTATCTTGGAACGGGCACGCAATTTGGCTATATAGTCCTGTTTAAGCCTTTCAAATTTCTCTTGGGCCAAAGATTTTTTAATGCTTTCCTTGACCATTTTGAAAGGATGTACCTCTTCGGGATAATGCCTGATCAATTTTACGATGCAATACCAAGTGGTGTTACCCCTCTTGAATTTTATAATAGGGGAAATTTCTCCCGGCTTGAGACGTTTGAGGGCCTTTCTCATCTCTGGAACAAGGTCTTCTAATTTATATCTCTCTGGTCGGGCACCATGAAAAAGTATCTCCTTACCAACCTCAAAAAAATCTTCTCCCCTTTTGAGACGCTGATAAACCTCCCGGGCTAATTGTTGATCTTGAGTCCTTATAACAGCTATCTCTACTCGCTCCGGTTTGGTAAAATCTTTTTTATGTTCTTCGTAGTATTGTCGGACGTCCTCCTCTGTCACTTTAACCTGGGGCCAAATAATCTTTTCTTCTAATTCTCGAGTCAAACGTTGTCTTTTATAAAATTCATATACATCCTTTAGCGGAGGCCTATTTTCATAATGACGATTAAGAGCCTCCCATGTTGTCAATGTTTGAGCAATACTATCATTAATTAAACGCCATTTTAACCACTTAATTCCTTCTTTGGTTGGCTTTTTACCTAGCCTTAATTTAGCTTCTTTTTGAAGAAGTTGCTGAAATTGTGCCCCCGTAAGGATCTGATCATTAATTTTCAAAACAGCAGTTTTTGCTAAATCATCAGCTAATTTTCCTTTAAGAGGGATCTTTTCTAGGGCTTCTTTGTTAACAATTACTTTATACTTCTTTTTTAATCGTTGTATAAGTTCTTCTGTTAAACGTGCACTCTCCCGCTTTTTTATTTCAAAAGCAATAGACCGCTCCAAATTGCGAAAATCTTCCTCATCTGGCCCCAGTTTTTCTTGAACAAATAAGATATAAAAGACCTTTCCGTGTTTAAGCGGCCCCAAAATTTCTCCAGGTTTAGCCGAAAGGATGGTCTTTTTTAGTTCTTTGGGAATAGTATGAGGACGCTCCCAACCAAAATTTCTGGCCTTTCCTTGGGGTTCTAATTCTTTAAAAAGCCTTTCAAAATCTTTTGGCGTTTTAATTTGCTCTTTCCATTTTTGAGCTTCTTTTTCATCAAGAGTAATAAGAGCTTTGATTTTTAAACGCGGGACATAATTCTTAATATATTCTTGCCAAAGTACACGGCGGCTAAGATCAATTTTGCTATCTACTTCATCATATTTTAATTGCATCAAGGAACGAACTTCCCGAAAAATGCGCAATTTGTTCTTATACGAAGGCTCCTGATCTAGACCTAAGGCTTTGGCTTCATCAGACATTAAAATCCAATTAATAAAAGGATCTGGCGTTTTGGGAAAAGACATTCCCGGTTCTTTCCAGTATTTCCACCATTTTTTAAAATCTTCTTTAGTATAAGTTTTACCATTTATACGGACCAGATAATTATTCCAAAACAGAGCTTTACTATTGGAACATAAGAAAAAAAAGAACAAAAAACTTAATATCAAAATTTTATTTCGCACTTTCTTGACAACCTCCCAATCCTCTTTTTTGCCAGGCTTTTATCACTTCATCTACCATACGTTTAGCAAGACCAGTTAAAGTATAAATACGACCAAAATGCAAAGCTTTTCTATAATCTTCTCCATTGCGTCTATGATATGTGTTCCACAATAGTTTACCAGTTTGTATATCTCGTACCCAAATATTAAAAGCTAATTGTATATCTTCTCCTTGATCGACTACTTGTATCACTTCACCACTAATAATTGCTTCAGCACCTGTTCTCTTGGCTAAAAGTTTGGTCAATTCTGGAGATAAAGGCTGGCCAATAAGGCAGCGCTCCATAGTCATAAATCGCCTTACAGTCCCTTCAGGAACCAGTTGAAACATTTTTGATTCTACTAATTCTGAAAATAAAATTCGGTAAAGAAAACGTCCTGCAGAAGGACTATCAGTTTGATTTACAAAGGGTAAGACTATAACACGGCAGGGATGCTTGAGACCATGATGAACAACATCTACACGGGGAAGAGAAGATGAACAACCATAAATAATAAAAATAACCAACAAAATAAACGTCAAATACTTTAGCATTAGAAATCATCCACCCACTTTTTCTCCGCTCTCTTTTTCTCTTCCGAAGCTTGTAAAATTATAGGTTTTAATTTCCGATATCTCACATACAAACGATTACCTAAAGTATCTTGAACATCGAGCGAATAAAATAAATTATCTCTTTTAGGAATAGTAATCAATTTAGGCTTACCTTCTCCTTCGTATTCTCCAAGCAAGTTTCCATCTTTATCCCAAAGTTCTAAACGCCAGAAAGAAATAGGTAAGGGGTGTTCTCCTACATGGAGATCAATTTGAATTTTTTCTGACCACTCTTTAGCAACTACAGAAACCGGAGGAGCACCTTTAACTAAAAGTAATTCTTTTTCTGCTTCAGCTCGATTACCAGCAAGATCCCATACGATTATCTTGGCCTTATATCGACCATTTGGCAGAAAATGTCCTCCCAAATCTATCCCACGCCAGGTAAAACTCTCTGGTAGACGCCCTGGTCTTTCCTCGCGAATGACTACTCGATGAGACTTTTCAGATGTTATCTCAAATACCCATCGAGCAATAGGCTCAGGTCTTTCAAAAGAAGGAACAAGAGTAATAGAACGACTAAAAGCAATTCCTTGCGAAAGAGTTTTTCCAAATATAGGTCGTAATTTTATTTTAGGAGGAGAATTATCCACAACAAAAGAAGAAAGAAATAATTCCTTTTTAATTCCTAAACTAGGCCATTTGACTAATAAATTAATGGGATAACGTCCCTCTTTTCTAGGAGCCTTCCATTTGGCCACATATAAACTATTTTCTTTAAAAGCCCTTATCTTGTACTTATTCCAAAGGAAAAAAACCTCTTCTGGTGGAGGACCAGAGACGTCTAAACGTACAGCACATTCAATAAAATGATCTCCTTGTACCCTTCTAGGATTAAGAAAAATATCTGCTAATTCTATCTCAGGAGGTTGCGTAATACCTTGTTGGAGTTCTTCTGGAAGTTGATCAATTAAACTATTAACTACCTTGGCCATTATTTTTTCTGAATCGAAAACCTTAAGATTAAATAAACTTATCTCCTCTTTTGAAGATAAAGCTTTTGTTCTACTCCATATAACCTTATAATCTGGAGCACGAATAAGACGTAAGGTAAGCCCTAGAATTGGTTCATTTTCTCTTCTAAATTCGGTTACTGTACCAACTAAAATCAGATTAGCATTATATTTCCGGGCTGCTTTAATAGCCGTAATCCTATCTACCCAACCTGTCCAACGAATACGATTTTCGGCAAGAAAATCCAAAACTTGATCAGGAGGAATGACCTCAAAGCCTCTCTCCTCTAAGGCCTGGGCTACTTCTTGAGAGACCGAAAGGTTTACACCATTTACATCTTGGGTAAGGTCTTCAAAAGGGAAAACCACAATCTGGGCCCCGGCCTTCATAGCCGATGAAAAAATTAAAATTATAAAAACTAAAAACCATCTAAACACCAATTCCTCCTTTAGACCGGTGACCCCACCTATTTTAATGAACGCAAAAGACTCTCTACCAATTCAAAGCTGATCTGGGTCAAATCTTCGGGTTTCAACCCAAACAAACGCCCAACCGTACTGTAACCACTTGCCGTCCCACTTGCCTGCCAAATAATCTCTCCCGTTGACCCATCAACCAATCTCAAGGTCAAGGCCACCACCGGATAACTATAACTCCCTTCTCTCATTATATCATAAGAATCCACCGAGCCTACCACCAGGGCTTGAACCCCTAATTTTTTAGCAATCCGACGAAGGGTAGCCTTATTATACCCCCCTTGTTCTCCGACCACCTCTTCGGTAAGGACCATATCTACCAGGGCCTTATCTACTACATCGAAAAGACCTAAGGCAAGGATTTCTGTCATGACTATATTACGTAAACGTTCAGCAGCATAGGTCTGTTGCGAATTATTTTCAAATTTAAGCACGGCTACTTGTTTAATATATGAAATATCTACTTCTTTTCGCAAAAAGGATTGATGTATTTGTCGAGCCCCACAGGAAATGATTGTTAAAGAAATAATAGCCAAAATTATGAGTTTACTAAAAGCCCTCATATTACCCTCCAATTAAAACGTAAGTGTAAGATTAAGCATTAGTGACCATTTTTTACCGTTTTTGTCTTTTATCCATGAATAAGTCGATTTAAATGACAAATATTGACTTATCCTCCAAGAGAAAAAGCTAGAAAATTGGTCAGTATTGTTACTATTTCTAGCTCCTGAATATTGAAAATTAAGCTGTGTTTTAGGCGTAAGACCCAACCATATAGAATAAGTAGAATTAATTAGCTTTTCTCCTCTAGACCATCTAATACTTTCCGTCCCTCGTAAAAGCATATAATCAGAAACTCTCCAATTAGCATCCAACATAATATAATTTTCAGTAGTAGAAGTGCCCGTTGAAGATTCAGTATAATTATAATCATAAATAGAATTGATTGTAAGACTGGGTTTTATACGAGCTATGATATTAATACGTGAAGAAAGGCCTTTAGTATCACTGTTTGATTGATAATTATGAGTTTTAGTGCCGGTAACATCCCAACGCAAGTCCAAATCTGGATAGAGACGAGCTGTAGTACTAATAGTAAGATTGTCTGAAGAAGTTTGATTCTCTCCACCTTCTTGACTTAAGGAATGTGTATAACTAGAAGAAACGGTTAATGTCTCGTAAATTTCTGAAATGAGAGTAGCGGAAAAGGTATTCACCGTCATCTCTGGTTGTCCTTCTGTTTCCGAAGTGCTACGGGTAAAATTTAGCCGCGGCTGAAAATATCTATTGATCCACCAGGAAGCAGCAACGGTATGGACGATATCCTTCATCCCAGAACCATAATCAGGGGAGGTCTTATCATAAGAAAAATAGTAAGACACAGAAATATTTTCGGTAAAATCGTAAATAAAGGAAAGATCTGTTCGGTAAGCTTTGACTTTTCTTTTATAAGTAGGGCTGGATAAATACCGATAAACTCTAAATTCAGGATCATTGACTTTTAAAGGATCGGTAGCGGAAACATTACGGGGAATAAGTTTTAGATAACGCGCTGAGAGGGTGCTAGAAAAAACATAGGGTAAAGAAACATTATTAGCAATTTGTGTCCAGTTAGTTTTATTATTGCTAGAATATATGTCCCACTTTACGTCGGAGGGGATCGATTTGGGATTAAGAGGATCTGAATCATAATAAAATTCGATCTTATCTATGGCCTCTCCCTTTAGGTTGATAATGATTCCAAGATTCTGATCTGGTGTAGCATTCTTTACCTGATCGATCCAATCGTTAAAATCTGAGCCATTAGCCGGGGCAGAAGGTTGCCATTCTACCGAAACAGAGACCTTATAAAGGGCCCTCCCCCCTTGAAGTTCTCCCTCCCATTTGGTGGTTGAATAAGAAATCTGTTGGGCCAAATTATAGGTTAATTTACGCCACGAGTTGGTGTATTCCCCCTTGATAAAATGGCTTCCGGTATCACTCTTCGAACTCTCGACCTTGTCCTCTGCATGGCTCCCACGATAATCATAGAAGAGATTCACTCCGTGCCATTCTTTATCAAGACTAAGGCCCCAATGAGTAGACGTGGTGTCTATCTTTCGAGGGCTACTATCATCCTGTTGGGTGGAACCACCATAATAAAGGCGGATATTTCCTATCTTTTTATAATAAGAAGAAGTCAAATTAAGATCCCAGGAGCGCGTAGATAAATTGGGGCTTTCCGAATCGCGGCGCTCGGTGTCGGTAGCACTAAAATTGAGATTAAAATAATCATTACGCAGGCCTAAAAAGGCCGTTGGCGTAAATAATTCCTGTGTACGATTACCTTGGTCGGTACGAGTGTACCTCAAAGTAGAACCAAGAGAGAGCGCCCTTGTGGCCTGGGAAGAGAGACTTAAAGAATACATTTGGGTCAATCGGTTTTCCGTATCCGAAGCCTTCCAGTATCGCCAATCTCCCGAGAAATCAAGGGCCCAAACAGAAAGGGCCCCATATAACAAACTACAGATGATGAACAGCGCTAGTCGTGTCATTAGGCATGGTAAATATCTTTTATTAAATCGAAGTTCAACCCACAAAAGAAAAAATTTATGAGGACAAATAGTCCAAAAAACAAAGAACAGGTAAAAATTTTGTCCCTTTTTGGCCTGTAGACTAAAAAAAATACAGTTTGCATTCTGATAAAGATTGTTCTAACTTTTTTACGACCATTGTAAATGGCTTAATTTGTGTTGGTTTAATTGAATTGGACTTTTAAGGGGGAGGTTTTTAAAAATTTTTATTGGTAAAAGGGTTAAAGCTTGGTTATTTTTTTAACAAGAGAAGAGATATAAAAAGGGGGTGAGAGAGACAAATCTAAAGTTTTTAAAATTTGTTGGTCTTTTTTAAGAAATTTTAAACAAAGGGGGGAAAGGTTATGAAAAAGTATTTTTGGTTGGTAGCTTTTTTGGCGGCGGTATTGATCATACCGCAGTGGGCAATGGCCAGGGTGCAGGGGCCGTGTTCCGATTGTCATACCATGCACAATTCGCAAAATGCGGCCACAGTAGTTACTGGTGGTCCTTATCGAGCCCTAACTAAAGGGGATTGTGTCGGGTGTCACACGGGTACCAATACTGGTAGCAACAATATTCCTTATGTCCTTGACACCACTGAACCCTCTTACGGGACTTTTGGGATCAGCGGTAACACCCTTGCTGGCGGAAACTTCTACTGGGTCAAAAACGGGGACGATACCGCTGGTCACAACGTAGCCACCGGGAATCTGGCCGGACAAGATGGAAATATCGGGCTTACTCCTCCTGGGTGGAACCCCAATTTTGATGCCAACGGGGCGGTAGCTAACGGGAGCAGTACCTGGAGTCAACAGCTTACTTGTGCTGGTACTTATGGCTGCCACGGAAAGCACGACGAAGTCGATGATTTTGCTGCTATTCGCGGTGCCCACCATGGTAAGGATGACCCCGATGGCAACGGCATCGTAGATGGTGACGGGAGTGGTAATTATACGGTAGCCACCAGTTTTCGTTTCCTCTATGGTATTAAAGGCATAGAAGATAGCGATTGGGAATATCAGCCCACTTCTACCCAACACAACCAGTACTATGCAGTAAATAGGACTAGTTTGGACATCTCTGCTGCCGATTCGCACACCATCAACTACCTTTGTGCTGAATGTCATGGTGATTTCCACAGCGGCAGCAACGTAAGTTATAAATATGATAACTACGGGTCTGTTGGTTCTCCGTGGCTCCGTCACCCCTCTGATTTCGCCTTGAGCAGCGCTTCTGGGCAGGGGTATACTAATTATCCTGGGCCTTTTGGCAACGCTGGTACTTATTGGCCTGGTGCTCCGGTAGGTTCTGATCTGAGCAACGGGGTGATCAGCACGGTCCAGTTTACCGGCAACGACGATATCGTCCTCTGTATCTCTTGTCACCGGGCCCACGGTTCGCCGAATGCTGATCTTCTCCGCTGGAGTTACTCCAATTGTCAGGCTTCAAGCGGAAATGGTAGTCAGTGTGGTTGCTTTGCTTGTCACACCAACAAGTATTAATAGGTAAATAAGAGAGGGGAGCCAAAAAGCTCCCCTCTCTTATTTTGGAGGGGGGAGATGAGAGCCAGAAAGAAAAACAAATTTATTGTTTTAGGATATTTACTCATAGTCTTTTTGTGGATGAACCCCGGTGCCTGGGCAAGGGTACACGGGGTCTGTTCTAATTGTCACACTATGCATAATTCGCAAAACGGGGAGGCCCTTAAAGCAAGTGGACCTAATAAGTATCTCTTAGATCCTGTATCGAGTTTCAGTGATCCCTGTGTGGCCTGTCATTCAAATTCTGGTCCAGAGACCATCGTTGACGGAATCCCTATTGTCCTGAATCTTCAAGAACCTACCTATCCTACCGATGGAAGCTCTACTGGAACGTTGGCTGGTGGTAATTTCTATTGGCTACTCACAAAGGGTGATGCCTACGGACACAATGTCTTGGCCATAGATGGGGTCAGTCAAGATGCCAATTTGAGTGAGGCCCCGGGCATGCCCCTGGCGGCAAGCGGTGACAATTGTGCTGATTGTCATAAACGGGTAGCTAAGTGTGAAAGTTGTCATAAACCCGCTCACCATGCCTCTGATACCGGACCAGTGGTCGGGAAAGAAGGCGGTTGGTATCGGTTCCTCAATTCCAGCTATCATCCAAGTGACAGTACTGGTGTGATCGGGATCGAAGATTCGGATTGGGAACAAACGGTAAGCGCCACCGATCATAATGAATATATGGGTTGCGATAATATGTATGGCAACGACGATAACTCCATGAGTAACTATTGTGCCGGATGTCACCAAAGGTTCCACGGCATACTTTATGTAGATACAAACGGGCAGGTTGTAGCGGATAATCATTCGCCCTGGTTCCTACATCCGGCCCATGTTCCCTTACCCGATGACCCAAACAAGGAATATTATTATTACAATAACCCCGGTGGTTCTGGGCCGGGGAATTATAATCCCCTCGCTCCGGTGGCCAGAGATCCGAACGTTCTGACCAGCATGACTGCCCCGAGCAGTATCGTTACCCCTGGCAGTGATCAGGTAATGTGTCTGTCTTGCCATAGACCTCATGGCAGCCCTTATCCTGATATGTTAAGGTGGGATTATCTTAACAACTGCGTAGCTAGTCAGGGCGATAAGAGTAAATGCGGGTGTTTCGTCTGCCACACAACCAAGGGAGGGGATTAAAGTTAACATGAACCAAAAATGGCCCAGGATGGTCTTTCTTTTCGCCATCCTGGGTCTTTTTTTGTTCAAAAACAATATTTTATGGGCCCAAAAACAACACACCTCTTCCACGCGAGGGCCATTATTAGAAAGCGAAGTCGTTGCTCCTATTGCCGAGGTAAAAGTTATCGCCATCCTTGAGAAAGACGACCTTGGAAAAAACCTCTCTTTTCCCACTGCTCTCGGTTATGATCCAGTACGTGATGAATTATACGTCATAGATGCTGCCCGCTCTCGCATTATCATCTATACCCCGGATTTATTTCCTGTCTTTTCTCTTGGCAAAGGAAGAGGAGTGTTAGCCCCGGCTGGACTTACTATTGATCAGGAAGGAAATATTTATCTCTGCCAAGGGACAAGCGCTAAAGATCCGAGGCCACATATCTCGGTCTTTAACGCCGCGGCTGTTAAAATAAAAGATATCTATTTTCAAGGCTTTGAAGGAGCAGAAAATTTTTCTCCCAAATCTATTGCCCTTGGGATACATGGCCATATTTACGTGACCGGACTTGATTTTGAAGGGGTAGTGGTCCTTAATCAAAAAGGTCATTTCATAAAGATTATCGCCCCGAAAGACTCCATCATTCCTAATACACCACCTAAAAGGGCCCTCATTAGTGATGTTTATGTCGATAGTAAGGGCCGACTTTATCTCTTGAGTGAAGAGATGGGGCGTGTTTATGTCTACGATGATCGAGAACACTACTTATTCAAGGCCGGGCGAAAAGGAGGCAGCTCCGGTAAGCTGAGTCGACCGCGGGGAGTATGTGCCGATCCTAAACGTGGGCTTATCTATGTTATTGATTATATGCGTCATACAGGTTTGGCTTTCGATTATAAAACCGGCAAATTACGGTTCGAATTCGGGGGACGTGGTTGGAGCCCTGGGTGGTTCAATTATCCAACGGATATCATTGTTGATAAGTTTGGCCGGGTCTATATCGCCGATCTATTTAACCACCGAGTTCAGGTAGTAGAACTAGTCGAAAAAGGAATGCCTTCTGTACCAATCACTACTACTCCTTCTTTCATCACCCCTCTAAAGTAACCAATGATTACCGCTATCCTTCCTGCTGGAGGATTGGGTAAACGTCTAGGGGCCGATATCCCTAAGCAATTTTTACCTTTAGCCGGAAAACCCCTCATCCTTTATTCCTTAGAGGCTTTCGTCCAACACCCACAAATAAAGAATATCATTATTCCGGTTGTAGCTAATTGGCGTCAAAATTTAGAGGATCTTTTGGCCGATCTTCTTCTTCAAAAGGAGATCATCCTGGTACCGGGGGGTAGGACCAGACAAGATTCGGTCTACCATGGTCTTAAGGCCCTGCCTCAAGGCAGTTCTATAGTCCTGGTTCACGATGTAGCTCGACCTTTGGTAACTCCACAAATCATCGAAAGAGTGATCCAGGCCGTAGAAAAATACGGGGCAGCCATCGCCGCTACCCCGGTACGCGATACGGTAAAAATGGTCGAAGGAGAAATTATCAAAGAGACCATTCCTCGAGAAAAACTATTTCTTGCCCAAACCCCACAAGGAGCAAGGGTTGAATTAATGCTCCGTGCCTTTGAGGCTGCTTATCGAGACGACTTTATAGGCACAGACGAAGCCAGCCTCTTAGAAAGGATCGGCATTCCGGTACATATAGTGCCTGCACCAATGACTAACTTTAAGATTACCACCCCTGAAGATCTAAGACTGGCTGAGGCCTTGTTAAGGCTAGAACACTATTAATCAGCCTTCCAAAGCCCATGTAAATTACAATAGGCCCTGGCTACTATCTTCTCTCCCTTGACCTCGAAAATAGCCGAAGATTCTTCTCCGGGGCTCAAAAATCGTAAGCAAGGCTGGTCGTCTACCTGTAATTCGATCCATTCAATGTAGTGCTTATCGGTCATTGGGTGGGAGACACTCCCCACTTTTACCTGATAACCGGAATCTGTCTTTTCGATTACTGGGATATGCTTCTCTCGGGCAGCGTCTGCTGTATTTTCCTTCAGAAGCTCCATCGGTTGTTTACAACAAACAAGCTCACCCTTACCTCCATGAAGGACCATCACTATATTACCACAGACATTACATCTATATATTTCCAGTCTTTTGGTCATTTGAAGCCCCCTACCAATTTTCGCCGTAAAGTTCAAAATAGGCTTGTGGGTGATTACAGGCTGGACAGGTCTCTGGAGCCTCTTCCCCCTCGTGGACGTAACCGCAATTGCGACAACGCCAACGCACCTTGGTCTCTCGTTTAAACACACGCCCAGCTTCTATGTTAGCGGCCAGGTCCTTAAAACGCTTTTCGTGATATCTTTCCGCCACCGCAATGGCCTCAAAGACATCAGCAATCTCCGGAAAACCCTCCTCTCTGGCTATCTTGGCAAACTCCGGATACATCCGGGAATGTTCATAATTTTCACCAGAAGCCGCTGCTTTGAGATTTTCCAACGTGTTCCCGATGACGCCCGCTGGAAAAGAGGCCGTAATTTCTACCTCTCCCCCTTGGAGAAACTTAAAAAGCCTCTTGGCATGCTCTTTCTCCTGATTGGCCGTTTCTTCAAAAATGGCGGCAATCTGAACATAACCTTCTTTTTTGGCCTGAGAGGCAAAGTAGGTATAACGATTCCTCGCCTGAGACTCGCCAGCAAAGGCCGTGAGTAAATTCCTTTCCGTTCTGGTACCCCGTAAATCTTTCATCTCTCCTCCTGTTGACTTTTTTAAATTTTATAAGTTTTCTTAAATTATAAGTCAAGATTAATAATAAAATTTTTAATATGCTTTAGAATCCGAAACAACTGCCTCGGCATCAATCTTGAAGCTGAATATCTTGTAGACCCAGGCCTGATAAAGAATAACTAGGGGGACAAAAATAAAGGCCACCACCGCCATGATCTTGAGAGTGAGAGGACTTGAAGAAGCATTGTAAATGGTGAGAGTGGCTGCTGGATCTAACTTTGAGGGCAAAAGTCTAGGAAAAAGCCCGATTATGCCGAAGGCCGTAGCCGAAAGAATGACCAAACAGGAAGAAAACCAAGCCTTCCACCAAGCGCTTTTGGCTATAAAGCCTATGGTTAAAAATAGGCCTAGGAGAGTCAGGAGAGGGATGATCAAAAGAACGGGAAATTTTAGATAATTAAGCCAAAGGTCGGTAAAAAAGCCGGAAGCTACGAGAAATAACAAGGCCAAGAGGGTCTCGGCTACCCAAAATTTGTCTACATATTTAGAAACACGCCTTTGGAGCTCGCCGGAGGTCTTGGCCGCCAACCATAAGGCCCCGTGGACCAAAAACATGGAGACAAAAAAGGCCCCGCCCAACAATCCATAGGGATTAATGAGGCTCAAGAGCCCACCGTGGTAAATACCCTCCTGATCAATGGGAAGACCTCGGAAGATATTGGCAAAGGCCACCCCGAAGAGAAAGGCCGGGAGCAGGCTTCCCCAAAACAGACAAGCATCCCAGGTCTTTCGCCATAAGGGGTCTTTTTCTTTGCTATGAAACTCAAAGGCTACTCCCCGCACGATGAGGGCAAAGAGAATGAGTAGGAGGGCGGCGTAAAGTCCACTAAACATGACGGCGTAGGCCTTAGGAAAGGCGGCAAAGGTCGCCCCACCGGCGGTGATTAACCAGACCTCATTGCCGTCCCAGAAGGGGCCTACGGCGTTATACATGAGGCGCTTTTCGGCCTCATTTTTGCCCAAAAAAGGCAACAAAATACCTACTCCCAAATCAAAACCGTCAAGCATGAAATAAACGGCCCATAATACCCCCCAAAGGATGAACCATATTATTTGATAGATATTGGCGTCCATACTCCAACCTCCTTGGGTTTGCTGGTAGTAGATTGGGATTGCTTGGTTGTCGTAGAAATTTCAACCACTTGGGGCTTAGTAGATGGTTCAGGGCCCTTTTTAGCAAATTTGGCCAAGAGATAGATATCAACCGCCCCTAACAGGGTATAGAGCACAATAAACGCTGGGAGCGAAATACCAACCTGTGCGGCAGAAATAGGAGAAACGGCTTCTGAGGTCTTCATCAGGCCGTATACAATCCATGGTTGACGCCCTACCTCTGCCACCAGCCAACCGAATTGGTGAGCAAGGTAGGGAAGAGGGATGCTCCACATGAGCAGGCCCAACAGCCAGGATTTGGTTTCCGGACAAGATCGCCACCAAAAGGCAAGGAGACTCAGAAAGATAAACAACGTCCCCAGGCCCACCATGATCCTAAATGACCAGAAAGTAATGGCCACCGGAGGGCGCTGTTCCTTGGGCCATTCTTTGAGGCCTTTGACCTCAGCGTTGAATGAATCAAAAGCCAAAAAGCTTAAGAGCCCCGGAATCTTGATCAATTCTGTAGAATTTCTTTCATGGACCTCATCCGGGACGAGAAACACAAAAAACGGGGCTGGTTTCTGGGTCTCCCACAGGGCCTCCATGGCCGCCAATTTAACGGGTTGGGTCTTGGCCACTTCGGAACCATGAAAATGGCCTTCGATGGCCACGAAGAGGGAAAAAATCAAACTAAATACAGCGGCAATACGAAAAGATTTCTTAAAGAATGTTACTTCGTTTCCGCGTCGAAGGTGATAGGCACAGATACCCATGACAAAGAAACCGGCTACGATATAGGCCCCGGGGACCACGTGTAAAAACTCAAGCCAACCAAATTTATTGGTGACTACCTGGGTAAAACTAGCCAGTTCCGCTCGGCCATTCTTCAGGACATAGCCCACCGGATGCTGCATCCAGCCGTTGGCCAAGAGAATCCAAAGGGCGGAGACTGTAGAGGCCAAGGCCACCAACCAAATAGATAAGGCATGTAATTTAGGCGAAAGTTTCTTCCAACCAAAGGCCCAAACAGCGATAAAAGTGGATTCCAAAAAGAAGGCCAAGGTGGCTTCGATGGCCAAGAGCGGCCCAAAGACGTCGCCAACATATTCGGAATAGCGAGACCAGTTAGTTCCAAACTGAAACTCCAAGGTGATGCCGGTAACGACTCCTAGGGCAAAATTGATGAGGAAGAGTTTCCCCCAAAACTTGGCCGCCCGTTTGTAATCTTCGTCTCCGGTCTTGACATAAAGGGTTTCATAGATGGCTGTAAGCACAGAAAGCCCCAAAGTAAGGGGAACAAATATAAAATGAAACATAGTGGCCACGGCAAATTGTAAACGCGAGGCAAAGACAACATCCATTTCTTCCCTCCTTGATTGGGATTCGCCCCTCCGACCAATAAAATACGTTTTTCTTCTATTACTTCGGCAATATGGTTATATTTTTAAACCTCTGACTTGATTATCTTTTTAGGTTTGCTAGTAAGCATTAAGACTACCTTGAAGAGGATGTAAAAATGCCGGCAAGGGAACATTGGGCCTCAAGAATCGGGTTGATCTTGGCCATGGCTGGAAACGCGGTGGGTCTAGGTAACTTTCTCCGTTTCCCCACCCAGGCGGCTCAAAATGGTGGTGGGGTCTTTATGATCCCCTATATGATCTCCCTGGTCCTCATCGCCATCCCTCTTATGTGGGTAGAATGGGCCATCGGTCGTTACGGAGGAATCCGGGGACACGGCACTACACCGGCTATTTTTAAACTCCTTTGGAACAATAGATTGGCCAAGTATATCGGCGTCCTGGGGCTATTTGTCCCCTTTGTCGTCTCCTGTTACTACGTCTACATCGAAAGCTGGACCTTAGGGTATGCGGTCATGTCTCTCTTTGGCATGCTCCCCAAAGTGGCGGCCACCGGAGGGTCCCATGAGGCCTACCTTGCCCCTTACCGTGAATTTCTGGCCCATTATACCGGGATGAATAGCGGAGATATCTTCCACCCTTCACCCACCGCCTATTTCTTCTTTATTTCCACCATGGCCTTAAATGTTTACGTCCTGCTTAAAGGAATCTCTGGTGGAATAGAAAAATTGGCCAAAATAGCCATGCCCCTTCTCTTTTTCCTGGCCGTGGTCCTGATGATCCGGGTCATTACCCTGGAAACCCCTTATGGTAACGCCGTCCAAGGCTTAAATTTCCTCTGGCAGCCGAAATGGAGCGAGGTCACCAACCCGCAGGTCTGGCTGGCTGCCGCTGGTCAGGTCTTTTTCACTTTGAGTCTTGGTTTTGGGGCCATTATCACCTATGCCTCCTATCTCAAGCGTAATGATGATATTACCCTTTCAGCCCTGACCGCCTCGTCTCTCAACGAACTGGCGGAAGTCATCCTTGGAGGATCGATTGCTATCCCTGCGGCAGCGGCCTTTTTTGGTGTGGCTGCGGCTCAAGCCATTGCCGCCAGCGGGGCCTTTAACCTGGCCTTTGTCAGCCTGCCGGCCATCTTTGCCAATCTCCCCATGGGCCAGCTCTTCGGCTTCGTTTGGTTCATCCTTCTCTTCTTCGCCGGTCTTACCTCTTCGGTAGCCATTACCCAACCAGTGGTGGCCTTCCTTCAGGATGAATTCCATCTCTCTCGCAAAATATCTGTGCTTTCCACCATGTTTGTCCTCTTCGGCATCGCCCATGTCCCAATCTTCTTGGCCGGGGCCTTAGATGAGATGGACTTTTGGGCCGGGACCTTCTTCGTCGTGGTCTTTGCCCTGTGTGAGGTGCTGATCTTTTTCTGGGCCTTTAAGCCTTCAGCGGCCTGGGCAGAGATAAACCGAGGCGGGTTCATTAAGCTCCCGCGGATCTTCTTCTTTATCATGCGTTACATAACACCGGCCTTTCTGGGAGTAATCACCGCCTGGTGGCTCTTTAAGGTGCTACCGGATTATCTCGCCGAGACCCGGTGGACGGCTTGGGTCACCCGGGAGCTTCTTCTCGGTATCATGATTGTCTTTTGCTTTTTGGTCTATCTTCAAGAAAAAAGGAGGCGTAAATGAAGGGCTCGGCTCTGCTCTTTATGCTCTTTTCCTGGACTTTGGTGACCAGTCTCTGTACCTTTTGTTTTACGAGACTCTTTATGGCCCCAACTACCAAAAAGAAACACAAGGAGAAAAGTGCCTAAAGGGCTTTTTGAACCAAAAGCACCCTTGGCCGAACGACTAAGGCCACAAACCTTAGACCAATTTGTAGGCCAAACCCATCTCCTTGGACCGGAAAAAATCCTTTCACGCCTCCTGGCCTCCCGAAAACTTCCTTCTCTCATTTTATGGGGCCCGCCTGGTTGCGGAAAAACAACCCTAGCCAAGATCTTGGCCCAAACGGTAAAGGCCCATCTGGTCACCCTTTCGGCGGTGGATTCTGGCATAAAAGAGATGCGCAAAGTAATAGAAGAGGCCCAAAAACGGTCCCGTTTGGGAGGGCAAACCATCCTCTTCATCGACGAAATTCACCGCTTTAACAAAGCCCAGCAAGACTTTCTCCTCCCTTACGTAGAAAGTGGCGTAATTATCCTCATCGGGGCCACCACGGAAAATCCGTCTTTTAAGGTCATCTCTCCCTTGCTCTCTCGGTGTAAGGTCCTGGTCTTAAAACCCCTTTCTCCAGAAGAGATAAAGACTATCCTCAAACGCGCGGTGGAAGAGGAAAAGAGGCGTCTGGGACGAATCTCTCTTGAAGTTGAAGACAAAGTCTTAGACCTCTTGGCTGAAGCCGCCGAAGGTGATGCCCGAGTGGCCCTCAATTTCTTCGAGGCCTTGGTAGATATTGCCCCGGAACAAGACCAGGTGAAAAAGATCACCGTTGGTCTCCTAAAAGAGGCTGCCTTGGAAAAGCCGCTGCTCTACGATCGCGCCGGCGAGGAACACTACAACCTCATCTCTGCCTTTCATAAGAGCTTACGGGGTAGCGACCCGGATGCGGCCCTTTATTGGTTGGCCAGGATGCTTGAGGCCGGTGAAGATCCGCTCTACATCGCCAGGCGGATGATTGTGGCTGCCTCTGAGGACGTCGGAAACGCCGATCCCCAGGCCTTACTCCTCGCTGTAGCTGCCAAGGAGGCCTTTGAAGCCCTTGGTAGCCCGGAAGGCGAGCTGGCCCTGGCCCAGGCGGCGGTCTACATTGCCTGCGCCCCAAAGAGCAACGCCGTCTATCGGGCCTTAGAGGCTGCCCGAGAAGAAGTGAAGAGACACGGAGCCCTCCCTGTGCCGATGCATTTGAGAAACCCGGAGACAGCCTTGATGCGTGCCTTAGGCTATGGTCGCGGTTACAAATACCCCCATAATTTCCCAGAAGCCCTCGTAAAACAGGATTATCTACCCGAAAAACTAAAAGGCCGGGTCTTTTACAAACCCTCTGATCGGGGGTTTGAAAAGGTCTTAGGTGAGCGCTTGAAAGCCTGGCGAGAAAAATTGTCTCGCTAAACCAAAAGGACTTGTCAAAACGGCCCTTTTTTCGTATGAGCTAGACATGCCGGTGGAAATAACCAATCTGAGCGGTCAGGACCTCAGACTCTCTTGGTTAAAAGAAAAACTTGCCAAGACTTTAGAGTTTCTGGGACTCGCGGATCGGGAAGTTCACCTCCTGTTGGTCGATGACCAAGAAATTACTCGTTTAAATATGCTTTATCTAGGGCGCCCTTATCCCACCAATGTTATCTCCTTTTCCCAACGAGAAGGAATCAGTCCAAAGGAGCAAGTCAAACACCTAGGAGACATTGTCATCTCCCTTGATACAGCCTTAAGAGAAGCGAAAGAATATGGCCTGCCTAAAAAACATTATTTACTCTCTCTGGCCATCCACGGCCTCTTGCATCTCCTGGGTTATGACCATGAAAAAGGAGCGTATGCCGCCGAGTTGATGGTCAAAAATGAAAAGCGGCTACTTGAAAAACTACTTGGCCCACACGGTCAAAAACTGGTGAAATTTGTCCAAAGGAGGGAGTATATGCCGGCCAAGTTAGCCGTAAACGTAGACCATGTCGCCACCGTTCGAGAGGCCCGTAAGGTCAATTACCCCGATCCAGTCCATGCCGCCGTACTAGTAGAACTAGCCGGCGCCCATGGGGTAGTAGTCCACCTTCGCGAAGATCGACGCCATATCCAGGACCGCGATGTGCGAATTATTCGTGAGATCGTCAAGACCAAACTGGTTTTAGAGATGGCCGCCACCGAAGAAATGATCAATATCGCCAAAGAAATAAAGCCTGATCAGGTGACCTTGGTCCCTGAGCGACGCCAGGAGATTACCACCGAAGGAGGGCTCAAAGTCAAAGGAAGAATAGCCAAGGTCCGCCAAGCGGTAGAAGAATTAAAAGAAGCAGGGCTCAAGGTGAGTATCTTCATTGATCCAGATCCAGAGCAGCTCAAAGCCGCGGCCAAGACCGGGGCAGACATTGTCGAACTGCATACCGGGCACTATGCCGAGGCCCCGGGGCCAGAAGAGATGGACCTTGAATTGACCCGGCTTGAGGAAGCGGCCAGAGTGGCTAAGGACTTAGGTTTTGAGGTTCATGCCGGCCACGGGCTACATTACGGAAATATCTCTCCGGTAGCGGCTATCCCCGAAATTGAAGAATTTAGTATCGGGCATGCCATTGTAGCCCGGGCCATTATGGTGGGCATGGAAAAGGCCGTGCGGGAGATGCTCTGCCTGATCGAAAAGGCCCGTTAGGAGGCCTCCTGCAGCTTGGCCTTTTCCAAACGTTTCAAGGCCTCTTCCAGGCTCATAATCCCTTTGGCCACAGCGTAAGCGACATAAGGATAGACCCTGGGGTCATAACCTTCCGGGCGAGGGAAGAGGCCTTTGGCCCGTAATTTGGCCAACTTGGCTCGACGGCGACGGCGACGCTCGATTTCCCGTATGCGTTCGATTTTTTTATGTCTAGCCATATATCTGCCCTCCTCTTTGAGTTGAGCCGATCCAGTGCGCTAATCCTATAAAAGATAAGCCCGTTTTCGTCAACGCCATATTATGGGATCTGTTCCCATTTTTTCCTGCAGGAAAAAGAACGAATTCTGGGACATTTTTAACCTGGCTAAGGTCCTCGAAAAAACATTTCATTGAAAATTTTTCATAAATCGGTAAAAAGCAAGGGGAAAGGAGGAGATCATGGAGGAACTTAAGCTTCTTATTCCAGAGGAAGAAATCAGCAAGAAGGTCAAAGAGTTAGCTGAGCAGATCAATAGAGATTATCAGGGCAAATCCGTTATTTTCGTCGGAATCTTAAAGGGAGCCTTTATCTTTCTGGCTGACCTTGTGCGTCAAATAAGAGATATTGACTTGGCCATTGACTTTATAAGATTAGCCAGCTACGGAACCAGTGACACTTCCTCCGGCCAAGTTCAAATCACCAAAGATATAGAGCTTCCTTTGCAAAACAAAGAAGTAATCATTGTTGAAGATATCATTGATACCGGCCTAACCCTAAAGTACTTACAGGATTATTTGGAATCTCATCAACCGAATTCAGTCAAAGTTTGTTGCTTAATTGATAAGACCGAAAGGAGAGAAATCGAAATAAATATTGATTATTGTGGTTTTACTATTCCTAAAGGCTTTTTAGTAGGTTATGGCCTAGACTACGCTGAAAAATATCGGCATCTTCCTGGAATATACGAAATAGTGAGGAAATAATGAAAATATTAAGATTTGTCTGGCTTTATTTCAAAAAAAGCCCTTGGTATATGTGGATCTTTAGATTTGCCCTTGCCTATCTGATTTTCTTTAAGTGGATTTTACCAAAGATTAAAGGAGGACCGTAAAAGGAGAAGGGGGGCGTTCCCCCCTTCTTTTACCACCAGCAGATGGTCTTATCTGCTTCCCAAATAAGCTGAATTAATTTATCATAATCAGCATCTTCTTTCGCTTCGTAAAGCTTAAATTCCAAGACTTCATTCCCCTCATTTAATAATTGAATTAATTTTTTTACTTCTTCAGCAGGTTCACCACTTCGATAAATATGAAGTAGTTTCATCGGAAATCCTCCTTCTGGAGATTAATTAGTGGATACACTCTGGCGCCGGAGGCTGTTTCGGTAGAGGCAGACCATATCCAACAATTACATCTGCTTCTTTTAATTTCTGAGCCAATTCTTCAATGGTAATAGCGGTGAGCCCCCATTCCTCTACGTTGAATTTCTTGGTCTCTTCATCCATGGTATCCACTACCGCTAAGACATCACCTTCTAAGTCCTGCATATATTCTATATTTTCTTTTATATAATCACTCATCGGGGGCATCTTGCTGTAAAAGATACAGGCATATGAATAATGATTTTCAACCGACTGCCCTAGAGCAGAACGAATCCCATCGTTGATATATATAGGATTAGTAATCAAGAAATAAATTTTTAAAGCTTCAGCCATAGTTCCCTCCTAATTAAAGGACTATATATTTACCGCATTCTTCTAGAATATCCCCGTGAAAGGTCTGGGAACGCATCTGCTGCGCTGTCAAACCAGCGGGAATATCAGCTTCGGCATCAAAGCCTTCGCAAGAATAGGACTTGGCACAAATAGCCAGATCTTCTTCCGGTACCATCTTCACCAAGCGGGCGAACTCAGCATGCTTGGTAAGATGGATGGCCTTAAAGGTTAAGAAAATCTTTACCTTTTTACCAGCCCTTTGGGCTGCTTCAACAATTTTCATTAATTGTGTCATATATTGAGGAGTAGTTACAAAAATTCCTAATTTGTCCGGATCTTTCGCCATAAGACACCTCCAAATTGACTAATTATTAACCCTTCTTAATAAAATACCTGTTATAACCTGCTTCTTCTATGACACCCAAAAACTCATGTCCAGCCTTCTCACACCAGGCAGGAAGATCTGTCTTAGTCCCCGGATCAGTCCCTAAGACCTCCAAAATCTGACCACTCTTAAGCTTCTGAATGGCCTTTTTGGTCTTCAACAAAGGCATAGGACAAGAAAGACCTTTACAATCCAAAACCTCATCAGCCTTAATGTCTTTAAGATCAGCCATGGTAAACCCTCCTCTTCTTATTTTGGACTACTATATTTCCATGACAAACTTGTTGGTTTCTTCGTTCCAATCAATGATGAGATACCAGAGCAACATAATAAAAATGATAAAGAAAAGTGTGCCACCATAACCTAAATAGTCAGGCAGATAAACTGCCTTCCCGAGATAACCGTTTTCAATGACGTCATATTCTGAAAAGAGATGACGGACAAAGGAATTGCTCAAACCAAAAACAATGGCCACTACCCAGAGTTTTAACTGCCCTTCGGCTACACGCCAGAGACTGCCTGATCCACAACCACCAGCCACCACCATACCCAAGCCGAAGATAAAACCACCCAAAAGGGCCCCGATACCAAAGGTGGGGGTAACGTACATCATTTCCGGACGAATTTCTTGATATTTCAGGATGGAAACACCAATGGCCCCCAAAATAATACCTATGGCTACGGCCTTACCCATTTCCGCCATACCGGACATAAAGGGTTCACGGAAACCGTTAACAATACACAGACGGCTTCGGTGCATGGCAAAACCGATACCAGCAGTGATGATCAAACAACCGCCCAAAATCTCTCCATTATCTATATCGCTCCCAAAATAGGCGTACGTAGCTACTATCAAACCGATAAGGGCTAAGACTCCTAAATAAGGACAGATCTTTTGAAAACCTATCTCAAAACCACCACCAGCCGGGAGGTGTTCTATCTCCCAGAAGAGATAAATAAGCCCGAGACGCACGCCGATGATCAAACCGATCATCATCAGGAAACCGCTGGCCGCCAAGTTCTGGATGGCTACGAAGAAACCTCCGATGTTACACCCCATGGCCAGGGCCGAACCGATACCCATTAGGATACCGGAGACCACGGCCTTGATGAATTCAAGAAAAGGCGGAACACGGATGGCAAACTGTTTGGCCAGGCAAGCGGCAATAAAGGCACCCCAGATGAATCCTATATTTAAAACAGAGGAAGAAAAATAAAGGGGATGGGGGGGAGCATCTTCATAAAGCCCTATGCCATAAAAGAACCAGTCTGCCCAATTTCGAAGACCACCAACTATTCCCCAGGGCCGATACCAAGCCTCCAACAACACACAGAGGAAGGCGATCATAATGGCGCCCATCAACGGAGTCCAAGTCTGGACAAACAAACGCTCATAGGCATTGGCTACGGTCTGTTTAAATGACATATACTCCTCCTGCCACAGGGAACTTTCTTGCTAGGCTCTCCTTCTAGCAGAAGCAAAATTTACTGTCAAAGTGTGTTTTTAAGTCCATTTTTTAGTTAATTGGACAAATTTTTCTATTAAGAGAAATTTTCATGAATATTGCCCCGAATACATAAAATCAGATTGGCTTTCAAAAACATCCAATAGCCCTATTTGACGCCCAACTTTTCGCTTGCTAACGTTTTTTTTCTCAATAAATTAGAGGAAAGACCAGCGCCAATCATCTGAGTGAGGGTGTAAGATGTATAAAAAATTATCTCTCTTCTTGGTCCTCTTTTTAGGATTATGCTGGGGGCAAGCAATGGCTATAGAGATAGCACCAGGACTGTATCGTACCGTCTTAGACAATGGTCTGGTCATTATTGTCGAAGAAAATCATCGTGCGCCAGTGGTTGCGGTCCAAGTATGGGTAAAGGCTGGTAGTGTCTACGAAACCGACAAAGAAGCCGGGATCACCCACCTCATCGAACACATGATCTTTAAAGGGACCAAAAAACGAGGGCCCGGAGAGATAGCCTCGATAATTGAAAGTATGGGGGGGAGCATTAACGCCTTTACCTCCTATGATTATACCTGTTACCACGTGACCGGGCCGAGAGATATCCTGGACACCGCCCTGGATGTCCTTTCAGACGCCATCTTTAACTCGGTGTTTGATCCGCAGGAATTAAAACGCGAAAAAAAGGTCGTCCTTGAAGAAATGCGTATGCGGGAAGATAGGCCGGCTGTGGCTTTAGCTGAAGCCATTATGGCCAAGGCCTATCTTCGCTTCCCTTATCGCCGCCCCATTATCGGTTACCCGGACACAGTAAAGAGTTTTACCCGTAAGGATATCCTTAATTATATGGCCAGACGGTACCGTCCCTGCCAAATAGCAGTGGTCATTGTAGGAGACGTTGACGCCGAAACGGCCATGGCCAAGGCCGCCGAATTTTTCGGTAAACCACAGAAAGAACCACCAGATAAGGTGAAATTCCCCAAAGAACCTCCGAAAGAAGCCCCTTCCCTGGTCACCTTGAATCGTGAGGTCCAGGAAGGATATTTTCATCTTGCCCTCCCCGGGCCAAACCTCTTGGCCAAAGACGCCCCGGTAATGGATGTTATGGCTGCCCTCCTGGGGCAGGGAGAGTCTTCGCGTCTTTATCGTCGGCTTGTTCGAGAAGAAAATTTAGCCCATACCATTTCCGCCTACACTTTTACGCCTATGGGGCCAGGGCTCTTTGAAGTAAGCGGTACGGCTTCTCCGGAAAATTTGCGCCAAGTACTTAAAGAGGCCCTGGTAGAGATCTTCCGCCTCAAATATGAACCTGTCCTCCCAGAGGAATTGGAAAAGGCCAAAGTCATGGTGGC
>Ga0256914_1000881_pt1 | contig 28863 bp, 27 predicted proteins | sample HulkmetaG_FD_191571 | JGI IMG/M metagenome (GOLD analysis project Ga0256914, IMG submission 191571) | Hydrothermal chimney microbial communities from Main Endeavour vent field at the Juan de Fuca Ridge, Pacific Ocean - Hulk | ecosystem: Environmental > Aquatic > Marine > Hydrothermal vents ... | reverse complement strand
CACCCTGCGCGCCGGCCTCATGCTCTCCGGCTCGCCCCTCCTGCAGCGGCGTTGGATGCGCACCCTGCCCCATGTGGTGGACACCCTTCTCTTTTTCAGCGGCTTGGGGCTGGCCTACAATCTGCATCAGTATCCCGGCACTTCGCCCTGGCTCACCGCCAAGTTGGCCGCCCTGGTGCTCTATGTCGTGTTCGGCGCCGTGGCTTTGCGTGGCCGGCGACCAGCGCGGCGACTGACGGCGCTGGTTTTGGCTTATGGCACCTTTGCCTACATGGTGAGCGTGGCCTTGACGCGCAACCCCATGCCCTGGTGAGCCGTTGGCAAAGGGACGGACCTTACTCTATACTCGCCAAAACCCCGCAGATCGGATCATTTCATGGCAGGTTCCACCTTCGGCTGGCCCAATTTCTTCATTCGCCTGGGTTTCGCCCTGTTCCTGGTTTTCGCCACCTACAACCCGTCTGGTTATTCCTGGATCCATTGGCTGCAGAAGAGCAGCAACAAGCTCGATCCTCTTTTGGTGGTCAGCGCCGTTCTGCTCATCATCGGCTGGGTCATCTTTCTGCGCGCCACCGCCCGCTCGCTCGGCTTCATTGGTTCCTTGCTGGTGGTGGCCCTGTTCGGCAGCATGGTGTGGGCCATGGTCTATTACGGCTGGTTGTCGCTCGACAACCCCTCCACCCTGAGCTGGGTGGCGCTGACCATGCTCTCGGTGCTGCTCGCCATCGGCATATCCTGGTCGCACGTGCGACGGCGCCTCACCGGACAGGTGGACGTGGACGAAATCGAGGAGACCTGAACCACCCCAAACCACCACAAGGAGGAGACCATGCCAGGCAAGTTCGTCACTTCCGTCGGCAAGGACGGCAAATACTATTTTTCGTTGAAAGCCGGCAACGGAGAGATCATTCTCCAAAGCCAAGGCTACGCCTCGGCGAAAAGCAGGGACAACGGCATCGAGTCGGTGCGGCGCAACAGCCAGGACCCCAAGAGGTTCGAAAAGAAAACCGCCAAAAACGGCAAGTTCTTCTTCACCCTCAACGCCACCAACGGCCAGGTCATTGGCATGAGCCAGATGTACAAGACCGAAAAAGGACGCAACAACGGCATCGATTCGGTGGCCCGCAACGCCCCCGACGCCGTGGTGGTTGAGGCCAAGGAATAACAATAAAACGCAGCCGGCCCCGGCACCGCGCCGGGGCTACGGGCTACTCCTTGAGGGTCAGCTTCAACCGACCCTCTTCCACTTCGATCGTCTCCACGCCACGGACGAAGGCAGTCCAAAAGCCGTCGGCGTCGCCGAACTGTTCGATCAGATCCACATTCTTGAGCCCGCCCAACCAGGCGCCGGGGATGGGCACCCCCATGAGGCTCACCCCCAGCAGGCGCACCACCGGACGGCCATCCCGTACCGCCAGCTCCACGCCGCCCGACAGGCGCAGGGTCTTGCCACCGAGCACGGGAAAATCGGGGTCCACCGGCACCAGCGCCCGAACGCTGATCTTGTCGTCGGAGAGATCCACCGCCACGCGCCGCGCCAGGTCCTTGTTGTTGGCGATCAGAGCATTGAGTTCGCGTTCGGTGAAAAAGAGCGTGCGGCTGCCCGCCGTTTCGCGGTACGCCTCGGGACGAAGCCACGCTTCGTCGGATACTCGACCGCTTTGGGCAGCGGGCGCCGGGTCATAACCCAATGCCCGCAGCTTGGCATCCAGCCGTCGCGCCTCTTCTTCTTCGAGCCTGACCGGTTCGAACGGCGCCGGCTGGAGATAGGTGCGCATCAGATACCACGTGCCCCCCGCCGTCGCCAAAACGGCGACCAGCACGATCCAGACCACGGTGCGCGGGCGAACCCGCCGTTCGGGCTCCGCATCCTGTTCCGTTCTCTCCTCGCTCATGATGCCCCCTTCAATACACGGTCAGATCGAACGGCAGGCGCGCCAGCACCCCTTGACGTTGCAAGGCGGAAAACACGCGCTGGAGCTCTTCCCGCAAGGTGTGTGCGGGCCCCCGGGCTTCGCCCTCGTCGGACTCCACGCCCAGGGCGCGCAACAAGCGTTCGGCCAAGCCCTCGGCACGCTGATATTCACGCACCCGAAACGTCGCTCCAAGCCCCGCTTTTTCGGCCGCCGAGGCCAACGCTTCGTGCAACCCTCCAGCTCGATCGGCGAGCTTCAGCGCCAACGCGCGCCGCCCGGACCAGATCCTGCCTCGAGCCAGCGCCTCCACTCGATCCAGCGAAAGATCCCGAGCGCGGGCGACCTTCGCCAGGAAGTCGCGGTAGACCCTCTCGACCAGGATCCGAACGCGGGCCAGTTCGGCATCCGTCTTCGGCCGCAAGAGGCTGACGAAATCGGCCATGGCGGCCGTACGCACCACTTCACGGTGAACGCCGTGCTCCTCGGCGATCTCCTGCAGATTGAAAAAAAGACCGAACACGCCGATGGAACCCGTGATGGTGTTGGGCTGGACCCAAATTTCGCGACCCGCGGTGGCGATCCAGTACCCACCGGAGGCGGCCACGGTGCCCAAGGAGACCACCAGTGGTTTTTCCTCGGCCAACCGCTCCGCTTCACGTTGGATCAGATCGGCGGCGATGGCATCACCGCCGGGGCTGTTGATACGCAGGACCACCGCTTTGACCTCCTCGTCCCGACGCGCCTTGCGCAACAGGCGGGCGATGCGCTCACCATCCACTTGCTGCAGCTCTCTGGCGTCGGCGACCAGGGTCCCTTCCACATAGATCACCGCCACGGCATCGCCCGAGGACGGCTCCAGGGTGTTGAAGTAACGGGCGGCGTCCAGTTGTCGCTCTATGGGGCGACCCGCGTCGGTGTCGGTGATCGTCCGCAACCGCTCGAGCACCTGATCATAGTGCCCCACGTGGGTCACCAGGCCCGCCCGGTGCGCCGCCTCGGCCGTCAGGAGCGCCTCCTGTTCCATCAGGCGCCGGAGCGCCGAAGGCGGGCGCCGTCGATCACGGGCGACGGCTTCGATCAGCTCCTCCTGCTGGTCGGCGAGCAGGGCGGCGAGCTGTTCACGGTTCTCCTCGCTCATCTTACGGGAGAGAAAAGGCTCCACGGCCGATTTGTACTCCCCCAGACGCACCGCCTGCACGCCGACGCCGTAACGGTCCAAGGCCTCTCGCAGATAGAGCACTTCGGCCGCCAGACCGTTGAACTCCACCAACCCCAACGGGTGGATCTGGATGCGGTCCGCGCCGGCCACCAGGTAGAGGGTCGCCTCGTCCAGGGAACGATGCCAACTGATCACCGGTTTTCCTGCGGCGCGGAAGCGGGCGATGGCCTGGCGCAATTCGCGTAACGCCGCCCATCCCGAGCGGTACCCTTGACGCGCCACTTGCCCTTTGAGGAAAAGCCCGCTGATGCGTTCGTCCGCCGCCGCCCGGTCGATGGCGGTGACCAATTCCCGCAGCGTGTAGGGGGGACGCCCCTCTCCCGACAACGCGTCGTCGAGGGCCTCGGCCAACCCCTCCCGTGGCGGCCGATCGACGATGGGGCGGGAAAGATCCACGGTGAGCAGGCTTTTGTGGGCCACCGGCGGCACCAACTCCTCGCTTTCCAGCATGAGGGCCAGGCCGGCGAGCAGCAGGAAACAGAAGACGAACAGCGCCGCCAGGACGGCAACGAAGGTACGGAAGAAAGCGCTCATGGCCCTCGCTGTGGTAACAGGATCCGTCGGCCCGCCATCTTACCACCCGCGCGCCAGCAGAAAGGCGCCGGCCAACGCCAGTCCGAGCAACGTCTGCAAACGGGCGGTGGCGGCCAACACCCCGTTGAGCGCGGGGCCACGTGCCCGCCGCATACGAATCACCAGCATCGAGGCTGCGGGCAAGAGCGCCAGCGGAAGCAGCAACGGCCAGCCGGAAAGAAGAAGGGGCAGCAAAGCGAAGGGGGAGAGAATCAGCAGGGCGTAAAGCCCGACATCCGCCGCCAGCGGCAACAACACCGACAGGGTCCGGCGCCCGGCCCGGCGGTCGGTCTCGCGGTCGCGGTGGTTGTTGACCACCAGCACGGCGGCCGCCGGGAGTCCCATGACAACGCCGGCCAGCAACGCCCGTCCTCGAAAAGCGCCGGTCTGCAGGTAGTCGCTGCCGGCCACCGCGGCCAACCCAAAGAAGAGAAACACGAACAGTTCGCCCAAGGGCAAGGCCGAAAGCGGGCGCGGCCCGCCCGAGTAGGCGAAGGCGGCGGCCAAGGAGGCCAACCCCAGCAACAGGATGGGCGTCCCTCCCCACCACACCAGATATGCGCCGAACAGAAAAGCGACGCCAAAAGCCGTCCAGGCGCCCCGACCCACGGCCCGCGGGCTCAACCACCCTTGGGCGGTGGCTCGGGGAGGGCCCAGGCGGTCCGCCCCGTCGATGCCCCGAAGATGGTCGGCCACGTCGTTGTGCAAGTTGGTACCGATCTGGATGGCCAGGGCCGCCGCCAGCGCGGAGACGAAGGGCGCGGCATGGAACTCCCCCGTGTCGGACACGCCCAGAGCGGTTCCAACCACCACCGGACTCAACGAGAGGCCCAACGTTCGGGGTCGCGCGGCCGCGATCCAGGCTGTGACGGGGCGCACGGCGGATTCAGGGACGCCGCGGGAAGCGGCTGAAGTCGGGCGGCCGCTTTTCCAGGAAGGCGTTGCGTCCTTCCTGTCCCTCGGCCGTCATGTAGAACAAGGCGGTGGCATTGCCGGCCAGCTCCTGGACGCCCGCCAGGCCGTCGGTGTCGGCGTTGAAGCCGGCCTTGAGCAACCTCAGGGCGGTGGGGGAATGGCGCAGCATCCGCCGACACCACGCCAAAGTCTCTTCCTCGAGCCGTTCCAAAGGAACCACGGCGTTGACCAAGCCCATCTCTAGGGCCTGGAAAGCGTCATACTGCCGGCAGAGGAACCAGATCTCCTTGGCCCGCTTCAACCCCACGGTGCGCGCCAAAAGTCCCGCACCCAGGCCGGCGTCGAAGGAGCCCACTCGTGGCCCAGTCTGTCCGAAGCGGGCGTTGTCGGCAGCAATGGTGAGATCGCACACCAGGTGGAGCACATGGCCGCCGCCGATGGCGTAGCCGGCCACCATGGCCACCACCGGCTTGGGCAATCGGCGGATCTGCATCTGGAGATCGAGAACATTCAGATGCTGGACGCCCTGTTCATCCTTGTAACCTCCCTCGTCTCCACGCACCTTCTGGTCACCGCCGGAGCAGAAGGCCTTGTCGCCCGCTCCCGTGAGGATGATGACGCCGATCTCCGGGTCCATGTGGGCATGGTGGAAGGCATCCATCAACTCCATCACCGTACGTGGCCGGAAGGCGTTGCGCACTTCGGGCCGGTTGATGGTGATCCGAGCGACGCCCTCTTCCCGCCGATGGTAGAGAATGTCTTGATAGGCCTGTTCGGTGACCGGCTGCCAGCCCATGATCTTCACTCCACGTGGTGAACGGGGCCGATTATACCCCCTCCCCGGGCACCACCAGCTCCAACAGCGCCACCCCCGAGCGACAGCGGAACGTCTCGAGTGCTTCCGCCAAGGACTCCAGCGACTCCACACGGTGATACGCCACGCCGAACAGGCGGGCCGCTCCGGCCAGATCCAGGCGCTGAGGCGTCTTCCAATACTTCTCATACGCTGGAAGTCGCCGTTGCGGCATGTGCTCGAAGATGCCGCCACCGCCATTGGCGAGCACCACCACCTGGGCGTTCACTCCGCCGGCGGCGGCCAGGCCGCCCAGATCATGCTGGAAAGTGAGATCGCCCAACAGGGCCAGACGTGCGCCCGAGCCGTGGCAGCGGGCCATGCCCAGGAAGGTGGAAAGGTTGCCATCGATGCCGCTCACCCCACGGTTGGCGTGAATTTGCAGCACCATCGGACGGGCCTCCGCCCAGGTCTCCACCCAGCGCACGGCCAGGGAGTTGCCGCAAAACAGCAGACTTTCGGCGGGCAGGGTGTCCAACAAGGTCCGCACCAGGCGGGCGGGCCAAGGAAGCTCGCCCTCGCGCTGGGAAGCGTGACGCCAACGGTGGAGCCACCGGGGCTCCTCCCGCACCGCCGCCGCCCCGGCGAGACTCGAGCAGAGCCGTTCGGGCGTCACCGCCACGGGCTCGATGCCCAGGTTCAAAGGATCGAGAAACCGCCCCTGCGGAGTAGCCACCCAGTAGTCCGCCACCTTCCACGCACGCAGTGCCTTGTGCAGAGCGGCGGAGAGGGGCAACCGTCCCAACTGCAGGATCCAGTCCGGCCGCAAGGCGGCGGCCCGCGCCTCGTCTTCCAGAAAACGGCCGTAACCATCGATGAGCACCGGCGAACGGCGCCCGCAAAACCGCACGCCGGAGAGGGCATCGGCCAACACCGGCACGCCCAGCGCCTCACCCAATGCCAGAACAGCTTCCGCCGAGCCGCATCCCGCGCCGGCGAGCACCAGCCCGAAACCTTCTTGGGCGCGCCGCACCAGGGCCTCCACCAGCGCCGCTTCCGGCTCCAATCGAGGACGATGGTGGGGACGCACCGGCTCCGGTGCGGGCTGGGGCAAATCACCCACGGGCACCAAAGGCTCGCGAAAAGGCAGATTCAGATGAACGGGTCCCGGCCTCGGCCACAGGCTCTCCCACACCGCCTGTCGCCCCAAGTGATACAACCGTTCCAGGAGGAGGTCTTCCGCTTCCGCGGGAGGCAGCCCATGGAAAGCCCGAAGATGGCCGCCGAACAAGTCGGTCTGATCGGTGGTCTGGTTGGCGCCGCAAGCCTGCAACTCCCAGGGCCGGTCGGCGCTGAGCAGAAGGAGAGGCACTTCGGCTTCGTCCGCTTCGAGCACCGCCGGCAACCAGTTGCCCGGAGCCGAACCCGAGGTGGCGACCAACCCCACTGGGCGCCGGGTGGCCTTGGCCATGCCCAGGGCCAGAAAAGCAGCGCTGCGCTCATCCACCACCACTTCGGCGTGCACCCCCGGCATGAGATCGGCGGCCAGGAGCAGCGGAGTATTGCGCGAACCGGGGGAGACCACCATTCGCTCCACACCGGCACTGACCAAACCGCGTAGAAGAGCCAGCGCCCACGCCAGGTTCACCTCACCGGGCTCTTTCACGCCAATCGTCCCTCGAGCACCCGGAATTTGAGCCGGGTCTCTTCCAGTTCCGCCGCCGGATCGGAAGCAGGGGTCAGTCCGGCACCGGCGAACAAGGTCAGCCGACCGTCGCCCACCAGGCCGCAACGCAACACCACCGCAAGTTCGGCCCGCTCGTCGTCCCCCGTCCATCCAAAGGCGCCGGTATACCAGCCGCGGCCGTCCGCCTCGGACCGCCGGATCCACGCCAGCGCCTCCGGCCGCGGCACCCCCCCGACGGCGGGCGTGGGGTGGAGATCGACCAACAGGTCGCACAACCCCACGCCGGGGCGCAACCGCCCGCGCACCCGCGTGGCGATGTGAGAGAGTTCGTTCAGGCGCAAGGCACCGGGCGCATCCGTCTCCACGTGGTCACAACGGGAGGCCAGCACTTCTCGGATGGCTTCCACCACCGGCGCGTGTTCCAAGGTCCGCATGGCTTCACCCGGCCGCTCATCGCCGCCGGACAGGGTTCCGGCGATGGCGTCGCACGCCACGACGCCGCCCTCCATGGAGAGCAACCGTTCCGGCGACGCCGCCACCAGCGTCGCGCCACCGAAACGCACCGCCAACTGAGCGCATGATGGAAAATCTTCGGCCAGCCGAGCACACCAGCCATCCAGCCCCGGAGCCGATTCCAGCGTCAGAATCCGCCGCCGGGAGAGCACCACCTTGGCCAACCGTCCGGCCCGCATGGCGGCCACGGCCCGGGCCGCGCGGGCCGTCCAGACCGACGGCTCGGGCATCTCGCGTCCATGGACCACCCGCCCCTCCCGGGTGTCCGGCTCCGACGCAAGCACGCCATGGAGTTGCCGCAACCACCCTGAGATCACCGCCTGCGGCGGTCGTCCGTCGGCACGGTCGTGGCTGAAAGTGAGCAGGCAACGGCCCCGACGCCACTCCAGAAGCAGCTCAGGCACCCACCACGCCAGATTCGGATACCCCCGCCAAACCCCTTCCATACGATCCCGGGGATCGAACGCAAATCCGATGAAAGCTCGGGCCCGGGGCGTGGCCCGACCTTGATTGAGCCGCGTCCAGCCGGCGCGCAACCTCTTGACCGCCTCTTGCAGCCGGCCGAATCGGTCGTCGCCCGACGCTTCCACCACCAGCGCCCGACCCAATCCCAAGAGCCGGTGCCCTTCGGCCGCCCGCCACCAGTGGCACCAAAGGGGCGAGCCCACCGGGAGGGCCGGCGGCGACAACGGCACTTCGAACGTGAGCGAGAGCAGCCCCCTGGGGCTGCCGGCGATGAGCGCGGGTACGAGGCGATTCAACTGCAGCCGCAGGCGCCCCAACCAGACCGGGGTGACGGCGAGGGGACCGGCCGGAAAACCCGTCACCTGGTTTCAGCTCCGTATGGTGTGGAACCGATAGGGCACCGCCAACACTCCGTGGGGAAGATGGAGCAGCACCTTGGCCTCCCAGTCCATCCGCTGGCGAACGCAGACCGGCAGCATCCCTTCACCACGGAAACGCCCCTCGCCCACCCGCTCCAGGCGGGGGCGGTTGTATCCCATGTTCATGGTGACGCCCGAGAAGTCCACCTCCACCCCGTCCACTTCCAACCCTTTCACATCCACCTTCAATTGCAGGGGCTGCACCAAGGGAATGGGTCGAGGCAGAATCTCGAACACCAGTTCACCACCGCCCGGGAGGGCGCGCCGGCACGCCTGCTTCTGCAAATCGCAACCATCCAGGGGCAGCACCTCGGTGGCCGGGGAGGCGAAATAGTCACCGAACCGCCAGTAGGCCAGAGCGATGACGGCGGCCATCAGGGCCGCCACCCCCGGCAACAGCCAGCGCCGCCCCCGCCGCGTCATCAGGGCAGATCCCCCTTGCGGAAGAGGCGGTAACCCAACCACGCGAACAGGGTGCCCAACAGCGCCGGATAGAAGATGGTCCAGGCCAGGTAACCCTTCTCACCGAAGTGGTCCAGAATGACATAGGCGGCGGGCCCAAGGAGCACCAGTTGTGGATCGAACAACAGCATGGCCCCGGTGCGGAACACCTGCAACGGATTGGCCAGCGCGATGCCGATGATGGTGGCGGCCGGCAGGCCCTCGCGAATGAGTGCGCCTAAAAGGATCAGATCGAGAAACAGCAACAGAAAGAGCCAGACCAGGAATGCGGCGCCCGTGGCCACATCCGACGACCGGGCCAGGGTGGAGATGAACATGCCGATCCCAAGGAAGCACCAGGCCAGGGAGAGGAGGAACAGGGTGTAGAGCACCACCTGCCCCCAAGGGATCTCCACGCCCTTGTACAAGCCCCAGGCCACGGCGCCGAAGAGGGCCAGCACCACCGGCAGGAACACCACCAGGAACCGTCCCAGCAGTTTCCCCCAGAACCAACTCGCCAGGCTCACCGGCAACGAGAGCATGTATTCGAAGATACCCGCCTCCCGATCACCGGCCACCGACCGCACCGTGGTGATGAGGACGAACAAGGGCAGAATGGCCATGGTGATCTGAAGATAGGTGACCAGGAGCCGCGACAGCCCTGTGAACCCCATGATCCGGGACTCGGTGAGCCCGGAGATGAACAACGCCACCACTACGCCCCCGAAGACCAGGGTGTAGACCGCGAACCAGCGGGAGCGCAAAGACTCGCTGATGTCGGCCAGGGCGGTGAGCCTCAAATGCTTCATGGCGTCTTCTCTCCTGCTTGGGGATGGGGATGGGGCGCCTCCCGGTGCACATGGTATTGCGACTCGATGGCATGAATGTGGTCACGGGCGGCGGTGAAATCCATGGCGCCCGGCGCCTTCTGCGAGGTGGCCCCCAATCCGTAACCCATGGGCGTCACCTTGCCCGGCACATACCACGCCGTGCGGGCGTCGATCCATTCGCCGTTGCGGTAGTCGTTGACCCAGATCTCCACCGCCGGATCGTCCAGCCGCCCCTGTTCTTCCAGCCAGATGACGGCGCAGCCGATGTCGTCGAACTTGTACAAGTGGTTGCCCTGCGCATCCCGGATCCGCACCTGGGCCGAATAGTGCGGATCGCTCACCGCCATGTTGCACCGCACGCAGGTGTCCCGGTCCCAGCGCACCTTGCCCGGGCCCGTCTCCGGCTCGCCGGAGCAGCCGACGAACAGCAGAAACACGAGCAGCAGCCCCCATCCCGCAACGCGCCTGGGCCCGGGCTGGCGCGATCGCCGATCAACCATCATCCACTTCCTCGAGATGGATGCCTTTGAGCAGCGCCGCATAGCGCGAGAGCACGCCAAGGAAACGCAACCGGTCCGGGCCGGCCACACGCCCCTCCCAGACCAGCCCGCCCTCTTTCGCCTCGAATCCCCATTCACGAATGGTGGAGGCGAACGCATCGCTTGGACGCACCAGCTCGACCCGGCCGCGCAACAGGGAGGTCATGGACACATCGTCAGCCACATGGTCGTCGAGCACGATGCGCCCCTGATCCATCTCCACCACCCTGTTGACCAGGGAGGCCACTTCATCCAGTCGATGGCTGGAGATGATCATGGCCGCCTCGTCCTTGCGCTCGGCCAGCAGGTTGAAGAAGGTGTGCCGCGCCTCCGGATCGAGGTTGGCAGCCGGCTCGTCCAACACCAGCAGCTCACACTTGCGCCCCAGCGCGATGGCGATGAGCAACTTCTGCTTCATGCCGCCGGAGAGGCGATTGAAAGGCTGGTGGCGGATGCGGCGGGCATCCAACCCCAGACGGTCGGCCACCTCGAACATCCTTTCGGGATCGCTCTCGCACACGCCGGCGGAGAAGCGGATGAGCTGACCCACCGGCATCTTCAAAGGCGGCGAGATCTGGGGCACGAACCCCACCTGGCGCAACACCTCGGTGCGGTGGGCACGGGGCGCCTTGCCGTCCACCCTCACCTCGCCGCCGCAGTTGTATTCGCCCAACAGGCAGCGGATGAGCGTGGTCTTGCCCGCGCCGTTGGACCCCACGAGGGCGACGCGATCACCCCGGGCGATCTCCAGGTCGATGCCTTTGAGCACCTCCTGTCGACGAAAACGCTTGGTCACCTGGTGGAGCTCGATCATGGCCATGGGCTAGGGTCTTCGATGGTGGCGGGGAGCTTAACATCATTGCGGGCGGCCCGGGCCGCCCGCACAGTCTCAAAACAGTCCACCCAGTCCTTTGTACTTGAAGCTGAGCGCCCCCGTGGGGCAGGCGTCCACGCAACGCAGGCAGCGGGTGCAGTCGGCACCGATGTCGATCTCCATCGCCGGCGCCCGCCCCTTCTTCACGATGTCCAGGACGTGGGGCACCAGGCAGACCTTTCGGCACTCCCCTTCGTGGTAGCAATTGGTCAGTTTGTAATGGACGGTGAAGGGAGAGGTGGCGCCCACCACGCCGTAGGTGAGCCCGATGGGACAGGCATAGCGGCACCAAGCCCGACGCGAGAAAAAGATCTCGAACAGCAAGATCAGCCCCACCCAGACCAGCGCCACACCGGGGCCGTAGATGAGCGCCCGGCTGAGGATACCGGTGGGCGAGATGGTTTCATATACCGTATAGCCGGTGGCCAGGGCCAACACCGCGAACAGCAGCCACAGCCAAGTGCGGGTACGCCGGTCGAACTGGATGTCCATGGCCCACCCCTTCTTACGCAGCTTGAGGTGCAGCATCTCCGCCCATTCGGCCACCAGATGGTAAGGGCAGACCCAGGAACAGAAGGTGCGCCCACCCAGCAACCACCACAGGATGAAGATGGTGGTGGTGCCGATGAGCAGGTTGATCACCACGTGCTTGAAGGCCAGCATCACCTGGAGCGCCGAATTGAGATCGGCCATGTGGAAGCCGGCGAACCGGGACGCGGTGAGCGCGCCCTCCAGCAACTGAATGTCGAAGTAGTAGGAGACCACGAACAGCATATTCACGGCGATGAGCACCGACCAACGCAGACGGCGCTTCTTCTCCGGAATCTTGTTCTGCGCCTTGTGTGCCAGCTCCGCATGAATGGCCGCGATGCGTTCCTTGTCCCTGAACTTGTGCGCGTGCAGTTCCTGCACCTCGGGCGGCATCTCTTTCTTGGGCACCCGCTTCGGCTCGCCGCCGAAAAGCACCCGCAACGAATCCATCACTCCGCTCATGCTCGCATCCCCCGGCTATTCTCTCTGCTCTCGCTGCTGTCGATGACGATGACCGCAGGCTCCACGGGGCAGATCATCTCGCACACGCCACAGCCCACGCAGCCCTCCAGGATGACCGGCTCCATCCGCTTGACGCCGTCGTTGCTCTCGATGGGGCGCAGTTCGATGGCGTGCTTGGGCGGGCATTCACCCGGCTGACGTTGGGCCACCAGGCCCAACTCCTCACGCCGTTTTTCATCCTCGTTTGCGCACTCGACGATCTGGATCTCGATGGGGCATTGGCGCACGCACAGATCGCACAGCTCCAGATCGTAAGGGTGCTCGGCCACCGGAATGGGGTGCCAGCGGTCGATCTCGGCATACCGCAGTTTTCCCTTGAAATCGGCCCCCCGCGCGAGCCCCTTGAATCCCTTGCCCTGCACCGCCAGGCAGTTCCCCGCCGCCACCACCTTGGCGATGCCCATGTCCACCTGCGACGGAAAGGCCACCTCGTGGATGAGGGCCCCGGTGGGACAAGCGAGAACGCACTGCAAACCGTCACAGGAAAAGTCACAGGCCTGATCTCGGGCCTCGATGTAGGGCACTCCCACGCCGAATCCGTCGGTGAGATCAGCCAGCTTGATGGCCTCGACGGGACAGACCTGCACACACTGGCCGCATTTGATGCAGGCGGCCAGAAACTCCTCTTCGAGCAACGCGCCGGGCGGCCGCAGGCGGTCGTGCAGCTTCTTCGCCGCCACGGGGACGAAGCCCAGGAGGGAAGCGCCGGTGACGCCGGCGGCCAATCCCAACGAGGCCAGGAAGCGGCGCCTCGCCCTTTGCTTGGGGCTCAAACGGGGTTTTTTGCTCATTTTCAATTCTCCAGACTGCGTTTGAGCAGTTCGAATGCGTCCAGCGGCTCCGACTTCTTCTCCACCTCCACCTTGGCCAACACATCCATCCGCGGGTGTTCGTCACGCACCAGCAGTGTCGGCTCGGAAAAGGGGGCGAGCTGTTCGAGGAAATCGAGCACCTCCAACAGAGGCGATCCCTTGAAGAACTGGGCATAGGGCTCGTCCTGCCACAACCGGTCGGCATAGGCATACAGCTCGTAGGGGGTGTCCCCCACCCCATCGTGATCCAGATCGAAGCCCGTGTAGTCGCTCCAATGGTTGCCGTCCCATCGGTTGCGGTTGGCGGTGCCGCCGCCGCTCACCACCACCTGGGTGAGATTGTCCACGAACTGGTTGTGCTCGAAGATGTTGCCCTGCCAGTCGTTCAGGAAGCGGACGCCGATACCGTTGTAGGCGATGAGGTTGCCGCGAAAGCGGTTGGTGGTGTCGGGTTGGAATGGAGAGACGTCGATGTAGAGTCCGCTGGCGCAATAGAGCACCTCGTTGTTCTCTATGGTGAGATCCGACGTCTCCTTGAATCCGATACCGACGCCCGTGGGTCCCACGGCATGGGCGACGTGGTTGTTGCGTACCACCACCCCGTCGCTATACATGAGGAAGATGCCCACCGTATTGTTGACGTAGTGGTTGTCCTCCACCAGGTTGTACCGCGAGTACATGAAGTGAAGGGAATAACGGCTGTTGGACCCCCGATTGCGGGCGATGACGTTGTCCGCCGAATACCAGACCACCATGTCACGCACGTTGTCGGTGATGTTGTCGGTGATCTTGTTGCCGAAGCTGTACCAGAGTCGCACCGAGTCGCCGCGCTGTCCCAGTCCGAACTCCAGCTTCGAACTGATGCGGTTGCGCCGCACGATGTTGTTGTTGGATTGCTGCAGGTCGATGCCGAACAAACAGTCGTCGATGACGTTGTCCTTGATGACGTTGTAATTGCCCCGCACCTGCACCCCGGCGTCGATGTCGTTGGCCGAATCTCCAGAATTGGTCAAATGCAGGTTCTTGATGGTGGCGCCGTCGGTGTCCAGAAGGATGACGGTGCCTTTCCCGCCACCGTCGATGGTCACCTGGCCGCGCCCATCGATGACCATGGGCTTGTCCACCACCACGGGACCGGAATAGATCCCCGGCGGCGGAACCAGCGTCCCGCCCTCGGGGGTCTCGTCAACCAATTTCTGAAAGGGTGGATGGGCGCCCGCCGCCTGCAGGGGCAGCACCACCAGCAGGAGCAGCAGGCGCAAACCGGTCATTCGCTCCCCTTCTCCTTGAACTCCTTGCGCCTGAGCAGTGCCGCCACCGCGAGCAACGCCGACATGAGCAGCATCAATCCGAAGCCCCAGTAGGGATAGGAGTGGGTGGTGAACTGGGCCACCTTACCTTGCCCGAAGACTGTGGGCATGAAGGGCTTGACGGTGAAGGCGCCCATGGCGTTGAGGTTGTGGCCGTACCACCACAGCCAGGCCGAGTACTCGATGACGAAAAACACGGGCAGCAACATGGGCACCAGAATCAGCAACCAGTAGATGAGGCCGCCGGTACGGCGCGCGCCCCACACCAACAGCACCATGGCCGCCAGAATGGCCCAGAAGACGATGTGGGCTGCAGTGGTCATGGCCTTCACCATCGGCTTGATCTGGGCCGGATCGTTGAAGTACCGGCCCAGGCTCTTTTCATAGTGCCAGCGCAGCACCTGGGCACCGGAGCCGGTCCACTCCTCGCGGGCGTCCTCGGGCTTGCGCGACTGATCCACGAGGAAGGTGGTGCGCAGCAGCTCGATGTTGGCCGACTTGGGGTCCAATAGGGCCTTTTCACCCTTCTCGACCTCGACTCCCAACCCCTCCTCCGTGGCCAAAGAGCCGCCCAACTGGGCCAACTTCTGGGTGAGCTCGTCCTCGCTGTCCTTGAGCTCCTCCACCGAGACGGCATCCACCGGAAGTTCCTTTTTCAACTGTTCCAGCACAGCCGAGCCATGTCCCTGCTCTTCACCCCGCTCGGTGTCCTGATCCAAGGACATGACCAAAGCTTCGATGTAACCGGCCGGCTGCAGCTTGAGCCCATCCTCACCGTACCAGTAGAGATACATCCATATGGCGATGACGGCGAAGCCCACCGACATGAGGATGACCCGTAATTTGGGCTTGGTGCAGGCGAAGCCGATGAGCATCACCCCAAGCAGAGAAAGCAAAAAAGGCGAAAAGGCCTTTTCGATCACACCGCCGGCGGCGATGGGATACATGCCCACATAATGGTTGATGGTGTCCATCTCGTGGACACAGTCCAGCGGCTCGGCCTCTTCGATCTCGCTCTTGGCCACCGGCTTGCAGCCGTTGAAGACGCCGTTCATGTGGAAATGGATGCGCACCCCGTCCGGGAAGGACTCAGGCGGATAGTTGGGCGCAGTGAGCGCCACCCACCAGATGGGGGCGAAATAGATCACCACCAGCAACACCAGGCTGGCCAGGATCAACAAGTTGGAAAGGATGATGCGCTTGGACATGTCGTCACCCATCGTCGATGAACCGGCCTTCGACTATACGGACGCCCTGCCGAAAGGCCATGATTTATTTCAATCGGCGGCACTCAAACCCCGGTTTTTCCCGGGAATTTCGTCCCCCAAAACGAAGAAAGAAGCGCATTCACGCTTCCCCCTTCGTCATGCCTGCAGCGGCGGATTGACCCCGGGCGCGGCAGCGCCGCGCCCATCTGGTTCGATCAGTCGTAATCGGGGTTGGTCCAATCCACCGAAGGCGCCAAGTCTTCCTTGGGCACGGGGATCCAGGAGACGTAGTTGATCACCTTCTTCTCCTGATCATCGGTGAAGTTCTTGATCTGCTTGACCATCTCCGGGTTGGCGTTGCGCCGCTTGCCGTCCCGGATCCATTCGAACTGACGCAGCATGTAGAGATAATGCTGCCCCTGGATCTTGGGATAGAACTTCTCTGCGCTGCCTTCCCCATTCTCGCCATGGCATTTCACGCAGTTCTCTTCATAGAGCTTCTTGCCCTCTTCCCACTCGGGCGTTCCCGGCGGCCAGGGTCCCTTGCCGTTGTCGGGGTTCATGGGGAGCTGCGAGATGTAATAGGTCACGTCGGCCATGGCTTGGGGCCCGCCGATGGCCTCGGGCTTGGCGAAGGGATACATGGTGGGGTTGTCCCGGTTGCCCTCGCGGATGTCGGCCAACTGTTTGACCAGCACGCTCTGGTGCTGACCGGCGATCTGGGGGAAGGTGCCGTCCTTGGTGCCCCAGCCCTCGGTGAGGTGGCAGGCGGCGCAGACCTCGAACACCTCGATGCCGTTCTCGCGGTCGGGGGTGAGGGCAAGCGCCTCGTCACGCTCGCCGGTCTTCTCCAGCCAGGCGAAGGCGGAGCCGCTGACCAGCAGGGTGGCCGCGAGGCCGGTGAGGGAAAGGGTAAGACGTTTGTTCATGGACGTTCCTCCGAAATTCGATTGGCGGCGCCCGCACCATTACGGGACACCTGATTCACGATTTCGTGAAATGCTAACATTGTGCCCCAGCGCTTCACTTGAGCAATATCAAATCCACCGGGACCGTTCCAACCATCTGATTCGACAGCCCTATCTTCGTCCGGTTCAGTCATCCTGGCGCGACAGCCAGGCGAAGATGTCGTCGATGTCCTGATCGCTGTACTCGCGAAACAGCTCGGCATCGTCGGGCGTGTCGTGCAGCCGCTCTCCCTTGCGGATGTTTTCGATCTGGCGCCACAAATAGCGCACGTGCTGGCCGGTCAAGGCCGGCACGTGTTTCTTCCAATCACCTTCCCCGTGGCGTCCATGGCAACTGGCGCACTCCTTGCGGTAGAGCTTGCCGCCCCGCTCGGGGTCGCCCGGCCAATGGGGAATGTTGAGCACCCGCTTGCTCTCCTCCAGCCGCTCCAGGGCATCGAACTCCTCACCCTCTTTCAGAGGGCTCATGTGCCGTGGCAACTGGATGCTGGCGAGATAGGCGGTGATGGTCCGCACATCCTCCGGCGGCAGCTCGTGGTCGGTGGCGAAAGGAATCATGGGAATGTTGATCCGCTCACGGGTCTTGAACTGCTCGATCTGCCGGGCGAGGTAGACCGGATCCAACCCTGCCAGACGGGGGTATTCGCCGTCCGGCGTGCCCTGGGCGTATTCGCCGTGGCAGCCGGCGCAGACCTCCATGATGTCCTCGGCGTCCCAGCGATCGAATTCAGGAATCACCCGCTCCTCAGCCCAGGATGCCGAGAGGAACAGGGCTCCGCACAAGATCGAAAAAAAACGGTTTCTCGACATGGATGTCTCTCGCTGATTTGGGTTGCCATGAAAAACGGCCTGCAATCCACCATTGCAGGCCGCCTTCGGGTCCCCTTGCGGTGGTCAGGGTGCCATCTTGGAGATGTAGTCGGCCAGCACCTCCAGCTCCTCGTCACTGAAGCGGGGCTTGCCGTCCGGGGTGACCAACACGCCCTTCATGGCCACCGATTGACCGTTGGCACGTGCGCCGGTCATGATGTCCTTGATCTGTTGCAGCACATACTCCTTGTTCTGCCCGGCGATCTTGGGGTAGGTGGGCATGAGCGGCGTCTTGCCGTCCTTGCCGTGGCAGGCGGCACACGTCATATAGAGCTTCTTGCCGTCGGCCGCCTGAGCGCCGCCGGCAAACGCACCGACCGTCACCAAGACGGCCAGAACGGTTGCGGAAAGGTGTTTCATCTTCATTCTTCGGTACTCCTGGTGTGAAAAAGGGGTGATCGCTCACCCCTCGAATGTTAGCCCGTGCCGGAGCGGTCCGGAACCCCGGATATCCCGGGGTTCCGGCGGTGCCGATCAGATCACTTGATCTTCTTGGCGCCGTTCTGCTCCAGGTAGGTCTTGGCCCGCAGACCGAGATCGGCCGCCTTGACCTGGTACTGCCACCACTGGTTGGCCCAGAGCATGGCGTTGTTCCAGTCCTTCTTGGCGGCAGCCGCTTCAGCCTTGGCCCGGGCGTCCTTGGCGAAGCCGAGCTGGTCGGTGGCGTCCTCCACCAGCGCAACCACGGTCGGGAAGTCCTTGTAGTTGTGGCTGGTGATGAAGCCGACCACCTGGTTGATCACCTCTTGGGTCTCCAGGTTGGTCTTGACCTGCTTCTTGTAGTCGGCCTCGGTGTAGGTGGTGCCCGCCTTCAGGCCGGTGTCCTTCGCCTCGTACCCTTTGGGCTGCACCAGCAGGTAACCCTGCATCTCCAGGTGGAGTGCGGAGCAGAACTCGGTGCAGTAGTAGGGATAGACGCCCGGCTTGTCGGCCACGATGGTGGCGGTGGCGGTCTTGCCCGGCTCCAGCGAGAGCTGGACGTTGTGACCGTACATGGCGAAGCCGTGCACCTCGTCCTCGGCGCGCTCGAGGTTGGTCAGGTGGATGTGGACGGTATCCCCCTCGGTGACCTCGATGATCTCGGGCGTGATGTGAGAACGGATGGTGGTGCCGTACACATGCACGGTGCACTTGCCGTTGGCGTCACAGGTCCGCTCGATCTTCTCGCGGCCGGCGCGGGTCTTCCACGGCGAACGCTTGTCCTCACGGCTGTTCCAGCCGGACTTGTAGCGAATCACCGGCTTGAGCTTGTCGGCCTTGATGGCCACCGCATAGTGCGGCTCACCCAGAGGCAGCGGCATGTCGTACAGCAGCTGCATCTTGTCGCCGGAGATGTCGATGAGCTGATGGTTCTGCGGATGCAGCGGACCGACCGGGTTGAAGCGGTCGATGGCCAGCTTGTTCAGCGCCACCAGGTACTTGCCGTCCGGCGACACGGAGTCGCCCTCCATGGTCATCAGGTGGCCCACGTTGTAGTGGATGGGCAACTGATCCAGCACCTTGCCTTCACAGTAGTCCCACTTGGTGATCATGGAGTCCACATAGATGGAGGTGTAGGCGATGCACTTCTTGGAGTCGAACTGGGTGTGCAACGGACCCAATCCCACGTTCACCGACTTGTGCAGCACGTCCTTGAGGGCGATGATGGGGATGCCGTATGGATCCTTGCCTTCGAACTTCTTGTTCTTGATGGCGTTCTGGATCTTGTTCCAGTCATACACCCAGGTGTGGCTGTCCAGCTTGCCCGAAACCACGATCTTGTCGCCGGTGGGCACCACGTCCACGCCGTGCGGCGATTTCGGCTCGGGAATCAGGAACAGCAGGTCGTTGGCCACGGCCTCCTCCATGCTGATGAGGGTCATGCCGTTGACCTTCTTGCCGATCTTGCCCGCCTTGACCAGCTCCTCGGCCTTCTTCCAGTTGGTCACGTGCAGGAAGTCGGTGTCCTTGGAGGAACAGCCGGCCTCGAACGGCGGACGACCACGCTCAATGCCGCCCACATACCGCTCGGAGCAGAAAGAGTTGGTGAAGCCCCAACCATAAGAGGGTCCCTTACCGGCGTCGGAAAGGTCCTGGCTGTAGGGAGGCAGCTCGAAAGTAAAGGAGAGTTCAGGCTTGATGCGACCTTCCTTCTTGTCGAACTTCCAATAGGTGAGGCCTCCGCGGTACTTCTCGTTGAACTCCGACAAGGGCACGAAACCGCTCCCCTTGTAGGGCGCCGCGTACTGGGTGGCCTCCATCACATATTCGGTGTTGGGGGTCACGAAGGCGCCGCCGTGCTCCGAACGGAACAAGGGGTTGACCACGATCTGCTTGGTCTCGAAGTCGTGCAGATCGATGACCGCCACCCGCGGGTTGGCCTTGTCGTTGATGAACAGGTACCGGCCGTCATAGTCGCCGTTGGTCTCGGAAATGGCCGGGTGGTGCGTGTCTCCGTAGAGGATGTCCTTGCCTTCGATGCGACCTTGGGCCAGCACCGCCTTGGACTCGTCGTCGAAACCATAGCCCTGCCACGGCTCGGGCGTGAAGACGGCGATATACTTCAGGATGCGCATGGACGGGATGCCATACACGATCACCTGACCGCTCTGACCGCCGGAGCTGAAGACGATGTACTCGTCCCGCCCGCCGGTGGGCGTGTAGGTCTTGGCCGCCGCCAGAATGTCCTTCTCGGTGAGGCCCCGCCGCTTCATGACGTCTTTCAACGTCTCCTGAGACCAGGCCTGGCCTCCGGCGGTGGCACCCACTGCGAGGGCCACGAGGGCGGCAAGCAGAGGCTTGCGTACTTTCATGGTTTTTTCTCCTTCTGGTAACAATCAGGTGACCCACGAGGGAGCGCCGCCGCCCCATCTCGTGGTTCAATTTGCACAGATCGCCAGCGCAATCCATGCGGTTGATATTTAGACGGCTCTTTTAGTGTGTGCCATTTCGCACAGTCCGCACTTGACCTGCGTCAAAGCAGGGAGGTTTTCCCACACATGCCCTTGCTACGCATGGAGGTTTTTCCCTACCGGCTGCGCCTGGCCGCACCCTGGCCCGGTCCGGGCGGCCCGCCGAGCTGGCGGCGGGGCTGGTGGCTGCGCCTGGCGGTGTCCGACGGCGAAGGATGGGGCGAATGTGCGCCGCTGCCGGCCGCCGGCACGGAGACCGAGGCCCTTGCGGCCCGACGGCTCGCCGATCTCGCAGACTGGGGCGGTACCGAAACCGAAGCCTGGACCCTCGCCACCGCCTGGCGGGACGAGACCCCCGCCGTGGCCTGCGCCCTGGAGACGGCGTTGCTGGACCTGTCGGCCCGGCGGCAAGGCCTGCCGCTGCGTCGACTGCTGGAGCCGGAAGCCGCCGATCGGGTGGCGGTGAGCGCCATGGCCGGATCTCTGGCCAGGCCCTGGGGCCTGGCGTCGGCCTTGGAAGCCGGTTTTCGGGTGATCAAGCTCAAGACCGGCGGCCTCGACGCCGACGACGCCGCCCGGAAAGCCCGGGCGCTGGCGCTCACCCTGCCCGGCAAACGGGCGTTGCGGCTGGATGCCAACCGCGCCTGGTCCTTTGATGCCGCGCGGCGTTTTCTCACCATGATGGAAGGCGAGGGATTGGAATCGGTGGAGGAGCCGTTGCGCCAGCCCGACGCGACGAGGCTGGCGCGGCTGCAAGCCCAGAGCCCGGTGCCGTTGGCGCTGGACGAGTCTTTCCAGCCCCTGGGGGGCGCACTCCTGCTGAACCGGTTTCCGGTCCGACGGCTGATGCTCAAACCCATGGCGCTGGGCGGATTGCGGCCCACCTTGGCCCTGGCGCGAAAAGCCCGGACGGCGGGCGTCGAACCGGTGATCACCTCCACTTTGGAATCGGCCGTGGGACTCCACGCCGCCGCCCATCTGGCCGCCGCTCTGGCCGCCTGCAACCCCGACATCCGCCACGGTCTGGCCACCGCCTCCTGGCTGCGCGACGACCCCCATCCTCCGCCGTCGTTGGAAAAGGGGTATCTTTGGCTGTCCGATGATCCCGGACTCGGACTCACGCCATGAAGCACCACCTGCACCGTTTTCGTGTCACTTTCGACCTGGTGGACCCCGGCGGCCGCCTCTTCTTCGCCCATCTGTTCACCGCAGCCCACCGCGCCTACGAAAGTCTGTTGGCGGAAGCGGGCCTGGCCCTGGGCCGCCTGGCGGAAACGGGCCCTCTGTTGCCCCTGGTCCACGCCGAAGCCGACTATCTGGCGCCCGTGGGCCTGGAGGACGAGGTGGAGGTCCAGGTGAACCTGGAAGCTCTGGGGCGCAGCAGCTTCACTCTGGTCCACCGGTTCCGGCTCGACGACCGTCCTTGCGCCCGGGCGCGCACGGTGCACGTGGCGATCTCGCCAGACGACGGGCGGCCGGTGCCTCTACCCGGATTTCTCATCGATGCGCTCCGCCCCTACGGACCGGAAGGGAACTGAAAGACATCACGCAAGGCACGCCGAACGATCTTTCCCATTGCATTGCGCGGCAGCGCCGCCAGGCGACGGTATTCCGCCGGGCGGTGCGCGCCGCACAGCCGCTCCCGTACCCAGGCGGCCACCCGCGCCTCGGGCCATTCTCCCGCATAGCAGGCCACCACACGCGCCCCCCACTCCGGATCCGGACGCCCGATCACCGCCACCTCGCGAACGCCGGGGCAACGCATCAGCATCCCTTCCACCACCTCGGGGCGCACTTTCACCCCGCCGCTGACGATGAGATCGTCCACACGCCCTTCCACCCAGAGACGCCCCCTCTCGTCCATCCGGCCCAGGTCCCCCGTGGCGTACAACCCATCGTCCGCCGCCAGGGGTAGAACGCCTTGGGCGGTGACCCAACCTTCGGCCAAACTCTCGCCGCCCAGATGGATCCGCCTGCTGCGAACCACCACGCTGAGATGAGGCAACGGCCGCCCCACCCGCCCCGGCGGGTGATCGGCCTCGGCGCGCTCCAGAGCCACGGTGGCACCGGCCTCGGTGAGCCCATAACCGAGCCACAGGGGCCAGCCGGCCGCTACGGCCCGCGCCACCAGGTCCGGCGGCGCCGCGCCCCCTCCCAACAACACCGCCCGCAAGTCAGAGGGCGGACGGAACGCCGGGTCCGCCTCCAGGAGCCGCCACAACTGGGTGGGCACCAGCGAAAGGTGGGTGACGGCGCCAGCAGCGATGCGTTCCAACACCTCGGCGGCGCGAAAGGGAAGCGCCGTCTCCAGGCGGGCCCCGACCAGGCGACACCGGTTCACCACCTGGACACCGGCCACATGGTGAAGGGGCAGACACAACAACCAACGGTCGGCCGCCGTGAAGCCCAAGGCCCGGCTCACCGCCGCTGCCGAAGCATCCAGCCTTGCGCGGGTGAAAGCGAGCACCCGCGGCCCGCCCTCGGTGCCGCTGGTGGCCAACAACAGCCGGGGCCCGTCGTCCCGGCCCACGAACCGCCCCCGGTGCCGATCCAAGAGAGGGCCGTCGCGAATCACCCAGCGGACCCCCGCCCTCTGCAGCAGCACATCGACGGCGGTCTGCGGAAGATCGGGATCCAGGGGAAAGAAGCCGATACCCAAGCGGGGCAGCACGTCCAGCAGGGTCAGTTCGAGGCTCGGGTCGCGAACCACGGCGGCGACCCGCTCGCCGGCCGCCACGCCCGCCCGGACCAGCGCCCTCTCGACGGCGACACCGGCTTCGGTCATTTCCGAACCGAGGCCAGCCACTCGATGATCCAGTCCGCCACCGCCGCTGGCCGGTTCAGATCCAACAACGGCACGGACGGCGCCGGATCGGGCGCCCGATCACAGGCCACCGCCAGGATGCGCGGATCGTTACCACACAACAAGGGGGTACCCAGATCGGGACGGTGCACCTCGATCTTCGGAATGGGCTCGTGGCGGAACCCTTCCACCAACGCCAGATCCAGCACAGCGGCATCCAGGCGCGAGAGCAACTCGTCGAGGCGCGGCTCGGTGCGCCCATCCCCCTCCCGAATCCAGGCCGTCCGCCAAGGCGAGGCGATGAGCACCTGGCCGGCACCGGCACGGCGCAGCCGGTCGCTGTCCTTGCCCGGGCGGTCCATTTCGAAATCGTGATGGGAGTGCTTGACCACGGCCGGCCGCACTCCGGCCCGGCGCAGCAGCGGGATCACCTGCTCCAGTAAAGTGGTCTTGCCGCTGCCCGAGTGGGCGGCGATCCCGAGCACGGGGAACGGAAACTCCATGGCGTCCTCCTGAACGACCGGGGTGGGAAAAAATGCCAACCCTAACAAAATTTCGACCATTCGCAGCCGTCTGCGTCGCAGCCACCGATATACTGACAACATATTCATTGACTGGAAACGCCATGGGCGCGGTCGTCAAGACGAACAACTTGGTGCACCTCGTGCTGCTCGGCTTGGCTTGGACCGGCATCATCCTGTTCTTCGGATGGTGGGCCGTACAGGAGGAGCAGGAGAACACGGTGCGCCTGGCCAAGGCTCAAGCGAGGGCCAGTTTCGGAAAGGATCGGGCCCTGCGCCAGTGGGCCACCCGGCATGGTCGCATCTATGTGCCGGTGAGCGACTATTTCCAACCAGACCCGCGTATGGCCAAAGTCCCGGAGCGGGACATCCGTACCCCTTCCGGCATCGAACTCACCCTCATCAATCCGGTCACCATCATCAACCAGCTGGATCGCGACTACGGCTACCTCTACGGCACTTCGGGCAAGATCACCAGCCTCACCGCCCCAGAAGGAGAGAACCGGCCCGATGCTTGGGAGCGGAGCGCTTTGGAGCGCATCGATGCCGGCGCCACGGAGGTCCTGGAATTCGTACGCCAGGCGGACGGAGAATACCTCCGGCTGATGCAACCTCTGATGGTCACCGAAGGCTGCTTGTTGTGCCACTTCGGAGAAGGGTTCGAAGTGGGACGCCCTGGACGCGGCATCGCCATCGCGCTGCCCATGACCGAATTGCGCGCCCACGAGCGGGAAGCGGTACACAAAAAATTGTCCGTCCTGGGGGTGCTCTGGGCCTTCGGCATGGTGGGCCTGTTCATCAGCGGCTGGTTGCTCTCACGGCAGAATCGCATCCGCGCCCAGGCATTGGAGGAACTCAGGCGAAGCGAAGCCCGCAAAAGCGCCATCGTCGGCAGCGCCCTCGACTGCATCATCACCATCGACGCCGACGACCGGATCATGGAGTTCAATCCAGCCGCCGAACGCACTTTCGGTTACCGTTGCGAAGATATGCTGGGCAAGCGCATGGCCGAGTATTTGGTGCCCGAGCCCATGCGGGAAATGCATTACGAAGGGCTGCAGAGGCAGAAGGAGCACGGCGAGAGCCGGATTTTGGGGACCCGCATCGAGACCATCGCCCTGCGCGCCGACGGCAGCGAGTTCCCGGTGGAGCTGGCCATCACCCGCATCGACCAGCCCGGATCCGAGCCGTTGTTCACCGCCTTCCTGCGCGACATCACGGAACGCCAGGAGCTGGAACGCAAGTTGCAACGACAAGCTTCCGAGGACAGCCTCACCGGCTTGTACAACCGCACCACCTTCGAATCGGCTTTGCGTCGCGCCCTGGCTGGAGCGGACGAGAAGGTGCACTGTTTGTTCTATCTCGATCTGGACCGTTTCAAAGTGGTGAACGACACCAGTGGTCACCGCGCCGGAGACGAGCTGCTCAAACAACTGGCCGACCTTCTCCGTGCCAAGCTACCGGAAAACGCCACCTTGGCCCGTTTGGGCGGTGACGAATTTGGCCTCATTCTCGAAGATTGCCCTCTGCAGAAAGGGGAGTCGGTGGCGACCCGGCTCCTGGAAGCGGTGAGTGAATTCCGCTTCTACTGGGAAGACAAGATCTTCACTCTCGGCATGAGCATCGGCATCGTACAGATCGACGATCCACGCTGTGATGCCTCACGCCTGCTGAGTAAGGCCGACGCCGCTTGCTACCGCGCCAAGGAGGAGGGACGTAACCGCTACTACGTCTATTCTCCGGGCGACCGGGCATTGAGCCACCGCCAGGCCGAACTCGGTTGGCTGGGACGGATCGAAAGCGCCTTCGCCGAAGAACGTTTCCTTCTCTACCAACAGCCCATCGTTCCCCTACAAGGTGATGCGCCCCGTTTTTGCGAAGTGCTCCTACGCATGCGCAGTACCGAAGGCGATCTGGTGACGCCGGACAAGTTCTTACCGGCGGCGGAGCGCTACAACCTCATGCCGGCCATCGACCGCTGGGTGGTGCGGACGCTGCTCAAGTGGATGCGCACCCATCCCGCGTACGAGGGGTTGTTCAGCGTCAACCTTTCGGGTGCTTCGCTCACCGATCCCTTGTTCCTCGATTTTCTGCTGCGGGAGCTTGGGGAGAACGGCATCGATCCCCATCGCCTCTGTCTGGAGATCACCGAGACGGAGGCCATCACCAACCTCTCCCGGGCACGCCACTTCATCGCCCGGGTGCACGACGTTGGATGTCGCTTCGCATTGGACGACTTCGGCAGCGGCATGTCTTCGTACGGGTATCTGAAGGACCTGCCGGTGGACTATCTCAAGATCGACGGCCGCTTCGTTCGCAACATGGACATGGATCCGGTGAGCCTGGCCATGGTCAAGTCCATCCACGAGATCGGTCACCTCATGGGGAAGGAGACCATCGCCGAATTCGTGGGGCATGCGGCGGTGCTGCGCTCGCTTCAGGAGATGGGCGTGAATCACGCCCAGGGGTTCTATCTCGGTGAACCCGCTCCACTCGAACGGCTGTTGGGCCGATGCGGCGGCGATCGCCCGGTGAAGCTGCGCCGCAGCTGATCCCACTTCTCTCTCGGGCTGGTTTCCAGAAAGCTTCGCCACAACGCATCCATCCGGAAGGGGTGACGGCGTTCATGGACGACGCCCAACTGGGGCATCTCCGCCAGGCCCACGTCCCGCGCATGTTCCACGAACCCCTTGTTAAGCCAAAAGAAGGCGCCCGGCATGGTGATGGGGATCACCGCAGCATGGGACAGCGCCCGACCGATGGCCGCGGCAATGAACGTCAACACCCCAAAAGGCCGTAGAGCCAGGACGCGCCGCCGCAGAAAACCAACCACTCGACCAACACCAACGCCGCCAGTAACACGGCGTTGCGCAAATGATGGGGCCGCCGTAGGTGGTGGTCTGAACATATCAGGCGGCCGCCCCTTCATTTTCCGCGCTTCTGACGGTCGCCGCGTGTGCGACCAAACGAGCGCACGCCGCCTTCGTTCAGTGCGCCACCGAACAGACCGGTGAGCGCCACCAGAAGCCCGCCGAACGGAAGGCCAGGTGCTGCGGCACGTCGTTCTTCTCCGAGCAGGCCGTCTCGCAGGCGTGGAGAGCGATACAGTCATCGGCGTTGAAGTAGAAGCCGTGCTGTTTGTAGCGGTTGGGGTTGGGCGGTTGCTGTTCCTCACCGTTGATGACGAAAGGCTGCTTCCGCAGCAGGTCCCCCCTCGGGCACCGTCTCGATGGGCCTGCTACAGCGATTGCGCTCCCTGCTCACCGGAGCATCGAGTAGAGCGTAACCGAGTGCGTTCTCTCTTTTTGATGCACGGTCCCTTGTCTCAGGTTTCATCCGCGTGCCCGTTCTTCAGTTCGTGTTCTCGGACGGCCCGGATCACCTCGTCGTGGCTGTGGCGGGCGACGCGCAGACAGAGCGACTACATTTCCGCGTCGCGCTGAAATCCATAGATCCAGCCCTGGGTAGACGGCGCTCTGCGCAAAGCGGTCCACCGCGATCCATCGAAGTGCTACGACACCCTCTCGGAGTTCCTGTTCGATCTCTCCAAATCCAACCCCGCTTTCATGAGAGACGACCCCAGCCCTCGATGGAACACCACCCTGCGGCCTTCTGGAAAGGGGTGGCGGCGCTGCCCTTGGCATCCCAGCTCACCTCGCTCCATCTGCTGCTCGACTGAACCCCGAACCGCACAACAAGAAAACCCCGGCGCAAGGCCGGGGCGGACAGCGGCTCGACACGGATTCAGCCCAGCGCCTTCAACGCCGCATCGTAATCGGGCTCGTCGGCGATCTCCTCCACCAGCTGGGTGTAGGTGACCTTGCCGTTCTCGTCCACGACGACGATGGCGCGCGCCGCCAGCCCCTCCAGGGGGCCGTCGGTGATGAGCACGCCGTAGTCCTTGGCGAACTTCTTGCTCTTCATCATGGAGAGAGGGACCACGTTCTCCAGCCCCTCGGTGGAGCAGAAGCGCCCCTGGGCGAAGGGCAAGTCGGCGGAGACCACCAGGCAGACGGCGTCGTCACGGCCGGCGAGCCTCTCGTTGAACCTGCGCGCCGACTCGGCGCAGGTGGGGGTGTCCAGGCTGGGCACGATGTTGAGCAGCACCTTCTTTCCGGCATAGTCCTTCAGGCTCACGTCCTGGAGGTCGCCGTCGGTCAGGCGGAAATCGGGAGCTCCCGAGCCCACCTCCGGTAGTTCGCCGCTGGTGTGCATCTCGGTGCCTTGCAAGGTGACGGTAGCCATGGTCCTGAACTCCTCGCTGCAGTTGTCGTCTCATTGAAGCTGCGATTATACCGTCGCACGGTGTTGATGCTTTTCAATGTACTCTGGGTGAACGCCTCCCTATACTGGCCGGCCGAGAACGACAACGACAGGAGGAAAGCTCCATGAGCTACGAGATGCACCTGACCCTGGATCTGCCCTTCGACCAGGCGTTCGAAAAGGTGAAGGAGACCCTCATGGCCCACCACCTGGGCGTGGTGAGCGACGTGGACGTGCAGGCCATCTTCAAGGCCAAGATGGGCAAGGAGATCCCCGCCTACCACATCTACGGCGCATGCAATCCCAAGCTGGCCGACCGCGTCATCGGCGCCGATCCCAACGCCGGCACCCTGCTGCCCTGCAACTTCGTCATGTACGAACGAGAGGGCAAGACGGTGGTCAGCTTCATGGATCCGGTTCCCGTCCTCGGCCTGGCCGGCCACTCCGAAGCCGACGCCGTGGCCGAAGAGGCCAAGGCCATCTTGGAAAAGGTCATCGATGCGCTGAAAGGCTGACCGCGGGCCGATCCCGTTTCACGAGGCTGCGCCGGGCGCAGCCTCTTTTTCGTGGAAGGAGAAGAACTCCGGGTCGATCATGTCGATGAAGGCCCGCGCCTGGGGGCTGAGAAACTTGCCCCGCCGCACCACCACGCCGTAAGAGCGCTTGGGGACTGGTGAAGATCATGATGAACGTGGCCAGCCCGGGCCGCGCCTTCGCCGGCATCCCCAACGCCGGCGTGGGGCTGGCGCGGCTGGAGTTCGTCATCAACAACACCATCGGCATCCACCCCCGGGCGCTCCTCGACTACCCGGAGCTACCGCCGGAACTGAAGTCCCGGATCGAGGCGCGCACGGGGGGCTACGCCGACCCCGTCACCTTCTACGTGGAGAAGCTCGCGGAAGGGATCGCCACCCTGGCCGCCAGCTTCCACGGCAACCCGGTGATCGTGCGGCTCTCCGACTTCAAGTCCAACGAGTACG
>Ga0256914_1000880_pt1 | contig 28868 bp, 23 predicted proteins | sample HulkmetaG_FD_191571 | JGI IMG/M metagenome (GOLD analysis project Ga0256914, IMG submission 191571) | Hydrothermal chimney microbial communities from Main Endeavour vent field at the Juan de Fuca Ridge, Pacific Ocean - Hulk | ecosystem: Environmental > Aquatic > Marine > Hydrothermal vents ... | reverse complement strand
AAGACTTTATTAATGGCTGCACTTTACAAGGCAAAAGACTTATATTCAAGAAGGATTAAATAAATATTTTTTTACTTCCCTTTAAACTTAAGGGCAAGCATTGTGATATCATCTGATTGAGGAGCATTTTTTACAAAGTTCTTTATATCTTTCTCTACCGTTTTTATAATTAGTGTAACATCCTGGGTATCTTTTAATATTTCAGTTAAATTTTTTACTAGGCGTTCCACAGAAAAAAGCTTTCCATCTATATCCATTGCCTCTGTAACACCATCTGTATATAAAAAGATAATATCTCCAGGTAATAAAGTTAGTTTTTGGCTCTCAAATATTATATCTTCCATGACACCAACAACAAATCCCTTAGAAATATCTAGCAACTTAACTCCTTTTCCTCTATAGTATATAAGTGGTGGGTTATGTCCTGCATTTGCAAAGTGGATAATCCCTTTATTTACCTCTAAAATACCTAAAAATATAGTTGCAAACATACACGCGTCATTGTCAGGGCAAATAGTTTTATTGACTCGTTTTAATATTGTATCTGGATCCACTTCTCTTAATGCCTCTGTTTTTAACAAATATTTCATAATAGCCATAAACAATGCGGCAGGAATTCCTTTACCCGATACATCCCCAATCAAAAAACAAAGTTTGTTTTCATCAATAAAGAAAAAGTCATAAAAGTCTCCGCCAACCTCTTTAGCAGGATGCATAATGGCATATATGTCAAACTCCTTTCTTTCAGGAAAAGGAGGAAACGTCCTAGGTAACATACTTGATTGAATCTCAGCTGCTATATTAAGTTCACTTTCTATTCTCTCTTTTGCAGCAGTAGTTTCTTTTAGATCTTTGATATATTCTTTTAGGGATTCCTTCATAAACTCAAAGGATTGAGCAAGTTTTCCTACTTCATCTCCAAGGTATGTATAAGGGATTTCTATATCTAAATTCCCCCTAGCTACATCTTTAGTAATATGAGTAAGTGCTGATAAAGGTCTGGTAATAAAACGGGAAATAAATACAACTACCAGTGCCAATAAAGTAAATCCTAATATTCCAAGAAAAACTACATGGGTATTTAAACTCATTATATCTGCCATAAGTTCTTTTTGTGGAAACATAACACCTAAAGACCAACCGCTTGATGTAAGAGGAGCAAAGGAAAGCCAACACTTTTTATTAGTAAGTATACTGCGTACAGGAACAAAACCGCAACAGCCGTGAATCATCCTCTGTCCAATCTTTCTTAAGTATGGACAATTATATTCTTTGGCTATAGTAAATATAGTTTCATTCATGATAAATTTTTTATTAGGATAGGTAATAAATGTTCCATCCTTTGAGATCAAAAATGCATAACCAGTTTTCCCAACCTTTACTGAAGCAACAATATTCTGTAACCATCTTAAAGAAATATCAGCAGCAACAACCCCTATAAATTCTCTTTTGCCATTTATTTCACGATAAAAAGGAACAGAATAAGTTGCCATTATTATACCGCCACCTTTTCCATAATATGGCTCAGTCCATGTAGGCTTACCAAGTTCTTTTGGGAGTTGATACCAGTCCCAATAAAAATATCTATACGAATCACCTCCAATATATTTAAGTTTTACTTTACCATTTGACTTATAACAATAAGGAGCAAAATAAAGTGTTTGTTTTTTAAATTTGTATGGAGCAAATGCGATAGCACACCCATATATATCAGGATTATTTTTTACAACAGTTTTCAATAGAGTTATTAAATCAGCTTTTGTATAATTAGTATGTTCTAAAACATAACTTATACCTTGAGGCAGTTTTTCTAAAGGTAAGAGGATCATGTCTATCTTATTAACAATTGCATTAGTTAAATTTTTTGCATTTTCTCTTATTTTTTTATGTATAATCTGACGAGAAAATAAGTAACTATAGATAAATATAGAAGCAAAAATTAAAGAAGTACTTATAATAATTGATAAAGTTAATTTAAATGCAATCCCTCTATCTTTTAACATAACAATTTTTATAAAAGTCTTTGAACAAAGGGATATTGTTAATTAAGCCTTCCTGCATTAGGATATTTGCTACTTTATAATAATCAGATTTTTTTAATATACCTATACTGTTTATCGCATGATAAAAAAATGCTTTTTCTATAGCCTGTAACATCCATGTTTGATGTGCTCGGTTGGCAGGCACATGTGCATTAAACATATACTTTAATACGATATCGATAGCTTCTTTAGGATGCTTAAATGCATATAGCCAACCCTCTATAGATGCCTTTACAAAGGCAGCACATATGTTAGGATATTTCTTGTAAGTACTTTGTAAAACATATATACCATCTTCTGGGAAATTTAAGCCATATTTATAAAAAAGAAATGTTGTAAGTTCACATGGATCTACACCAGAATTTATAATCTTATCATATTCATTATACCACATAGCAGTTGCCGCATCGACTCCTCCTCTTAAAAAGAGGTTTATAGACCCCATTTGAGGAATAATCTTTACCTTTAAATTGTATTTTTTTATAAATGCCTTTAAAGGAACTATAAAGGTGGAACCCCATACTCCAATTTTTTTACCATTTAGATCTTGAATATCCTTTACTTTGGAACGCCAAGCAACAAGCATTAGTGAGGATCTCTGAAGTATCTGTGCAATATTTATTATCTTTATACCATGTGCCTTCATCTGAATCGCAGATGATAACCACATGGTAGCAAATTCAGCTTTACCCTCTTTTAAATATTCATTAGAAGGTGAATCTGGACCACCAGTTAATATTTTTACATTTAATCCATATTTCTTATAAAATCCTTTTTCATAAGCCACATAGTAGCCTGCAAATTGAGCTTGAGGACGCCACTGAGGGATAAAGGTAATATATGTTAAGGAAGTTGCTAAACTAACACCATGAAAAAATAAATTAAATAAAATATAAGATACCAAAAGTAAGAGTCTCTTTAACATTGACTTTACCATATTATTTTTTCCCTTTAAAAGTTGAGTCAGTAATTAAGAAGTTAACTGAATTTTTTTATTTTTTCAATTTTTTACTCATTGTGTATATATTGACTGTTTTGTTTACTTTGTCTAAGTTAAGCATAGATTGTATATATTTTATCGTATAAAAATATTATATCTTTTAAAGAAATAAAAGTTTAAATCTGATATTTTATTTTTTAAAAATTGTTTCTAAAAAAACTTAAAAGGGGTCACTTAATATGGCTTTAACAAAATGACAAATAAAAGAGGTATTAAAACAACTTATTAAAAATGATCCAGGAACAAGGAATCTTTTAGATAAAAGAATTTAACATAATTAAAATTTCTAGCTTTTTAAAAAATCAACTATCAAAAAAATTACCGAAAATGAAATAGTAAATCCAACAGTAGAAAATACTGAGGCGATTGTACAACAAACAGAGCTAAGACTGCAGTATGATATATCTCTGAAGATTTAATGGTAGATCCATCTTTTTGTAGCTCAATATAATCCTAAATGAATAATAAGGTATGGCAGCAGATTAAAAATGATATATACAAAATCAATGACTAGATTAATTTGGAAAAATTATTATAGGTCCAAATGGCATAAAAAAGATTGGTAGATATACAGTCACTATTAACTCTAAGATAACAAGATACGAAAATATTTTAAAAAAGAAAAGACCTTCTGAATTGCCTAATTATGTATGGGATAAAGAAAGAGGTATGTAGCCTATATACTTTAAGACTATGGTTTTTATCAAGAAGATGTTGAGATATTAACACTAGCTAAAGGAGTTAAGTTAACAATAGAATTTACTAAGAAACAACAAAAACGCTCTTAATAAAGATCTGTAAAAAAATAAAAGAATTGAAGATAAAGATTTTGTTGTAGATAGTGCCTGGTTAGATTATCATATAGAAAAGGATTTCAATTTAAAAAAATATGCTAGTCTGCTTGATATAATAGAGATAGCTTCTATGCGTAAAAAGAAATCTGATTTCCTTGTAATTGGGGATAAGAATTTACTACTCATAAAATATAAATATACATTGTATACATTCAGGAGTTTATTCAATAGTATTAGAATTCAAGCACAAAAAAGAATGATTCTTAATATATAGAAAAAAATTATATAATGATATCCATGAGCCATGGAAAAATAAAAAACTGTTAAAATATATCAACATGGCCATACATTCAAAGCCATTACTGTTTAAACAACCCAGTTTTTAAGGGTTATAGAATCCTAGGAGTAGAAATGAGTTTTTTAGTATGTATGGGTGCTAATCTAAAATGTTCTTTTGGTACAACACCTTCAACATTAATAGTGTTGCCGAGGAAAGTATTATGTCCCATGCCTATAGCCAATATTATGGATCATGTACCGTTTTTGAATATCTTGCCCTTTGGGATGTGTACTACATTGTCAAATCCTGCAGTTGCCTCTGCTACTGCCGCTGCTTTAGGTGTTTTAACTCCTGTACCCTGCGTTCCAGTATTACAAAGTCCTTGGATCCCTGGAAGTCCTAAAATACTTATTCAAAATTTTCCTGCACTTACATCTGAGTCAAAACTTATGTGTATGTGGGGAGGAGTGATACAGATTTTAAGTCCTGGACAAATGAAAATCCAAGCTAGTCCATAGTATTTTAATGAGATTTTTGCATTATTAAACGTAATAGATTATTATTATCTTGTCTTTTATACTCAACAAAATCTACCATCTTTTTTATTAATAAAATCCCCACTCCACCTATTGGTCGGGTCTCAATATCAAAATTTAAATTAGGCTCTCTAATATTTAGAGGGTTAAAAGGTATGCCTTCATCTATTATCTCTAAAACAAATGAGTTATTATCTTTACATTTAATTTTTATATAGTTATCCTTCTTGTTAGAAGGATAGGCATGTTTTATGATATTAACTAATGCTTCTTCTGCAGCAAGTTCAAGCTTATTTATCTTTTCTCTAGACAATTTTGCCTTTTGAGCTTGGGTTACAATAAAAGATAAAAAAGTCTCAAGATTACCTAATACTGCAGACAATGTTATCTCTATTTCATGTTTCATATTTAATATAAATTGTAAGGTTACTTATAATTTGCTTTCTGCCTCCTCTATATCTTCAACAACAGGGATTATTGATGTAAAGCCTGAAATCTCAAATACATTTTTTACTTCTGGTTTAAGTGAAGCTAATACTATACTACCACTTTTGGTCTTCAATAACTTAGTTATAACAAGAATAGCTCTTAAACCTGCACTGCTTATATAATCTACCTTTGAGAAGTCCAGTATTATTTTAAGTATTCCATTATTGACAAGTGTCTTTAGATATTGTTCAAATTCAGGAGCAGTTATAGCATTAATTTTACCAATAATAGATATAATAGATTTATTATTTTTTGTTATATTATTAAGTTCCATATAGTCTTGAACACCTCCCATATTATTGATAAAATAAAACCGCAGGAGGAACAATCTTTGGATGGTTAGGGCTTAGTTTTGTAAAAAATTTATTATTTATATCTATGATACCTTCAGATCCTACATACTTAGCATCCTTAAGAGCAATTCCAACATTAACAATACCTACAGAAAATCCTAATGAAAACAAAGTCTTAGATTCTTTACTTACCTCCCTTGTTCTATAACGTAACCTTAAACTTTGAAGATTTCCTTTTTTTAAATTTTTAATTAGATCTTCTGGTTCTGGATTAGTCCCTTTTCTATTTATACGTACATTATTAGAGATTGTTGTATAAATAGCTTCCAATAATACCCCTGTTCTTTTAGCCTTTTCTTTAAAGGTAGAAAAAAGCCTTTTATCATTCAACAAATTTTTGCGAGTATATCCCTCAACTATTGCTAATTCTATCATAAAATTTTCTATAAGATCTTTAATAAGTATACCAATCTCATTTACAAAGCTCATAAACATATTATAGTCTTTTTCACAAATCGACATACCTAGAGTTTTCATTAGACTAATTATATAATTATACATTTGCTTATCTTTGTTTTTTAATATTGCAAGTTTGGTATTAGAAAAATTACTTAGTTTTTCTAAACTACCCAAGGCTATAGATTGTCCAAATGATAATCCACTGCCAGGCAATACAGAAATAACTTCATTACCTAATATTTTAGGAGTTGGTAATACTTTAACAGCACCTTGAGCTTTTAATTTTTTTATAATTTCTTTCTTGTTAGTATCTAAATAACTATAATTCCAATACAATGTAGCACACCTATAACTCATTTGATTGATAAAAACCCATTCTTTACCTATCTCTTTAGTTTTTTCTATTTCTTTTTTCTTATAAATATTGGAATCTTTTTTAATATTTTTCTGCCCTTTTGTAAAAATTGTCCCATCAACACTACATGTTAATTGAGCTCCAACCTGTTTGTATGTAATAACTACATCTTGAGTTTTTACAATATTACCCTGTTGAAGCATCTGATACCTAAAAGACGATCTTTTAATATCTATCCTTGTGCTAGCTGAAGCCTCTACCCCTAAACCGGTTTTATTTTTAACTTTGGAACTATTTTTTTGTTGTTTACTTTTCTTTTTTAACATTAAACCAGCATAAGCTTGGGCTCCTGCATCACCCTTGTGTCCCCATAATCGTAAGGAACAATATTTATTAGGTAAAATTGCTGGTAATTCTTTACGACTTTTATATTTCCCACCCCAACGCTTTAATAATTCTATAAAGTATTCAGCCTGTTTTTTATCAACATCAGAAATATCTAAAGATTGTATTTCTTCTAATTTATCTATAAGTTTTTGAGTACTAATATGTCCTTTTCCTATTAATCTTGGTGGCATAGCTTTGATGCCTTTCTTTTTATAGCTAATTTCTTTCTCCCCTAAACTATTTAAAAATAAACAGGCAGACTTTTTAATATTAGCTTTCCAGATTGCCTCGTTAAATACATAACAATCAAGAATACTCTTAATTTTTTTTGATACATCCTCTGACCTTGAAATCCATCTTGGATAAATAGGATCAAATACATAAATATACTCACCATCATAAGAAGCATTAACTGTTAATCCTACACTTGCATCTATAGAGTATCCTGCCTTCTCCAAGGTAATTATGTCGTTTATCTTTTTAATTTTTTCTGTTGTACCTAATTCAGCGGTAACATTACATTTTACATTCCAATCTCTACATATTCCCTGCATAATACTTAAACAGATATATACATTGTTTTGAACTGATAATGGATAGATTTGAGTTTCAAGATTAATCAATAATGATTTTCCTCTCTTAAATTCACCCCCTACCTTACCTTCTAATGTAAGTGCTCCAGGTAAAATTAGATCTCCAACATCTACACTAACATTCATGCTAATTCCTTTTAGATGTTTAGCAACAGCACTATTATGTTGTCCTTTGATATCTAATCCTGAACTATTAATTTGATTAAATATTATATCTATATCTGAATCTGAAGGACTTGATGTTGTTTGTTGAGGCGTAGTTTCATAAAATTTTGAATAGTCTGTCTCTTGTATCTTTCTACCTTGTTTTATTAACCTATTCTTCATTATTTTATTAAGTCCCTTCTTTATGCCCATAATTAGTCCCTCCGAAAAATTATATTAAAAATTACTCGTTATCTTCGTATTCCTCCTTTTCATCTTCATCATAAAGCTCTTCTTCATCCTCAGAATAGTATCCCTTCTCTTCATCTTCATATTCCTCTTCTTCATATTCTTCATCTCGGGAAGCAAGGGAATCCATATTAATCATATCTTCACTCATATTGACAAAACTATCAATATCTACAGAATATAAATCATAAAGGGCTTGCCAAATAGGACTATCTTTATATTCAAAATTCTCTATAATCTCTTCAACTTTTAATGCATAAAGTGAACAAAATCTAGAAAAAAGAGTTGGAAAATACTTCTTGGGATCAAAATTTTTAATAATATTGTTTATATCTTCCACTACTATAGCAGCTTGCAAAAAGGCTTCTTTTTGGATTAATATATCAAAAGCCTCTAATTTATCTATAAGAGTCTTTAAATGATGAGAACCAAAAACACAAACGCCTCTATCTGTTGATTTATAACTTTTAGTTACTTGAAACAAATTAGCTGCCCCTTGAGCTTTAACTTTGCCTTTTGATTCCTCTGTGCCTATATCTTTTGTCTCAACCACTTCTTGTTCTTCTAATCTCTTCCTTAGATCTTCCCCTTGCTCTCTCTCTGGTTCAGATTCTTTGTAAACTAACTGTTCAAAAGCCTCTAACCACTTATTAACTTTAAGTAGATTATCTAAAATAGGCTCTGCTAGATCTTCTAACTTCATGGACAGGACTTTTCTAAGGGATTGTAAAGACTCTCTTATCTTATATACATCTTCACTTGAAACTTCTTTCTGCCATAGCTTCCATATATCTGATTCCTTTTTTTCCTCATACTCTAGCTTTTTAAGAAGTTGCTTCATAAGCCAGGTAAGTATCGTCTGAGTATGCTTCTCACACTTTTTCTCGGGACCAATTGCATCCCAATTTTCTGTAAGAAGAGAAGTAAAAACATCAAAAATATCTTTTAATGCCTTAATTCCCTCCTCAAGAAAAATACCATATAAAAAGTAGCCTATAATTCTAATGTCATATATTTGTTCCTTTAATACCTCTTCTGCTTGAATAGCAGCAACTTCATAATTTCCATTTTGTACTAGAGTAGCTATATCAATAAAACGAGTATCAAAAGGCTCTAAGCCACGATTTTCTTTAATCTCCAACTGCCCTTGTAATAAAGATATATCCATTTTCTCTCCCTTTGCTAATTACTAATTTCTTAAATATATTTATTCATCAAGTTGGAATTTTTCTTTTATATTCTTTAAAAATAGTTTATGACGCTTCTTAGCAATTTCTATGGCTACTTCACGATCTGAAATAAGACATGCCTTACAGATATCAAAGCCATCTACAGCCTCTATGAATTTTTCATTTACCATACGTCCGCAACTTTGACACAAAATAAGAGAACCTCGCTTATAAGGCTCCTCTTTAACATTAGAAACGATACAGTTTCTAAGCATCTTATTTAACTCTTGATAACAATCAGGACAGTAAAAATTCCCATCTATATCTTTTGCTCCAACCTTTGGAATTATTCTTCCACAACTAAAACAGTTAACAGTTTGGTTTAGATTAGTCTTTATTTGTGGAGTCCTATAACATATTCTTCGATCATCTTTACTAGTAGAAACAAAGTTGTGTTGTTTGTTAGAAGAAGGGCTAGTTATAAGGGCATTATAGCAATCTTTACAAAAGGTTAAGCTTAAAAGTGTTTTAGCCTCAGAAGGTAAAATTTTCTTTTTACATACATGACAAAACTGATAAGGATCACTCTTACTATCTAGCTTATTTTCAATCCCGTCTTTACTCTCTTTAGTTTTACCTGATATTATTCCGTTGGAGCTATTGGCTTCTGATTTGTTAAGTAGAGCCTCAAAACATTCATTACAAAATGTCCAATTAGCCACCTTTTTAAAATTGTCTCCCTTTATTATCTTACCACACTTATGACATTTCATTTATTGATCCCCCAAATAACCTAGGGCAGCATCTTCTCCTTCAGAAACAACTCCTTTAAATATCTTTATCTGTCTATGATGTAATCCTCCATTTTTTATACGATCGTAGCCAATGTAAGTCTCTTTATTAAGTTTGGCCCAGCGTCTTTGAGATTTGATAGTTAAATAAATTTCTAAAGGGAAAGAGTATTCCTTTAGCATTGGAGCTATCATCTTTCTAAATCTATACATTATCTCCTTTGGCCATGCTTTACCTGTAGGGGTAAATTCTTCTTCACTGTATAACACTATGACCCTGCCATATATTGGCAAACTAGTCTCCTTACCAATAACTGATTCCCATCCCAAAGAAGAAGTTCCCACCATAAAAGCATTTGTTCTTAACTTTTGGGTTAATCTTGTTTTTTTTATCTCCACAGTAAGTTCTGGAAAAATATTTTGAAAGATCCAGTGAAGAGTATAAGGTGAATATAAGTTTAGAAGTTTTAAATATCTTATTTTAGTAAGTTGCCATGAAGGGAAATATTTAGGATTTATCTCAGGATATATATTGTAAATATAATTCTTTATTAAAAAATGATCAAAAAAACCTATAAAGTTACTAAATTCATTATAATTATCTATTTCTTCCATCTTTTTTCTAAAATATGAAGGAAGAGGACTCTGTGCACTTAATAGACCTATATTAAAAAATATTTCTACCCAATGGCTTGGACTATCATAAAATTTTATATCTGCAACCAAAGAAGGTTGAGAACAAATAGAATCATAACTTCTAAAAATAATATCTTGTTCATTATAACCAATAGCATTTAAAAGCTTTAGTAAACAAATTATATCAAACTTGTGAATATTTTGTTTAATTTTTTCTTTTATATCATTCATAAGCCTGAGATAAAAAATTTTTATAGCTTAAGTTCCATAGCATCTATTAAGTCTTCTATGTTGTTTAACATACTTATAAGACTTTCAATTAGATCTCTTTGTTCCTCTTTTGCCAACTTGTTCCAATTATCAGAAAAACGCTTTCTAAGCAAAGAAGAAAACCGCTCAAATATTATATCTAATGCATTTGAATTATATTCTTTAATAATGTCAGACAATCTATCAACTAACTGAAATATTTCGTCATTTTTGATATTAGTATCTTCATCTATACTAATATCATTCCAGCTTTTTCTTATATCCTTTAGAGAAAAAAATTTTTCTATATCCATAGTAAAAAATCTTTAAATATTTTAATAAATAGCATTTGAAATCACATAAAACAAAAGCCAAACTATAGAACCTATCCCTATCGGTATTAAGTAATACCAGACAGGAGATTCTACTAATTTTATGTGTTCTTCGTCCTCTTCTTTAACAACAGGTAGATGAGGTGGTTCTTGTGGAGCAATTCTTTCTTTTAGTTCTTTAAGATAGTGCTTAATCCTAACAGGGTCTTGATCATATTTTCCTCTAAAACCATAACTAAGACAAAAATAATAGACTTCAAATATAAAAGATAAGGTCCCAGGCTTTTTCATTATATCGTCGAGTATTTCAAAAAACATCTCCCCGCCATTTTCTACTTGAAACAACTCCTTTTGTAACAGGGGCCAACCAGAATTCATCTTTGTCAAATATTTTGTCTGAATAATCTCATCAAAATGAGCTACAATAGGAAACAATATAAGATAGACATCTCTTTCTTTTAAATCTTCAAATAATACTGATTTTAGTAAACCTAGTTCTCTTCTAATATCAGCTCTAGCCTGTATCAGCTCTTTAGTAATGTTTTCTGGAGTCTGTTCAACTTCATCACTATCTATCCTGTTACATAACTCTTCTATCTTTCTATAAGCTGAATATATGGCTTCCCATTTTGTATGTTTCATTGTTTACTCCATACTTGATGATATATTGTTTTTATCTATCCCTTCTATTTTAACCTCTACAATTGCATTAGATATCCACGTGTCAAGTATATTTTGTAAATGCAAGGTAAATAACTTTATAATAGGATACATAGAGCTTTCATATTCAGAAAATCTTAACCAATAAATATATTTTATTTGCCCTACTCCTTTTGTTCCATAAGCAGTCTTTTGAACTTTTACATCCTCCAAAAGCTCACATGCCTTTGTAAATCTATTATTTTTAGATATTCCTAACGCAGTTAGTATTTCTATAATATCCTCTTTAGATAGTATAGATTTATGAACTAGTGTTATTAAGTTAAGACATGCTTCCATATCCTCTAAAAAAGGATTCCTAAAATGAGGAACTAAGTCAGGATGCAACTCCCAATCAACTCCAGAGATGTTCCTCGTAAATAGGTTAACACTAAGTTTATGACTTAATAAAGTTGAAAACCATGGTTGAAACCAAAAAGCATCAACAGAAATAGTCTTTGGATTTTTAAACGCCTCTGGCATGTTCAGCTTTATATAGTGTAATTTGATACTATCCTTAATCTTTCTATTACTATCTTCTATATCAAAAGAATTATTTGAAAAAGATAGAGATTCAGGTACTAATGGGACTAAACCTTCTTTTGTAATTTCATATACCCCCCTTATAGAGTGCAATTCAAAGCCATAGTCTTGATCAGGATATCTAATTAAATATTTTTCTTTTAAACCATCACATATTATAGGCTCAGCATTAAATTGTCTTAGATTTATAATTGGTACAGCAAAAGGCTGTAGCATATCTTTACTTAACACTAAACTTCTAGGCCATGCTGAATTTACATCTAAATATAAATAGAGTCTATTCCAAGTAGTAGCTGTATCTAGCATAGAAACTGTCATAAAAAGTTCTTGCCATGGAAAATGAAAAAAAAGTCTCTCTTTTTCTAAAGGATTAAATATAGCTGGAGATTTTTCTTTACTAGGTATTTGTCCAAAAGTAACTTGGCATTTTTGTCCTAAGCTTGTTTCATCAATTTTTTTGTCAAAACTAACAGAAATATTTGTTAAACATTCTTTTAAAAGAGATTGTATTTTTAAAGAAGCTTCAAAATTATTGAGATAATTTATGTGCAAAGATATTTCCTCTATACTCTCTTTTCTTGGAAATGGAGAGTAAAACTCTAATAAAAAACGATATCCTCTAGTTGATAAGGAGATCATACTAACATCATTTAAATAAATAGGTAATATCCTTAAAGATGTTAAAGTAGTAAATATGGCAGTCCTTCCATCCTCAGTAGAGACAGCAATTTCTGTTCCTTGTGGTAAAGAAGTAGGCTCTGTAAGTCTAGCATTTATCCTAGCATACAATATCCCCATAGAAGGTACAGGAGTTATTAAGTATGAAAAAAACTGTTTAAATATCTTAAGCCTTGTAGCTTTTATATTTTTACTTCCTGCAAGTCTTGCCCTTGCAGAAAAAAGTGCCAAGGCTTCTATAAGCCGCCTTATATCAGGGTCTTCTGAATCTAAAGATTGACTCTCATGGAGAGAGGCATAAGTCATACGAAACATTTCTAGAGCATTCATCTCTTCTAAAAATGCTTTGTATAACTCTTCTTCTATATACATGGCACTACCTCTTAGCTAAACCTTACTATACCTTGGATGTTAATTACTGATCCTTTAATCTCAGAAATACCCTCTGACTGAAGGGTTAAAATACCATTTGCTTTAACATCCAATAAAGCACCTTCTAATTTAGCCCTTCCTTTACCTGTTAACTGAAGTTGTAAACCTTCAATTTTTATATCTTTATTAGCACTAACATTAATAGACGAACCAGAAAGTTTAATGTTTTGCTTAGCTTTTATATTTGTATTCTTAGCCTTTATATGAAAATCAGAGTTTGCCTTATTATTTATATTTTTAGATGCTTTTATATCTATATTTTTATCACTTTTTATATCTAAATTGCCATTAACATCGATTTGAGTATCTTTTTTTGATTTACAAGTAATAGTATCGGCATCAACAGTAAAATTTTTGCACTTTATAGTAATATGTTCTGAGTCTTGTAATATTATACTTGTATTTTCTGATTTCTTCATTGTAGTCTTTATAAAAGAACCATTTAGCTCTATAATTTGAATAGTATCATTATCTTTATCTTCAACAGTTAGAATTATACCTTCTTTTTTACTTAATTCTATTTTACAAGCTAATTTACCCATATTTTTAAATTATTCAGACTTTTCTTTAGTTTCTAAAATAATAGTGCCTTCATTAATCTGTAAAATCTGTGTATCATTTTTGTTAGTACGTACTATTTTTAGTACTGGTTCATTCTTAGTATATATATGACTAATAGAAGTTTGGCTCTCTGCATTTTTACCTAATAAAATATGGTTACCTTGTGTGTCTAATGGTAATCTAACTCCATCTTTCCAATCTAATATACGTTTTATATAAGCTTTATGTAAGTATAATGCTACTAATACTCTAGCACCTCTATACAAGGGGAAATAGAACTGTCCAGAGAAAAATATAGGTTCAAATGGTACCCAAACTTGTTGATTATTAAATAATGGAATAGCTACCTTATAGTGATCAATAGAAGTTTTTGAATGTTGATATATTTGGTAGGTATCTTCATCCTTTCTACCTGTTTCACTAACTACATATCCTTCTACTAATAAAGGATAATAAGGCTCTACAACTTCTGGTAGAGTTATAGATTCATCATCCTGTGGTTCTAAAATAAAGTTAGTTTGTATATCATATTTATTATACGGCATATTTATATCAGAATCTGCCTCTTGGTTTACAGCCTCTGCTTTCATATATAGTTGTCTAATCCTATAAGTTTTATCTTTTATAAATTGTTCCTTACTCCACAATTTACCTGAAAATTTTAATAATGAATTAGGATATATAGGTATGTTATAGAATTTATTTAACTTTAATTTTAATATATAATTACATATTGTTTTTGTTTTTTTCTTTGCTATATTAATAAAATTATCATACTCAGATACAATTGGAGTATCTATAATTAATGTTTTCTCTATATTATCCAAACTAGATGGATACTTTATTTGCTTTTTTTGTACATTTTCAGCATTAGCATTTAATACCTCTATAGTATAACGAGGCTGTTCTAAAAAATTGATAGAATAGCTCGAAATCTTTTCTTTATCTACATTGATAATTTTATTTGAAGAAATCTTTTTATCAGTTAGATAAAAAGTATCCTTACTATAATCATAAAGAAACAAACCATTATATTTATTAGCAAACCATATAATAAAATCATAGAAACTAGCTTGATTTTTTAAAGAACCAAGAGGTAGGGTATTAATAGTAATTTCTTTATCTAAAAAACTCCAATTATATTCTATATTGACTTTAGATGGTGTATTATTTATAAATAACTCCTTAATCTTTTTATTAACCTTTAAATCAGTAGGAAAATGCTGTTTTAAAAATACTTGAGCATTGTCTTTAAAAATAATCTGATAATATCTATATAAAACCGGATTCTTTTTAAGATGGAGATTTTCAACAATAAGTTCATCCAATATAGCCTTCTTTGTAACACTACCTGACAAAATGATAGATTTAATCTTTTTGTCATTATCTTTATCTTTAAAATGTGCAGATACATTTAGTTGAACTTCTATAAGTTTATCTGTAGTAAAGAGTGGATAAAGTTTATCTACTTTTAGTTCTGAAGAAAACCAGAAATTAACAGTACATATAAAGCCATATTGATATAGCTTACATTCTAAATATTTTATATTTCCACATGGTATATCAAATTTATGGTTATCAATATTAAGTTTTAGTAATATCTCTAAGCTATCTGTAAACATGGTATATCATACGTATTATTATTGGATGATAGTAAAGTTATTATATATAGAATCAAATTCCATTTTTAATGATTTAGAACTATCTTTAACTTTACATTTAATCCTAAATGATATAAGAAATGGATGTTCAGTATCAATAACTTCTATTTTTTCTATCTTTAATCGAGGTTCAAAATGTTCTATATTATATTTAACTTCATCTATTAATATAGGTACTAAGTAATCTCTTAAAGTAAACTGGCTCATATCCCCTATACCAAAACCTTTTATAAAAGCACCAAAATCTTTTTTAGTGTTTAAGATATTATTTAAATTTTCTATTATACTTTTAACTATTTCATTATTTTGACTAGTCTGTTTTGTTTTTATAAATTTATTGAAAAATGGCATAACAACAAAACACATTAACTAATCCATTCTCCAATATATATAAAATTCCACATCATCCATAGACTCTTGTCTATAAAAGGCAACTGAACCATCGTTTAGTGCATAATCCCACTCTTCACCTTCTATAATTCTATAAAATTCAATTTCAGGTCCAAATGAATGCTGAAAAGGAAGTCTTTCAACTTTTTTTATAGGTATTCCTTTTAAAGCCATACGGTGTACGTATACTATACGTGAAGCACTAGCTAGTTTAAGATTCTCTAAAGAGACTTGTTGAGATACACTTGCCTTTTGAACTAAAAAATACACTTGAGATGCCTCACGGATTTCTTCTGGGAGTTTTACCTGATATAATCCCTCTTTAAATTCAAACGCTAAGTAAGGCTGCTTCTTTTCTACCAGCTGCATTTGTTTAAAGAGTGGAGTTAAAATATGATCAAAGGTATCATATAGATTATCATGATCATAAGGTTCTGATATATTTTCTGGATTTATGTTTCGATAAAAACATATATCAGTATAAAGAACCTTCAATCTTTCATATAAAAAGTAAGGATGTAAATGCAGTTGAGATTTAAGATTTGCAATAAATCTTTTTGTATGCATTACACTCTTAATACATTGTTTTACACTATATAGACTTTCTCCACTTAAATAACTTGCCGCATCAAGGGTCAAATTATATTGAAAAAGTTCTAAGGTTTGATCTAGTTGTTCAAGTTCTGATTTTAAGAATGGACTTCTACCTATCTGAACAAGTGGTGGTATAAATTTAGAAGATATAGCCCATACTCCTTCAGGATTTTTCTCAAGCTCAACAAGCTTTAACCTTTCTCTAACATTGGGTATACTTTGTTCACTAGAGAGAACCAAATTATAATATAACCTTGATACTTCATCTGTATCAATTGGCATAGATACATCATCTTCACTATAATCTGACATAAGTATGTGCAGGTATATAGATAAACTCGATTTGCCAGCTAGATTTAAATTAAAAGGTGCCACCACAGCATTTTCTGGAACATCTATTAAAAGTCCTGATCTCATCAAAACAGTCAACTTTGTAATAGATAAAATTCCTTCACTTAAAAGACTATCATTAAACTTAAGAGCTGCTATACCATAGGCTGGAAGTCCACTTATACGCTGTCTTTTAATAGTATCTGCAATAATAGAATCTTCTTGAGCAATAAGATGTTCAGGAAGTAATGTTTGCCCCATTGTCCACTTTACACGGGCAAGTTTATTGCTCATTTTCCCCTCATCACCATAAATAATTACTTTAATCAGGCTTAAGTAAGGGTTACAGAAAAACACTTATTCTGTAACCCTTTTAGCATACGATGGTGGATCTTAAGCTACCTCCACTCCCCACTTCTTTACAAATTTAGCATTAGTAGAAGTAGCAAGATGTAAGTCCATACTCTTTTCTTGAGGCATTACACCCAATGAGAAAGAAAAATTCTTAGGTGATACAACTTCCATTGACTGCTCCATATCCATATCCATCATAAGATCACCACCAGATTTCTGTATCAAACCATATAGTTCAGCATCTGCAGAATGGAAACACTTATAGTACTTTTTTTCTTTTGGATCATAATCATATATAGCAAATTTAAATATAACTTCAGTGTTTGAAAGATCGCTATGTAACAGTGTAGCAAGTGTTACTTTATTATCATTTGAGACCTGACAAGAAAATTGAATTGGATCTGCATATCCTCCATTCCAATAGATACTAGAAACTATACCTACAACTTTAACATTTTCTGAAATATTTTCAGGGTTAGTCACATTAAAATCTGCTTTTAGCTCTTTACCCCCTATTTTTAGCTCTGTGATATGACCTACTAAATCCTGTTCATCTTTTTGAAAATTAAACCCTTGTGATACACTACAAACAAAATTAAGTTCTGCCATAATCCCCTCCTTATAGTCTAGTATCCAATTTTAACTCTACATCCATACCCTCAAATTGAATATGAGGTAGTATTGAAATACGACAATCATACCATCCTATCATACCTTCTCTTTCTTCAACTTCTACAGAGGCTGCCTTAAATGGATAGTATCTAAGTGTTAGATCATCAGGATTAGTTACTGTTGTGACATACTGGAATATCCAACTTGTTAAAGTATTTTTAATATATTCTGCATCAGCATTGCTACCAATATTATCTCTCATTATAGATTTTACATAATGTGCTATCCTTGTAATAGAAAAGGTATAAGATAAGTTTGTAACAAGTTGTGCATTTTGTGTATCTTTGGGATCTTTAAATTTTTTAGCTCTCTTAAGGGACTGACAACTGAAGAAACATGCATCTGCACTACCCTTTCTATATATAAGTGGGATAAAACCACAATTTGCAAACTCAAGCTCTCTATAATCAGGTATTGCCATTTCAACAGGAATTTTAATCTCTTCTTCACCTCTAATATTAAATGTATGAACAGGTAGGCCCGAGATAAGTCCTCCCCCTTTAGGCCCTCTTATATACTGACACCAACCTGTCTCTGCAAAAGATCTAACAAGATTTCTAGCAAATAACATTGCAGAAGAGCCCCATACATAGTCCTCATTACTATCAGGACGCACCTCTTCCTTAAATGGAATCTCTCTACAAGGATTAGTCTCTGGATCATAAGGTAATCTCGTAATATATTTAGGCAGGGTAAGACCTATATAAGCAGCCTCTTCTGAGTCCCTAAGTGCATTCCAAGAACCATATTTAGGATGGTTAAGAAGTGCTTCAAGGTCTTTTATTGCAGCGAGTTCTTCTATAGAGTCACACCCAAAGAACTTTGGAGATACTGAACTGATAAATGGGGCATGACTTGCAGCAGCAATCTTACCCATAATCCTAAGCCAAAATTCATCTTGAGGAGTATGCTCAAATTCATATAGTCCAATTATTGCGCCAAAAGGTTTACCACCATATTGGTCATACTCTGCTACATATACCTTTTTAAACAATGCACTACCAGTTATATCTACTGCATTTGCCTCAAAGTCTTCAAATAATTCTTCTTTATCAACATCTAAAATGTCTATCATTATATCTGCTTTAAAATTAGTATTTAAAACAAGGTCGTATAAGGATCTCCAGTTAGCTTCTAATGTCTTAAATTTTTCATGATGAATGATCTCATTTAGTTGGTCATTTACCATTTTGTCTATTTTAGCTATTAGATCTTGTATAAGCCCTTTATCTAATCTTCCAACAGAGGTATCAATATTTAAAAGAAGTGCTGCAAGTCCTGAGACAAATCTATTTTCATCACTTACATCTTCTTTTATTACAGATAAATCTTCCTGAACCATTGGAACGGGTTCATCTATCTCTGTACTAAGTTTCATGCTAGAAAGAAATCTCTTAAGATCAATATCTTCCTTAGTTGCCTCTTTTGTTTGTACTGCCTCTTGGGTTTGGGTAGTCATAAGTACCTCCTAGTTTTCTTTATTTAGATGTAATAGAAGATGGCAGTCTTAGGCTCTCATAAGCTTTAAGTTGTTCTAATACCTTTGCTAATGCCTCCTCATTACTTAGTAGATCATTCAATAACTTTCTAAACTCTTTACGGTTATCTACATTGGACAACACCTCTTCTAAAAGCCTCTTCATCATCAAAAGTCCTTTTAGTTTAGGGACATGTTTTGCTACCTCATCTGGACTAAATGAATTCATACTCTCTATAGGAAGCTCTACATTCATATCTTCTGAATGTTCAGGATCTATCTTGTTAGCTACAGAAAATTTGAGTTTTATCCCCATATCCTTCATAACTGAATCAATATTGGTACCATCTATGTTCCTTATTCTTCTTTCCTCAAGATCAACTTTTCTATCTTTAGATGTTCCCAATGAAAAATCTCCAGTAATTAGAAGTCTAAATGGCAAGGTTATGTTTTCTGGTTGCCCATTTACCTCGGTTTTATACCTAAGAGTTAATCTGGATTTGGGTATTTCATCTTGAATTGCCATAAGCTGCCTCCTTTATTAGAATTAACCTTCTCAATCTAGCTATTAACTTATAAACCTCTATGTTAGTCTTTTTATAGAGAAGACCCGTAAGATAATTACTATAACACCAGTCTGAATCTATAGTGCCATCCGATTTATATCTCGGATAAGTGTAGAAAAACACTATCTCATCTGGCAAAAATTCTCTACCCAACTCCTTCATAATTGTTTTATTAATACTGTCTTTCCAATTTTTTTCGGGAAAAAATGAAAAATCTCCAACAAAAATTAATAATATTTTCTTAAGTTGTTCAGGATAAGGAATAAGTAAAAGAGTATAATCAACTGGTCTATCAGATAATATAGAGTTAATTATATCCATAAATTGGTTAATCGGGAATCTTTTATTGACCTCACTTCTAATAGGAATAAAGGGGTAAGTGTATAAATAACTATTACTGCCAACTTGACAAATAATATCTGATAATGATTTTTTCTTATTATTAGTTAAATTATAAATACATAAGCAACCATAATTTAATTTAGATATACAATCGATATCTAATGGATTTGTTAATACCCATTTAAGACCAGCAGAAGGCATTACATTTTGATGTACCTTACCTTTTATCCTAGATGAAAATAATGAACTACTAAGTAGACAAGGTTCTATCCTAACATTTGAAATTAATACATTTTTAAGATTTAATCTATCCACTAACTTCTGATATTTATCTATAATTATTGACTCTGATGGATCTCTAAATAATAGATTACATATATTAGAAAGATCTAAGCTATCTAGAGTTATTAATGAATTAACTATACTATCTGAAATACCCAAGCACTTTACTTTTATATCTTTAAGTAGGTTTGGATTACTATTTATAACGTTCTCATTTATATAAATATAGCTAGCCCCTATCGATAAACAGGAGATTAACAATGACAATGACTTTAAGAAATCAAAACCTATAGAAGCTAATTTTTCAAAGGGGGCTAGTGCAAAAGTTATAATAGCATCTCGTAAAGAGTAAAGATATGCTTCATCAGCATTTATTTCTACAAAAGATGTTAAAGAAATATCAGGTATCAAAAATACAGGATCATTTGATTTATAAGTATGCGAAAAACTTATATCTTCTATATCTTCAGTTTCTAATGTTTCAATATCTATATCTGGCAATAATTTATCACGCCAAACTCCTAAAGCACTTCTATAAATAATATCTGAAGATACAAAATCAGGTTTTAATAACTTAAGAGACTCTTGCAATAATCTTTTGTTAGAAACTATACATAAAACTAGCCCTAATTTTAGCCCTGCTAATAATGAAACTAGAAATTCTATACCAAATGGATATACTATGGCAATTCTCATACCTGCTTCTACTCCAAATTCTTGCCATCTTCTTGCTATAATATCTGTTAATCTTTTTACCCTTTGATAAGATATTTCTTTATATTCAAGAAACTCATCAAAATATCCTAATGCCCTCACTTTGGAATCCTGATTTTTAACTAGAATATCTTCATAAAAATTATAATAGCTAAAAGCAATACTTTTAGATGCGCTACCAATTAATAACTCTTTTATCTTTAACAGATCATTCCAGAAATCCTTATATCTTTCATAACTTGTTAAAAGCCAGGGGAACTCTTGTGAATCATTTACATCTCTGATTATTAAAGATTTTTGTATAATATTTAGGTCAATATCCCAAAAAGACATAAAAAATTAACTCTTATTAAATTTTAATTTAACTAAAATATCATCTTATTCCACCAATGCTCATCTTCTTTTTTTAAAAATATGCTATTGCCTTTTAATATTATCTTATACTTACTTTTAAGTGGTTTAATTAATAATAGCTTCCATTGCTCTGAAGGATGTGTAAATAATGCATAAATCCCTAAGGAAGTATTATTTTGTGTGGTTAAGGAAATATCTTTTTCTTCTCCAGGCAGTATAAGTTGAAAAGATAATAAATTTTTTGACTTATTATTTTTAAATATCTGGTTAGTAATATCAAAATAACTTGTAGTTAAAAATTGTTCTCTATTAGTAGAATAGATTGCAATATAAAAAGGTTCTCCCTGATTGGCATTTTTAGAAGAATTAATCTTTAGAGATATTATTTGTTCAACACTACTATTTTCTCCTGCACAGGCTAGTAATCCAACTAGCAAAAAGCCACCCAGTAAAAACAAATAGGTAACTTTTTTATATTTAAGTCTAAGAGTTAGCAATTTAGAAACTCCTTTTTTTACCTATTATTACTTATTATTTAATCTTAAATATCTGCCATGGATCCCTTTTAAACTTAAACCTAACAGTCTCTGTTTCAAATCTTTTACCCATAATAGGATTTTTAGTGGTTTTGTGTTTATACACCTGCCAACTATATAAAAGTGGTTTTGTTTGCTCCGCAGTTAAAAGTAAATGATATAAGCTCCAATTTGACTTAGGAATAAATGCTAGCTGCTTAAACTTTAAAGAATTTCCATTTGAGGCAAATTGAACACCTACAAAAGCAGGCTCAGACTTCCACCACTTAAAGTTTAGTTTTTCCCAATATGGGCATTGATTAAATCCAAAAATTGACTCCTTTCCTATACGTAAGTAAGATAATACAACTACTGGTTCGTCATCTATAGCTTTAGGCAATGGTTGGGGTTCTATAAACAGTGTAATTGGACTAGGGTTGCCTTTACTATCCCACAAAATCTTTTGTAACCTTGTCAACCTATTAAGTAATCTGCACATATTATTAGGTAATTTTAAACCAGAGCTAGGATTATTCTGCTGCCAACCACCATTTTGATCCTTTGTCACAAATGGCGCTAACATAGAATTAAATGTTATCCAAAAATCTCCATTTATATTGGTGGCATTTTTTAACTGTTTAAAACTGACATTTAGATTAGACTTGGTATTAAAAGGAAATCTACTATAAAGAGGTTCTATATCCTGTTTAACTAACTTGGACCAAAGCTTATTAAGAACGAAGCTTATATCCCTTAAACCAATATTATACGCTGAATAAATAGGTGCTAAAAATATATGTTGCCATTTAGGACCTATTCCAACACTATCTAACCAATTTTTGGTGATAGATAAATATGAACCAGGGTTATTACAATAGATATCAAAGCTTACCTTACCAATAGGTGTTAATAATTTCTTAAAAGGATACTTAGAAATTACCATCTGATCGTTCTGTTTTTTAGATTTCTTATTGGTTATATCCATCTTCAGGTGAGCGATAATAGCTTTATACTTTTCTAGTTCAGGATAACAACCTTTTTGTTCCTTCATTAAATGCCAAAGCCATTCAAATTCACCCAAAGATAAAATAAATGGACTCATATAAGTATTATTACTATCTATGTTAAGAGAAGTATTATTGCATACAGTTAAAAGCATAGATGTAAGTGGAGAAGAAGGAAGTACTAACTGATCAAGTACAAAATACAATGAGCCAACAGAATCAGCCTTTATTCCAAAGCTATTTATATAATTAGCATTTTCTTCAGCATATCTACTTGCATAGGCTTGTACTTCTCTATACACAAATGAGGAAAAAGATTTTTTATAACTTGGAGCTACATATAAAGATTTAAGAAACTTGGGCAATAACATTAAAACAGGTTTAACTCTTGTATTAAATGCTTCTTTAGTAAACCATCCATCAATAACCCCCTTACCTGTAAAAAGGTATTGTCCATTATTCGTAGGATTCATTACAATATTTGAGAAATTATCTCCTGGACCAAAAAATATCATACCATCTAAGTTATAGTTATACGTGATGTACTTATTAATACAAAGTGCGATTTTACTTCTTTTAATCAAATTAAACCAATCATTAGCACAAAATTGGAATGACTGTCCGGGTAAATTAAAATAGAATATTTTATTTTTTTCTAATGAGGGTATAGGAGCATTATTAAGGGCAGTTAAGTATTCTATAAAATCATATAAACTTAAGTCACCAAATCCTTGTCCATAATTTAGATCAGTATTTTTTATAACTGTTAAGAATTTACTTATGTCTGGTTGATTAATAATATTATTACCCTTACTTCCCCATATTACATTTATTTTTAACTTAGCATCTTGGCGTAAAAACTTTATAAGTTTATTAGTAAATGTATGAGTTTTTATCTCTTTTATACATGTAAGATAAGATATAGCTTCATATTTTATATGGTTTAATTGTGATTGAGTTATCATTGGAGAAGTAATTAATGATTTTATCTTTTGGAAAAAAACAGTAAGCATATATGGATTTGTTGATATCTCTGTATTAGCATAATAAGTAATTGATTGTATATTGAGTGGAATATTATATATATTATTATATTGATTATTATTTATATAATCAAAGATTAAATTAGACGGTATAGAAAGAGATTTTTCCCATAATTTTTCGTTAGCTAGAATTAATTTACCTAGATCATTATCTTTATTAGAATATATTAAAGCTAGAATATACAAAATATTTTTATTACTTATTTGAGAATTGTTTATAAGACTCTGCTGTTTGTTAAGATGATTAAATTCATTTCTTAATGAAATAAATTTAGGAATTAGATATATGTCTCTTATATCATTAATACAGCGAATTTTTAGACTTTTTTTAGCATCAGAAAAGAAATCTGGTAGTAAATTATATATAATACTGTTATTAACTGTTGATACTTGTTGAACTATATTATGTAATCTTATATCATAACCAGTTCTTGGAGCTAACTCAACCTGTTTAATTTGATTAAAAAGTTTCTTTATCTGTTTATGTTCATAAACAAAAGATCCTGTGAAATATACTACAGCTAATATACTTAGTACAACAGCCGCAATCTTATGCTTACGTATAGGATCTATTATTTTTATATCGTCTTGATCTTTAGCAGTTGGTAATGCTCCAAAGGGATTAGAAACATCAAAATATTTCTGTTTAGTAGAAGTAAAATATAACTTAACAATATCAGGCTTTTTAGAAAGGGGATCTGTCGCTCTCAATACTCTAATAAAATCTTCTAAGGCAGGAAATAATTTGGGGGCTTCCTTTAAAAATGAGAGTATCTTCATATACTTTTCAGAAGGAAGAGTTGTAAGTGCTAAAGGAAGCCAATTTTCATAATTTTCTAGACAGTTGGGTAGATCTTTTAGTATATTTTCTGGATCAAATTCTATCTCAAGTGGAATTGCATTAGCAGATAAAAACTCACAAAATTCAAGATATCCATCTATTTCATCCATATATGTTAAAACTAGGTACACTCTAACCTTTTTCTTTTGAATGCTAGATAAAATATTTATCTTACCTCGTATAACCTGAGCTTGTATCTTTAAAGACTCTGGAAATCCCTTAGATAAAAGCTCTTTTACACTTAATGCAATAACGACTGTTGCATCACGCTTTTTAAATATTGGCTGCCATAATTTCTTAAGAGCTACACGAATTGCTTTTGATGTATCATTTAGTATCCAAGCAGGGATCTCTTGAACAAGAGACTTAGAAGCCATGTAAATCTGTAAATATGAATCTATGGTGTAACTTGGATAAAATTGTCTCGCTTGCCCTCTCCAGTCTGTATAGTTATCAATTAATGCACTCTTACCAGAACCTGCTTCACCTAAGACTATAAATTGTCTAAACAATAATACAGAGCGCCTAAATTCTCTCGGAAGCTCCTTTAAAAATCTCTTCCACGTTCTTCGTAAACTATAAGGAGAAATCTTCTCCTTTTTAGGTCCTTGTGATATTCTACCACCTTCAGAAGACCTTTTTCTGTAATGTTTTATTACAAGATACAAGATAAAAATTAATATTAAAAATAGAAAAACTGCCAAAAAGTATGGCCAATACTTAATAGAAAAATAATTTCTTACTATGCCATAGACCTTTGTTTTTGCACTACTTGCTAACGAAGCCTTATTCATAGTTCTATTTTTAACTATTCAGAAACAAAAATATCAAAGGTATAAATAAATCCACCCTTCCCCCCTTTTTTACTAATCTTCCTGGCTTAAATCTTCTTCTTTTTTATCCTCTTTATCTTGTATATCCTCACTAGAAGAAGATATTTCTTCCACCTCTTCTATGTCCTGAGTAGAAATTATAAACTCTCCATTTATAGCCCCTACAAATACCGTATCTCCAGGGTTGATCAGTCCCGCAATAATCTTTTCTGCCAACGGATCTTGAATGAAAGACTGAATCACTCTTATAAGAGGACGTGCCCCCATAAAGGGATTAAATCCCTTTTGAGCAAGTAGTTTCCTTGCACCTTTTTTAACCTTTAAAATAATCTCTTTGTCTTCAAGAAGTTTTGAAAGCCTAGCTAATTGAATGTCAACAATGGGCTCCATTACCTCTAAAGTTAACTGATTGAAAATAAGTATGTCATCTAAACGGTTTAAGAATTCTGGTCGAAAATGTGCTCTAACTGCATCCATTATGGCAGACTGCATTTGGGCAAGTTGTTCCTGCGTTTCAACAGGTCTTATATTTTCTGCACCAAGATTGGATGTCAAAAGGACTATAGTATTAGTAAAATTAACGGTACGACCTTGACTGTCAGTAAGCCTTCCATCATCAAGAAGTTGTAAAAATAGATTAAATACATCAGCATGAGCCTTTTCAATTTCATCAAAAAGAATAACACTATAAGGCTTTCTTCTTACACTATTTGTAAGTACACCACCTTCCTCATAGCCCACATAACCTGGAGGTGCTCCAATCAATCTAGCTACAGAGTGTTTTTCCATAAACTCACTCATATCTATCCTAGTCATAGCTCGCTCATCATCAAACATAAATTCAGCCAAGGCCTTCGCAGTTTCTGTTTTACCTACTCCTGTTGGACCAAGCATAAGGAATGAAGCTATAGGACGATTTGGATTCTGTACACCTGCACGTGATCTCCTAATTGCTTTTGCTATAGCAGTTAGAGCCTCATCTTGACCTACTACGCGCTTTTTTAAATGTGATTCTAAGTTTAAAAGTCGCTCTTTTTCTGAACTCATCATCTTGGATACAGGAATACCTGTAAGTCTAGAAACTGTATTAGCAACATCTTCTTTATCTATAATCTTTGGTGTAAAATCATTATCACTGAGATCTAAATCAGAGTATTTTTTTAGTATCTCTTCATACTTAGGAATAACTTTATACTCTAACTCTGCTACTCTAGAAAAATCTTCTTCTTTTATCCTTTCTTCCATTTCTTTTTTGGCAGCTTCTAGATTTTTACGTGCTTCATAGAGTTCCTTTAAGGCATTTTGACGAATCTGCCATTTTTCTGTCATTTCTTTACTTATCTCTTTTAGTTCATTAAGCTCTTTTTTAAGATTGGCTATCTCCACTTCATTTTTTTCTTTATTTTCCTTCTCAAGGGAATCAATCCTTTTTTCTAGGTCAGAAATAGATCTATCTATTTCCTCAAGCTCTTTTGGCTTTAAAGAAGAATCAACTCTTACACATGCTGCTGTCTGATCAATTAGATCAACTGCTTTGTCTGGTAGGAAACGATCCATGATATAACGTTTAGCAAGTTTAGCAGCAGCAGTTATCGCAGACTCTGTAATATGCACCCCATGATGAATTTCATACTTAGCTTTTATACCTCTAAGAATAGAAATAGTATCCTCGATACTAGGTTCATCTAACATTACGGTTTGAAACCTTCTCATTAATGCAGAGTCTTTTTCTATATACTTTCTATATTCTTCTAATGTAGTTGCACCTAAACAACGTATCTCTCCCCTAGAAAGAGCAGGCTTTATTAGATTTGCTGCATCCATCGAACCCTCAGAGCCCCCAGCCCCCACAAGCATATGTATCTCATCTATAAACAAGATAATATTGCCTGCTTCTTTTATCTCTTGAAGTACACGTTTAAAACGCTCTTCAAATTCACCCCTAAACTTCGCACCTGCAATTAGTTGTCCCAGATCAAGAGCAAGAATGGAGCAGGACTTAAGATCCTCAGGGACTTCACCAGTTGCAATACGTTGCGCAAGTCCCTCTACAATTGCTGTCTTACCAACCCCTGGCTCTCCAATAATAATTGGGTTATTTTTTATCCTACGACATAATATCTGAATAATAAGCCTTATTTCTTCTTCCCTTCCTACTATAGGATCGAGTGCATTATCTCTAGCCTTTTTTGTAAGATCAGTTGTATATTTAGCCAGATATTCAAATTCTGAATCTATTTCGTCTAAAGATTTAATAGTCTGTTTTGGTGGACTCTTTAGTACCCTTAAAAGACTTTTCTTATCTGCTCCAGCATCATTAAATGCATTAAGTAAATCTTCTAGTTCCAGCATTGCAATGAATAGATGGTTTATACCTATATACTTTTGTTGTTGATTATTAGATTCTTCTTCTGAAATAATGAATAATTTCTCAAGATCTCTACTTATAGGTGTTTGTTTAGCATCGGGACTAGCCTTAGGAAGGGTGAGAAGTTTACCATCTACTCTTGCGGATAGTTGCTCTATGTCAATCCCCGCTTTGGTTAACCAATCTTTTACAGGTAATTGTTTGTTATTTAATGCAGAATATAAAACATGCCAAGGAGTAACATATTTATGATCTTTTTTTACTGCAAACCTACAAGAATCTTCAATAAGATCCTTACAAGAAGAAGAAAATTTTTCTATGATCATTTTCTCTTTTTTCCTTAGAAGATAAACGAAAAAATATTATTTGGTTACTTTATAGTATTCGTAAGAATTAAATAAGTACTTAAATAAAACGAAAAACAAAATTTAAAAATTTTTAAACTTATTTAAAGAGCTTAAAAAAATTGATAGTTTTATTTATAATGCTAAAAATTGAAATTTATATAGCATAAGCTTAAAAAGTAGGCAAGCATTTTTAAATCAAGCATTTTTAAATTCTATTCTAAATTTTTTATTTTAACCCCCTAATAAATGGTAATATATAGAATTTTAGTTAATAGAATAGTTAATAGATAATTACTTATATTCTATTTAATTTCTCAATTGATTTTCAATACAATTTAAAAATAAAAAAAGCCAATAGGGGAACCTATTGGCTTTTTTTATTTCACGTATTAGAACTTTAAGAATTCTTAACTTTTTAGTGATTTTTACCACAGCAACTGCCAGGTCCTTGACAGCCTGGTGCCTCACCT
>Ga0256914_1000879_pt1 | contig 28883 bp, 29 predicted proteins | sample HulkmetaG_FD_191571 | JGI IMG/M metagenome (GOLD analysis project Ga0256914, IMG submission 191571) | Hydrothermal chimney microbial communities from Main Endeavour vent field at the Juan de Fuca Ridge, Pacific Ocean - Hulk | ecosystem: Environmental > Aquatic > Marine > Hydrothermal vents ... | reverse complement strand
GCACCGCCGCACCTATCAAGAGCATTATCCCTAGGAATATCATTCCTCCGCCGAAGGCAAGTCCAACCTGTGCTGTACCATAGGGCGCCGTGGTTAGGTAGCTTGAGGTTGCCGCACCTAGTCCCGTTAACCCCCCTGTGAGGGCTAGGGCTCCCAAGCCGAAAGCACCGAGTGCGGCCAGTATGGTTAGCACTAGCCCTATCGTTATCAGTATGGATTTACTCTTCCTTAGCTCCAGGTACTGACCTGTCGCTGCAACTATTACTGCCCTATCTACGGGCATGTCTAGCTTCGTCCTCAGGAAGTTGAGTACTGCCACATAGATTAGTGACGCTATTAAGCTAGTGACGCCAAGGGAAAGCGTTTGAGTTCCTCCTGCCTGCATGTTCATTGCTCCGAGACCTATTAGGCCTAGGGACCCGATTACGGAGAGTATGGCGAGCCCCAGCGCTATCGTTAACCATATGCTGGACTTCTTCCTGACCTCGACCATGCCGTAGGGTCCTCTGAAGGCCGCGTAGTCTACGTTCATGTCTCCCTTCTTCCTTAAGTGATTCAGTATGAAGACGTACAGTAACATGACGAGGGCCCCAAGGACGCCCGCGCCTGCGAGCTCGATGCTGCGCTGTGCCAACATAGCTGCCATGCCGAACATGCCTACGACGCCCAGCACAGCGAACGCCATCGCAATGGTGATTATTATCGAGTGCTTCTCTGAAAGCACTACCTGCCTCCCTGAGGCGTCAACCACTATATAATCTACCAACCGTTTTAACCTCGTACAGTTATACAGTATTTCAGCTTTTAAACTTACTTATTAAACACAAAAACACCGTATTGAACGTTACTGACGGAACTCACCGAGTAGTTCCAGCGCTACTAGGGAGTAGAGGGCGGTCCCTAGCCAGAGCACGTCCTCATCCACGTCGAATCTTGGGTGATGGTGCGGGTATATTATGCCCTTAGCCTCGTTCCTGACGCCAAGCACAGCGAATGCTGCGGGTGCCTTCCTGCCGTAGAAGGCGAAGTCCTCCGCACCCATGGTTGGCTCGCCCTCAACGACCTTAGTTAACCTGCTCGCAACCCTCTTGACGACGCTGGTTACCCTAGCGTCATTGATTGTTGGGGGTACGTACCCTTCCGAGAGTTCGAAATACCCTTCACAACCCCATGCCTCAGCGTAATGCTTGACTATTGCTTTGATCCTCTCTATTATCTTGTTCCTTAGCACCTCATCGAAAGTTCTTATGGTGCCCGCAAGCACGACCTCCTCAGGGATCACGTTGAAGGTAGTTCCTCCCCTAACCATGGTCACGCTGATCACTGCTGGCTGTAAGGCAGGCACTTCCCTAGACACGATCCTGTGGAGCGCGTTCACGATGTCGCATGCTGGGGGGACCGGGTCCACCGCCTCGTGCGGCTGGGCGCCGTGACCGCCCATACCCTTTACCTTGATGGTGAAGGCATCCGCGCCAGCCATCATGGGTCCTTCCTTAATGCCTACGACACCCGCAGGCAGCATGGACCACACGTGAATGCCGAAGAACGCCTTCACGTCATCCAGCACGCCTGACTCCACCATTGCCTTAGCCCCTAGCCCCCCTTCCTCGGCTGGTTGGAAGATTAGCTTCACGGTACCGTTGATCCTATCCCGCATCTTAGTGAGTACTTTGGCGGCGCCGAGTAGCATAGCTGTGTGGGCGTCATGCCCGCAGGCATGCATCTTCCCAGGCACCTTAGACCTGTACGGGACGTCGTTCTCCTCCTGGATCGGGAGGGCATCCATGTCCGCGCGGATGCCGACCACGGGTCCCTCACCGGAACCCTTAAGAATGCCGACCACGCCCGTCTCGGCGACGCGGATGACCTCAATCCCTAGTTCCCTGAGTTCGCGCTCCACGACTGAGGAGGTTCTCCTCTCCTCCCACTTGAGTTCTGGGTGCATGTGGAAGTCGCGCCTCATCTCAATGATGTACTCAGATAAGCTACGTGAGTACTTCAGAACTTCATCCACTAAACTCAAAATCAGCACCCCGAACTTACTGGGGCACGAGAATTTTAACCTACCACACAACACGGCGGTGGCACGGGAACGATGGTCAAGAGAATTAAGCTTGTGGCGCTTGACCTCGACGGCACGTTATGGGACTGTGAGGACATATCCTTACTCACCCCTCCATTCCGGGTGGTTAGGGAGGGCGTGATAATCGACTCGGAAGGCAGGGAGGTGAGGATTAGAGATGGTGTCGATGACTTCCTCAAATGGTGTATGGCTAAGGGACTCATACTGGCTACGCTGAGCTGGAACGACCTGAGGAAGGCGTTGGATGCCTTAAGGGCGTTAGGTATGCTCGAGTACTTCCGTCACCACGCGATCGAGTACCACCCAAGGAAGCATGAGATGCTCCTGAAGTTGCTCAGGAAGCTACGGGACGAGGGAATTGACGTGAGGCCTGAGGAAATAGTTTACGTGGATGACCGCGACATACACGTTGATGACGTGGTTAAGCACGTGGGGCCCGTTAAGTTCCTACACTTCGGTAGGGATGTAAGGAACTTCCGTGAACTAAGGAAGTTACTGGGGAGACTCATGGGCGATTGAGTTAAAGCGGGTTAAGCCAACGTACTTAACGGCCGGATGAGGTGTACGCCAGCGCCTGAGGGGCTGCCGTCCGACGGGTAGGGATGAGGACGCCAGACCCCACTGACGGCGTTTGCTTTAGCTCGTCTCTGCTAACGGTGTTAATCCAGTATAATTTAATCGTGATTAACATGAAGCCCTCTTTATTGGGAGATCACGGGTAGCAAGTTAAGTTAACGTGTTAACGCATCTACACATATACGTGAATTTTAAGTTAATTTAATTCCGAACGCCTGTTTTTTGAAGTACAGTACGTGGTACTTCAAAAAAGAATTAATGGTGTTGGGAATGGCCTCAGCAAGCATAACCTACGGTTGGGGAGGCAATGTATTAATCATTGACTTAAGCAGGGAGAAAGTAATTAAGAAGCAACTTGACCCGACCATCGCTAGGATGTACCTAGGTGGTAGGGGCCTCAACTCGTACATGCTGTTTAAGCTGGTGAAGCCTAAGATAGACCCGCTTAGCCCGGACAACGTGCTTTGCCTCGCTAACGGCGTCCTCGCAGGCACCGGTCTCTCAATGACGAGCAGGCTACACGTGAGCGCATTATCGCCTCTCTCAGGGATCCTAGGTGACGGTAATGCTGGAGGCGAGTTCTCCGCTATACTGAAGCACGCTGGTTACGACCAGATCGTCATTACTGGCAGGGCAAGCAAGCCTAAGTACGTGTGGATTGAGGACGACCACGTTGAGATAAGGGACGCATCAGACATCTGGGGCATGACGACCAGCGAAATGACTGACTGGTTAAGGGACGTGCACGGCGACGACATAGGTGTTGCGGGAATAGGTCCTGCCGGAGAGCACCTAGTGAGGTTCGCCTCCACAATGGTCGACAAGTACCACTCAGCCGCCAGAGGTACTGGCGCTGTGTGGGGCTCCAAGAACCTCAAGGCAATAGCTGTTAGGGGGACTAAGGGCGTTGAGGTCGCCGACCCCGAGAAGTTCTTCGAGCTAGCTAAGGAGGATGAGGAGTACTTCAAGAAGAACGAGTTCATTAAGAAGGTCTACTCCACTATAGGCACACACTACGGTTTACTGAACTGGTACCCAGGGTGGAAGTACTTCGAGAAGTACCTAGGGCCCGAGGAACTCCCTAAGGGCGTCAGGCCGGAGGATCTCGCTAAGTATGAGGTGGGGAGGACACAGTGCTTCAGCTGCCCTGTAGCGTGTAAGGATGTTTACAAGCTACCCAGCACCGGCGAGATCGGGACCTCCAGCGAGTTCGAGTCGATCTACGCGTTAGGGTGCAACAACTGCGTCACAGACACGGAAGCTATTCTTAGGATGGAGCACATGGCCGACGAGTACGGAATGGACGTCATAACGCTTGGCGACACGCTGGCCATGGCTAAGTTCCTTTACGAGAAGGGGATCATAACGGATGAGGACACGGGAGGCATACCGCTGAGGTGGGGTGACGCAGAGAACCAGATCGAGCTAATACGTATGATAGCATACAGGGAAGGCTTCGGCAATAAGTTAGCTGAGGGCTACAGGAACTTCGCCAAGCTAATCGGTGAGGAGGCCCTCAAGTACAGCTACGACGTGAAGGGCTTAAGCAGGGGTTGGTACCACGTCGACTTCATGAACGGCATATTCACGCTGGCCCACGCAACATCGACTAGGGGGGCTGACCATCTAAGGGGTAGGTCATGGGCTTACTGGGAGAACGACAGGAACATGGACCCCGAACTACCTCTGAAGATGCTTGAGAATGGATTACCTGACTACAGGAAGGACCCCGTGGGCGCGTTAATAGTTAGTGAGCGCGCATGCACGCTCGCCGACTCCTTCGGCAGGTGTAAGGGATCCATCAACTCATGGCCTCAAGCAGTCCCGCTGGTATGGAAGTACCCGCTATTCAAGGGAGCCGCGATGCTCGTGACTGCCGCCACCGGCGTGAAGTTCACTGAGGAGGACCTAATCAACGTGGCCGACAGGATCTACTTAACGGAGATGGCGTTCAACGTGAAGCAAGGCATTAAGAAGAAGCACTACGCAGTGCCGTTCCCGCCGGAAATCATCAACACGCCGAAGGTGCAGGAGGAGTTAAGGAGGCACTGGCAGATGGTTGACGAGTACTTAAGGAGGAGGGGATGCGACGTGGAGACCGCGTACCCGAGGAGGGAGACCCTAGAGAAGCTCGGCGTAGGATTTGTGGCTGATGAGATTGAGGGTAAGGACTTCCCTGAATGGGACGGGCCGCCGCTATGGCCCCTGGATAAGTACCCGAGCGGGAGGTGATCATGAATGGCTCAGAGGTACATCCTCGCGGTTAATTACGAGAACTGCACCGGCTGCCACCTATGCGAGCTAGCATGCTCCTTCACCCACCACAAGGTCTTCAACCCCTACTTATCGAGGATAACGATAATCACTAAACCCGAGGTGCAGACCTCGGCCCCCCTGTACTGCCTGCAGTGCCAGGACGCGGCATGCGCACGTGTTTGCCCCGCTAACGCCATATACTTTGATGAGAAGGTGGGTGCTTACCTAATAGATTACGGGAAGTGCATTGGCTGCAGGGAATGTGCTTACGCATGCCCCTTCGGCGCAATAAACTTTGACAGGGATGGTAGGCCAATAAAGTGCGACTTATGCGGCGGCGACCCGGAGTGTGTTAAGGTGTGTCCGCATGAAGCCATACTGTACGGGCCGGAGAACATCGTGCTGAGGAAGATTAAGAAGGCTAAAGCGGCGGGCGTGGTCTACGAGATCTACGGGAAGAAGGCGACCGAGCCTAAGGGGGACGAGGTGGAGAAGGCGGAGGAAGCTGTTAAGACAATATACAGGATCTGGGAGGAGCGCAAGAAGCTTAACATCTAGCGTTTTTCCCTCACTTAACCAACCATGCGTTAGGAAAGGTGTCGGGCCTGAGAGGCGTCCCCTCTTGCACGCTACAACTCACGCACTACCACGTTGTTTAGGTCGAGCTCAACCACTGTGGGGAGCGTGCTGAGCGGTGAAGTACTTACTTCACGTGATTCCCGAGAAATGCGATGGGTGCATGGAATGCGTTTACGCGTGCTCCATCGCGAAGCACGGGGTGCCCGATCCACTCAAGGCGTTAATCAGGGTTGAGCGCACCGCTAGCGGGTGGGACGTTATTGTCTGCAGGCACTGCAACCCGGCACCATGCATCAACGTGTGCGAGTTCAACGCCTTAAGGGTCGGTGAATCAACAGGTGCAGTGATACTCAACCGCGAGTTATGCACCACGTGTAAGGCGTGCATGTCTGTCTGCCCCTTCGAAGGGGTGTGGGAAGGGTGTGGTGGCGCCGTACTTAAGTGTGACTTATGCGGCGGTGACCCAGCATGTGTGAAGGCCTGCAGGAAAGGTGCCCTAATACTGGATAAGGCCCCAAGTAAGGGGGAAGCCCTACGCAAGCCATCTGTAAACGAGTTACTCCGCATCAAGGGACTAAGGTGATTAGCTATGTGCGCGTGGCAGACCTTTAGAATAATGCGTAGCGGCATACCTGCGTTTAATTTCCTTCCCAGGATCTTCGGGAGACCCAAACGTAAGGGGGCTGGGAGTAAGGAGAAGAGAAAGAAGAGGCCTGAGAGAACAGTTAGTGAGCATGCTGAGGGAATGATACAAGTGTTCATCGCGGGTGGCGGGATAGGGGGTACTTACACCGCGCTTAACCTCATTAGGGAGGGCGTGGATCCTCACGGAATTACCGTGGTTGCTGATGAGTGGCCTCCATACTCGAGACATAGGTTGCCGGAGGCGCTTAAGTGCGGGTACTTAGGGGGGCTTGAGTTAGGCGTTGCTAAGGAACTCATGGACGCGGGAGTTAACGTGGTTAGCCCGGCACGGGTGGTGAGCATCGACCCTGTCTCGAGGGAGGTGACGATCCAATACGTTGGGAAGGGTGAGGAGGAGGTGAGCTACGACTGCTTAGTGGTCGCCACTGGGGGCAAGCCTTTCATACCCCCGATCCCCGGTACCAGGTTGAAGGGCGTGACGACCTTCTACAGGTTAAATGACGTTAGGAGGCTCCTCGCACTGAGGAGAGGGGACTCAGCAGTAGTTGTTGGCGGGGGACTAGTAGGGGTTGCCGCAGCAATATCGCTTAGGAGGATGGGATTACGTGTCGCGTTGATCGAGCTTAAGCGCTCGCTACTCCCTCAGGTGATCGACCCTCCCCTCTCCGAACCCCTAAGGAAGTACCTCACGAGCGTTGAGGGGATTAAGTTATTCCTCAACTCGAAGGTGAAGAGGCTACTCGGGTCTGGCCACGTAACTGCCGTACTCACGGATTCCGGAGCCGTGAGTGCTAATGCGGTGGTATTCGCTACGGGGGTTAGGCCTAACTCGGAATTACTTCTCAGGGCAGGGGCCAGTAACGTGAGGGGGGCGATCACCGTTGATGGGTGGGGAAGGACATCACTGGCCGGCGTTTACGCGTTAGGTGACTGCGCCCTAAGCAAGGACTACGTTACCGGGAGAATGACGTACAGGCCGCTGGGCTTCGTCGCCGCCCACTACGCTAAGTACGTTGCTAGGGCGATCGCAGGCACAGCGCGCGGTGAGGGCACAGCCGGAGTCATACCGACGATCTACGAGAGGTTGGGGGAAGTTAGAGTGTATAGGTTGGGGTTAAGCGCGTCCGAGGCACGCTCACTAGGCTTAAGCAATGCCGAAGCCGTGATCGTCAGGTCAGGGAATGATGTTTGGGAAGCGAAGGTCGTTGTTGATGGTCGCGTCGTTGGGTGGGAGTTAGTGACCGTAGGCCATAAGCACGTAATCCCAACAGCCTCCTACATAGATGAGATCCTAGCAACTAAGGCGTAAGTGTCTGGATACGTACGTCAAAAAGGGGTTCTACGCTTTAGCTTACGCTGGCTCAACCCTTATCTTGGATCCGCTCCTTACCTTTGAGAATACTGAAGGGTCACCAACTATACTCCCAACAACGTTCACGGGGCTGGCTGGCCTTATCTCGTCCGGCGACCTGCTGGCGGGTGTCGGGCCCCAGAAGATGCATAGCGCGTTGCCCGGCGGCCAGTACGCCACGGTGCCCTTCTCAACGGTTTCGCGGGCGTTCTCCTCCCCAACGTCCACGGGGGTGTCGAAGTACACTTCATCTCCCCACCTATACGCTACAGACTCTATGGGTAAGGCATTCACTAGGGCCTTAAACGTTCGGGGTGAGAACTTATCCGTTAGAACAGCATCAACGCATCCCGTGGCATCCGTGCATATCTTGACACGTACCTCCATGACCTTAGATACACCTCACGTAGGTACTTCAAGCAGAGATTAATTACGTTACCTAATGCTAGCCTAGCACAATGATGCAGTGATGGCTTGGTTTAAGGAGAGACTCTCTACGTGGGTGTTGAAGTAGAGCACGACACGTTCCTAGAGTTCCTAGGCTTAACGAAGATCACGGTGATACTGAGTACTGCGGGAGGCTTGAGAACCTACGTGGTCGGTTACGTGCCGAAGCACGTCGCGGAGAGGAGGGTCGAGGACGTGGAGGGCTTGGCCAGAACCTCACAGCAGGACAGGTACCTCAGCTTTCCCTAGGGTCACCGTGCTTTCCCGCGGGTCGTAGTGGATGCTTAACGCCTTAACTAAGCCGCCTGCCTCACGTAGCTTGCGGAGCAATGCCCTTATCTCTGGGTCTCCCTCATCGTAGGGTATGAACGCCTTAATGCCGTGAAGCGTCGTTACGAAGACCACGGCCACACGCATCCCTTCGTCAGCTAAGGCTATTAAGTCCCTCAGGTGCCTCTCGCCCCTTAAGCTCCGGCAGTCCGGGTAAGACGCGTACTCGCCGCGCGGACCTGTGCGCAGTACCGCGCTCTTCAACTCAGTGATTAATACTTCGCCCTCCTCATTTTGGAGTAGGTAGTCGAAGGTCGAGCTACCCATGCGTGGGTTCCTTGAGACCACCTTGAAGCCCCTCAACCAAGGTATTAGGGATGAGTTAACAGCTACGGCGAATGCCTCCTCCTGTAACCTGGTGTCGATAAGTGCGGGTCCCTTAACTTCCTCAACAGCTATTAGCCAGTAGTCCGTCCTTCCGGCGGGTTTCTGAATGCAGTAGGCGGTTACCCCCTTCACTATGAGTTCCCTTAGCCTGCCAGTGTTCGTTATGTATGCTCTACGCTCCCTTCCCGAACACTCCACTAGCACGACGAACCTGTTCAGCCTCTTGATAATGGAGCATGTCGTGGGTGGCGGGAGCTTAATTAGTTTGCGTCGTACTGCACTCATGCCTGCCTCCCAGCCTACCTTAGAGAACCCTCTTTAGGGCTTCCTGCTTTAGCGTGCGGACGTAGGAGTTCCTTAACGCGTCCCTTGCCCTCAGTAGCCTGGGGTGCGTCACGTAATCCATTACCGTGCCCTTAGCCTCAAGTATCTTCGTGTGCTTAACTAGCTTCGAGAACACTCCTCCCACTATCCCCTCACCTATGGCTGCGTAGCCCTGCGCCGCCTCCTTAGCTAGCTTAGCTCCGGGCAGGAAGCTTAATGTCCTTACGGGCGCTACGCCAGAGAGCCTCCTGATTAACTCAGCACGTATTTCCTCGTACCTTGTTAGCCTCCCGGACACCAGCACCTCCCGAGGTTCCCTTACTGAGGTCAGCATTCCCCTAACACTTCTCTCTACCCACTCCATCATGGCTTCGAAGGCGTTAACGCAAGCCCCATCACCAGCCCTAACCTTGAGCAACATCTCACCCGGGTCCAGGGTCCCACACTGCTCCGCCACACCACCGTGAAAGACATCCGTCCTAACCCACGTCCCCCCAGCAACCACTAGCTCCAGATCCAGCGGGCCGGCTGTGAGGAACCCCATGGGCACGAGCGTCCCTCCCAACCCGTCAACCACCCTACCACCATCCACGCCTATGACCGCGTTGTACCCGTACCCCATCTCCACCAGTATGAAGGAAACGTCCCCGTATTCGATGCCAAGCCTCCTCGCCTGGTCGTGGATCGCTAGGAACGTCACGGCAAGCTTATCGGCAGTCCCCATATCCAGGCGACCTAACTTCCTGTGCTTAGGGACCGTGGGGAGGAGCACGACCGACGGTATGAAGCAGACCTTACGCCCCAAACTAACAAGCCCCTTAACGGCCTCGGCCAGCGCCTTGTAAACGCCTATCCCCGGATCACCCGCCCTAACCCCAGCCTCAAGGGCGGCGCGAGGAGTTAGTAGCAGTACCTCCAACGCGAAAGCCTCAGGATCCTTAAGCTCGTCACCCCACACCACCGGCGTTCCGTACCCTGAGGGCCCCACGATCACGTCGACGTCCCCGGCCTCCTGAACCTTACTGATGAGTGTGGCTGGGTTTGCGGCGACCTCCTCCGTGGGTACGCTAGACTCCCAAACCACCTCCTCACCCTCAACAACTACTAGGTCGAAGCTCTTTGTTCCAGGATCTATGCCTAGTGAGCGCACCATGTTGCGAGCACCTAAGAAAAGATTGCGGGGAGCACTAAAAGCGACGTAGCTAAAAAGCTAATGCTTTAGCGAATTGCTGAAGTAACCGATTTGCTTGGCTACATTAGGGCGGCACGCCCACGTTCACCCGTCCTTACCCTTATCGCCTCCTCCACAGGGGTTATGAAGATCTTCCCGTCCCCAGGCACGCCTCGCCGGGCGTGCTTGACTATGACGTCCACGACCTTATCCACTAGCTCGTCAGGCACTACGACCTCAACCTTAACGCGGGGGAGAAGTTCGTAGACCTCGACACCCTCCGCCCACCTATGGACTATCCCTCCCTGCCTTCCCCTGCCACGCACAGGGTACGTGGTGACAGGGTTTATGCCAGCATCCTTAAGGGCCTTCAGAACCGCTTCTAAGGCCTCCTCACGAATTACGGCTTCAACCTTCTTCAAGGTGGTAGAACACCATGAATAATACTGTTCTGAAGAATTTAAGTTAGCAGTAACTACACTTCGGGAAGAAAAGGTTATTCCTAACAGCAACCATGGATTGCGGGGGCTCAACCGTTGAGTAATAGTAAGGGAAGCGACGCCATAGTCAGGGCTAGGGCTGTTGCCTTAATCCTGCTTGGGGAGACCGAGAATGCCTTAGAAATGCTCTCGAAGTTCTACGGTGTGCCCGCACCACGCGTTAAGGTGGGCTTACCTAAGGGCAGGTCTAGCGTGCTTGGGTGCTACGTCCCCAGCAAGAGGACTATCTACCTAAGATCCTCCGAAGAGTATAGGAACCCCTTCGTAGTGCTTCACGAATTCTATCACCACATAAGGTACTTTGCAGGGAAGCACCGTGGGACCGAGAGGGGCGCTAATGAGTACGCGTTGAAGTCCATACAGTACTTCAAGGAATTAATGCGCAAAGCAAGGCACGGAGAGAGGGATCACGAGGGATAATAAGGTCTATGCCTAGGTGTTCTGGGCAGGGATGAAGACTCCGCCATCGTCCGAGCCCACCCCGAGGGGCGGGCCTTGAGGATAGCCTGACCCGCCTGACCGGCCTTGCCGGAAGCCTGGCAAGCTTGTTGAGGGAAAATTAGTTTTCCTTCTTTCCTTCCTTACTTCTCCTACTACCTATGTTCTTAGGCCACCATGCGTACTTCCCGAAGAGTGCCATGAGTGCTGGGGACACGAAGTACACTGCCGAGGCGCTTACCAGCACTATCCCTAATGCTAGGGTGAAGCCCATCTCCCTCATTGCCCACATTGTCGTCAGTATTAGGGAGGCGTAAGTCGTCGCTAGGATGGCCGCTAAGCCCATCACGACGTTGTCGGCTGAGGCCGCAGCCACTGCTAGGGCTTCTTTAGGTGGTCTGCGTTCGTACTCGTCCCTCGCCCTCACCAGGTAGAAGCTGTTGTAGTCTATGCCGACACCCAATAAGATGTTAAGCACCACCATCGGAAGGAACCACAGCATCGGCTTGTTGAACACGTAGTGGAACAGGTTAGTTGACAGCCATATGCTCCACACGGTGCCTAAGTATATGGTGGTCATCGTCGCAGCCGCTGCAGGCAAGCCCTTGAGCGTGGGGAGCAGTGACAGGAACATCAGCACCACGGCGATGGGCAGTATCTTGTGCCAGAAGTCCTCGTTAATCATGTCGTCTAGGTCAACCTCCATCGCGGCTAGCCCGCCCACGTATGCCCTACTGATGATGTCCGAGTGTCTGCTTACGAAGTCATTGACTATGTCCCTTATCTTCCTGACTAGGTTTCTCGCCTCACTGCTCTCAGCCAGGTACTTCATCGTGATGGTGAACATCACTGTCCTATTGTCGCTGGAGACATACTTCGTGCCGTTGAACATCGTGACCTCACTCATCGTTAGGTTACTTAGCTTCTCACCGAACGGCATCGTCGGCGAGTAGACCGCCTTAACGCCGTCAAGGCCCGCTAGCTTCTCGCTTAGCTCCTCGATGAGAGGGAGGGTCGAGTTACTGAACGGCTCTTTAAGCTCCAGCACCACGTACGTTGGTGTGGTTAGTGACGCGCCGAACTTCTCCTCCATGAGTGTTAAGGCTGAGGCCTCCTGACTTCCTTGAGGTAAGTAGAGCTTTATGTCGTGGCTGCCGCTGAAGCCCACGAATGCCTGTGTGGCAGGCACTCCTAGGAGGGCCGCAATGATCACCACTATTACGGCGTATTTCGTCACCTTTGATACCACCTTACTGACGTCGACTTCCGTCCCTTGCCTCGGCTTCGGTATCCTTGGCCACCAGAACTTCCTGCTACCGCCGAACTCAGCGGCTAGTGCCGGGACAAGCGTCAGTGACGCTGCCAGCACGGCTACGACCGCTATGGGTATGACGACGCCCATGACCCTCAGGAACGGGAAGTCCCACGCTATCATGAAGGACGCGAACGCCACTATGTCGGTTAGGGCTGAGGCCATTACCGCGTCGAACGCCCTTCTCAGTGCTTCAGCGGCGGCTTCCCTGCGCTCCATACCCTCCGTTAAGTATTCCTTGAACCTGTAGAGGTAGTATGTGGAGTAGTCTATCCCTAGCCCAAGGGCGGTGGTGGTCATGAGTACCCTAGCCCAACTCGTTATTGACATGACGCCGGACGCTATCACGTAGACTATGGCTGAAGCCGCGATTATTGCGGTGCCTATGCTTACGAACGGCATTAGGGTGGCCGCCACGCTCCCTATCACTATGAAGAGCACTATTAAGGCACCGATGATGCTGACCTTATTGACTGTCGAGACGTCCCTCTCGCCGTAGTGCTTGAGTTCCTCCTTACTAACCACTTCACCCGTCACGTATGCCTTAACGTTGCTGAAGTGCTTGCTGAACGCCTCTCTCGCTAGGTCCCTAACCTTGAGGGCGTTCTCGTACTTCTCCTCGTCGCTCTCGCCCTTAACGTACATTATTATGGCTAAGGTGCTGTTATCGCTACTCTTAAGCATGCTTACGTACGTCTTAGCACGCTTCAGGATCTCCCCATAAATCTCGGTGGCCACGGGCTTGACGTCCGCATAGGTGAGGGTCTCCGGGTCGCCCCTGTGGGCGAAGGCAATACTCACTAATTCATTAACGCTTAGGTTCTTAGCTACGTACCTTGCTTTTTTGTTATTCTTCATGAAGTCATTCACTATTGACTGAAGCTCGTCCTTGACGATAGATTCTAGGAGAGTCTCCCTGCACGGGTAATTCCTAGCTACTGCCTCAGCTATGCGTAGTGACGCGTCCTTTAAACGCTCCGCCAGGTCCTTCGGTACGCCCTTACTGGTTAGGTTCGTGACTAGATTGCTTACGTGTTCCTTAACTCCCTTAAGGAACAGATCCTCCGCTATGGGCTTGACGCTGCTGTTGCTTGCTACGGCGTCGTACACCTCACTGATCACTCCCTCCATGCTGACCCCGCTCGGGAGGTACTTGCTGACGTTACTGCCTGTAGTCGAGAGCAACACGTTGATTACGGCGCCCTTCAAGCCGGAGCCGTTAAGTATTGCGTCCGGGTTGCGTAGGGCGGCATTAACCACCGCCTCAATTAAGTCGGTAACGTTAACGTTTGGCGGGAGTGAGGACGTGTTGATTACCTTCGTTGCCTCACTCACGGTTACGTTCCTGACGAGTTCCTTCGCTATGCTGTCAAGCGTCGTTGGTGATCCTCCGCTCTCGTAGATACGCTTAATGATCGCTGGGCTTACGTGCGGCGTCTTCCCTCCAACATTGTTTTGGTTGTTAGTCATTAGCTTAACTGATATGGTCACGACCGCGTCCTCAAGCAGCGTCGCGTTCTTGATTAATGTGCCCGTAGCTTGCGGGTCATCCTTGAGTACCACATCCACTACCGCCTCCAGCAAACTCTGCGGCATTGAGTTTCCTGCGTGTTGCCTAAGGGCCTCAATCAATAAGTTCCTTACAATGTCTTTCGTCACGCCATATACGAGTAGTTCTTTGAGTAATGCTTCGGCGTTAGGCATGCTTGCTAGAGGCGATCTCTCTTTCTTCATCATGTTAAGGGCTACGGTGGCTGTTGCGTTAACTAATTTGTCCTCCCTTGGGTTGGGCCCGAGGCTGATCGCGGTTGACAGCAGGGTAGCTAGTTCCTGTCCGTTTCCTCGAGGTGTGCTTTGAGCTGCCTGCATCATGGTGCTCGGTAGCGCCTTGAGGGCTTCCTCAGCCAGCCCATCTATCATTGCGTAGACCTCGTCCTGACTCAACGCGCCATATGCGTAGGTTATCGCTACATTGCTTCCCTTAGCTTGGTCTGCGGAGGCGATTACGTAGAGGAAAACTGCCCCGTACGCCTTTGCCAGCATCTGCGCGGTGTCTCCCTCACCCTTGGTTGCTTCCCCAACAATCTTGGCTGTGAGGTTAGCTAGTAGCTGATCGCTCACAGCCTGCGGACCCAGCACCTTGACCAGCGGGTACGTTGCGTTGAAGACTGCGTAAATGAGTTTCGGGTCAACGCTGCCTACCCTCGAGCGACTCGTGGCGTTCTCGACCACGTACACGTCTTTAGGCGTGAGTTCCCCGGTTTCATATGCCCTCGTCTCCGTGATTAGGTAGTAGTAGGTGCGTGTGACGTCGAAGAACGTCCTGGCGTATGCTTCCTTCATACCGTAAGCCGCCTTGTTGAGGATCATTAGGTTCTGCTTGAGTTCCTCCAGCATTGCCCTTGCTTGCGTGAGGTTCTTGACCATTGCAACGTACGCCGCGTCGGTTGAGTTAAGCGCGTCCTTGAGCTTCATCAATTCATTATATGTTTCGCTGAGGTTGCTACGTGCTTTGATGTAAGCTGTTGCTACCCGCACTAATGACTCGTTCACTAGCTTAACGCCTTTAGCTGTCGCGTTAAGCATCCTTAGAACCTCTCCGAAGGACTCATTCATTGCTTTGGCTGAGTTCCAGAGCACTTTGCTTAGGTTAGCTACTTCCTTAGTGATGTTTAGGGCTATCCTGTAGGAGGTGTCGTTGAGTTCATCTATCACGTCATAGTAGGAGGTGATGTTATCCACGTACTTACCTACGACCTCAGCCTTCAGGTGTAGGTAGGCTTGCTTGGCTTCAGGGCTTCCCGCGTTAATCCCAGTGATTAAGAGTATCGTTCTGTTTCCTCCTAGGGCTGAGACTCCGAATTCCTCCTTAAGCACGTCGTTAGCTTTCACGGACTCGACGTTCGTTGGTAGGAACTGTGTTTCCTCGTACTTCAGCACCTTATCGAGGTTCATCGCTAGTGGTGCTGAGAGTATTAGGGCAATCACCCACACGGCGATAACGGCTTTCGAGTGCCTCACGACCCAGCTTGCTGCACCCATATCTCGCACCCCATCATGTTGTTCTTAGACATGTTTGTTTCAGACATATTGGTTAGCGAACCCTTAATAAGGTTTTACCTAATAAGTAACCTGTGAAGGAGAGTGGGGCAAGCAAGTAATACTTCCCTCAGAAAGAACATAGTGAAGGAAATCTTCACCACTCCCGGAAAGAACCTCATACTAGTGATTCTGGCAGTTAAGGGCGAGATGCACGGGTACGAATTACTGAAGGAGATAGAGAACCTCACCATGGGGCTGTGGAGACCATCACACGGACATCTGTACACGCTACTCAACAAAATGGTTGAGGAGGGTCTCCTCAAGGCTAAGGAGGAGTTCAGGGGTAGGATAAGAAGGGTTAAGTACACGCTAACGAAGAAAGGTCTAGAGCGCCTAGCAATAGCTAATGAGGTAACCTTAAGGATACTCTATAACATCGTTAAAACCCACGAGTTACTGCGGGTGAAGCTCAAAGAACTCATGGAGACGCAACAACCTCAAATGCCTAGGGACGTCGTGGAGGATTACTTGACCCTCCTCAAGCAGATAAGGGACATCCTAGACGATAGGATATCCTACCTTGAGGAAAGGATGCTTAGAGGTAACGCAGCGAAGGAGTGAAAGGGACTCCGATTTTAAATGTAATTCGCTATCCCCTATATAGCGTAGTAACGGGAATGAAAAGTGAGTGTAGTTAACCCCGCCCCTCGGGCGCTGGCTTGCTGTGCCTACACCGCCGCGTTCTTCGCGGCCACGGCAGCCCTAGGGATAGCTGAGGGGGCATCGACACTCGGTTGGTGCGGGTTAATAGGGCTCGTGGTTCTGGCGGTGGCGATGCTGATCGACCACCCGTATGCAGCCTTCGCAGTGATCGCGGCGTACTTAACGACGTCATTAGCTGCCACCATCATGGGTGACGCCCTGTACGCCGCGGCAGGCATAAGCGGCACGGCCCTCTACCTAGCAGCGATTAAGGCTGTGGAGACTGAAGCCAGTTGGGAGGGTCGGCGAAGCCGCTGAAACTACCGATGTTGAAGCGGATGCTCCGCCGGGCTTGAGTGCCTAGTTCAGCTACATTTATGGGTCTGGACGCCGTATTAGGGATCAGGGAGAGGGCGTGATTAGGGTTAGGGTTGAGGTCTTCGGTACCCTCCGCGATAAGCTGGGGTGGAGGGAGAAAGTGCTGGAGCTACCGTCCGAGGACGCTACCCTAGCCGACGTCCTCAACGCGTTGCCCGACCTTAAGCGGTACGTGGTTAGGGATGGGGACATAGCTGAGGGTTTCCTAGTATTCATTAACGGGATACACGCTCAGTTCAGGGGGAAGCTCAGGGCTAGGGTGAGGGACGGGGATGAAGTAGCTGTCTTCCCGCCCGGCGCTGGCGGGTAGCGGTAATCCTAATAATACTGTTCGAGTCATTCCTTTGGGTGCTTCCGGGTGTTATGTGGAGGAGCTATTGAGGTTCGAAAGGTTTTCACTGAGGACACTGTAGGGAAGGAAGTAACTGTGAGGGGCTGGGTTCACCGTGTATTCAAGGTAGGTGGGAAGGTCTTCGCATGGGTCAGGGACCCGACAGGTATCGTTCAGGTTGTGTTCGAGAAGTCCTCCCTTCCCGAGGGGACGTGGCCTCAGGTCAAGAAACTCACTAGGGAGTCCAGCCTAGAGGTTAAGGGGATCGTTAGGGAGGATCCTAGGGCGCCTGGCGGAAGGGAAATACTCGCTAGAACCCTTAAGGTGTACGGGTTCTCGCCGCCCTTCCCGATAAGGGGTAAGGAAGAGATAGAGTTCCTCCTCGACGTCAGGCACTTATGGCTCAGGTCACGCCGAATGACCGCTATAATGAAGATAAAGCACACCATACTCAAAGCCCTTCGAGAGTGGCTGCTGAGGGAGGGGTGGTGGGAGGTAACCCCACCCATACTGACGGGCTCCGCTGTTGAGGGTGGGGCAACGCTGTTTGAGGTGAAGTACTTCGACAAGAAAGCCTACCTAAGCCAGTCAGCCCAACTCTACTTAGAGGTACTCATATACTCCCTCGGCAAGGTGTGGTCCCTCACCCCGTCATTCAGGGCCGAGAAGTCCAGAACCAGGAGGCACCTCAGCGAGTACTGGCACCTGGAGATTGAGGGAGCTTGGTACGACATGGAGGACACCATGAAGGTTGCTGAGGAGATGGTGGCCTACGCCGTTAGGAAGGTCCTCGAGGAGAGGAAGGAAGAGCTCGAGTTCCTTGGGAGAGACATCAGTAAGTTAGAGCCCGCCCTCGAGACGCCTTACCCAAGGATAACGTATGACGAGGCCATCGAGAGGCTCAAGGCTAAGGGCTTCAACATAGAGTGGGGCGACGACCTAGGGGCGGACGAGGAACGCGCGCTAACACAGGACTTTGAGAAGCCATTCTTCGTCACGCACTTCCCGAAACACATTAAGGCGTTCTACATGAAGCCAGACCCAGCGAGGCCCGAGGTAGTGCTCGGCTACGACCTACTAGCGCCTGAAGGGTACGGGGAAATCATCGGTGGGTCGCAGAGGGAGGATGATTACGATAAGCTCCTGCAACGCATTAGGGAGGAGGGCCTCAATCCGAAGGACTATGAATGGTACCTTGACCTAAGGAAATACGGTACAGTACCTCACTCGGGCTTCGGGTTGGGCGTGGAGAGGCTTGTGATGTGGGTGGCTGGCCTAGACCACATAAGGGATGCCACACCCTTCCCGAGGTGGAGGGGGAGAATATACCCGTAAGCGAATGAGGATTAGCGTTACCCTAACTCGAGCTTAACGGCTATTACGTCCATGCCCTCGTAAGCAGCAAGCATTTTCTCGAGCATCTCAGCCTTCTGTAGGTGATTCATCACGGCACCCACCGCTAACCTCCTGCAGACCTTACTGAACACGTACATGCCGAAGAAGAGTATTGACCCGACAACCCTGTCGTAGAGGTCAGTCACGATTACGAAGGCATCCTCCCCGCCAAGCATCTCCACCTCATCACGGCTGATGTCCCTGAAGTCCTTCCTAAACATGACGGTGTAGTGGGCAGACGTCACAACGAAGTAATACTTCTCGGTGACCTTAGCCACCACCATTACGTCAAGGTCGCAGTTCCTCACGTCGTAAGGGCTTAAGGCCTCCTCCAAACACATCTCATCGTACTTAAGCCCGTAAATCGTTATCTCCTTCAACTCCACCTTAGGGAGGCCTAACGCCTTAGCTATTAAACCATTAATGGTATCAACAGACTTAACCACAAACTCGCGGAAGTCCGGGCCTAAATCAGAAAGCTGTGCTTCGATTATCTCCATAAGGTTACGTCACCTACGATAATTAGGGAGGCAATCTTCTAATAAGGCTTTGTTGACGTGATAACTGGTAAAATAACATTTACCTAGAGCCGTGGTTAGAACATCCGTAAGGAAAAAATTTCTTGTAATATGAGCAAGGTAGCGGAAGAAATTAATTATTCTTTAGCTAATAATTTTCGTCAGCTAATGACAAACAGAGCATAGACAAAAACTGGCAGAGACCCCACTTAATTTATAGGCTTAAACTATGTTTTAGGGATTGTGAAACAAATGCTGCTGGACGAACTCTGCAAGGAGATCACTTCATTAGCCCAAGGAATTAGAGTTGTTGATGCTGGTGTTGGCGTGAGGTACACGTTTGTAGTTACGAAGTCATCAGGGGAAGAATTAATGGGAATGGCGTACACTCCCGTGGAGGACTTAACGCATGGTGACTCCAAGGCGTTAATGGAGGCATACGAACTGCTCAGGGAGGGCCGTAATCCTTGTTTGCTCGCCGAAAGCCCATACCCGTTAGTTAAGTCCTTACTCGTAGCGTACTTGAATTCTCTAAGCGCGCACGTTTACGAGCCACCATCAAGCGCCGTGGGTGCTGACGTGCTCGATGTTATGGAGTTTAACGAGCAAGACACTGTTGCCGTGGTGGGCTACATAGGGCCCGTGATTAAAGGACTTAAAGGCAAGGTTAAGGAGATCGTTGTTCTTGAAAGAAACCCTAGGAGGAGAGGGCAGGCCCTCCCAGACGTTTCGGCCCCACGGGCGCTCAGGAGGGCGAGCAAGGTCATAGTTACCGGAGCCACGCTCGTGAATGACACCCTAGACTTAATATTGGAGCACAGCGTTGATGCTGAAGCTGTGGCCCTAGTTGGCGCCACAGCAAGCATTCACCCAGCCCCACTCTTCCGCAGAGGCGTATCCGTTGTTGCTGGCTTTAGGGTTTCTCCGGACAGGGTGGAGGAAGTTGCTAAGGCCCTCGCGCTGGGGGGCGGGACTAGCGAAGTGTACAGGCATGGCTACAAGTACGCCGTTACTCACCGCTCAAGTACTTAAGCAGTTTCCTGAGTCTCCACGCCTCCACGACCGTGTAGGATGCGAAGCCCAAGGAAGCCACGATAAGTACGGGATCCGTTACTCCGGCTAAGAAGGCGTAGGCGGCTATGAATACTGCGTACCCTAAAGCTACGGGAACGAGCCTAGGTATTGGGGTGTTGAACACAAAAACGTAACCAGCGAATAGTGGATTATCTGGTTTTATGGCTTCATACTTCCCGTCGGGTAGTTGACGAACTAATCCTGAGGCCCTCAGCCGATCTAAGTGGTACTTGACGGTGGAGGCTGACTTAAGGCCTACAACATGCTGTATCTCCCTAACACCCATGGGCGAGCCCTTACTCAGCATAATCATGTATATCTTGAAGGCAGTCCCTGTTACGGGCTTGCTGGACTCCTTCCTTTTAGTCAAGCACCTTCGCCCCGCCCTTCATTCTATATTAGTGCCGCACTATATAAGCCGTGGTGGAGGGATTAAGCCTAGGAACCCAACGAAACTATTTCCTCATACCCGCCTAATCACTATTAAGTAGACCACCGCACCGACAATTAATGCTATGCCTAAGGCGGTAGCGACGGCCACAGCCTTTGGAACCGTGACCAACGGCAGTGGTGTGGCTGCGGTCTCCATGGAGGGGCTCGTTCCTGTTCTTGGGACTGCCTGCATCGGAGCCGTAGTTGTTGGGACTGTAGGGTATGATGACGTAGGCGTGCTTGTGCCGTACACGCGTGTGGTGCTTGTTGTGGTCACTGTTGCGGTAATTGTCGCTGCTACCGTGGTCGCTACCTTCGTTACCGTGACCGTTGTTGTGCCTGAGGCGTGCTGTACTTCCGCTGACGCGTAAACGCCCTTCAGCATCTCCTTGAACCCTTCAGCTGACACAATGGCTATCCCTCTCAACCCGCTGAGGTTCCCTCTGCACACGGCGAGTAGCGGCTGTAGAGCCGCCTTTAATTGCTCCTCGCTTAGGTTTCTCGGCACATATACCTTAAGGATTACGTTGCTGACCGGGATACCACCGATGACCACACTACACGGTATTGTTACGTTGCGTGCAACGTAACCTTCAAGCACCGAGCCCTTCGATGACTTCTTAAGCTCGAACACCCTTAAGGAACCGTTCCGGCTTACCACCACCACGTACCCCGCAACTCCCTCTTTCACTGACTGCGTGTTTTGGGGTGGCGCCTCAGCGGGGTAGCCGCTACCAAACGCTACCGTGGTTTTCAGCGGGCGCACCTCAACTATTACGGACTTAACGCATGAGCCCTTTACTTTCATTTCTATCTTACTTGTTGTGGGTAAGTCCTTGCTGATTATTGCTTGAATGAAGTACTTTCCCTGAGACCACCTGAAGGTTCCGGTGTCGGTACTTACAACCATGTCGGTGAGGGGCGGGGTGAACATTATCGTGACCTTGCCGCTACCTTGGGGGGTTAAGGCTGTTGATGCCGTAACTAGGAACTCCCCTTCCTTCACCTTCGTTATATTCAGCATCACGCTCACCAGGACACCCTGCCTTACCCCAGTAACCGGGTTAGTTACTGACGTGCTCCTTTCCACGGTATACGTGCCTAGAAGGCACTCCGAGTCATTACTTGCTAGCACCAAGGTGTCATGACCCAACGTCAGTGCTGAAGCAATTGCGGCGACCACTAGCACGGCTAGCGCCACGCTGAGGGCCACGCCCCTACTCATGAATGCTTTGCCAGGTGCTCTCGACATGATCCTCACTACCTCCCTAAATATTATTGAGGCACGGTTCTTAATAGTCTAGGGCGTGGAACGCTTAAGCGCGAGGAACGTGCGGGCGTTCGAATATCTCGAAAAAGGTTCGGGCGACGTAGGTGACCGTCAACGTTATTAAGGGTCCCGGGTCTCCCTACTCGTGTGCTGGTGTAAGCATGGTAAAAACAAGCCAGAGGGCAGGCACACTTGCAGAGGACGTGTTCCGGAGATTTGGAACCCCGACGCTCGTTTTTAGGGGGCAGGTATTTGAGGTTGATGTGCGTGAGGCCGAGGTCGTCACCGTTAAGTTCTTGGGGTACGTGGGCACCGGGGCGTCATTCACGGTGTTCTCGGATGGTGACGGCGGGTTCAACATTTGCGACGTGAGGGTTGTTGAGGAACCAAAGGTTAATTACGGCAGGCTCATTAAGGCCGGTGTCCTTGAGATAGTCACATGTTCGGAGTACGGCAGTTAGCGCTACCCCTCACTCAGGGAGCGAGTACAGTAACTCGCTAGTTAACTTCCACACGCGTGCCTCCCCGAGTTCCTTAGTGAGGCTTAACCTACGTAAAGCCTCCATCACTAAGGACTTCCTCCCCAAGTCAACGTACCCCCCGATAACCCATACTGGCGCGTCGAGGTTTAGTGGGGGTATGCCGGATATCTTCGAGACACTTGTCCATACCCTCCGAACGATCCTTGACTTGCTCATGAGGATCTTAACGACATCCCTACGCGTGCGGGCGTCGGTCTCCACCATCCGGGAGAGGTGTGTCACGCGCGCCACCCTAAAGTCAACGGGTATGGGCATGCTCTCAGGTAGCGTTAATGACCTCCCTGAGGCCCGAAGCCCGTAGTAAGCCATCTTAACCGAGAACACGACCGTCTTTGACTCGAGCGGGCTTCCTAAGCACCTCGCTACCCCGGAACCGTAGGCCCGTAAGTCACCTTTCAGGGCAAGCCCCATGACGCTTAAACACTCGCGTAGCTTCCTTAACCGCCTTAACTTCGCGTTAAGGAATCTCCTGTTTTTACGTGCTGTGAATCCCTCCACAAGCTCGATCACCTCCATGAAGTTGTTAGGGCAGCCACGCTCACGTACGTAGTTCGCAAGGGATTCCCAGTATTCCTCACCCTTTACCTCAAGCATGTAGGAAACTAACGCGTTTGTGGCGAGTACGGCCACGCACATCTCACCGCAAAGTTCGTGAATTGCCTTGGCGACCACCATCTGCGGGTCGTGATCCTCGAATGCTTGAATGCCCTCTATCCCGACCTCCTTGAAAGCTTCAGCGACCGCACGCACTCTCTGCGTGTTTATGGTTATGGTCGAGTTTCCCACCTCTTCAGACTCAAATGGGACCCACGTACAAATACGAGGTTAAAGGCACTGTTAAGTGTATTGCTAATCGCTTAAGCACGGAAACCCCGGTAGGGTAGGGGGCTAGGTGGAAACTATATTAAAAATCGCTTAGGTTTGTTACTCCTTTATTAGTCCCTTCTTCTTTAGCTCCTCGATTTCCTTCTTGCTCAGGAACCTAACGACCTTTATACCCGTCTCAGGGCTCGTACCTACGACAGCCCATCTACCGTTCTTCATTTTCTTGAAGGTTGGGTTCTGTATCTTCACCTTCTTCTTAGCTTTCACGTCGAACGCGTACCACTCGGCCATAGTTTTTCACCCACTCTATTATTACATTTGGGATATATAAATTCGTCGCCTATTCCTAAGGTATTACGCGTAGAAAATTATTATTAATAATTTCAGAACATATACTGTCGGAACATTAGGGGGGCTCCGTAAAACACGTTAATAAATGCTCGGCAAGACACATTACGTCATGAGTAAGTTGGGGTAAAGCGTGTTGCGTTGACCGCGTTATTTCCACTATGAAATGATATGAAAATCATTTACGATCCCACCGTAGGGGGAAGTGAATCGCTGAACACATGAACGTTATGTGGTCGGCCAGGGGGACCCGCAATCATTCCGGGCCCCGCGGCCCCGTCATGCGGGTGTCGCGGGCTTCCATGAAATGCTTTAGTAGGGGGATTATTTAAGGATTGGTCGTGGTTGTTAGGCGTCGGAACACTCTAGGGGTCCAAATACCCTAGAGTAATGCCTTAGCTCTCCTTCCGTAGCTATTAGTACCTGTATTGGTGGCGGGGGCTGACCGGCTTCTTGAAGTACTTTCGTTAGTATTTGGGCCCTTGCATTAGCTGTTACTGGCTTAGGGGTAACAACGATGAATGTTGCTTGGGCCCACACTGGTGGTGAGGGGTTTAGCAGTGACCTAGGTACGCACACCTTAACCCCTCTCATGTTGCTTAATGTGCTGCGTACCTCATCAATTACCTTGGGTAGGTACTCCTTGACTAGGGCGGATGCGCTTCTCCTCTGCCACTTGCCGAACCGTAATCGAGTGTAGAACCACCACACTGGGATAAGAATTGAAGTTCCGTCCATTAGTGCCTCCTCCCATATTGGCTTACATCTACTCGTCCTTAGTTAGCATGACTATATCGTCATCTGAACCTTTCCTCCCTTACCTCTGACCTCCGCGAAGAGCGCGTCCGCTATTCTCTCTGCTTCCTCACGACTTAGTTTGAGCTTCGTGGTGAGGTACCCGATTATCTCCTCCCTTGACGCGCCCTTCTCTATCTTGTCGATTAGTATTGAGGCCACGGTCTCCATGAATATCTTACTTACTTCATCCTCCCAACCCACCGCCTTAACGAACGCGCCTGCCGCAAGGTAGAGTTGCTCTATAGCATCGTTGAATTCCGCCTTCCCTAGGCTCTTAGGGTCTAGGTCAGCCACGAATACCACGCCGTCATCATCACCCACTAACGCTGCCTTGACCAGCCCTGTCTCCACGTTCATCTTGAGTAGGGAGTAGTAGAGCTTTAGCCTCTCGTCGTTGTTCAGGAACTTCGTGGGGTATAGTGGGTCAAGAACTAAGCGTATGAGCCCGTTAGGATAGTCCGCCGCCACCTGGAGCTCCAGCATTGCGTTGGGGTGGAAAGCTCTAGCCACCCTGAAGTCCTCGCTCTCCTCAATCTCCACCTCCCACGGCCAGTCCACGGGGTTCTTAGCAGTATCGCTCCCCTCCCTTAACCACTTAACGAGCTGGTTGAATACCTTATCAACTAACTCTCTCTGTTCATCCCTAGTGACGGATGAATTCTCTTGCATGGCTTATCAAGACTCTTACCTCGCCCAACTTTTAAGTGTTAATTTACTTCCTCAAACCTGATTTCTTGGGGTTGTCAAGCATGTGCGCGCTGCTTGCCTTCATGAGGCACGGTAAGGCCGAACCGAAGAAGCCGGGGATGTCTGACTTCGAGCGGAAACTTACTGATGAGGGTAGGGAGGATGTCGAGCTAGTGTCTAGGGCCCTGCCCTTTAAGCCAAGCGTAATATACCACAGCCCGCTAAGGAGGGCGGTGGAGACTGCGGAGATTGTCTCCAAGGTTACTGGCGCACCCGTGAAGGAGGCGTGGGAGCTTGAGCCCGAGCAGGCTTCGCTCTCGTCGCTTAGGGATCTTAACCCGCCGGAGAATGCCGTGTTGGTGGGTCACGCGCCAAGCTTGACGGAGATAGTGTCAACGCTAATAGGTGGGGGTAAGCTTAAGCTTAAGGCCGGTGGCCTCGCGGTGCTTGATGTTGCTGACCTCGACCTGGGGAGGGCGACGCTCCTACTCCTAATAACCCCTGATTCAGCGAGAAGGTTGGCTAGTTTTTCTCTAGAAGCCTAGTTCCTCGTAGAAGTCCGCTGGCTCATCATCCCCGGATTTCCTCCTTTCCCAGAAGTCAGCCCACTCCCTGTGGACAGGTATGTCTGACCCAGTGCCCTTCCTTTCTGCCCTATCAATCCTCACTAGTGCTGGGAGAGGCGCCATCATTCCTAGAACCACGGCCTCACCCGTATTCAGTGATGGAAGTAGCTGCAGTAGCTCATCAGAGAGCGTTTCGCTGGCCCTCTGCACGTATTGTTGGTCCTTAGGCTCCACGAGCTTAAGTATTATCTTGTTGTTGGTTTGCGATAGGGCGTCCTCATCAACGTTCTTTGGCCTCTGACTGACCAGCGCTAGCCCGACACCGAATTTCCTCCCCTCCCTAGCTATCCTCGCCACAACCCCTTTCGTCAGTGTTTTCCTGTTGTTCGGCACGAGGACATGGGCCTCCTCAATAACCGCCAGCACGGGGATCGGGTATCCCTCACCATTAACCACGTGCCTCTTCCTCTCGTTCAGTAACCACCAGAGGTAATGGTAAGTGACAACATCAGCCACTACCTCATCGACGCTTCCTAAGTCAAGCACGTTCACGTGGCCCGGCTTGACCACGGATTCGAGCCTGTCGGGTGCTGAAGGCGTTAGGACGGTGCCGCCGTAATTATCTATTAGTTCCTCAAGCTTGTGTATGAGGTCAAGTATGGGTGTCTGATCCTTCTTCGGTATCGTTTCGAGCCGCCTACCGATCACCTCGCCCTTCTTGCTTGACTTCTTCTTAGTCGTCCCCACGTTCTTGCCTGCCGTGTCATGGTACTCTATGAGCTTCCCCAGGAGTAGCTCAAGGAACCTGTCCTTCATCTTAAGCGCCTCGCCAGTCTCAAATAGTTCCCTGTAGGCCCTCCTCAAGTACATCCTCTGCTTCGTCGCTCCCTCATCGAGGTTCAGTAGGGCGTAGTACTCGCTAAGCGTTAGCTTAGCTGGGTGCATCATTGGCTTAATCACGTTAGTCTTTCCTTCAACGACATCACCGTATTCGGAGTGCATGTCAATCACTAGCGCTGTCCCTCTTAACTCACCGACAATCCTTGAGAGGAGGACCGCGACAGTGTTTGACTTACCAGCGCCAGTTATGGCGAGTATCGCTAAGTGTCTGCTCACCATCCTAGGCACGTTCACGTAGAACGGGACGTTAGGGTGATTAACTAGCGTTCCTAGCTTCACCCACCCGTCCTTAGCGGGCTTAACGAATATCTTCCTCAGCACCTCGTCGGACGCGCTGTACACCTTAGCGGCTGGGCGCGGTGGGTAGCGAGGAGTGACTAACTCCCCTCTCCTGCTTAGGAGCGTGTGTAACCACGACAGTATCCTTGCCTGACCGATCATGTATTCGTGCCTCTCCGCACCGAACTCCGAGACCGTCGTGACGAACTCCGGGCGGACGGACATCACCGATATCATGGGGTTACCTATCGCTGACCTCTCAACTATGCCTAACGCGTAGGAGGGCTCGGAGTTGAAGTCATACTCGACGAGCACGTACTCGCCTACGCGCACGGGGCGCCTACACGTGAACGTTACCTGGGTGTGACTCGTCTCACCTATCACGTACCCGAGGTGCTCACCGAGCACCCAATCACGTGGTTTAGGGTTGCTCACCTCAGCCATTCCTCAAGCACCTCCCTACCAGTTAATAAAGGCGGGAGCCCCAAAGCCTGAATTATTATTGAGAGGGTCGTGCTCGGGATCCTAGCGACCTTATCCGCTTCGAAGAGCGGGTAAGGGTACCCCTCGGCCGAAACACTGGCCAACATGTCAGTGACGGAACGCATGAAGCCCTCATCCACTGTCGGCCCGCTCCCCTCAAGCACGGGGATCTCGACCCTGAGGATGGGGCCGCCGGGAACGAGCCTCACGTACGAGACCGCGACCCTTACCCTCGAGTAGAACTCGCTGAGGCCCTCGACCTCAGGAACCTGCTTAATCCTGCGCACACCCCCTCTCTCCCCAGCCTCGGGGAAGACCGGTTTCGAGAAGCCGGGCTCCGTCGTCAGGTACTGGAACATCATTATGTCGGGCGGAAGAACCTTCCCTTCCCTGAGGCCCTTGAAGTAGTGGGAAGTCCTGCTCCTCTTAGACACGTAGATAAGCCTGGCCCCCCTCCACGCGGCCTCCCTTAGGAGGGCTCTGAACGATGCGAGCTTCTCAACGTACTCCGCAGCAGTTACGGCATCAACACGCATGTCGGGCGGCACACCATCCAGCCTCACCTCCCTACGCGCTACTAGGGGCTCCTCCCTAAGGGCTTCCGGGTCCTTGATGCCCTCCTCAACACCCTCCACTATCCTCCTGAAGATGTCCGGTCCTGAGGATGCCTTCAGCGCTTCCGCCGCCCTGTCAAACGTGTACCCTCCTCCCTCACCGCGTGGTCTAGGCTCTATTATCACCGACCTGAGGGAACCGTCGGCGAGGATCAACTTCACGCCCTTGAGGGCGGCGACAGCCCCTACCTTAGCCTCAAGGGTCTCACGAAGTATCCCTACTCGTCCCCCAGCAGGTGGTGAGAGGAGAGCATCGACGTCGGCAATCACTAGCGTCTCAGGTAACCATCTCCTCGCGCCTCCGTGTCTGTACATTATGGTTGCTGCTGATACGGCGTAGATTGTTATTCCTTGATATTCCCTTAGGGCTTCCCCGCCATCAACGCCTGCGAGGGAGTCTTGGGGTGCGGGCTTTGGTTCGTACGTGATCCATTCCCTACGCACTTCCTCACGTATCCCTTCCTTCGTAAGCGACTTAACCTTGCTCAGGATTTCCGCCCTCTTCCTTAGGGCTACGCGGATTACCTCATCGTTCAGTGTGTTTGGTACCCTCATGTTAGGGCGTCACCTCCACCTCCTCGACCTGTGAGTACGCATCCTTGCTTACCCTGAATATCGCGTCGGCAGCCTCCTTCACGTCCTCGTCGTGAGTCACTATTATTAGCTGGGAGATTATCCTGCCTTCGCGGAAGTTCTTGAGGACCTCGATTAACTGCTTCCTCCTCTCATCGTCTAGGTACTCAGTCGGCTCGTCCAGTATAAGGAACCCTAGCCTGCCCTTAGAGACTACCTGGTGAAGGGCTAGGAGGGCTGAGAGCGAAACAACTACTTTCTCGCCACCCGATAGCCTGCTGAACTCGACCCACGTGCCGGGTAACGTGGGGGACGAGAGATTAACGTTCAGGTCGTCATCTATCCTCACGTCCGAGTAGCTTGTGTTGAAGAGTTCTAAGTATTTCCTCATTAGCGCCTCTATGCTCCTCAGCGCGGCCTGCCTCAGGAGCTTGGGGGCGCCGTCAGGGCTCAGCACGTTGTTCCTCAGCCAGAGCAGTACCGCGGCCTTGAAGAGGGCTTCCCTGTACTCCCTCACATCTTCCTTAGCTAGGCTCACCCACTCCTCAAGCTCCTCCATCCTCTTCCGGAGGGCCCTTAACTCAGCTTCCCTACCGGCTAGGGCCTCCCTTAACTTCTCTACCTTCTCTCTGATGCTGTCGGCGTGTTCCCTCAGTTTATTGAGTTCCTCAATCACGGGCTTCAGTTCCTTCATTCTCTCCCTTACTCTGGTAAGATCATCCTCGAGCCTCTTGACATCGTTAACCACTGTCTTAAGCTCCCTCATCCTTTCCTCAAGCCTTGTCCT
>Ga0256914_1000878_pt1 | contig 28884 bp, 28 predicted proteins | sample HulkmetaG_FD_191571 | JGI IMG/M metagenome (GOLD analysis project Ga0256914, IMG submission 191571) | Hydrothermal chimney microbial communities from Main Endeavour vent field at the Juan de Fuca Ridge, Pacific Ocean - Hulk | ecosystem: Environmental > Aquatic > Marine > Hydrothermal vents ... | reverse complement strand
GGCCGAAGTCAGCGAACAGGGATTCGGAGTGGCCATCAAGATTTCAGCCAGCGGCATTCCGGTCCCCCTGGTCGCGGCCGGCCCGGCCTGGACCAGGACCCTGGTGCTCAAGGCGGTTCGTTACGGCGCAGACGACATTCTCATCACCCCAGCCTCTGCCGAAGACATCCAGGAAAAGCTGGATGCCAACTTGACTCGCAAGGCCGCCTGACTGTCCGGGAACAGGAAGGCTATTTCCAGGCGTCCTGCAGGTTTTTCTTTTTGATCTTTTCCAGAAGGGTGGTCCGCTTGAGGTTGAGGATCCGGGCTGCCTCCTTCTTGTTGCCGCCGGTCATCCGCATGGCCCGGATGATGAGCTGGTTCTCGAAATCATTGACCAGTGCCTTGAAATCGACTCCGCCATCCTCCCAGATCGTTTCCGCCTCCTCTTCACGGCCCGGAAAGGGGCGGCTCTGTTCCACGGTTCCGTCATCAGCGGCTGGTGCCGGGGTGCCTGCAGGCGGTTCACTGTCGGCAGCGGCGGGCCGGTACTTTTCCGGCAGGTCGGCCAGCCGGACCATGGAGCCCCCATGGAGGATGGTCATGTGCTGGATCAGGTTCTCCAACTCCCGGACGTTGCCCTGCCAGTGATAGTTGCAGAGAGCCGCCATGGCCTGACTGTCGAAGCCCAGCAGCCTGTTATTCTTTTTCCGGCCAAAGGATTCGACAAAGTGATCGACGAGCAGGGCAATATCTTCCCGCCGCTCCCGCAGGGGCGGGATATTGACCGGGATGACACTGAGCCGGTAATAGAGGTCTTCCCGGAACCGGCCTTCCGCCACCAGTTGTTCCAGATTACGATGGGTAGCGGCGATGATCCGCACGTTGACGGCAACTGGCTTGAGGGCACCCACCGGCTCGAATTCCCGCTCCTGAAGCACCCGCAGCAGCTTGGCCTGCAGGGCCGGTTTCATGTCACCGATTTCATCGAGAAACAGGGATCCTCCGTCGGCATACTCGATCCGGCCGATCTTGGACTGGGTCGCCCCGGTAAATGCCCCCTTGGTATAGCCGAACAGCTCACTCTCCAGAAGATCGTCTGGTATGGCGGCACAGTTGACCGGCACGAAGTTGTTCTGTTTCCGGGGGCTATGGGCATGGATGGCCTTGGCCACCAGTTCCTTGCCAGTGCCGGATTCTCCCTGGATCAGGACCGTGCTTTCGTCGTCCCGGGCAAGTTTGGTGATCAGCTCGAACAGGTGCTGCATGGCAGAGCAGCGCCCGATGATGCCATGAAAAGATTCTGTAGTCATGGAGGTTCAGGGAAGCAGAGTGTCAGCCAGTCTGGAGGATGTCCTCCGCATGTTCAGGCTGAGCAACCGCATGATTTTTTTCAGCAGGGTTACCGTAATGGCCGGATAGCGGTTCGTCAGCAGGTCAAACCCCTTTTTGGTCAGAATTATGACTGTCGTCTCCTGGCGGGCGATGACGGCTGCCGACCTGGGAGCCTTGTCGATGATGGCCATCTCGCCGATGGTGCTGCCCCTGGCCAGCCTGGAGATGACCCGGTAATCTCCCTGGTCCGACTTTTTCAGCACATCCAGCACGCCCCGGACCACGAAACACATGAAGTCACCCCGGTCTCCTTCCAAAAAGAGGTATTCTCCCTGGGGAATCCGGGCATAGTTCATGTGGCGGGCCAGGATGTCGAGCTCGTCAGTCCTGAAGACATCGAAGAGGGGCAGGCTGAGCAGGTAGTGCCTGGTCTGCTCCTCGTTTTTATTTAAGTCGCCGGGGATAGGTGATTTGTCGGCTCGGTCCCGCGTCGCCATCGGTCTGGGTCGGTCTGTTCGTATACCATGAATTATGTAAAATAATTACTACTTTTTACTTACAAGATAGCATAAAATGTTCAGCAAAGACAAGGCGGTTTCCGCTGAAGTGTCATTTTCTTGACTGGACAGGCAGGGTGTATGATTCGGATAGTCAACCTGATACTCTTTTTTCTTGTCGTTTCCGCAACACCCGGCTGTGCCTGGCATGCCCAGGTGATCAAGGTGCTGGATGGCGATTCCATCGTAGTCAGGCGGGGAGGCAAGACCTACGAGATCCGGCTCTACGGGATCGATGCCCCGGAGTACCGGCAGGCTTACAGCAACAAGGCCAAGCAGTACACCAAGCGGCTTACCTACCGGAGGACCGTCAGCCTGAGCACCAAAGACGTAGACCGTTATGGCCGCCTGGTGGCCCTGGTTCGTTGCCAGGGGCGGCTGGTGAACCGGGAACTGGTTCGGAACGGCCTGGCCTGGGTCTATCCAAAATACTGCCGGATCCCTTCCTTGTGCCGGGAGCTGAAAAAGCTGGAACGGCAGGCCAGAAAACAGCGGCGCGGTCTCTGGAAACAGAAGCATCCTGTCTCTCCCTGGGAGTGGAAACGCCGCAAACGCCAGGCCGGCCGTCGCTGAACCGGGCGGCAACCAGAGCAAGAAAGGCTGTCCCCCTTGCAGACGTGCCCGGTGGCTGGCTTTGCAGGCAGGCCTACAACGTATCTCCGGGCCTGAGGATAATCTCCTCGATGGGGGGCGAGGTCGGCTGGGCAGGGCGCTGTTGTTCAGACGTGCCGGCCTTGCCGCTGTCGGTTTCGGTACGCCAGGGGTCCTCTATATAGCCCAGTGTCTGCCATGGTATCCTGGAGTTGGCGGTGTGGCAGTCCAGGCAGTTCAGAGCCCGGGAGGCCGGGACAACCCCGTGGTTGATACGTTTGAGGGTGGCAGTGGTGGTTACGCCGTACTGACCGCTGAAGGGCAGCCTGGCCGCCTCCATGCCTTGGTGGGCGATGGTGGGCCAGTCCGGGCCGGGAAAGCGCTCTGCCGGATCGGTGCCGAGTTTGGGCGAGATGAGAAAACGATATTTGGCGTCGTAGAGCTGGATACCATAGATCACCCGGAACGGCCGGATTTGGGAATGAATGGTCCGTTTGCCCGGTGCCTGGAGCAGGGTGACCGTGGTGGGGTCGATGCGGCAGCCCCGCTCGTATAGATGGTCGCTGTTGTTGTCCCACCGGTACAGGGGGATGACCTTGGTGGCCAGGGTGAAACCGTCCGACCGCACAAGAGGCACCGGTCTGCCGTCGCGGCCTGCCTGGCGGAGCTGCGGGACATTGCCGCCGGTCAGCCAGTTCCAGGAGACGAGGGTGGGCGCGCCGGTCCCGTAAAAGGGAATATGGCAGGCCTGGCAACTGATCAGCTCTCCGTGGTGATTGAGTTCCTGCAGGACATGGGGGTTTTCGCCGTGGCAGGTGGTGCATCCCCTGGATGGTTCTTCTTTCTCCCCGGCTGCCAGTGGCAGGCGGACAATGGCGTGACGGCCCTTGTTCATGTGACAGCTCTGGCAGCGCATGGCTGCTCCGTCCGGCTGTAGGTGCACGTCCCGGATGGTCTGCACGGTGGTTCCCGGAGCGGCTGCCAGGCAATTGTCGCGATGACAGGTCTGGCAGTTGGTCACGTCGGGCCTGCCGACCCTGCGGGCCATGTCGAGCAGCTCCTGGGGGGCGGCCGTGGGATCGGCCTGCAGCCGGTGGCGGCCCGAGGTGTCATGGCAGACGAGGCAGTCGATGCGCGAGGCGTCCACCTGGTTGTCCGCCTGGTCCTCTCCGCCGTTGCCGGGATGACAGCGACGACAGGTTGCGGGATTTGCCTGGGCCTGAATGGCGAAGAAGCTCAGTCCGCTTGCCTTGGAGTAGGAAGTTTTTTGTCCATTCACCAGCCGCTCTCTTTTCCATGTCCAGTGACTGGAGTCGAGCAGTTGCATGCCCTCGCTCTGGTGGCAGCCGAGACAGGCCCGGGTGACCTCCTGGACCGTGGTGAAGGGGCCTTTCATCTGGGCGTGTTCCCTGATGGCTCCCCGTGCTGCCGGGACAACTGGGAGGAGGGTGGCAATCAGGAAGATTCTTATGGTCCGGGATGCGGGCAGTGACAGCTTCATGACTTCTGTTGATCGACAATCTGTTGGATATCGCTGGCCGTGATGGTCTCCTTTTCGAGGAGAGCGGCCGTGATCCTGTCCAGAATCTCCCGGTGCTCCTCCAGGATCGTCCTGGACCGTTCATAAGCTGATTGAATCAGTTTCTTCACTTCCGTGTCAATGAGAATCGCTGTCTGTTCGCTCATGATCTGGCCGGGCTGGCCGTTGAGCGGATCGGCCGGCCGAAAGGTCAGGGGGCCGACCTCTGCACTCATTCCCCACTCGCAGACCATCCGGCGGGCAATGTCGGAGGCCCGCTCGATATCGTTGCCGGCCCCGGTGGTCACCTCGGCAAAGACCACCTCTTCGGCGATCCTGCCGCCGAGCAGGGTGCAGAGGTTGTTGAACAGGTAGGTCCGGTCATGGGAGACCCGCTCCTTTTCCGGCAGCTGGAGGGTGACGCCCAGGGCCTTGCCTCGGGGGATGATGGAAACCTTGTGGACCGGGTCTGCGCCGGGCAGCATCCAGGCCACCAGGGCATGGCCTGCTTCGTGACAGGCGGTGACCTGTTTGTCCTTGTCCGTTAGGATCAGGCTGCGCCGTTCAGCGCCCATCATCACCTTGTCCTTCGCCTTTTCCAGCAGGTCCATGGTGACGCTGCTCCGGCCGGAGCGGGCCATGAGCAGGGCTGCCTCGTTGACCATGTTGGCCAGTTGGGCCCCGGAAAACCCCGGAGTGGCCCTGGCAATGGTCTTCCAGTCCACGTCAGCGGCCGTCTTGATCCTGCTGCCATGTACCTGGAGGATCTTTTCCCTCCCGCCCACGTCCGGCAGGGGGACCAGGACCTGCCGGTCGAACCGGCCGGGCCTGAGCAAAGCAGGGTCCAGGATGTCCTGGCGGTTGGTGGCGGCGATGACGATGACATGGTCATTGGCCTCGAATCCATCCATCTCGACAAGCAGCTGGTTAAGGGTCTGTTCCCGTTCGTCGTTGCCGCTGCCGGCACCGCCGCTGGAACGGTGCCTGCCCACAGCATCGATCTCGTCGATGAAGATGATGCAGGGCGCATTCTTCTTCCCCTCCTGGAAGAGATCCCTCACCCTGGAGGCGCCGATGCCGACATACATCTCCACGAAGTTGGAACCGGATATGGAGTAGAAGGGCACCCCGGCCTCGCCGGCGATGGCCTTGGCCAGGAGGGTCTTGCCGGTGCCGGGTTCGCCGTACAGCAGGACTCCGGTGGGGATCCTGGCCCCGGCCTCGGTGAACTTGTCAGGGTTTTTCAAAAAGTCGACGATCTCGGCCACCTCTTCCTTGGCTTCGTCGATTCCGGCCACGTCCTTGAACGTTACCTTTGACTTCTGCGGATCGATGAGCCTGGCTCGGCTCTTGCCGAAGGCCATGGCCTTGGTGCCTCCCTGGCCGGTGGTGCGGCCGGACATGAAGAACCAGAGAATAATCAAGACGAGAAACGGGACCCAGGACAGGAAGGTCTGGAAAAACCAGTGGGGCTTGACCTCCTTTTCCACCTCGATATCGATATCCTGCTCCAGGAGGTGCTCCAGGGCCTCGCTGCTGGGCGGGATATCTGTCTTGTACCTGGTGCCGTCGGCCGTGGTCCAGTAGATAGTGTCTTCCTTGATGGTGACCCTGGGCAGGTGTCCGCTGTCCACCTTGTCAAGAAACTCGTTGAAATAGACGGTATGGTAGGTCTCCGGCGGCCGCTTGAAGAGGTGAAAGACGAGCATGGCCATCAGGGCGACGATGAGCCAGATGGAGAGGTTCTTGTAAAAGTATTGCATGAACTCTACCTCGTATCCTGGGGATATCTCATGTTCCGGGTGGGAAGTATTCTGCGCCCGCGACAGGAACGCCGTTTTTTCAGTCTTTCTCAGCTACCATAAAACAGGGCAAAGGTAAACCGCAATACCTGCCCACCGGGCAGGGAAGGGAAGAATCCGGCCAGGAGATGTTGGCCTGGAAGTGTGGAAAGAAGAAAGCCCTGAGGCCGCCACCTCAGGGCTTTGGAGAAGCTATCTCGTTCTTGGCTTGTTTTTCGAGCAGCTGTTTTTTATTTTGCATCTTGTGTGCCAAGATAGAGTGAAAAAGTTAGATAAGTCTTTGTTTGCATATTTTTATTGAAATTTCAATAAATTATAATGCATCCAGCTGAGCTGGTGCTGGCTGGATAGCCATGAAAAGTTTTCTCGTAAAGGCGTACAATAAGCCCAAATGCATTTTTATTTGGCTTTTTTTGCGCTACTGTGGAAATAATGAATGGCGATTCAGCGAGCTCATCGTTTCGTGGGCCCGTTTTGAGTCTTAAGGAGGTCTTACTGGATAATATGTTGAAATATAAAAGAAATAATCGTAAATTTAAATTTACTGTTTAAGGGATATTAAGAATTAGGATTAAAACAATCCATTAATTTACAACTTTCCTTAAAATAAATTTTTATTTTTTGGTTGACAATAAATCCGTCTTTCGGGTACAAGCTTTCATAAATGGAAATGAGGTTGTACAGCGAAAATCAATGAAAAAGGAGGAAACTGCACAAGGGAGGTAACGAGTAGGATAGGAGGAAACCGGCCGTAGCTGTCCGCCAACAGAGATGGCCGGGGAAGAACAGAGGTCCAGAGATTGTCTCCAGGTCTGCCTGGAAAAGGAGAAGCAAATGGAAACCATTCTATTTCTCGTTTGTTGGCTGGGAGGTGCTGCGCTCCATACCCTGTACGATATCAAGGTCAGGCCGGTTCTACGGGCTGTCCGGGAGGAAAGTGATTTTTCCTAGCCATGAATGTGTATCGAACACGTGAAATCCGGCAGGAAAAATCGGATATACACTCCTGCCGCCAAGATTACCGTTTCAGTATGGAGGAGTTAGCATGAACGAAATTATGGCAAAAGTGCTGCCGCAGGCCGGCGGACTTGAGGGAAGCAGATCCGGCGCCTACAATGCGGCCATCGGACTGTTCGGGCTGTTCACCCTGGTGGGGGTCGCCTTTGGCGTCCACGCCATGTTCATCGGTCATGAACATGCGTACGGCGTGAGTCGGGAAGTTCCCTGGGGCCTCATGCTTGCGGCCTATGTCTTCTTTGTCGTCACCTCGACCGGGCTCTGCCTGGTCTCTTCCATCGGCCATGTTTTCGGCGTCGAGGCATTCAAGCCCATTGCCAAACGGTCGGTCTTCCTGGCCATCGCCACCATCATCTCCGGCTTCCTGGTCATTGCCTTCGAGATCGAGAATCCCTGGCGCATGGCCATCTACAACGTCATCTCGCCCAATCTGACATCCAACATCTGGTGGATGGGCACCCTGTACGGGGCATACCTCTTTTTCATGCTCATCGAGTTCGCCCTCCTGCAGATGGGTAAACACAAGCAGGCCGGCTTGTTCGGCCTGGCCGGCGTGATTTCCGGTGTGGCCGCCCACTCCAACCTGGGTGCCGTGTTCGGCCTGCTCAATGGCCGGGAGTTCTGGCACGGGCCCTACATGCCAATCTACTTTATCACCTCGGCCATGATGTCCGGCTGCGCTGCCGTGATCTTTTTCCACTGGCTGGGCTACAAGATCAACGGCTGGAAGATGAGCGAACAGCTCCAGCACTCGCTTCAGGCGGTCGCCAAGCTGGGCGCCCTGCTCTACGTGGTCATCATGTTCTTCACCACCTGGAAGATCATTTCCGGTATCTCCGGTCATCCCCCGGGAAAATACGAGGCAATGATGGCCATCCTTACCGGTCCCTATGCAAAGAACTTCTGGATCGGTGAGATCGGTATGGGACTTGTGATCCCCTTCGTCATCATCCTGGCCGTCAGGGCCAGGAACATCCCGGCCATGGCCTTCGGTTCGGCCTTATCTATCCTCGGGATCTTCTTCATGCGCTACGACCTGGTTGTTGTCGGCCAGCTCGTGCCCGGGTTCCACGAGCTCAATATCGTTGACCTGCCGCACCTGTTCAGCTACTCGCCCACTCTGCACGAGTACATGATCACCCTCGCCGGTTTCACCTTCTGCGCGGTGCTGTTCATGATGGGAGAGCGGCTGTTCCGGGGCCATCTTTCCGAAGATCATTGACCAGGTGACCTGCGGGCAGGAGGGGGGCCGGGCTGCCCTCCTGCCGGTTCATTATGGAATAAGGAGTAGAGCATGGCCAGAAAGAGGTCGGAACTGCAACCCATGCGGCCCGATGTGGCGATCTATCCCATTGGTGTGGCGGCCAGGATGCTGAATGTGCATCCACGGACACTCCGGATATACGAGAACGAGGGGCTCATCAAGCCGACCCAGGTGGGGGCACGCCGGATGTTTTCCGAAAACGATATCCGCTGGATCTCCTGCCTGCGTTCGCTGATCCACGACAAGGGCATTTCCATACCAGGGCTGAAAATGTTGCTCAATTACGCCCCCTGCTGGGAGATTGCCGACTGTCCGGCAGAGATCCATGAATTTTGCGAGGCCCGGGTTGACAGGGCCCTGCCGCGCGTACCTCACAAGGTAGGTGATGCCGAGGCCGCCCGGGCCGCCAAAGAGGCGGATCGGCAGAAGCGGAAGACGCAGACATCGGGCCAAAAAAAAAAGCACGGCTCGTCAGGCTGACCACGGCTGTTCGCCAACAGGAGAGCGGCGACCGGATTGTCGCCCTTTATCCCCTGTACGGGCAACGGTTGTGCGGCTAAGGCCGAAAACGGTCCAGGCGGTGCCACCAGCAGGGTGCGGCCAGAACCCCAGGCTGGACACCGGGACCGGGTGCTGAGGGATGGCTCCTGTTCATCCCATGGAGCCGAATACGGCGAAAACAGCAGACAGATAAAACCCCCGTTCCATCGGAGCGGGGGTTTTCTGTTTCCCTATGTTCTGGCTCCGCTGCCAAGCCTGCCGGTTCAGCCCCGCAACTCCTGCGGTTTGAACAGGTGGGTCTCCATGTGCTTGATCTCGTCGATACCCGAGATGACGATCTCCGGGTCAGGGGCCAGCTCTTCTGCCGGCAGCTTGCCGTCATAATCGATATTGGAGAGCAGGTACTTGATGCAGTTGATCCTGGCCCGCTTCTTGTTGTCCGAGCGGATGATCGTCCAGGGGGTCAGGGTCCGGTTGGATTCGTTGAGCATCTGGAATTTCTTGACACTGTATTTGTCCCAGTATTTCTGCGCCAGATTGTCCACTGGCGAGAGCTTGTACTGTTTGAGCGGATCGGTCTTGCGGGCCTCGAACCGCCGGGCCTGCTCCTCCTTGGAAACCGAGAAGTAGAACTTGAAGAGCTTGATGTTATCCTTGACCAGCATCTGTTCGAACAGGGGAACATCCTTGAGAAACCGTTTGTGCTGTTCATCGGTACAGAAGCCCATCACCGGTTCCACCATGGCCCGGTTATACCAGGATCGGTCAAAGAGAACCAGTTCGCCTGCAGCCGGCAGGTGAGGAACATAGCGCTGGAAATACCACTGGGTCATTTCGGTGTCGCTTGGTTTCGCCAGGGCCACCACCCGGGTGTTGCGGGGATTGAGGAAGGCGGTAATCCGCTTGATGGTCCCGCCCTTGCCGGCAGCATCCCTGCCTTCGAAGAGCGCCAGGATCCGCAGGCCGGTGGCCTTCTGGTACTTCTGCATCTTCATCAGTTCGATCTGCAGTTTTTTCAGCTCGATCTCATATTCCAGATGCGAGGTCTTGATCCAGACGGCACACCGCTTGGGCGATTCCTTTTTGTCCATGTTTTTCAGGGCGGTCCCTTCCAGGAGCTTGACCTTGATGGGACACGACCTGGCCTTTTTCTCCTTCTTGTCTCTGGATTTCTTTTTCCTGTTCTCCTTGGCCATCGCAATCTCTTCCTCCTCGCTGTTTGCTCTCCGTTCTCCTGTTGTCCAGAATTCCGAAGCACCAAGTCTTTGCGTTTACCTCATGCTCATGCAAGATGTTTTTTTCACCGTTATGCCAATACCCGGTTCCAGAGCGACCCCGTCCTGTTGTCCAGGATCAGCTCCGGCACCCGGATAGATGGCACCTGCCGGATTAGGAAATGAATTTGCCGTACTTGCGGCGCTGCTTTTCCATGTTCTTCAATTCCACGTTTCCTGGAATGATGATGTTTGGATCTGGCATGAATTCCAGCGAGCGGCTGCGGCCCACATACTTGGTGGAGTTGAGGATCAGTTTCATGGTCTGCAACCGGGCCTGATGCTTGTCGTCTGACTTGACCACATACCACTTGGATTTCGGGGTGTGGGTCTTTTTCAGGAGCCGGTACTTCATTTCGGTGAACTCGTCCCACAGCTCCTGGGCCTGCAGATCCACCTCGCTGAGTTTCCATTGCCGCAGTGGATCATTTTTCCGCCGTTCGAACCGGCGGGCCTGCTCCTCCTTAGAGACTGAGAAGTAAAGCTTCAGGAGAATGGTCTTGCCGTCATCTATGAAGTTGTGCTCATAGCTGGTCACCTTTTTCATGAACCGCTTGTACTGGGCCTGGGTGCAGAAGCCCATCACCGGTTCCACCATGGCCCGGTTGTACCAGGACCGATCAAAAAGGACGATCTCGCCTGAGCGGGGAAACTGTTCGATGTACCGCTTCATGTGCAGTTCGGTACGCTGGGTGGCGCTGGGCTTGCCCAGGGCCACGATCCGGTAGTGTTTCTCGTTCATGTACCTGGTCACCCGGCGGATGGTCCCGCCCTTGCCCGAGGCGTCCCTGCCGTCGAACAGGATGATCATCTTCTTGCCGGTTTTCTCCAGGTGGCGCTGCAGCTTGATCAGCTCGGCCTGATAGGGCTTCAGCTCCTCGGAGTTGTAGTATTTTTCCAGGGCGGTCCGCAGGATACGGTCCTTGTCCCGTTTCTTGAGGATCTTGCGGATCTTTTTCCAGTGTTCATCCGGATCCTTGATGCTCTCCAGGCTCTGATCGATCCGTTCCAGGGCGTCACGGATCACCTCGGAAAGACGTTGGGTTTCGGGAGCCTTGCGCTCCTCTGAACGTTTCTTGCTTTTTTTCTTTTTTTCTAACTGCTTAGCTGATTTGGCCGCCATGTGTACACCTCCTGCCAGTGATTGACCCTTCCTTCCCTGTTACCACAACGACCTGATTCTGTAAATGATTCTTGGTTCCGTCTCTACCAAATTGCTGACAACTGCCAGGGATCAGTTCAACTTTCTGCCCTGCCGGTACATTGTCTGGTAGATGGAAGGCAGGCCTTCCCGCTGCAGCCTGGAGACAAGTTGGTCGATATCGTAAGGTGTTCGGTAATGGTGGACTTGCAGTCCGGAATCGGTCAGGGTGAGAATCGCGTGGCTGGCCCGGGGATCGCCGTCGAACATTCGACCTGCCGACCCCGGGTTGATGAAGTGGACTCCCCTGACCTGGCGGTGATAGGGCATGTGGGAGTGGCCGGTGACGATGATGGTGCAGGCGGCCTGTGTTGCCAACTCGGCCAGCCTTGCCTCGGGCGTGTCAGGGAAGAGAAATTCGTCCGGGTCTGCCGGGCTGCCGTGAAACAGGCCGATTCGGTGCCTGCCTGCCGTGAATATGCTCTTTTTTTTCAGGCTGCACAGGTAGTCCCTGTTTGCCGGCGCAAGGATCCGGGCTGTATGTTCGTACATGATCCGCTTGTCTGGTTTGCGGGGTTTCTTGAACGATCTGCCCTGCAGAAGACGGACGACCTTTCTGTCCGTATTGCCGCGAATGGTTCTGACTCGGTGTTCCTGCAGCCAGTCCAGGACTTCATTGGCAAAGGGCGCATAGACGGTGGAGTCGCCGCAGTTGCAGATCAGGTCAAAGGTCGTTGGTGGAAAGCGGGCCGCAATGGCGGCCAGGGCCGGGAAGTTGCCGTGCAGATCGCTGAGGAGGAGGATGCGCATGACGGCTCAGCTTTCCGGAGAACCGGTGATCCGGACCTCCCGCCCCAGGCAGGAGATGGTTTCTCCCGGGCGGACCTTGCGCCGTTTCCTGGTTTCCACACTGCCATTGACCAGCACCCGGCCGGCAGCGATCAGCTGTTTGGCCTCGCCGCCGCTTTCTGCCAGGTCGACGAGCTTCAGGATCTTGTACAGCTCGATGAACCGGCCCCTGATGGCAAGCCTGGTCAGGGAGCTCAACGGGATCTGTCTCCGGGAGACGGGAGAGATGTGTCCCGGAAGCTTAAGAGGATCGACTCCCGTTCGGGCACGAACTGCCGATGGGAGGTGTTTGATTTTTCCAGCATGATTTTCGCCGCCCTCACCGCGTCGGTGTCCCGATACCTGTCCGAGAGGTAGATGATCTCCCGGATGCCTGCCTGGATGATGACCTTGGTGCATTCGTTGCACGGAAAGAGGGCCACATAGATCCGGCAGTCCCGCAGGTCGTAGCTGATGGAGTTGAGCACCGCGTTGAGTTCTGCATGGCAGACATAGGGATATTTGGTATTCAGGTACTCCCCTTCCCGTGCCCAGGGAAGCTCGTCGTCCGAGCAGCCCCAGGGAAAGCCGTTGTAGCCCACACCGACGATCTTGTTCTGTGAATTGGCCACGCAGGCGCCGACCTGGGTGTTGGGGTCCTTGGAGCGGAGGCCGGACAGCAGGGCCACGGCCATGAAGTACTCGTCCCAGGAGAGATAGTCGGTGCGTTTGCCGGTCATCGCTGCCTGTCGGATTGCCGTTCCTTGAAGGCCCTGCGCCGCCTGCGCCAGTCACTGGCTCCGGTCACCCGGTCGACGAACTTCCTGATGGCCTGGAAGTAGTACACTCCGCCCACGGCAATGAGCGTGTTGTGGTCGGCGCCAGGTACCACCTGCAGCTCTTTGGACCGGGCCCCGCATTCGGCATGCAGTTTTTCCGCCTGGTAGAGAGGGATCAGGGTGTCCTGCTGACCGTGGAGGAGAAGGGTTGGTTTGGTTACCTTTCTGATCTTGGCGCTGTTGTTGAAAGTCTGTTCTTCACGGATACCCATGGCCTCCAGGTCGAGTCCCAGCGTTTTGGCCAGAGGAAGGGTGAGGGCAAAGCCGCTTTCGATGATCAATCCTTTGATCTCCTCATTCCTGGCCGCAGCCAGCTCGATGGCGCAGGCCGACCCCAGAGAGCGGCCCATGAGAAAGATCTGCTCGCTGTATCCCTGCTCCTGCAGCCAGCCGACAAGATGGTCGTAGAGGACGTGGGCATCGGCCAGGAGATGACTCGCCGCCGGCGAGCCGGTGCTCCAGCCGTAACCGCGGTAATCGGTTACCAGGAAGTTGATGTTCTGGGCTACGTATTCCGGACCAATGGCATCGTAATCTGGCACCACCTCGCCGTTGCCGTGAAAGAAAAGGATGGTCGCCGAATCCTTGCCGGCCGTGAACAACCGGCAGCCTATGGTGATTCCTGGTTCGACTTCCACATCGATGTCCCTGGCATGGGAAGGAAGCGACGTTCTGCCTGTCCGCCTGGGATGAAAGAGAATATGTTGCACTGCCGGATCATCCAGCAGGTTCTGTATGCTCATCGTCTTTCCCTTTGGTGCTTCCGGAGTCCTGCAGCCGGCTGTCCACAGGAGCAGAATGGCCGCAAGTAGACACCCTGTCCGGTGCAATCTGTTCTGCATCCTGGTCATCTCATCCAGAGTGTCCGGAAATGAAATTGGTTGCCTGCGGTCAGACAGGGTACCGGGCTCTCACAGAGAAGTCAAGCAGTCGGAAAGTGTATCAGGGTGATTTGTGTTTGTTTCTGACCGAGAGGCAGAGTAGCTGTCCGGACAACGCGGCTTCAGTTGTCAGGCGGAGCTGGTGGTTCGATGCTGCCCTGATACGAGTACTTGCCGACCAGGTAGGCCTGTTCCAGCTGCTGGTTGTTGCTGTCCAGGGCATAGACCACGAAGTAGTAACGATGTTCTCCTGTGCCGCTCGGCGGCATGGGCCCGTCGTAATCCGTACCGGCAGCGTTGGGGATGTTCAGGCCGTAGAAGGAGTTGTTGTACCGCTCTGCACCCTCGGGCAGGTTGCCGCCCCCGGCTGCACCGGCGTTCTCGGCCAGCTCGGTGGTTGTGGCCGGAATCTTGACATTCCAGTGTGACCAGAACGATCCGGTTGAATCCGTCGCATCCTTGTCATAGACCCAGATACCGTAGGAGGCTGTGCCGGCGGGCGGATTTTTCCACACGAGATGGGGCGAGATGTTGCTGCCATAGAGAGTGTACCTGCTGTCCAGGGTGCCGCCGTTGGTGAAGGAGGTCGTGCAGACCGTGAAGCCCGAGCTGCCTGAACAGGATTCGTTGCTGGGCGGTGGAGTTGGGTTGGGGTTGGGGGCGGAGTCCTGGGAAACGATGCTGACCAGGACGGCGTTCCAGTTGAAAGATTTCTTGTCTTCCTCACCCCGGGCGGTGAAGGCGCCGGCCAGGAGCAGACTGGAGAAAACAAGGAGTACACTGAGACGAATGACGGGGACAGGGTATTTCGATTTCATAACGCGTATCCTGAAGTGACTGCCAGCCAGTAGGGAAAAACAGCGGAAAGCCGGTTATCAGACTCGTAAGCTACCCGATTGGCCGGCAGGCTGCAAGAGAAAAACCCGCTCTCCTGGGGTGACAGCGGGCCGGGTGATGCTCCCGGAAGAACGGAAGCAGAAAGAGCTGGTGCCCGGAGCGAGAGTCGAACTCGCACAGCCACAAGAGCCGAGGGATTTTAAGTCCCTTGCGTCTACCAGTTCCGCCATCCGGGCTGTGGCCAGCTACTGTACACTTCATGCCCTGTTTTGTCAATCAGGCAGCCCACTTCTCCGGGACGGTCTGCCTGTGTTCTTAACCATGGCATGGTTGTCCGGTTCTGTGGTATGGTTGCCGAGGCATAAGGTGCCGACAGGATCAGGATGCAGGATGGTTATGAAGAACAGCGGAAGACCGGGAGACTGGGAGGTGATCAGCGAGGGGATGCGCAAGTTTGTTCTCAGTATCGTGCTGCTCCTGCTGATCCTGATCATCGGTACCCTGGGGTACATGTTCCTGGAAGACATCAGTTTCTGGAATGGCCTCTACCTCACCGCCATCACCATCACCACGGTGGGATACGGCGACCTGGTACCCCTTCATCCGGGCGGCAAGGTCTTCACTGTCCTGCTCATTTTTGCCGGTGTCAGCTATGTCATGTATGTTTTCGGCAAGATTACAGAGGCCATGGTGGATGGGAGTCTGCGGGCAATAATGGAGAGGAGCAAGATGGAGAAAAAGATAGCCCGGTTGCGGGATCATTACATCATCTGCGGTTTCGGCCGGATCGGCAAGGTGATCTGCGAGGTGCTCCAGGAGAACGAACGTCCTTTTCTGGTGATCGACCGCAAAGAGGAGGAGATCAAGGAACTGGAAAAACTCCGGTACATCTTCATGGAAGGCGATGCCTCGGAGGATTCGGTCCTGCTGTATGCCGGCATCAAGCGGGCCCGGGGCCTGATCGCCGTGGTTTCCTCGGATGCGGACAACCTGTTCATCACCCTCACCGCCCGGGGCCTGAATCCGGACCTCTTCATCCTGACCCGCTCCAGCGGTGCCAAGGGGGCGGAGACCAAGCTGTTTAGGGCCGGGGCGACCCGGGTCATTTCGCCGTACAAGATAGGGGCCCGCCGGATGGCCCACCTCATTGTCCGTCCCACGGTCATCGACTTCATCGATCTGACCATGCACGCCAGCGACCTGGGATTGCGAATGGAAGAACTGCTGGTCAGCGAAAAGAGCGGCCTGGTGGACAAGAATCTCATGGAGTCGGGGATCAGGCAGCGTTACAACATCATCGTGGTAGCCATCAAGCGGGCCGACACCCCCATGCTCTTCAATCCCATGCCGGATACGCAGATCCAGGCCGGCGACATCCTTATCGTCCTTGGCGACCATGACCAGATAACGGCCCTGGAAAATGAGATGTGAGCCGTTCCAGGTCGCCGGGGCAGGGTGATGCGGGCCGCCTACCAGTCGCCCGAGGCCCCGCCACCACCGAAGCCGCCCCCGCCACCACCGAAGCCGCCGCCAAATCCGTCGCCGAATCCACCTCCACCGGTCCAGGGACCGGGAAAGATGATCACCGGTGGGCCGCTCCTGGTTCCCGGTCTCCTGGTCCGCCGCTGCAGCAGGATGAGCAGGAAAAGGAAGGCGAGCATGAGCAGGGGGATATAGCCGTCCGACCGCCTTCTCCCACCAGGAGAGACGCTGGTTCCGGGGATCTCTATCCCGGTCTTTTCACTGATTTCGCGGACGAGGGCCTTCGTTGTCTCCAGGATGCCCCGGGAATATTGTTTCTGTCTGAAAAAGGGAACCAGAACGGTCCGTCCCAGGGAGCCGAGCAGGCTGTCCGGCAGCATGCCTTCAAGCCCGTACCCGGTCTCGAATCGGTATGCCCTGTCCTCCAGGGCCACGGTGAAGAGGAGGCCGTTGTCCCGGTCCTCGCGGCCGAGTCGCCATCGCTCGGCAGTGCGAAGGGAAACGGTCTCGATGGTCTCGCCTTCCAGGCTGTCCAGGGTGAGGATGGCCACCTGGATGGTGGTGGCCTGCTCCAGGGATACCAGGAGACCTTCCAGTCGCTGTTCGTCTTCTGGGACGATGAGATCGGCCAGGTCAACCACGTGGGCAGGCGGCCGGGCCGGGATGGGTGGCCGGACCGCCCAGGCCGCACCGGCCAGGAGGGAGAGGAGGACAAGACTAAAGAGAAAACGTATCGACATATTGCATCAGGTGTTCCAGAGCCGCGCAATAGGCGGTGAAGGATGCAGCGATTTCTCCTTCCGCACCGGCTGCCCCTCTCTTGCATCGCAGGATGCTGGCAAATACGGTCGTATCCACGCCGGTGAGCCGGTTCAGGCCTGCCAGGATCTCCTCCTGGTTCGGCTCGGCTTTCCCGCCTGCCAGGTAAAGTATGCCCCTGAACAGGGGAAGACAGCCGCCCATTGATCGGATGAGCTGTTCCCGTACATGCTCCTCCTTGCCCAGCCACCGCAGGTAATCCTGCCGCAGCCAGAAAAGCTTGGACTTGAGTTCCCGCTCGCACTGGAGGCGCAGGTCGTTGCGGTCGATCTCCAGCCGGGCAAGGATATCCGGGCCGTGCACGGTGTGGTGGATCTCTCTGAAGCTCAGGAACTCCATTGGAAAGGAATCCAGGGACGACGAGATGGAGGCCGGGGTCATGACCAGGGGAGCGGCGATCCGGCTTGCGCAGTAGCGGTTGCCCAGGACGATCAGCCGGTCCAGAACAGCCGTATCCAATCGATCGAGGACCAGGATGGAGTTGATGTCCGACCTGGTTTCGATGAAATCGGCGGTGAGGGCCGATCCCACCAGGTGAACGGAATGGACGGGGATGTTGGAATCAGCCAGGATTTCATCTACAAATGGCTGGAAAATTTCAAGGATCTTCCTGGAAGGCTGGGGAGGCGCCATCTTACTTGTGGTAGTTGTGCCCGGCCCTGATGGTGCAGGCCCGGTAGAGTTGTTCCATGAGGATCAGCCGGGTCATCTCGTGCGTGAAGGTGAGCCGGGACAGGGAGAGGACCTGGTCGGCCTCCCTGAGAACGCTCCGGTCCAGGCCCAGGTGGCCGCCGGTGAGAAAGTAGATGGCCGGCAGGGAGCGGTCCTCCCACTTCTGCATCATGGCGGCCAGTTCCTCGGAGTCGGGCTGCAGGCCGCCTGGATCCAGGGCCACCCGGAATGGCGCCCTGCGGCTGCAGGAGAGAAGCTGTTCCGCCTCCTTGCGGATGATGATCCGGTCACTGTCGTTGCGGCTGTGTTTTTCCCGCAGGAAGACCATCTCCACCGGCACATACCGCTGCAGGCGGGTCGCATAGTCCCGGATACCGTCGTCCAGGTAGCGGCTGCGGGTCTTGCCGGGAAAGAGGAAGACGAACTTCATTGCAGGTCAGCAGAGCAGCCGTCCGTTCTGGCGGAGCAGACGGCGGAAGATGTCACAGAATTCCCTGTAACTGAGTTGCCGGTTGATGCCCGGACAGGATTCCCGGATGGTGCGGAAGTTGTTCTCGTCGTCCAGGATGGACGGATGCAGAGGCCACTGGCCGCAGCGCCAGGGCCGACCGGTATGCACGGTGCATCCCCTGTCCGGATCATAGAAGATACAGTGACCGTCCACGGTCTTCATCTGGACGATGGAACCGGTGATCCGCCAGTATCGTTTCGCCACCTCCTCCCTGGACATGCCGAGTGCGGCCACCATCCGCTCCTGATCGGCCCTGTCCAGGGAAACCGTGGTCTCTCCCTGGCAGCAGAACCCACACCTGGTACAGGTGAAGATGTCCGCAAGCCGGACCTCCCTGGATTGGCCGATTCCGTCCATCTGCGTTCACCTGTTCAGGCGTTGCCGACCACGTCGGTGAACATGGCGATGTCGATTCCGTATCGGGCTGCGGCCTTTTTCCACTTGTAGGCATCCGGGGTGTTGAAGACGATGTCGGGGTCTCCGGGTACGGTCAGCCAGCTGTTGTCAAGGAGCTCGGCCTCGAGCTGGCCCGGTGCCCAGCCTGCATAACCGAGGAGGAAAAGATAGTGCTTCGGGCCGGCGCCCCGGGCGATATCCTCCAGCAGCTTGGTATCCCTGGACAGGGAGATCCCAGGGGTGACCACCAGCTCGTGGCGGGCGTTGTAGTCTGAGCTGTAAAGGAAGAAACCGGCGTCCAGCTCCACCGGCCCACCGATATACACCGGCGGCAGCGGGGTCTCCGGGACCGGGATGTTGGCTCCCTGGAGGATGTCGTACAGGGTTATCTCGTGGTTTGGATTGTTGATCACCAGCCCCATGGCACCCTCCTCGTTATGGGCGCACAGGTAGATTACCTGTTCCTTGAAGCGGGGATCAGGCATCTGCGGGGTCGAAATGAGAAAATAACCGCTGAGATTTTCCATGGTCCGGATTCCTCCTCTCCATTACACCTGAAATGTAGCTCAAGGGGCGGTATCCGTCAAGGATATCCTGCGATTACCGGTCCGCTTTTCCCCAGGTCCTGCCCTGGCTCCGGCCGTAATAATGATAGTGATCCCGGGGACCGAGGATACCCATGCTTCCCTGTCTTCCCCAGACCGGGTCCTGGGCGATGTCCGGATAGCGGCGCCAGTAGGCCTCGGCCAGTTCCTTTTCCTCCTCCATGTCCGTGGGCCGGAAAACCGGGCCGAATACCCGGCCCTCATAGCGGCCATAGAGCTGGTAATGGCGTCTGGCTCCCCTGATTCCCAGCGAGCTGTCTTTACCCCAGAAACCGTCGTTCCGCACGTCGGGATAACGAAACCAGTAGTCTTCGGCCAACCGCACTTCCTCTTGCCAGGCCGGGGAGTCGTCCGGTGGCCGCACCGCTGCTTTCCGCTGCCGCGCCGGAGGGTGGAGCAGGCAGTTCATCCAGGCCCCCAGGCTGAGCAGGCAGACCAGCAGGACCAGGGCCGGCCTGAGCCGGTCAGTGAAAGACCAGGCAGGTCGCATTGATCACCAGGGGATAGGAGGGGAGAACCAGGGAGAGCAGGCTGATCACCAGGATGCCGTGCCCCAGCCGGCTGCCGAGAAGTTCCCTGCGGTAGAGCACGAGAAAGAACCAGCCCCCGATGAGTGGCAGGGCGGGCCAGAGCGGCAGGATGGCGTCCCGGTACCCGGCCAGAGGGATGACCATGGCCGGAACAGCGAACAGCAGCCAGCCAAGGTAGGGAACGAAGACGGCCGGGACAGGAGGACCGGCTTTCCGTCCAGGGGTGAAGAGGTCCATGCCATGCCAGAAGAGCGAGCCGGCTGCCGCTGCCAGGGCATTGACTCCCATGTCGGGCAGTCCATAGGTGCGAAGGGGATGGACACCCTGGAGCAGCTCGTCGTGAATGCCCAGCAGGGCGGTGGCCAGAAAGGAGAAGAACAGCAGGGACAGGCCGCCGAGCTGCCGGGACATGGGAAAACGGATCACAGCCGAGAGGAGCAGGTACTCGGCCACGTGAAACCGTTTTGCCGGAAACCGGCTGTCCGGGAGGAGGAGGGCCACCAGGGTCAGGATCAGTCCCAGGGCCAGCCAGCGGTACCGTACCCTGGCTCTGGTTCTGCAGCGGTGCCGGGCCAGCAGGCCGACCCCGGCCAGGGCCAGGAGAGCGGCGATCAGGGGCAGGAGGTCGAGCAGCTCCCTGGAGATTCGCTGTTCCAGCCAGGCCCGGGCCGCAAAGAGATTGACATAAACGATCACCAGGAGGAGAGCGGGGAGATAGAGAAAAAATGTGAAGAACCGGCCGGGAAGCATCATGGGGCAGGAGGGCATGCGCTGTTCTCGGGAGCGAAATGTTGACTGGGATCCGACTATGGCCTATAAACTATACACTCGGAAAGCAAAGCTGTAAACGTCCAGTGGAGGCGATCAACATCCAGGGAGATGAGATAGAGATGAGCCAGACAAACCCGGTACAGACCCAGTCCGCCAACCTGAAGGCAGCCATCCGCTGGCTGAGCGACATTCTGCAGGAGCATCCGGAAAAGGAGCGACAGCAGGTGCTGCGCGATGCCCAGCTCCGTTTCGACCTCAGCCCGGCCGAGTGCGAGTTCCTGGACAAGAATTTCGGCGAGCTGGCTGCCGGTACCCTCTGCTGATGTAACCGATCGCAGGGTATGTAACTCTGCAGCCTATCATGCTTCCAAGCTGTAATTGGTTACAGCTGCAGCAGTTCTGCACGATTTCCCACTGCCGCCAGGGCCCTACTCTGGGGCCAGGGGAGATCGTGTGAAGATGCGGTGGCCGTGATCAATTACCTGCTGATCTATTCCCTGATCCGGAACCGTTCCTTCAGTTTGGCATAGGAGACCAGGTCTGCCTTCCGTTCCGACGGGGTGAGAAAGGAGAGAAGCTTGGTCTTCAGGATGGCCGGGTTGACCTCGCTTTCGATGGCGATCACCCCTTCCATGATGATCTTCTGGAGCAGGAGCTCGTGGTTGGTCCGCTCCCGCAGGTTGGCCGCAAAGGGGACAAAGAAGAAGTTGGAGAGTACCAGGCCGTAGAGGGTGGAGGTCAGGGCCACCGGCACGGTCCTGAGGATGACCGAGGTGTCGCCGATACCGGCCAGCATGGAGATCAGGCCGACCACGGACCCGATTATTCCGAAGGCAGGGAGAAAATCGCCGATGGTCCGCAGGATTCGTTCGCTGTCTTCCCGCCGCAGTTTGAAAAAATACATCTCCGTGTTCAGGATGTCCCTGATCTGCTCGCAGCGGTAACCGTCCACCAGACAGCCCAGGGCCCGGCGGAGGAAGAGGATCGAGGTCTCGTTTTCGTCTTCCTGCAGGGAAAGGAGGCCGCGGGCCCGGGACTTGATGGCCAGGTCGATGAGGATGTCCACGATCTCGGACTCGTTCTTCCTGGTGCTGCCGTAGGAGCTGCGCAGCACCTTGAAGACGATCTTCAGGCGATCCAGGCTGAAGGAGAGCAGGGCGGCGGCGGTGGTGCCGCCCACCACGATGAGAAAGGCGGCCAGGTTGAAGTAGAGGCCGATGTTGCCCTTGATGAGAAAGCCGGTCAGGAATATCAGGGTGCAGAGGAGCAGCCCCAGGACATTCTGTCGTTTCATTGCGGTCGGTTGGTTGCGGTTATCGGTACTTCTTCCCTGGAAAGGATGATCTCCACCCGGCGGTTGGCCCGCCGGTTTTCCATGGTGTCGTTTGGCCGTACAGGGCGGAAATAGCTGCACCCGGAGACGATGATCTGGTTGCCGGGCACCTGCATCTCCTCGATGAGGAAACGGGCCACCCGGCTGGCGCGGGCCGTGGACAGCTCCCAGTTGGTGGGATAGCGGGGTGAGCTCATGGGCACCGAGTCGGTATGACCGATGACATGGATCAGGTAGGGGGTCTGCCTGATCAGGCTGCCGAGCTTGCGCAGCGACTCCCTGGCCTGGTCGCTGAGCTCGGCCTGGCCCGAGGAAAAGAGCAGGTCGCCGGTGAGGACGATCCGCATGGCCTTGTCCGGAATGAGTTCCACCTGGGCGAACTTTTCCAGGTTTTCCCTGCTCAGGGTCTGCCTGGACAGATCAAAGATCTCGCTGATGATCTCCCCTGGTTTTTCGTCGCCGCCACGGTCTTGCTCCCCTGCGGCCGGGACAGGGCCGGCCAGCGGTTCGTCGGTGCCGGTTTCCAGGGGCAGAGGAAGCTCGGTGACCGGTTCCTGTGCCGTTGTCGTCTCCTGGTTCTGGACGGCCGGGATGGCGGCCTTGTCCGCTGCCTGCTCCCGGGCAACCGGCTCCTGGGGCAGGGGTGCCTCGTGCACCGGCGGTTCCTGGTCGGCAAAGAGCCTGTCCAGTTCGGCTTCATCGGGCCTGATGGCCTCGATCTTTTCCAGGACCTCCCTCCCGGCCTCGGAAACAGTGGGAAAGATAGGGACGATGGGGAGGGTTCGTTCCGGTTCCGGAACAGGCATCACGTTGCCGGCCACGGTCTCGGCATGGTCCTGGCTCAGGAACCGGCGATGGGCAAGCTGGTAGACGAACAGGCAGAGAAAGAGGATGAACATGGTCATCATCAGGTCGGACCAGGCGATGGACCAGTGCACCGGTTTCGGGGTCCGGGAGCGGAAAAAGGAGTCGTCCACCACAAAGACCGGATGGGTGGTCATCTGCTCCCGGACAATGCCACTGGATCGCTCTGCGGGCGGCTCCGTGGACAGGGAAGGGTGGTTTATGCTCGGATCGTTCATCTGTTCAGTCGGACTGGTTGACAACTGGAATAGGGCACTGGGACTGTTCTCAAGGCTGTATCGGCACGCGTTGGCAAAAGCAAAAGGTTTTCCTGCTGTTCAGGAAAAGAGCACCGGGAGCATCCCTGGTTGCCGCACCGTCTCGACGCTGGTCAGGAGGTCTTCTTCCCGGTGCGGTTCCAGGGTGACGATGGGCCGGATCGACTGTCTTTTCAGGGCCTGGAACAGGTCGGCAAAGGGGAATATTCCCTGTCCGGGTGCCAGGTGCAGGTCCTTTTCGCCATCGTTGTCGTGCAGGTGGAGCTGGCCCAGCCAGGGAGCCATCCTCTCCAGCCACTCCTGCCACGGTGTCCGGGAAAAGGCCAGCACGTGCCCCACGTCCAGGCAGAACCCGGCCGCCGCATGGTGCAGCCGTTCGAGCAGGAGGGCCGGCATGGCCGGGCCAGGTTCGTAGGTGTTCTCGAACATGACCCTGACGCCGTGGGCGGCAGCCTGCTCGAGGAGTGGTTGCCAGGTCTCCAGGGACACGGCCAGCCACCGCTCAGGGTCGTTTGCATGCCTGATTTCCTCGTATCCCAGGTGACAGACGATGGAAACAGGCCGGAACAGGGGCAGGAGGGCAAAGGCCTGCTGCAGCTTTTTCCTTGTCAGGGCCACCATCCGCGGGTCAAAACCGCCCGGCACCAGGTCGTGGAAGGGGGCGTGCAGGGTACAGCCAAGGCCCGCGGCCTGCAGCCGGTCGGCAACGTGCTGCATCTCGTCCTGGCCAATCTCCCAGAACCAGCCGCCTTCCAGGCCGATCTCGGGTTGCAGCCCGTGGCGGAGAAAGAGGTCCAGCAGATCTCTCTGCAACCGCGCAAAGGGCGCATTGACGAAACAGCGGCCGGTGATGGCCTCGGATGGAGTGCTGCGGTCTTGCATGTCGTGCATGGCAACGAAACCTCTGTCTGCGAGATGGCATGGATTGCCGGACCGGTGTCCGATTCTCCCTATTCCACGGCGTGACAGACCTCCTGGATCTGTCGCCATTTCCTGGTCAGCCGCTTGGCCGAGACCGGAAAGGCGGTGCCCAGTTCCGGAGCGAAGAGGGAGACGCGGAATTCGTCCAGCATGCGCCGGTATTCCTGAATCAGCTCCTCGCAGGCCGGGGAACGGTGGTCCATGGCGGCCAGGTGATCAAGACGGTTGAGGGGCGTGACGAGCTGCTCCGCCTTTTTCGCATCCCTGGCCGGGTTCTGCTCGGCCCGTTCCATGCGGATGGCCAGGGCCTTGAGATACCGTTTCCGGTCAGCCAGGTGGTCTGCCCCGGTGGTGAGCAAAAAGTCGGCAGGCACGATCTCTTCCAGCCGCTGCCGATAGTCCTCGAACCGTTCCGGCTGGAAGTTCCTGTTTTTTTTCGCCCTGGCCAGGTGGCGGTCGATGAGGGAAGCGGTCTCCCGCCGGGCCGCCAGAAGCTCGACTACCTGGCTGATCAGGTGTCCTGCCCGGCGGAGAATGCCCTGTTCCCGGGCTGCATGCAGGTGTTCCAGGAATTCCTCTTTACCGGGAATGGGACCCGGGCGGATGGCAAAGAGCGCATCGAGGAGAAAGTCCAGGAGCTGGTTCCGGAGAACAGCCGCTGTCTTGCCCTGGCCCAGGGCCAGCCAGGAGGCGGTGTGGCTGGCCACGGCAGCCTTGCATTCCCTGCGGAGTTTCTTCAGTTCGCCGGGGACCTGGAAGCCGTAGAGCAGTCGAAGTCCCTGTCGGTTGAGGGCAAAGGCGCGCCGCTCGTCGTCCAGGTAGCGCAGGTTCAGGCTTGAGCCGTCTTCAGCGGGAATCAGGGCCGGATACCAGACCCGTTCCAGCCTGCCGTTCCGGTCGTAGACCGCCAGCCGCGCTTCGATATCATCGAAGCACCACCGGGTGATCCCTGTCAGTTCCGGCAGTTCAGGGACCGGCCCGGGCAGGGACCTGTCGCCGGCCGGGACAGGTCCCTGCCGCAGATCGGCTAGCGACCTGGAACTGCGGAGTACTCTGCCCTGTTCATCGCAGAGGTTGAACCGCATCTTCAGGTGGACCGGAAGGGTATCGGTCTGCCAGTCGGTCCGCCGGACCGTGACCTGGTATTCCCGGAAGATGATCCGTTCCAGTGCCGGGTAAAGCGAGCCGCGATACAGGTCCAACCCGTCCAGGATCCGTTCGGCCGCCTCGGGCAGGGGAACGAGATGTCGGCGAAGGCGCTTGGGCAGCCGTCTGAGCAGATGGAGGATCTTTTCCGGCAGCAGTCCCGGTACCAGCCATTCGAACAGTGCCGGATCCAGGGTGGGAAGGGCCGAGAGGGGCAGGTCCACCGTGATCCCGTCCTCCTCGCTGCCCGGTTCGAACCGGTAATGGAGGGGCAGTTCCAGGGAGCCGGCCCGGAGCACGGGCGGGAACCGGTACAGTTCGCTGCCGTCGGGCAGGGAACGGCAGATATCCGCTTCCCGCATCCGGAGAAAATCGTCACCGCGTCTCTTCTTCAGCAGCCGGTTCAGGGTGGAGCGGTCATGGACCCAGTCCGGCAGCCGCTGGTCATAGAACTCCTGCAGGACCCGCTCGTCCACCAGGATGTCCCGCCGCCGCAGCCGGTCCTCCATGGCCTCGAGCTTGCGGCTCAGCGCCAGGTTGTGCCGCAGAAACGGGTACCGGCCACCCAGCCGTCCCCGGACCAGGGCCTGGTCGATGAAGATGCCGCGGGCCTCGCGCCGGTTGGCCGGCGAGGTGCGGCCGAAGTTCACCCGCCTGCCAGCCAGGATCACCAGGCCGAAGAGGGAAACCCGTTCCAGGGCCACCACCTGGCCCGCCTTTTTCTCCCAGTGCGGATCGGTCCAGGAATAGCGGCACAGGTCACCGCCCAACCTCTCCAGCCATTCCGGTTCGATCCGGGCAGCGGTGCGGGCGAAGAGACGGGAGGTGCGGACAAAGTCGGCCGCCATGATCCAGGGAGGGCCGTGGTTGTAGAGCCCGGAACCCGGGAAGATGGTCACCTCGCGGCCGGTGGCGCTCAGGTAGAGGTTTTTTTCCTTTTTCTGGCAGATGTTGCGGAGAAAGCCGGCAGCCAGCGCCTGGTGGACAGGGCCATAGGGGGCTGGCTCGTCGTTGAGGCGGAATCCCTTCTGCTCCCGGACGATCCGGCTGATCTGGCTGTGGACGTCGAACCATTCCCGCATCCGTTGCCAGGAGAGAAAATGCTGTTTGCAGAACTTTTTCAGCCTGGATCGTGAACGGTACTGTTGCCAGTCCTCCTGCCAGGCCTGCCAGATACGCAGCCAGGTGAGGAAATCCGACCGCCGGTCAGTGAAGGCCCCGTGGGCCTGGTCGGCCCGTTCCTGGCTCTCTGCCGGCCGCACCCTGGGATCCTGGATGGACAGGGCCGCCCCGATGACCAGGATCTCGGCCAGGCAGTTTCGTTCAGCCGCCTCGATGATGATCCGGGAAATACGCGGGTCCAGGGGCAGCCGGGCCATGATCCGGCCCCGGCCGGTCAACCTGTTGTCCCTGTCCAGGGCGCCCAGTTCCCCGAGTGTGCGGTACCCGTCCCGGATGGTCCGGTCCGGCGGCCGGTCGACAAAGGGGAACCGGCGCGGATCGCCCAGACCCAGGTCGATCATCTGCAGGATCACCTCGGCCAGGTTGGAACGGAGGATCTCCGGCAGAGTGAACTCGGGCCGGCTGGCATAGTCGGCCTCGCTGTACAGCCGGATGCAGAGCCCCGGTCCGGTGCGCCCGCACCGGCCGGCCCGCTGGTCGCAGCTGGCCCTGGAAACGGGAGAGACCAGCAGGGAGGTGGTGGCCGAGCGGACATTGTAGCGGGATATCCTGGCCAGGCCGGTATCCACCACGAAACGGATGCCAGGCACGGTGATGGAGGTCTCGGCCACGTTGGTGGCCACGATGATCTTGCGCTGCGACGAGGGGCGGAAGATTCGTCGCTGGCTCTGGGCCTGCAACCGGCCAAACAGGGGCAGGATGGTGCAGGTGCCTTCCAGGTCGCCCAGCCCCTCGATGGTCTCGAAGATATCGCTCTCCGTGGGCATGAAGACCAGGATATCTCCCCCGTCAGGCCCCGTGGCCAACCGGATGGTCTCCCGCACGGCCAGGTCCACATGGGAGAGGCCGCGTTCTTCCTCCTCTTCCGGATCCACGTATTCGATGGTGATGGGCCAGGTGCGGCCCGAGACCTGGATCACCGGGGCGTCATCGAAGTGGCGGCTGAACTTTTCCGTATCAATTGTGGCCGAGGAGATGATCAGATGCAGGTCAACCCGTCTGGCGAGCAGGTTCTTCAGGATGCCCAGGAGAAAGTCGATGTTGCGGCTCCGCTCGTGGGCCTCGTCCACGATGATGGTGTCGTACTGGCGGAGCAGCCTGTCCTGCCTGGTCTCGGCCAGGAGGACGCCGTCGGTCATGAACTTGATCCTGGTCGCCGGCCCGGTCTGGTCCTGAAAGCGGATCTTGTAACCGACCGCCTGCCGGTCACCCAGTTCCTCGGCCACCCGCTGGGCCACCGAGATGGCCGCGATCCGCCTGGGCTGGGTGCAGCCGATCCGTCCCTGTCTTCCCCGTCCGGCCTGCAGGCACATCTTGGGTAGCTGGGTGGTCTTGCCGGAGCCGGTATCTCCGGCAACGATCAGTACCCGGTGCTCGCCGATGGCCCGGATTATGTCTTCCCGGCAGGCCGATATCGGCAGCTCGGAAGGATACAGCAGTCGCATGAAGGAAAATGGCCCTTGTAGAATTTTTCGATCGTCCTGCAGGCCAGTATTTTTCCGGCCGCCGGCCCGCTTCCGGGTCCCTGAATATGAAATATTTTTTCGACAGAAACAAGTCCAGGGTGTACATTTATAGTTATCCAGAGTGTCAATATCACATCGAACACCTTTCCAACCAAGAGGGCAAGATGAAAAAGATCCGCAAGGCCGTGATCCCGGTGGCAGGCCTGGGCACCAGGTTTCTTCCCGCCACCAAGGCTATTCCCAAGGAGATGCTGACCATCGTGGACCGTCCCACCATCCAGTATATCGTCGAAGAGGTGGTCGCCTCCGGGGTGGAGGAGATCATCCTCATCACCAGCGAAGGCAAATCGGCCATCGAAAACCACTTTGACTACGATTTCCAGCTCGATACTGTCCTGAAGCAGAAAAACAAGACATCGCTCAGGGACGAGCTGACAAATATTTCCAATCTCATCGATATTGTCTCGGTGCGGCAGAAAAAACCCCTTGGCCTGGGCCATGCCATCTGGATGGCCCGTAACGTGGTGGGTGACGAGCCCTTCCTGGTCCTCCTGGGCGACGACCTGGTGCGCAGCAAGACTCCCTGCTGCAAACAGATGATCAGCTACTACGAGGAGGTGGGCGAGTCCATCGTGGCCGTGCAGCGCGTTCCCCAGGATCAGACCTTCCAGTACGGTATCGTGGAGGGAGAGCGGACCGACACCGAACGGCTGTACAGGGTGACCAGGATGATCGAGAAACCGGCGCCAGGCACCACGGACTCGGACATGGCCATCATCGGCCGCTACCTGCTCATGCCGGAGATCTTCGACCTCCTGGCCCGAACCACGCCTGGCCACGGGGGCGAGATCCAGCTCACCGATGCCCTGCTGGGACTCTCCAGGCAGCGGGAGATGTATGCCTACGAGTTCGAGGGCAGGCGTTACGATGCCGGTGACAAACTGGGCTATCTCAAGGCCATTGTCGATTTCGCCCTGGAACATCCCACCATGGGCAGACCCTTCAGGGAACACCTGGAGTCGGTCTGCAACGGCTGCAGACCCGAGCTGAAGTGAGTCCCCGGGAACCGGCCTCCGGAAGCGGACCCCTCTATGAGGTGGCTGTTGCCGCGCCTCTCGATCGTTGCCTGACCTATGCAACCGTTGCCGGGAGGACAGAGCCGGTTCCTGCCGGTGTCCGTGTCCTGGTGCCCCTCGGTTCCCGCCTGGCCACCGGCTATGTCCTTGGCCGGGCCAAAGGGGATGACACGGATTCCATCACCATCCGGCCCATGGTCGAGGTCCTGGACAGTGAGCCCCTCTTTCCGCAGAACCTGATCCCCTTTTTCCGCTGGATCGCTGGCTATTACCATTATCCCCTCGGCGAGGTCATCCGCACGGCCCTGCCCGGCGGCCTGGTTGCAAGCTCGGGCCGCAGGATCGTCCTCACCGACCGGGGCCGGAAGGTGCTCTCCGAGCGCAGGGAACGGGAAGAATGGCTGGCCGAGCTGCTGGAGACCGGCGAACTGGATCCCCCCCGGGCCGGCCGTGTATGGCGGACCGGTTCCGGACGGCGCCTCCTTCTC
>Ga0256914_1000877_pt1 | contig 28899 bp, 22 predicted proteins | sample HulkmetaG_FD_191571 | JGI IMG/M metagenome (GOLD analysis project Ga0256914, IMG submission 191571) | Hydrothermal chimney microbial communities from Main Endeavour vent field at the Juan de Fuca Ridge, Pacific Ocean - Hulk | ecosystem: Environmental > Aquatic > Marine > Hydrothermal vents ... | reverse complement strand
CTCGCACCCCGCATTTTTCAGCTCAGGTGTCTTTTCAACACTGACAAATCCGCCAGGCTTGCCATAGCCTGTGGTGTGGCAGCCATAGCATTTTTTGATATCCTCCTCGGTAAGCCCCTTTTTCAGCCTTTCAATGCTGTGGTACGAGGTACTCTTTTTGGCATAACGTATGAAACTTTCGTATTCCTTCTGGTGGCAGGGTTGGCACGCCTTTGAGCCAACGTAGCGCAGAGGGATATTGTTCTGTCCCCCTGTACAGGGCAATGCAGAGAAGAGAGCGGAGTAGAGAAAGGTAACGACCAAAAGCATCCTGCCCCTGTCGGGCAGTAAAGAAAAGATACCCATTTGCCCCACCTGTTTAACCTTTTGGGTACAGATTACAAGGCCCTGCCGGTCCGGGCGATTTGGTTGTCCATATCTGCCGGCCCGGTATTTGCGGGAGTCGAAGCGGAAGAGAGTTTGACTCTTCCCCTCTTTTACCTATACAAGTTTCATGCGATTCTGTCAATTTGCCGCATAGGCAGCCCATTGACAGGCAGGCCCTTTATTACAGATGGCAGGAGTGCCTTGGCCGTGTTACCTGCCAGACATGAGATCCTTTTCCAACATCTTTCTGTCCAACCCCTTGAAGAGCCGATAGTGGGGAAATACGTTTTTGAGGACTATGCAGGCCAGGCTGATGCAAAGTATCCAGGGCATGGTGAATACAAGAAAGTCATGCAGCTCAGTGTGTTCCACAAAGTTTACGAAGATGCATGAGATTCCGAGATAGAATATGCCAAGGTATAGATAGGCCCTGAACCTGTATAGCTGGGTCAAGGGGTAGAGGAGTAGGCCGGGGATCAGTAGATGGTAGCCGAATTTGAGGATAAAGGGCAGGGTAGGGGTCTCAGGGTTGAAGTTGGCATACATGGAGTATGCTGTAAAGGAGTGCAGCGATAGTATCCCCAGCAGAGTTCCCCATATCAGAAGGTTTATGAGGTTGTACCTCTTTTTGAGCTCAGGGCTTGGGCAGCAGAGGCCGAAGATCGCAAGCAAGGCGTTTTTAGACTGGAACTTGTCCCTGATTTCCTGATAGATCACAGAGATGGGGATGCCTTCTGCCACCTTGGCCTCTATGAAATCGAGGAGTTTGCCCCCCTTGATGTTTGTGCTGGCATCGTTATGTCGTTTGGTGGCCATTGCTGATCTCTTACCTGCCCGGGACTTTCGTGTTACTCCAGTGGTGCCGGGTCATTTTTAGGATTGGTGATGGTTGCGTATGGTGTTTGCCCCAACATGAACTTTCAGACAGGCGCCGTGTCTCACACATCCTTCAGCCGTCTTCCTGTGAGTTTCAGGAACAGGTCCTCCAGTGTGGGGGGCCTTTTGATCACGTGCCGCTGGGACAGGGCGATCTCGTCTATCTCCTTGCACGGCTCCCGCAGATATACCATTAGCCTTCCGTCGTAACGCTCTATTGAGACATTACATCTGCGGAGCTGCTGTTCTATGATATCTAATTTCTCAGGCGAATCGCTGAATTCAAGCACCTCCTCGCCGATCTCTGCCCGAACCAGTTCTGACGGGACACCCTGGGTCAGTGTCTTGCCGTTTTCCATTATGATCACCTTGGTCGCAAGGCGTTGCACCTCCTCCATGTAGTGGCTGGTCAGAAGCATGGTGGTGCCCTGGCGTCTCAGTATGGCAAGACGCTCCCATATCAGTAGGCGCGCCTGGGGATCGAGCCCTACGGTTGGTTCATCGAGGATGAGAAGGTCCGGTGCGTTTATGAGGGCCCTTGCCAGCAGCAGGCGTCTTCTCTGGCCGCCTGACAGGTTCTGTATGATCTCGTGGCTGCGGCTCTTGAGCGCAAAGAACTCCAGCAGTTCCATGGCCCTGCTCCTTGCCGTCTTGGCACGGATACCAAAGTATCCGGCGTACACCACCAGGTTCTCTATTACCGTGAGGTCAGGGTCCAGACTGTCGGCCTGGGGCACCACGCCGATTCGCATCTTGATCTTGCGCAGGTTTTTGCGCAGGGGCATGCCAAAGACCGATATCTCGCCTGATGTGGGGATGGCAAGGCCCAGGAGCATGTGTATGGTGGTGGTCTTGCCTGCGCCATTGGGACCGAGTAGGCCAAGGCACTCTCCCTGGGACACGCAGAGGTCCAGACCTCTTACCACCTCGCGGTCCCCGAATCTCTTTACAAGATTGCTTATCTTGATTATGTGCTGCATGGTTTCTTTGTCCTGTTCAGCGCAAACATCGCAGCCATGTCCATTGCGGCAACCATGCTCTCCTCGCTGGCCTTGCCTGTGCCAGCGATGTCGTAAGCCGTTCCGTGGTCCACTGATGTGCGGATGATAGGAAGCCCAAGGGTGATGTTTACACCGTTGTCAAAGTGCACCAGCTTGAACGGGATGAGCCCCTGGTCGTGGTACATGCAAACCACTGCATCATAGGCATTGTTCCACGCCGCATGAAAGATGGTGTCCGGCGGCCAGGGCCCTGATGCGCTGATCCCCGCCTGTCTGGCCTGGTTCACTGCCGGTATGATTATGCGTTCCTCCTCGTCTCCGAACATGCCTGATTCCCCTGCGTGGGGGTTTAGGGCTGCTACGCCAATGGCAGGGTCCTTTATCCTGAAGAGGTCGGTAAGTGCCTGGTGGGTGATTTTTATGAGCCTTAGCACCTTTTCTGCAGAGAGGGCAGGTGCCACATCTTTGAGGGCGCAGTGGATGGTGACCAGGGTGACCCGTAGTCTGGGGCCTGCAAGCATCATGGCGTAGTTTCTGGTGCCGGTCTGCCTGGCCAGTATCTCGGTATGGCCCGGAAGGTCTATGCCGGCAAGTTTGAGTCCCTCCTTGTTGATGGGGGCTGTGACCATGGCAGACAGTTCGTGATCCATACAGAGCCGGATCGCCTCTGTGATGTAGGAGTATGAGGCCCTTCCCGTGGTCTCTGAGACGGTCCCGAAGGGCACATCGGAATCGGATAGGGTGGTCACTGGCATGACGTTCACCATGCCAGGCTGAGTGGCACTGCCCGGTCTCCACTTCCGGAGGCGCGGTATCATGTGTGAGAGACCTGTGGCCTCACACGCACGTTTCAGTATTGACATGTCCCCTATGACCACATAGGGCGTGGCGTCTGAGGCCTCGTTGCCAGCCAGTGCCTTTATGATGATCTCCGGTCCTACCCCGGCAGGACATCCCATGGTGATGCCAATCGGTGCCTCAGTCATCTTTGTCCTCATGCGTATAGTTGCGTCCGGCCTCTCGCGTCCCCCTGTTTTCTCCGTCTTCATCCCCGTGAGCCCTGGTTGCACCTCTGCTGTTCTTCTCTATTACCACCTCGTCCCTGCCGTCGGTCTCTTTGAGGAACACGTTCACGTGCTCGGACGATGAGGTCTTGAACGCCAGCCCTGTGAAGTCAGGCTGAATGGGAAGTTCCCTCCGTCCCCTGTCAATCAGTACGGCAAGCTGGATACTTCTCGGCCTGCCAAAGTCCGTGAGCGCATCAAGGGCCGCCCTGATGGTACGGCCGGTGTAGAGCACGTCGTCAACGAGTACTATGTTCATCTTGTCAATGGGGAATGGTATCTCTGTCTTGCCGATTATGGGGTGCTGGCTCAGTGTGCTCCAGTCGTCTCTGTACAGGGTGATGTCCAGCACGCCAACAGGGGGCTTCGTACACTCGATGGCCCCGATTTTTTTCTGGAGCCTGTAGGCAAGGGGCATGCCGCCAGTTCTGATGCCTATCAGTCCAAGGTTTTCCACCCCCTTGTTGCGTTCGATGATTTCATGGGCCATGCGGGTAATGGCACGGTCCATCTCCTTTTGGGTCATTATTATGGTGCCTGTCTGCATGGTAAACCTTCCTTGTGGTAAATGCATGCGGTGTTTCTCTCATTGAAGGGTTGGATGCCAGCCATGAAATGCAGTCCTTACTTGTGGAGTGCTGTTCTTTTTGGTATTTTCCAGCGCACACTAAAAGAATGTTGGAAAGATTTGTCAATGATACGGTTATGATTATGCTGCATATTCATTGCGGGGCTCGGGTTGCAGTCACAGTGCCCATGCACTTGGTCAGTGCCGTATGTCGCGTTTCCACACGCGGCATGAAAGTTCAGAGATAATTTATGGCTTCAGGAAACAGGATATCAAAGATACGTAACATAGGGATAATAGCCCATATCGATGCTGGCAAGACCACGCTTACTGAACGGATACTCTACTATACGGGAAAAACCCATAAGATAGGCGAGGTCCATGACGGTCAGGCAACCATGGACTGGATGCCTGAGGAGCAGGAACGTGGCATAACCATCACATCAGCAGTTACCACCTGTATGTGGCAGGGCAAGGAGATCCACATAATCGATACCCCCGGTCACGTGGATTTCACCATGGAGGTGGAGCGTTCCCTAAGGGTGCTGGACGGGGCGGTTGGCGTGTTCTGTGCCGTTGGCGGTGTGGAGCCCCAGTCAGAGACGGTGTGGCACCAGGCTGACAGCTATCGTGTTCCAAAGATCGCCTTTGTGAACAAGATGGACCGGCTGGGTGCGGATTTTCAGGGTACGGTCCAGCAGATGCAGGACATGCTTGGCGTAAACCCTCTGGTCATGAACATACCTTACGGGGCAGAGGATGAGTTCAGGGGGGTTGTTGATCTGGTAAGGCAGAAACTCATACTCTGGGACGATGCCACCGAGGGGGTGGAGTTCGAGTTTGTGGATATACCAGACGAGATGCAGGAGGAGGCCGAACTTGCCAGGGATCAGATGCTGGAGACCCTCGCTGACGTGGATGACGGAATCATGGAGAAGTATCTCGAGGGTGAATCCATTGAACCAAAGGAGATACACCAGGCGGTGAGGCGTGCGTGCATTGATCTCAAGGTGGTACCCATATTCTGTGGCTCTGCCCTGAAGAACAAGGGCGTTCAACCTGTACTTGATGCAATTGGCCGTTATCTGCCCAGTCCTGCCGACATCCCGCCTGTACAGGGTGAGAATCCCAGCACCGGCGAGATGGAGGAGAGGGAACCAAAGGACAACGCCCCGCTTGCGGCCCTTGCCTTCAAGGTCCAGATGGATCAGGGCAGAAAGATGACCTATGTGCGTATCTATTCAGGCAGGATGCGTGCCGGAGACGAGGTGTGGAATGCGGTTCAGGAGAAGCCTGAGAAGGCGGCGCGTATCCTTCAGATGCATGCCAACAAGCGTGAGAGGATAAAGGAGGCAGGGGCAGGGGCCATTGTGGCGGTGATGGGGCTGAAGCACAGTGTAACAGGTGATACGCTCTGTGACAGGGAACACCCCATACTGCTGGAGCCAATAAATGCCTATGAGCCGGTTATATCCGTGGCGGTTGAGCCAAAGACCACAGGTGACCAGGAGAAGATAGAGGCAGCCCTTGCAAAGCTTGCCGAGGAAGATCCCACCTTTGTGGTGAAGTTCAATGACGAGACAGGCCAGACCATCATCTCAGGCATGGGAGAGCTGCACCTCGACGTGCTGGTGCACAGGCTGCTTCGCGAGTTCCATGCCCCGGTGCGAGTGGGCAAGCCGCAGGTGGTCTATCGTGAGACCATTCAGAAGGAGGCCACTGCAACCGAGCGGTTCGACCGTGAGATAGGCGGCAGTCGCCATGTTGCTGGCCTTACTGTCAGTGTATGTCCTGCGGAACGCGGGGCTGGCAACAGTGTCACCAGCAGATTGGATGCCGAGGCCCTTCCGGAAGGATATGAGGAGCTTATTTTACAGACACTCACCCAGGGGCTTGAGAGCGGGGTGTTGCAGGGCTATCCAATGATAGACGTTTCTGTCAGCCTTGATGACGTGGAGTTTGTGGAGGGCCATTCCACTGACATTGCCTTCAGGGCGGCAGCGGCCGTGGCCCTCAACCGGGCCTGTGAGGATGCAGATCCAATCCTGCTTGAACCCATGATGAAGATAGAGGTCCTGGTGCCAGAGGCATTCATGGGTGAGGTCATAGGAGACCTCAACAGCAGAAACGGCAGGGTGGAGGAGATAAAGCCCAGAGGGCCTGTACAGGCAGTAATGGCTGTGGCGCCACTGTCGCAGATGTTTGGCTATTCAACAGCCCTTCGCTCCATTACACAGGGCAGGGGTACCTTCTCAATGGTATTTTCCCACTACGATCCGGTGGCGTCATGACTTTGGAATTAAGGGACAGTTTCAAGGATACCGGGGCAGCCTTCGACAAGGTCCGTTCCCCTGAGGAGACCCTGGAGTGGGTCAGGCAGAGACTCGGAGAGATGGATATGCCAGTGCTCCAGGAAACTGAACGTATAGACCAGGGAAGGCTTGGTATCCCGGTATATGTGAGCAGATATACGCCGCACGCAGCCATGCTTACAGGTACCTACAAGCAGATGGGCAAGGGGGTGACAGCAGCCCAGGCAGAGGCAAGCGCGGTGATGGAGCTGGTGGAACGGTTCAGCCTCTTCTATTTCAGGGACAACTTCCCGTTTGTCCGGTGCAGTGCCAGGGATATGGATACCAGGGGAGGGGATGCCTGCAGGGTGATGTCAGTGGAGCACATGGTACGGGTCTTTTCAGACAGGAGAGACCTGGATGCAGTCAGTGATATCATCCCGGAACTGCCCCTTCAGTGGGTGCAGGGTGTCATGCCGTCTGATTCTGCACAGGTCATGGTGCCTTTTTCCTGGTGCTGGCCCATAAACGAGTACAACGGTTCTGCCGCGGGAAACTCACTGGAAGAGGCTGCGGTTCAGGCCATATCAGAGGTTGTGGAGCGCCATGTATGCTCTATCATCAGTCGTGACAGGCTGCCTACTCCGCAGATTGATCCTGACTCCCTGACCGACCCTGCTGCGCGCGAGCTGCTCCAGCGTTTTACCCGGCTTGGGATCGAGGTGGTGCTGAAAGACTTCTCCCTTGACACCGGAATACCAACAGTGGGGGCTGTGGCATGGGACCCGTCCACATTTCCGCACCGAAGCGAGATCGTATATACTGCCGGCACCTCTCCTGATCCTGAGCGTGCGGTGATCAGGGCACTTACAGAGGTGGCGCAACTTGCAGGTGATTTTGACACTGATGGCCACTATCTGGAAAGCGGGCTTCCAAAGTTTGAAACTCTTGATGACATGGACTATGTTCTCAGTGCCTCTGAAGTGGTGCCTGTAAACGCGCTTCCCAACTGCGCATCAGACAACTTCCTTCATGAGGTGAAGAAGATGTGCCATGGCTTGGAACGTGCCGGCCTTACTGTATATCTTGCGGACATCACCCATCCTGACCTGCGGGTGCCGGCTGTTTATGCCATTATACCGGGCAACCAGTTCAGGGACCGGACAGTTGACCTGGATCCCGTGTATCACTGCTCAAGGGTAGCAGTTAATGCATTTTCATGGGCACCTGATGCTGCCGTGCAGGCGCTTGGCACAATGCAGCAGAGGTTTCCAAAGAGGTATGAAACCGCCTTTTTCCTGGCCCGCTGTCTTGAGGAGGCCGGAGATTTAGAGCAGGCCATACACTGGTATGAGAGGGCCCTTGAACTTGATGCCGGACATGAGGCTGCAAGCATAAGGTGTCATCTCGGGGTGTGCTGGCGGCAGCTTGGGGATATCGACAGGGCTGTAAGCGAGCTTCTTGCGGCAAGGGAGATCAATCCGGGACTAAAAGAGATACATAACCAGCTCGGCTTCTGCTACTACTCTATGGGAGACTATTACAGTGCAATTGAATGTTTCGAGGCTGCGATCGAGATAGATCCAGGTTCAGCTATTGATTATGCAAACATTGGTAGCAATCTCCGGAAACTCGGGATGTATGGGCCAGCACTCAAATGGTATGCCATGGCCCTGGAGCTTGATCCGGGACTGGACTGGGCGGCAGAGCATGTGGAGGAGATAAGGCACAACCTGTCAAAATAACAGGCAAGCGCCATTAATTTCAAAATTTGATCCGCCATTCTGCTGCTTGCAGTAGCAGTTTTATGCCTTGGCACTGCGTGAAAAAACTGAATGGTTATTCAAAATTATGTAGTTTTCCGGTGTGGATTTTTTGGTAATATGCTGTTTTCATGGACTAAAAGATGCATATTGGGTTCATGGAAAAGTTCCTTTCATTCCTTGACAAAGAATTTTTCCTATAGTAAAAACCTTATGTGAATTTACGAGTCCGCACAACAAATAACAAACTGGTAAATAATCTTAAAGGAGGGCAAGATGGCAACTTTGGAGTACAAAGGCAAGACTTATGAGGTCGACGAGGACGGCTTTCTTCTGAAAGGAATGGAAGAGTGGGATGACAACTGGGTAGAGTACGTCAAGGAGATCGAAGGTATTACAGAGCTCAACGATGACCATTGGAAGGTTATCAACGTTCTTCAGGACTACTTCAAGAAGAATGGTATTGCTCCCATGGTACGTATTCTTTCCAAGACCACAGGCTACCCCCTGAAGAAGATCTACGAGCTGTTCCCCTCAGGACCTGGTAAAGGTGCCTGTAAGATGGCAGGTCTTCCCAAGCCGACCGGCTGTGTTTAAGCCAGGTAGCTTCCTTCGTTTAGGCGAAATTTTTGCAGTTGAGCCCTTACCTCAGTGGTAGGGGCTTTTTTTTTTACATCCAGGCCCTTTTGTGGGATTCCGGGTTGATGTAGCACCCTATGGATTGTATCTGCGCACAGGGTACCACATCCTCTGCCGCGGAGTCTTCACTTATCTGTCGGTCACTTGAAGTACAGGTTGTACGCCTGCGTACCCTCCGCCCTGTATCTGTAGCACCCTGTATGCAGATACATTTCAGACAGTTGTGCGATAATACCCGCAAATAGCCCTGTGAGGAGTTGCCATGAATCAGTTATTTTTCTGGTTTCCAAACTCCGGTTTGGGTGGGGCGTTGTCCGCTTGGGCTGTCTGTTTTCATGGTCAGCCTGCCATCCATATAGATGACCTCCTGTCGTTTTTTTCTTTTTCTGCTATAATCTGAACTCATGAAAAACAAGCTGTTATTTCTAATGAGTCTTCTGCTTCAGATCAGTGTGCCTTGCCTCTGTTTTGGGGCAGGATCTTCTCTGTTCACCAGGATACTTCACGATTTTTCTCCATTGACTGGCCGGGTGCTCTCTGTTGATGGCCAGTTCATAACTGTCGATTGTGGAACTGCCGCCGGTGTGGTGACGGGTGATCTGTTCCAGGTGTACCGGAAGGGATCTCCTGTGACAAGAGGCCAGAGTGAAGGGATCATCGGTTATCTCAAAAAGCCCTTTGCCTTGGTCCAGGTGAAACAGGTAGCAGACAGGTGGGCCCGCTGTACTGTCTTGAGTTCTGGCCGGTCCATACGTATAGGCATGCCTGTGATGCGCTACAGCGATATGACAGCGGTCCTAGTCACTGCCCCGGGAATGAAGGTGGCTGATGTGGTAAGGCGCAGGTTTTTTGATACCCTTCCTGCCCTTAACTGGAAGGATGAAGATACGATAGGTAAGCCTGTAACCAATGCGGCTTCCATGAGAGAGGCAGGGGTGGATCTGGTGTTTTATCTGTCCACTGGACGGCTGACAGTGTATGGGCCAGGTTTCCATCCCCTCCGTTCCTACCCCCTGTCTGGCGATTCCCTTGCCATGCCTGCGGCAGGGAAGGGCGGGAACGGGTCTGACAGGGATAGAGAGGCGGCATCCCATACTGTGGCCGCAGGCCGGCATGAACCCGCTGTATTTGAGTGGGACAGGTTCCTTGGTCCGTCTTCGGTGGATCTGGAAAGATTGCAGGTCGCAGGCCGTCTTGATCAGGAGGCGAGGCAGGTTGAGATTGCAGATATGGATGGTGATGGCAGCCCTGATGCAGTATATCTGATTGGCCATACCCTTTACCTGTTACCCTTTGGTAGTTCCGGGCCACTGCTCTCCTGGGAGGTGAGAGGGCCAGGTAATGTAGTGGGCTTTTCTGTCTGTCCGGATAGGGGCTGGATCGTCCTCAATGTTTTGATGCAAGGTGTGGGGTTGCGTTCAGTGCTGTTGCACTATGCCAACCGCAGCTTTGAGGTGAGACAGGACGATATAAACCTGTGGCTGTCATTTTACGACATGGATGGTAATGGTTCACGGGATACCCTGATTGGTCAGACCTTTGACCTCCATTCTGTGTGGGGTGAAAAGGTGTACCGGCTCTCCATATCACCCCAGGGTATTGACTATGATGAGCAGCTCTTTCTGCCTGACGATTTTCGAATTGGCTGGGCTGAATGGGGTGATATAGACGGAAACGGGCGTATGGAGCTCTGCCTGTTTGACCGTGTGGGCAGGATATGGATATATGAGGATGGCATACTGCGCTGGTCGTCTCCTGCAGGACTGTTGAGGTCTACCGGTCAGGAGGATGAGATAGTGCATTGTGTCATGTCGGATGTCTTCGGCAATGGCAGGCAGGACATGGTCTTTTCAGGGACTGTTCAGGGACAGGATGACGCGGTGCGTACAGACGTATTGTGCTGCATAAGGTGGGAAAATGGCAGGTTTGAGATCGCTCCGGTGAGCAGGCCCTTTCATGCGGCTGTTGTGGGGATATCCAATATGGACCGCGCCTTGCTGATTGCCGTTGTCAATGCCTCTGGAGAAGGTGAAAAGGGCAGTGGAAGGACCACCATGTACAGGCTGCCTCTTGCGCCCATGCATGGCACTGCAGTTCGAGGCAGATAGAATCACAAGGGTGAGCTAAGGGTTTGGGATAATATCCCTGACCATCTGTTTGTGCACGGCATCAATCCTGTCCCTGTACTCGGCAGGTGTAATGCGGGCCCCTCTGATACCTCCTCGCAGGCTTATCTCAGACAGGAAGAAGCTATCTTCCTGGGTGAGGAGCAGGTCTATGTGGGCATAGGGGAACTTGCCCCTTGTCATCACTTTTCTGCACATGTCAACCTGTTCCGGCGACAGGCTGTATTGCCCGCTCTCGCCCCCAAAGTGCAGGTTGTTTCTGAATGATACCCGGCTTTTTCGCCAGTAGGCCTCAATGTAGTCCCCTATGATGATGACCCTTATGTCCGTGGCATCGCTGACCAAGGGTTGCATGACAAAGGGAAACTCAAGGTTTCCAAAACAGACCGCATTGTACACCTCTTCCACTGTGTCCCAGCAGTTTATTCCAAGGCCACAGTCCAGTCTGTCCTGTTTGGTGATTACCTTTTCTGTGCCAGCCCTTCCAAATCTTTCAATACATGCCACAAGTTCATGTCGGCTCCTTACCACGGTGGTGCCTGGCAGCATGAACCGTTCATAGACAAGGGCCTGCATACATTTGGAGCGGGAGAGCTGTTGGGACAGGGCAGAGGGAATAAGCAGGATGCCGCGTTCAACCAGATCGAGGAACAGCGACTCTTCCGAATTTTTGAGGTTGAGCCGCCCTATGATGCAGTCTCCGTTCTTGAGCGCATGGTACTTTTTGCGAAACAGGGCGTTTGAGCGAATTATCCGTCCTGGAGGTCTATGCGTCAAAAAAGCATCTCCACAAATCTGTTGTGGAATCTCGTAAGGTCATGGTTGCACTCGGCACAGTATAGCTTTACCACGCCCAGTATGCGGGAGTCATCGCTCTGTGGGGTAAAGCTGCCGTCAGGGTTCTGAATGTAGCTTGTGGTAAGGGTTACGTCCTCTGCCACTTCATAGAACAGAAGGTCGTTGCCGCATTCAGGGCAGACGATCCGCCCGGACGGCCTTGTGACAGGCCCTGCAATCTGGGCCTGATTGATGGTGAATTTACTCTCGGAGTTTTTTGTTAGAGTGGTCATCAGTTATCTGTTCTGCCTCTTGAGTAGGAATGTAGGCTTGGTCTGAATTCAAAGCTGGGAGTCCTGGGACAGACTTCTTGCTACTAATATAAGATTGGAAAACGAAAAAATCCACTTTTTTCTCCCTGTCCCCATGTTTCATATGTCAACAGGGACCCTGACCTTTTTCCCAGCCTTGTTGATAAACAGGAGGTATCGGTTTTCTGCGGCAAACAGCAGCAGGTCTCTGGTTATTTCAACGTCTTTCCGGCAGTAGTCGGCAATTTGTTGCAGTTTGCCCTGTTTCCACCACTTTAGTGCAAGCAGGCCGTTTCCACTCTTCTTTATACCCAGCGTGGCTTTCGCAAGGCCGTCCAGGGATATCCTGTATCCAAGTTTGTTGTACACCTTTTCCAGGAGATCCAGGGTAGGCAGGCTGTGCAGCTCCATGGAGGTGTATGCACTTAGTACCTTGTAGTCGAACCTGTTGATGTTGAAGCCTATCACCATGCTGGCTTCAGAGAGTCGTTCAAACAGGCTTTCAAGCTGGTGTTCGAAGAATGTCCTGAATGAGTTGTCTCTCGAGGAGTAGAGCACTGCGCAGCTTACCTTCATCCTGTGGGCCATGTGCCATCCGCCTGCCTCTGAGGCAGATAACTGGGTCTCAACATCTATCACCACATAGTCGTCAGGCAGGCGGCCACATGTCCTCCTTCCGGTTTTGTCTCCCCTGTCCATGTCTCGCTGGGGGCTCTCCAGCCGGCTGTGCCCCTTGCATGTTACCTTCCGGGCCTGCAACATGCCGCTTGCCGTCTGGTATGCGGTGGCAGCAGGCCGGCCTACCTGTTCACCCCTGTCTTCTGTCATGAGTGCCTGTGCAGTAAACAGGGCCGCCTCCTTGTCGATGGGCCTGTTGCCTGATCCGCATCGAGGTGAGTGGACACAGGAGGGACAGCCGTTTTCGCAGGGGCATGTCTTTATGGTCCTTATCACCTGCTCCATGACTTCACGGGCCTTTTGAAATGCTGTTCGGGCCAGTCCTATACCACCTGGAACACTGTCATAGATAAATACCGCTGCAGCAGCACACTGCGGATGCATAGTATAGGAGATGCCAGAGAGGTCATTTCTGTCTGTGAGCACATAGAGTGGCAGGATACCGATCATGGCGTGTTCCAGTGCATGGATTCCACCCATGAAGTGCATGGCCTCTGACTCTATGCGCTGTCTGATATGGTCCGGGATGGTGAACCACATACCATCGGTCTCAAAGACATTGGGAGGCAGGTCAAGTGGAACACGGGTTATGAGCTTCTGCCCTCTTATGAGGCGTTGTTCATAGCCTGTCACCTGATCTGTTACACGAAGCCTGCCTATTGAGAACAGAGTGGAGCCAACCTGTCTGGTATGAAAGCACTCCATTATCTCCGTGTTCTTTGTTGCCGTAACCCTGGTGAAGTAGTTTACCCTTGCAGGTTCCACGGTCACGGTCCGGGCCTCTGTGTCCAGTGACCTTACAAGCCAGGGATCTCCCCTGTGCAGATAGATTGCGCCTGGATGGGTCTCTCGCATGGCCCTGTAGCCATCCACAGAGCCTATGAGTTCGCCTGTATCTCTTGCGATGATCTGGTACGATCTGCCTGTACCCCTCAGATTCACCTCCCTGTGTGGATATGTGCGGGAGGTGAACATGGCCTTTCCATCCGCACTTATCAGAAGTCTTGCCTGGTCCACCAGCCTTTCAGCAACCGGCATTATCTCTTTAGGACATGCAGGGTCTCCTTCTGTCTCCAGAGGCATCTCTGCGGCTGCACACAACAGGTGCCTTTCTGCAATTACAGCATTCAGCGGGTTTATGACTGCAGACTCAGGGCTGCGCTGTATCAGCTCCTGCGGGTGGTTCAGGAAGTAGCGGTCAAGTGCGTCTTCCTGTGCTATCAGAACAACGGCAGATTCCCGCATGCTCCTGCCAACCCTGCCCCCTCTCTGGCGGGTGGACATTACAGTGCCGGGATAGCCCACCAGGATGCACAGGTCCAGCACACCGATGTCTATGCCAAGTTCCAGCGCGCTGGTGGATATTACGGCAAGCAGGTTGCCGTCAGTCAATTTTTTTTCTATCTGACGTCTCTCTTCAGGAAGGAAGCCTGCCCTGTAGGCACTTATGCGGTCCCTGAACCGTACGGCCCTCTCCATGGTCCAGAGGTTCACAAGCTCTGTGAGTTTTCTGGACTGGGTGTACACAATGGTGCGGAGGTCGCGGTGAAGGGCTGCCATCAGCAACTGCACTGCCATCTGCGCTGCCCCCCCATCCTCGGGATCCACCATGAGGAAGTGCCGTTTGCCGCACGGGGCCCCGCTCTCTGTAATTGTAACTGTCTCGAGGCCGGTAAGATCAGAGGCAAGCTCACCCGGGTTCCCTACTGTGGCTGAACAGAAGATGAATGTGGGGTCAGTCCCGTACCGGCGGCAGATGCGTCTGAGCCTCCTGAAAACCCAAGCCATGTGGGAGCCAAGGAGACCTCGATATGTGTGTACCTCATCCACCACTATGAACTTCAGGTTTTCTATGAATGCCTTCCAGGTGGAGTGATAGGGCAAGAGGGACAGGTGCAGCATCTCCGGATTGGTGAACAGCACATTGGGAGGTCTCTGTCTCATCTTCTTCCTCTGCCACTGAGTGGTGTCCCCGTCATATATGCCGCAGGTGATGTTGTCAGCACTGCCTGCAAGGGCAGACATGCGGCAGAAATTGGCCATCTGGTCGTTTGCAAGGGCCTTCAGGGGAAAGAGGTACAGGGCAGTGGAACAGGGGTTTTCAACTATCTCCTCTATGACAGGGATGTTGTAGATCAGGGATTTGCCGCTTGCGGTGGAGGTGGCTACAACCACGTTCCTGCCGTCACGCACCGCATCTATGGCCCTTGCCTGGTGCAGGAAAAGGCCCTCTATCCCGTTGGCACGCAGTATGTCCTCTGTTGCAGGGGCAAGGGGTCTGCTGGTTTTTTCAAGGATTGGCTGGCGTGCCGGTGATACGTGATGGAATACCACCTGTCTTCCAAGCCTGCGAGAGTTCTTGAATGAGGTGACATATTCGGCCACACCGTGGTGGTCGTCAGTTCCGGAATGCGGTTTTGATGTTTTACTCTTGGGTTGTGCCCCGTGCTTGCCGTGGTATTTCCTGCGGGAGCTCTTCCGGTTTTCAGTCAGGACGTTTGGCATCTGAATCGTTGGAGGCCATCTGTACCTGACCTGCCCTGGAAAAATAGTCCCTGATGGCCATACGTGCATAGCTTGCAGCCCTCACGTCCAATTTGGGCCAGGCGTGTCCCACGAGCACTGCAACGGTTATCTTTCGATTGGTTTGTCTGTCAAGGGCAAAGCCGCAGAACCAGTCGTATCTCACTGTATGGTCGTGGTTGTCTATGGTGCCAGTCTTTCCACCAATGTCAAGCCTTGAAAGTATCCTGTCTCGGCGCCATCCCCTGAAGGCCCTGTGCGCAGTACCGCGGGTCACCGTGGCCTCCAGAAGGGTCTTGAGCCTTTGCGCAGAGTCTGGCGAGATGGGGTTGCTGAGGGGCCTGGGCTGGTACTGATACACAGTCCTGCCGTCTATGTCCTCGATGGATTCCACCAGCGCAGGCGTCATGATGGTCCCCCTGTTTACTGCCGTTGCGGCAATGAGTGCCCCGTGCAGGGGAGTGATCCTTGTCTTCCGGTTGAATCCGCTCGCTATCTCCGCAATGTTGTAGTTGTCGTCCGATATGGAGAACTGGCTCTCTGCCACTGGCAGGTCAAAGGCAAGTTTCCTGTCAAAGCCAAATGCCTGTGCATATCTTTCCAAGGTGTCCCTGCCGAGGTAGAAGATACCTATCTTTCCAAATACAGGGTTGACAGACTGTGCGAACGAGTCCTTCAATGTGATCCTGGTCGTGTACCGGTTTCTGACGTTTTTCAACTGGGATTTGTACAGGGTGTGTTTCCTTCCGTTGAAACAGAGTTTGGTGCCAGGTTTGAAATCCTTTGTCTCTATGGCTGCGGCAGCAGTAACCATCTTGAAGACGCTCGCTGCAGGAAAGCAGCGGGCAGTGCATGGATTGCTGTGTTTGTCGTCCCTGTCGTAGCCGGTCATGGTTATTATTCTTCCTGTTTCCGGCTCCAGCACCACCACAGCCACCTGTTTGGCAGATGATTTCATTATTCGCTGCCTTATCCTCTCCTGCAGGGTAGTGTCAAGGCTGGTTTCCACTGTAAGAGGCTGGTCGTTGTACTCGACTGTTATTTCAGGTTCAGGTGTATTTAAAATGACAGAGGAGTCAATAATCTTACGCACATCATCCCTTGTCAGATGAAATGATGTCTGGAACCTGATATCTCCAGAGGGAGAGTGCAGCGCATGCAAGATGTTTCTGTGAATAGCACTTTCCTGCCTCAAGGGCGCATCTTGGCCGGTTTTGAAACAGGAAACGCAGGCAAATACCACCACTGCCGCAGCGGCTGTGAGGAGTATTTTCAACAGGTGTTCTTCAGTCACGTCAGGACTCCTTTGTCAGCTTTCAATCACTGGGGTTTTCCTTGCGGAAATCAGCAGATTTTATGCCATATTTTCTGAGAATCCTCTGAAGCGCCTGTCTTTCAAGGCCCACAAGGTTTGCTGCTGCCGTGACATTGCCCTTGGTCTTCCTCAATGCCTGGGCTATGTAGCGTCTCGTAAACATGGAGATCACCTCTGACTTGGCATCCTTGTAGGGCAGGTTCTCAAAGCAGGGGAAGACTGTGGAACGGCTCTCTGGTTCACTTCCCTCTTCGGTGGGGATGTCCGCAGAGCAGATTTCGTCAGATTCTGCAAGGAGTACGGCCCGCTTTACCGTGTTTTCCAGTTGTCGTACATTGCCGGGCCACCGTTGGGAGATGAGGCACTTGATGGCGTCATGGGAGAATGTCATTCCAGGCTTTCCGTACTTCTCGGAGTATTTTTTCAGGAAGTAATTGGCAATGAGAGGGATGTCTTCCGGTATATCCCTCAACGATGGCATGGTTACGCTCACCACGTTGAGACGATAGAACAGGTCTTCCCTGAACTGTCCTTCCCTGATCTTCTGTTCGAGGTCCTGGTTGGTGGAGGCGATTACCCTTACATCCACCTTCACGTTGCTGGTGGAGCCCAGGGGACGGATCTCCTTTTCCTGCAGGACCCTAAGCAGTTTGGTCTGGATGGAGACCGGTATGTCTGCTATTTCGTCCAGCAGGATAGAAGAGCCGCTTGCAGCAAGGAACAGTCCCTTTTTGGCAGTGGTAGCCCCGGTAAAGGCACCCCGGCTGTAACCGAACAGTTCACTTTCCAGGATGTGTTCAGGCAGGGCAGGGCAGTTCACCGTGATCATCTGCTGGGAGGCCCTGCTGCTCATGGCATGCAGGGCCCGTGCGGCAATCTCCTTGCCAGTGCCGCTTTCACCGCGGATAAGCACAGTGACATCGGTGTTGGCGATCCTTGCAAAGAGGTCCAGCACCCTTCTGATCTTTGGGGATGTGCCTACGAGTCCGTAGGATATGGAGTCATCGTGTATCTTTTTCTGAAGTCTGACATTTTCTCTGCGAAGCCTGGAGTGTTCCAGGCACATCTTTACGATGTGGACCAGCCGGTCATTGTTGAACGGTTTCTGGAAGTAGTCGTAGGCGCCGTTTTTCAGTGCCTCCACGGCAGATTCAATGGTTCCGTATCCTGTAATTACTATGACCCCGATGTTGTCATCAAGGAGTTTGAGGCGTCTGAGCAGTTCCAGCCCGTCGATCTCAGGCATCTTGACATCGGTGATAACCACGTCCAGCACCCTGTCTCCTGCTATTGCCAGGGCCTCACTGCCTGACGTGGCCCCCAAAACATCTGCCTCTATGTTTCGGCTGATGATCTTCATGAGGACCTTCACCATGTCTTCATTGTCGTCAACTACCAATATGACGGGCTTTGTTTTCGGCAAAGTCGCTTCCCCTCTTTTAATCTTTTTGAAAAGATATCGCCTCCATTCTAATGTGCATGTATCCGCACAATCATGGTAATTTGTTCATACTTGGAATGCAGACCTGCAGGCGGCAACCTGCTGATCTATCTAATTGTCTATCCAGTAGTTGGGTGATTCCTTGGTGATGTTCACGTCGTGTACATGGCTCTCCCTGAGCCCTGCCGTGGATATCTTGACAAACCTTGCATTCTGCCTCAGTTCCTCTATGGTTCGGCAGCCAAGATAGCCCATGCCGGAGCGGAGTCCGCCTACAAGCTGAAATATCGTGGCAGAAAGCGGTCCTCTGTAGGATACCCTGCCCTCTATGCCCTCAGGGACCAGTTTTGATATGGAGGATACGTCGTCCTGGAAGTACCTGTCCTTGCTGCCCTCCTTCATTGCGCCAAGTGAGCCCATCCCGCGGTACACCTTGTACTGCCGGCCCTTGTAAAGTTCCAGCTCTCCCGGGCTTTCGTCTGTGCCGGCAAAGAGGCTGCCTGCCATGATGCAGTGCGCGCCTGCTCCTATGGCCTTGGTGAAGTCTCCTGAGAACTTGATGCCCCCATCTGCGATCAGGGGCAGGCCGTACTTTTCGGTTACTGTTGCGCAGTCGTGGATGGCCGTAAGCTGTGGGACCCCAACACCTGCCACTATACGGGTGGTGCATATGGAGCCAGGACCAACCCCTACCTTTATGGCATCTGCCCCGGCCTTTATGAGAGCCTCTGCCCCCTCTGCAGTGGCCACGTTACCTGCGATTACCTGCAGGTCAGGAAAGTGGCCCTTGATCTCCTTTACGGCATTGATCACGTTTTGAGAGTGGCCGTGGGCAGAATCCACCACGATCACATCTACACCGGCATCCACCAGGGCCTGGGTAAGTTGGAGCCTGTTGTCTCCTGCGCCAACGGCAGCCCCTACCCTGAGCCTGCCAAGCTCATCCTTGCAGGAGTTGGGATACTTCTTGATCTTCTCTATGTCCTTTATGGTGATGAGTCCGCTCAAGTTTCCATTGTCATCAACCACGAGCAGCTTTTCGATTCGGTGTTCATGAAGAAGCTCCTTGGATTTCTCTAAGGTTATGCCCACAGGTGCGGTTATCAGGTTCTTGCTGGTCATCACCTCCTTGACCTTCCTGTCCAGGTTGGTCTCGAACCTCAGATCCCTGTTGGTTACTATTCCCACCAGCTTCTCACCTTCCACCACAGGGACACCGGATATCCTGTACTCCCTCATGATATCCTGAACCTCTCTGATGCGCTGTTCCGGGCTAACAGTGACAGGATCGGTGATCATCCCGCTTTCTGATTTCTTTACCCGTGCCACTTCGCGGGCCTGTTTCTCCATGGGCATGTTTTTGTGGATGATGCCGATCCCGCCCTCTCGGGCAATGCTTATGGCCATGTCTGCCTCAGTAACCGTATCCATGGCAGCGGTGACAATGGGTATGTTCAGGTTGATCGTGCGTGTGAGTCTGGTGGATATATCCACTTCTGCCGGAAGTACACTCGAGTGCGCGGGCACCAGCAGCATGTCGTCAAATGTATAGGCCTCCGGGACAGGATAATTCAGCATGTGAAGTACACTCCTTTTCGATTTCACGGATAAGAAGTCCAAGAAGTAGTCCGCCGTCACTGATGATTATGGCGGGGAACCTTAACTTTTCCATGATTCTGTGAATGATTACCATACCGGCAAGTATAATATCAGACCTCTCAGGTTCAAGACCGGATATACTACCTTTTTCTGAATTTGTCATGCGGGCCAGCCTGTTGATCCACCGCTCTATGGATTGAATACTGAGCATAAGTCCTCTAATTCTCCGGGGATCATAACTTGGCATTGCAAGCTCCATGGCAGCGGCAGTGGTCACAGTACCGCCGGATCCAACAAGGCACGAACAGGAGTTGGTGCAGGCACTTTCAGTAAGTGAGTTGGTGAGGGCCTCATCGATCCTGCACGCCATGTCCATGATGGTCCTGCAGTCCGTGCCTGGAGGATGATCACTGTGAAGGGCAAATTCCTCTGTAAGCCTCACCGCCCCGATACCTATGCTGTTCCACTTTCTGATACCATGCCGGTCGCATACGGATATCTCAGTGCTGCCACCGCCAACGTCTATGATGGAGACAGTTCCGGTGCCCATCCATTCCGTGTTGGTGTACGGGCTGGGGGCCTGATGTCTCAGGGTGTACAGGACCCCGTGAGCCGCTGTCTCCGCCTCTTCCATGCCGGTGATCACGTCTATGGGGATTCCGATCCTTGCGGCTGCGTCCACAAACTCCCCGGCATTGGCTGCATCTCTCAGGGCCGCGGTACCCACAGCCTTTATGGCGAGATGTCCGGATGACCTGCCCCCCTCCATTGTCCGGATGATCTGCCTGAATTCTTTGAGTACACGGATTCCCCTGTTCATGGCATCAGGGCTTATAGTGCCGTTTTCTGCCAGTCCCTGTCCAAGCCTTACATTTCTGAGCCATGATCCGGAAACCCGTATCTCATTGCCGCAGCATTGTGCTGCAGCCATGCGGAAGGTCTGTGAGCCAAGGTCCATGACCACAATATTTTTTTTCACTTGCTGCATTTCCAAGTGTTCCTCTGTGAGGTGGAGGGTAGAAAGCAAAGGTCAACCAAAAAGTCTTTCAGGTCCAACACCTTCATTGACAGGGCATCAGACTGAATGTACATTAAATCTTCATGCATGACAGGGCAATGCAATACCTGCTATCTCTGTTCACAGAAGCAATTGGCAGAGGCGGGTGCTGTTTTTTCTCATGGTTCTGTTTGCGCCGATGAGCTTTGTTTGAGGGCAGGAGGCAGGCATGAGTCATCTATGTGTCCTGTTGAGCATGTGATGTGTTTACAACTGATATGGCTCGCTGGTAAGTTGTCACAGGGTAAATACCCTGTGTGGGTGTGACTTGCCCACGAGCACCTGTCCACAGGATGACGTCCATGATGGGCTTGCATCATGGATATCATATGGTTCAGGTCAGTGACAGACAGGCCGAGTCCTGTGATTGTAAAAGGCCGCTGGGGAACAGGCGGTTGAATACCAACAAGAGAAAGTCCTGGGGGAGTGATATAGATGTTTGGGCTGGGAATGCCGGAGTTGCTTGTTATTCTCGTGATTATCCTCGTTATCTTCGGGGCAGGAAAGCTGCCGCAGATTGGCGAGGGACTTGGTAAAGGTATACGCAACTTTAAAAAATCCATAAAGGAGGATGAACAGAACGGTGAAGACAGCCCGGATAAAGACAAAAAGACCTCTGAGTAAATATTCATTAGACCCCGCTCCTGGACCTGCCTATCCGCTGCGTTCCTGATCGGAAAGCAAACTCACCGGAAAACGGCTGTACCCCAAGTTGATCAAACCGCAAGGCCCATGGGCCTGAGCAGTGCCAAGTGAGGGTCTCTGTGCCAATGATGCGGTATATTGCTGCCTCCCGGTGAGCGTGGCCCTAATTCCTTTAACAAACTTTCATGTTACCCCGATTGCACGGTTAACAATATTCGGGTATGAAAATCCGCCATTTTCAGTGGTATTTTTCTATCTTGAGCCATGCTACAGGACATATGGACGGCAGGTGGCGTTTTGTTATCACGCTTTTGCCAATTGTCTCTCCATTTAAGGTGTCCAATAGTTTGAGCAAATCAGCCTGAGTATGTATTAAACGCCTGTGCACAAATTGTCTAATAAAGGCGCATGTGAACGGAATCACGGTAATATAAATGAAAAACAAAAAGAACAAGTCGGGTGCCAATCCTATATGGCAGTTTTTTTCCTCAGTCCGTCTGGCGATATTTCTTCTGATAATACTTGCGGTTACTTCCATTATCGGGACAATCATTCCTCAAGGTGAGACACTTCAGTATTATCTGAACAACTTTGGCCCTGGGATGTTCAAGGCCATAAAGCTGTTGAGGCTCGATGATACCTACCATTCATGGTGGTATCTTACCCTGCTTGGGCTATTCAGCCTTAATCTCGTGATATGCACCTTCAACCGTTTGCCATTTACCCTGAAACTCTTTAAGCGTGACTACCTTGATGTAACTCCTGACTACCTGAGACGTGTAACCTATCGTCGTGAGTGGAATGTGGCCAGCGGTGACATGGCCAGTCTTCGTGAGGTGCTCCTGTCTAAGCTCAGAGAGATAGCGGGGCCGTTCAGGGAGAAGAGACTTGATGATGGCGGCACGGTGTTTCTTGCCGAACGGGGCAAGTGGAGTTACTGGGGGCTTTACGGGCTTCATATCAGCATACTGATCATATTCGCAGGTGCTGTCTACGGTTCACTCACAGGATTCAAGGGGCGTATCATGCTGCTTGAGGGTGAGACCACTGATCATGCCATGGCGGCTGCAGATCCTTCTCAGAAGATACCCCTGGGTTTTGCCGTCAGATGTGACAGGTTCTTCGTTGATTTTTACGATACAGGGGCCCCAAAGGAGTTCAGGTCTGACCTCACCATTATTGATAATGGCAGGGAGGTGATGAAAAAGTCAATACTTGTCAATGATCCCCTTACGTACAAGGGCGTCACCTTTTATCAGTCCAGCTATCAGTCCATCCCTGAGATCAGTGTGAAGGTCAGCGCTCCGTCAGGTGCCACGAGGACATTGGTCATTCCAGCCTTTCAGCGTGTTAGCTGGCCTGAGGCCGGGCTTACCATGGGCCTTGTCAAGTTTCTGTCAAATGTCCACGGTGTGCCAGCCGCGCGAATCTGGATCGGGGATGCCACAGGGCGTGCAGATGCCATGTGGCTGTTTCAGGGTGCAACCAAGGGGTTCACTGCAGGCGGAAAGCCGTACAGAGTGGAGCTTCTTACTGCCTCCGAGCGGTATATGACCGGCCTTCAGGTCAAGAAAGACCCAGGGGTGTGGATAGTGTGGCTCGGTTGTACAGGCCTGATATTGGGTTTTGCCATTGTGTTCTGGGTAGGTCACAGGCGTATATGGCTCTATATCGGGCCTGGAGAGAAGGGCACTGTTATCCTGCTCGGCGGCCAGACCAACAAGAACAAGCTCCAGTTTGAGAAAGACTTCAACGCCCTTGCAGATGCCATTGATAAAGTAACAGGAGAAGGAAGATGACCTTTTCAAGCTCTTATCTCTTAAGTATTACCACATTCATATATTTTGGAGCAGCAGCCCTCTATCTCATCCACTGGGTGTTCAGGGTGGAAAAGGTGGGGCTGGTTGCCTCCATGGTCACAGCCGCAGGCCTCATATGCCAGACCGTGGGCATTGGCCTGCGATGGATGGAGTCCTACAGGCTTGGTTATGGCCATGCCCCGCTGTCAAACCTGTATGAATCCCTTGTGTTTTTCGCCTGGGTCACCGTGCTGGTGTATCTAATAATCGAGTACAAGACCAAGAACAGGGTCATAGGGGCCTTTGCCACGCCCTTTGCCACCCTGGCCATGGCCTACGCCTCCTTCAGTCCGGACGTTCAGGACAACATCCAGCCACTGATACCCGCCCTTCAGAGTAACTGGCTAATTGCCCATGTGATCACCTGTTTTTTAGGATATGCCTCGTTTGCCGTGGCATGCGGCCTTGGCATAATGTACCTCATGCGGGGCAATGAGAAAAATCCGGCAGGTTCAGGGCTTTTGGCCGCGCTTCCAAGCCACAAGGTGCTGGATGAACTCATGCACCAGACAATAGTCTTTGGCTTTCTTTGGCTTTCTGTGGGTATCATAACCGGGGCCGTGTGGGCGAATCAGGCCTGGGGTACGTACTGGAGCTGGGATCCAAAGGAGACGTGGTCCCTGATAACCTGGTTTGTCTATGCTACTGCGCTTCATGCCAGGTTTGTGCGTGGCTGGCAGGGGAGACGTATAGCATTCCTGTCAATCATCGGTTTCATATCCGTTATCTTCACCTACTTTGGTGTCAACTTCCTGCTTTCAGGGCTGCACAGTTACGGTGCCAGTTGATGTCCCTGGTAAGACAGGGAACTGGAGTTGCAATAAATACGCAATCCCGTTACTCTTGTACAGGGGCAGCGATGTGCTGCTCCTTAAACTTTTACGCCTCTTGTGAGGCAGGAGGAAAGCCATGTTTGGTCTTGGAACTCAGGAACTGCTTATCATTCTGCTTATTGCCCTGTTTGTCTTTGGAGGCAAGAAACTGCCGGAGATCGGTGCTGGGCTCGGAAAGGGCCTTCGTTCCTTCAAAGAAGGTCTGAAGGGAATGAATGAAGAGGTAAAGAGCGCTGCAGGCAGTATTGAGGATCACCCTGCGGCCGCCTCCACTGAAGATAAGAAGGCATAGGGTCCGCCTCGTCAGGGTTTACTCTTGCAGGCAATGATACTGGCCGCTGGTCTGGGAACCAGGCTGCGGCCTCTCACCTTTCATATCCCCAAACCCCTCTTCCCTGTCCTTAATCAACCCCTCGTTGAGCGTCTGGGGACCAGCCTGGCCGCCCAGGGATTTTCTCGGATTTTCATCAATACCTATCACCTCGCAGAGTCTATGGAGTCGTGGCATGCTGGCTTCCGTTCGGGATCAGCCACCATTACCCTGGTCAGGGAACCGGAACTGCTCGGTACCGGCGGGGGGATACGGAATGTGTTCAGCAGATGTGCCCGCCGGGATATGCCACTTCTGGTAATAAACGGAGACGTGGTTACTGACATAGACCTGAAGAGGGTGTGGGACCTGCACTGTTCCAGGAGGGACACACCGCTTGCCTCCATGGTGCTGCACTCCAGATCTCCATGGAACAAGGTCCGGGTGCAGGACGGTTCAGTCCTCTCCTTTGAATACCATGGAGGGGACGCCCTGGCATTTACAGGTATCTCTGTCCTGTCACCAGGGCTTATGGCCAACATCCCAGAGGGGCCAGGCTCCATAATAACCGCCATAGAGACGGCTATGGTTAGTGGGGGAGAGGTAAGGGCCATTATGGCAGGTGACGTCTCGGTTCAGGCAGACAGGTGGATATGGGAGGATGTGGGGACTCCTGCAGGATATCTCATGGCGCATGAGAGACTTATAGATAGGGATTTGGCCCAGAGCAGGTGTGTCGTGGCTGATGACGCCGTGCTGCCGCAAAGTTTCAGGGTCGGTGAGTGGGTGTGTATCGGAAACCGCGCCGTGGTTGAAGAGGATGTCCGGCTTGACAGGTGTGTGGTCTGGGCCAAGAGCGTGGTGCCCGCAGGGACCCGTGCACAGTCCTGTGTCTTTACTCCATATGGGGTGCTCAGGGTGTGAGGAGGTTGTTGGTGAAACATGCCCCTGTTTTGATGATCCTGGTGGTTGCGCTGCAGGCCTGTGCCGGTGTTGGGTGTGTACGTCCTGATATGTCATGCGCTGCGAACGCCACCTATTTTGGCATACTGGACTCTCCTGTTACCCTTGTAAACGGCAGGTGGACGGGAAAACCCTTTGTCAGGGGTGGTGCCTGCCGGCCTGAAGTCGGGTTGCTGAGTGATTTTTTTGTGGCAGGAGACATGGACGGGGACGGGTGTGATGAACTGGCCGTGGTGCTGTGGGAAAGTTCAGGTGGGTCAGGGACCTTCTATTATCTCTCTGTGTTGGATATGGACAGGGGAGGATGTGTTGATGTGGCAACCACCTTTATTGGTGATCGAATAAGGATCAGGGGGGGAAGGATTCGTTCAGGAATGCTTGAGATATCTATTTACGTGCCTGTCCCTGGTTCCCCTGCATACAGGACATCGGACAGTAGTGTCATGGCGTGGTGTCTTCGGGATGGCAGGCTGGTGAGAGTGAATTGAAAATATGTACTGTCACGGTAAACAAAATTGCAGACTACACGACACCTATACGGCGGATGGTACTTTTTATCATGCTTTTAAAGCTCATCAGTTGCAATGACCCGATGATGATATATTTGTCCGCGGTCAAAACCATGAGAAAAAGCACCATCCGCCTTTGCCAATTGCTCCTGCATTTCAGGTGTCGTGTAGTATGGGTAAAAGATACCTCGCACGCAAGGGCAGGGGCTGGCTGAGGCGTATCGAAATGCCAGCCCCCGGTCATGTATGGCCCCGGTATTTCTGAAGTGTCCAGCAGAGGGGCGGCTATATTGGAGTTTCCTCACATATGTTGCCGAATTTTTCCGCGAATACCCGCAGGTCCTCGCCATTCACCTCGCTGCTGCCTTCCACCTCACCAGCGTCTGTAAGATCTCCGCATGATGTGTCAGAACAGGTCATGCTGCCGTAGTTGCCTGCCATTACCACCAGGTCCTTTCCGTCTATGTCACTGTCCTGGTCAAAATCTCCCAGGCACGCTGACGGGGCGTTTGAGATAAAGGCGTGTGTTCCCGAGCTGTCGATAAAGTATCCTGCCACCTGATTGTTCTGGTTCAGACCAAATATTAGGGTGTCCTGGGCGTCACGTATGTCAAAGGTCATGAATTTCTCATCCGATATCCAGTAGAGAAATCCGTGGGAGCCTGCCTGGTCGTTGTAGAAGCCAGTGACAACATTGTTGTCATTGATCCTGTAACATTTGGTCTGGGTGGCATCGGGTACGTCCACTGTGGTGAACTGACCATCTTGGAGTATGAACCCGTGGGACACACCTTGGGTCAGGTAATATCCAACTATCAGGCCGCTGGAGTTTATGCCGTGGGCATAGGTCTTGTCTGCGCCAGGCACATCGATGTCTGTCCATATCTCCTGACCAGTGCCGTCGTTGTAGGTTTTGTGGTACGTGAAGCCATGCATCGTCGCTGTCTGGTCCATGTACCTTCCCACATATACGATACTGTTGTCCATGTCAGGGATGATGGCTGAGTCCCATACACCTGTGTATGTGGAGTCCGGATAGTCCAGTGTCTGGAATGAATATATCCACAGTCCGATTTCCGGTGAGAAATATCTCTGCCCGAGCAGGCCATGGATCACGCCGTTTTCGTCGCTGTACTCACCTGTAAAGGTGGTGTTGCTGGTGATTCCCCATAAGGTGGTCTTTGGAGGTATGTTGTTTTGGGGCAGTATGGTAAAACGTACAACGTCCTGGGTTTCTGCCTCATTGTCAAAGTTGTCTCCAAGTATCCAGCCCTTTCGCACCCCTTCGTTTACATTGCTGCACCCCTGAGGAAAGAAGTTGCCTGCCACCAGTGTCTTCTGGTCATTGGTGTAGATGTCAAATGCCATGGTCTTGTAGGGGAGTTTGGGTGGATAGAGCTCATACTGGGTCACATATGTGGAAGGAAGACCAATGTCTGCAAACGCCTTGATCTCCGGTTCGATCAGGGTGATATCGTTCTCTGTCAGGTGAAGCGCCGCTGAGTCACATGCGTCTCCCACGCCGTCGTTGTCCGTGTCTGTCTGATCGGGGTTGGGTACGAATATGCAGTTGTCTGCTATGTTCATGACGCCATCACCATCGATGTCATTGTCACACGCATCACCTGAGCCGTCCTGGTCCAGGTCAAGGTAGGGCATGTTGCTGAATACATCAGGACATGGGTCACATGCGTCTCCAAGGCAGTCAGAGTCTGTGTCTGCCTGGTCAGGATCGCTATCTTCCGGGCAGATGTCACATGCGTCTCCCACTCCATCACCATCATTGTCTGTCTGATCCTCGTTGGTTACATAGGGGCAGTTGTCAGTGTCATCGGGTATCCCGTCTCCATCAGAATCCATAACCCCTGTGGAGCATTGCATGGCACACTCCTCCATCATGCCCCAGCAATCTTCGGTACAACCGCCTTCTTCACCACCTTCCATACAGTTGCTTACACACTCATCGCACTCTTCTGTCCACTCTTCTGCGCATTCTTCTGCGCATACATCATTTGTGCAGTGATCTTCGCATAATGTTTCGCAGGCCCACTCGGCATCTTCACAGGTCATGTTGCAGCAATCTTCCATGCATCCCCCATAAATCTCCTCAAAACATTCCAGATCGTCCTCAGGGCGCTCTATGCCACACTCCGACAGGCTGCTGTCAAGGCACTGTGAAGAGCAGCATCCGGCTGAGCAGTTTGCCAAGGCCTCTGCAAAACATTCTATGTTATCTTCAGGAATTTCCATCTCACACTGTTCCATGGCCTCGTCAGAGCAGTACCAGCAGCCTTCTATCTCTCCCCCTGTAGCCAGGCTGATAGTAAATAGCAAACTTAGTAAAAACATGGGAATACCGATGATTGTTAATTTTTTCATTGTTGACTCCTCCTTTGGAAATGGATCGCTTCTCTGTCCCCGCGAGTTGCTGAGTATTAACCGCACATTGTCTTGAGTCCGTCTTGTGTTGCCTTCAAGCGTATTTCTGTTTGGCGAAAAATCCTCTCCTTCAAATTAAAGCAATTATTATACCAGAGTAAATAGTTCAAAATATGCACATGGTAAGGGGTAAACTCCCTGAATTGGCGATTTAACAGCTTCTGTTGTTGAATCTTTTTCAACAATAGAAAATTTTTCCACAGAAAAGTTATGGAGTTATTGTCTGTGCATAGCAGAAAATGTTCCGCGGGTCAGGATTTTGGATAGGGAGGCCCTTTCCTGGTGTTACGGTATTTTGAGGCAGGTAGAGGAAGGGTAAAATATTTACAGAAACGGACCAAAGAAAAGGGCGGCCCATTGCCGCCTGATTCCTGTGTGTGGGTCATGGATATGGGCCGGCAATATGGCCTTCCATGGCCATATTGCCGGTGGCGGCCTCCACACTGCCACTCCCTCAGGGGGGAGGGGGGCTCTTTACGGTCTATGCCCTGCATGGTCGGAGTTGGCAAGCGGGGGGCAAAAAGGTACGTGATTGATTATAACTCTGGGATATATTGATGTCATATTTTTAAAGGTTGCATAAAACTCACAACAGGGACAGATGAGCAGTCTATCCCTGTTGTGAGTTGTTGCTCTCTTTTGGGAGTATTATCTGTCACACGCAATCAAACCAAATTCTTCAGCAAATCTGGATAGCGTTTCTTCGGTAATATCCCCATTTGTGATGAAATCCACCATATCCTCGCCATCTATATCATCATCGTAATTTGCATCATACAAAATTTGAGTAAAAATTTTCAAAGTCCTTGTATGTGAGCTTAAAAATGTGTCGTGTGATGATACAGCGACCTGCACGTTGTATGGTTCAATCCTGGTTTCTGAAGGAATAAATTCAACGCTATCACCAGCTCCCTTAAGAGTTCCTCCGTCGGATAACCGCCAGATA
>Ga0256914_1000876_pt1 | contig 28907 bp, 18 predicted proteins | sample HulkmetaG_FD_191571 | JGI IMG/M metagenome (GOLD analysis project Ga0256914, IMG submission 191571) | Hydrothermal chimney microbial communities from Main Endeavour vent field at the Juan de Fuca Ridge, Pacific Ocean - Hulk | ecosystem: Environmental > Aquatic > Marine > Hydrothermal vents ... | reverse complement strand
CACCCACTCCTGCACCCACTCCTGCACCGCCGCAGCCGCTACCTCGGCTCAGCATCACAGACGCCTCGGCAAACGAGGGGAATACCGGAATACATGGCTTGCAATTCACACTTTCTCTAAACCGTGTTTCTCGAAATCCCGTTACCGTGGAATACACCACTGTTGACGATACAGCCGAGGCGGGCTCCGACTACCAAGGCAGAACGGGGCAGATTACTTTTCCACCAGAGGAGACCTCGGCAACCTTGGAGATTTCCATCCTAGGAGACGACAAGGTCGAACCAGACGAGCGCTTCAAGGTAATCCTGCGCAACCCGGTCAACGCGGAGCTCGAAAGATCTCGCGCAGTCGGAATCATCCAGAACGACGATGCATCTCCTCCTCCCACGCTGCCGAAAATCCATATCACTCCGGCCGAAATCAATGAGGGAAATGACGGGACCGATATCCTTTCCTTTAACGTCTCACTGGACAGAGCACCGGTCAAACCGGTCACGGTGCGCTTCACGACCATCGACGACACGGCGAAGGAAGGAAACGATTACCGGGCCACCAATGGCAAAATCACCTTTGCGAAAGGCGAAATCCGCAAAACCATTGAGGTGGTCATCCTGGGTGACACCGAACCCGAAGATGATGAACGATTCAAGGTCGTGCTCGCCGACCCAGTCAATGCTCGGTTGGCGACAAAGGAGGCATACGGCACGATCCACAACGATGATACACCGCCGCCTCCTCCACGGCTCACACTTTCCCCTGCTTCTGTGGAGGAGGGAGACGAAGGTGAACAAACCCTGAGCTTTACCGTTTCACTGGATCGGGCCACCCGCCGCACCGTCTCGGTGGCCTACCGCACCCGTGACGGAAGTGCTACAGCAGGCGTCGACTACCGAAGCAGCAGCGGAACGCTCACCATCCCCGCAGGCAGTCGTTCCGCGCTCATCCAGGTTACCATCATTGGCGACACCGAAGTGGAAAAAGACGAAACATTCACTCTCTTGCTTTCAAACCCCGTCGATGTCACCCTGGAAACCGAGCAGGTGATCGGTACCATTCGTAACGATGACGCACCACCTCTTCCTCACGCAACTATCAGCACGGTGTCCATTCGCGAAGGAAACGGGAGCACACGACTGGCTCGATTCGAGGTCCACCTGAGCCATCCTTCGGACAAAGAGATTCATATCGACTATGCCACTACGGGGGGTACCGCAACCCCGGGGATCGACTACGAGGCTACCAGCGGTACTTTCTCGTTGGCGGCGGGCGAAACTTCCGGTTTCATCACCGTAACCATCTTTGGCGACACTTTGCCGGAAGGAAATGAAACATTCAAACTAAAGCTGACCAACCCAGTGAATGTACTCTTGGACAAGGATGAAAGCACCGGAACCATCCTGGACGACGATACGGTCGTATCAAGCGGGGATTGCCGGCCATCGGGCAATGGTAACGATTATGCCGTTGGACCCGGCCAGCCCTATTCCAGGCTGGCCGACGTCCCTTGGGATTCATTGGGTCCCGGGGATACCGTACGAATCCATTATCGAGCTCAGCCTTATCGCGAAAAAATCGTACTCCGCACCAGCGGTTCGAAGAATCACCCCATTCGCCTCTGTGGTGTTCCAGGCCCCCGGGGAGAACGTCCGATTCTGGATGGTGATGGAGCAATCAATGATCCGGACGATCGAAATGCCTACGGCAGCTATGCCCCCATGGAGGGCCTGGCCATGGTGATGCTCTGGCATCGGGACTATGAAACCAAGGTGCACGATATCGTCATCGAAGGACTCCACATCCGCAATGCCCGGAACGAGTTTCGCTATACCCGGCTCAACGGCAATAGTGCTCATTATGAAGATGGTGCTGCCTGTATTCGGATTCAGGCCGGTGACAATATCGTCATACGTGATAACGAGCTGGAAAATTGTGGTAATGGAATTTTCACCATGTCACAAGGTTATAACGAGGCCAGCCTGACCCGTAATCTACTCATCGAAGGCAACTACATCCATGACAATGGACAACCCGGGAGTTACCTGGAGCATGGAGTTTACATCCAGGCTATTGGTGTCATCTATCAGTTCAATCGGTTCGGACCCAATGCCCAAGGTTCCGATGGCGTCTCCTTGAAAGAACGGGTTGCCGGTTCAGTCATCCGGTACAACTGGTTCGACTCCGGCAGTGCACGTATGCTCGATCTGGTGGAAGTAGAAGACGCCGCCGCATGGTATATTCTCGACGAATATCTTCGCGAACTAGGATGTGCGTCGGAAAACAACTGCCCCGATATCGATCCGCAACGGCTGGCCAAGGTCAAGGAGGCTGATCGGTTGTACCGCCGCACCTACGTCTATGGTAATTTCTTCAAACACAAAGGAAGCCGAACGCAAGCAAACAACATCATCCATTACGGAAGCGACAACGATCCCACTCTTTCTCGGGCCGGAACGCTCTATTTCTACAGCAATACCCTTTTCATCCAACAGGACCGTAGTGATGCATGGCGCTTCCGCCTGTTCTATCTCGGCAACCGTGATGCATCCTCTCCAGCAAAAGAGACCGTCGAACTGGTCAACAACATCATTTACTTTTCCGGGGAAAATGGCGAATCCGCACATTTCTGTCTCAATGAGACCAATGGTGGCACGATCCGTTTCGGGCGTAATTGGATGACCCGTTCCTGGCAAATGCCGACCGCCGTCGCCGAATGTTATGGCTCGGGCATCATTCCCCATGTACAAGGTGAAGGGAACCTCCTCGACACGGAGAATGCATCACTTCCCATCGATCCGGACACCTTGGCCCCCCTCGACACGCCTTTGATCCGAAACGCGGCGGAACCCTACATCACGCCTTACCCGGTGACCCGGCAATATCGTGCCCATCTCAACAGCACCAAACGGGAGAAGATCTCCACATTGGGAGCGAAGGAGCTGCCTTGACGGCAGGATCATCAGCCGACCCACCGGCGAGCATTTTGAAACATTCGTAGCCATGGGCCTTCTTCCCCCCACTCCTCGGGGGCCCATGAATACTGGATGGTACGGAAAAGCCGTTCGGGATGGGGCATCATGATGGTGAATCGGCCATCGGTGGTGGTAAGGCCGGTGATCCCAAGCGGGGACCCGTTGGGATTGGCTGGGTAGCACTCGGTGGGTTCACCCCGGTTGTCCACGTATCGCAAGGAAACCAACCTTTCCCTCAACAGGCGAGCCGGAGCATCCGGGGCACTGAACTCGGCACGCCCCTCTCCATGGGCAACAACGATGGGCAGTTTCGAGCCCTCCATTCCTCGCAAGAAGAGGGATGGAGAATCAAGGATTTCCACCATCACCAACCGCGCTTCAAACTGCTCAGAGAGGTTGCGCTGAAAACGAGGCCAATGATCGCTGCCTGGAATCAGCTCCCGAAGGCCGGACATCATCTGGCAACCGTTGCAAACACCAAGTCCAAAGCTGTCTTCACGCTGAAAGAAAGCAGCAAACTGATCTCGCACCTGGCTGTTGAACAGGATGGATTTCGCCCACCCCTGTCCGGCCCCCAGCACATCCCCGAAAGAGAAACCACCACATGCCACCAGACCGGTAAAGCCATCTAGCGTAACGGTGCCGCCGATGATATCGCTCATGTGGACATCCATCGCCTCAAAACCGGCATAATGAAAGGCCGCAGCCATCTCCACGTGCCCGTTTACCCCCTGCTCGCGCAGGATGGCCACGCGCGGCCGTCTCCCCTTGGCAATGTAGGGGGCCGCCACGTTTTCGTCCAGGTCAAAACTGAGCCTGGCGAACAAACCTGGGTCCTCCGTATCCAGCAACTGGTCATATTCCTGACGAGCGCATTCCGGATTATCACGCAAGAATTGCATATGGAAACTGGTCTGCGCCCAAGCACGCTGCAGATCCCTGCGATGCTCCTCCAGCACCGGAACGCCCCTATGACTGAAACGGATGCAGTCATCCCCATTGAAACGGCCAATCAGGAAGGAGTACCTGCCCAACCCTGCATCATGCAGCCAGGCCAGCACTTCATCGGTATCGGTATGCCGTACCTGGATCACCGCTCCCAGCTCTTCACTGAACAAGGCTGCCACTGGATCCTCATCCAGCTCATCCAGGACCACATCTACCCCACAGTGCCCAGCGAAGGCCATCTCCGCCACAGTGGCGAACAGCCCCCCATCAGAGCGATCGTGATAGGCCACAATCAGTCCCCGTTTATTGAGTAGCTGAAGGGTTTCAAAAAAATGTCTGAACTGTTGGGGATCGTCCAAGTCCGGAGCATGGTGACCCACCTCGCCAAATACTTGGGTCAGTGCAGATGCGCCCAGTCTGTTCTGCCCTCTGCCCAGATCAATCAGGATCAGCTCCCCGCCAATATCGGGGCGCAGCTGGGGAGTAAGGGTGGCACCAACATCCTGCACCCGGGCGAAGGCAGAGATAATCAGGGAAAGGGGCGCGGTTACGCTGCATTGCTCACCATCCCGCTCCCATACCGTTTTCATGGACAGGGAATCCTTGCCTACCGGAATGGCTATTCCCAGCTGCGGACAGAGTTCCATCCCTACCGCCTTTACGGCATCATACAAACCCGCATCCTCGCCAGGATGCCCTGCAGCCGCCATCCAGTTGGCAGACAGCACTACGTCTTCCAACCTTTCCACCCTGGCAGCCGCCAGATTGGTCAGCGCCTCTCCCACTGCCATCCGTGCTGCAGCGGCATGATGCAAGATCGCCAAAGGGGTTCGTTCACCTACCGCCATCGCCTCCCCATGGTAGCCATGAAAAGCGCTGGCCGTCACTGCCACATCCGCCACGGGGATCTGCCATGGTCCAACCATTTGATCCCGCGCCACCAAACCACCCACACTCCGGTCACCTATGGTAATCAGGAATCGTTTGTCGGCTACGGCAGGAAGCCGCAAAATGCGATAAGCGGCATCCCGGATATCGATTCCATCAGTACAGAAATCTCGTTTGTGAAATGGCCGATGATGTACTTCGCGCAACATCTTCGGGGGCTTACCCAGTAACACCTCCATAGGAATGTCGATTGGAGTATTGTCGAAATAGCCGTCCCCTACGATCAACCGTCGCTCTTCCGTGGCCTCACCAATTACCGCCCAGGGGCAACGCTCCCGCTCACAGATGGCGATGAAGCGCTCCAGATCCCCGTTTGCGACTGCCAAGACATACCGTTCCTGGGCCTCGTTACACCAGATCTCCAGAGGCGACATACCCGGCTCGTCACTGGGGATGGTACGCAGCTCGATACGAGCACCTCGTGCGCTGTCATTGACCAGCTCCGGCATGGCATTGGAAAGTCCTCCCGCCCCCACGTCATGAATAGAGATAATGGGATTCTCCTCGCCCAGCTGCCAACACCGATCGATCACCTCCTGGCAGCGTCGCTGCATTTCCGGATTGCCTCGCTGTACGGAAGCAAAATCCAGCTCTTCCACACTCTCTCCGCTGGCCATGCTGGAAGCCGCCCCACCTCCCAGTCCGATCAACATCGCCGGGCCACCCAATACGATAAGCTGTGCCCCTGGTGGGATATCTCTCTTTTCCACCTGTCCCGCACGGATATTTCCCACCCCACCAGCCAACATGATGGGTTTGTGATAACCGCGTACTTCCTCCCCCTCAGGGCCGGGAACCCGTGCCTCATAGGTCCGGAAATAACCGCAAATTGCCGGCCGACCGAATTCATTGTTGAATGCTGCGGCACCAATAGGCGCCTCCAGCATGATTTCCAGCGCTGACGCAATCCGCTCCGGCTTGCCGTAAGGTTGTTCCCATGGCATGGTTGCTTGCGGCAAATGAAGATTGGATACGGAAAAACCGGTCAGTCCAGCCTTTGGCTTGGCGCCTCGTCCGGTTGCCCCTTCGTCTCGAATCTCGCCTCCCGAGCCAGTGGCGGCGCCAGGGAAAGGAGAGATAGCAGTGGGATGGTTATGGGTTTCCACCTTCATCAGAATATGGATGGGCTCCTCCCGGAAGCCATACGAAAGCGAACCGGGATCGGCAAAGAACCGCCTCCCTTCGAAACCTTCAATAACTGCTGAATTATCCGAATAAGCCGAGAGGATCCCTTCCGGATGTGCCCGATAGGTGTTACGGATCATGTCGAACAGGGAATGCTGCTGGGGTTCTCCATCGATGACCCAATCGGCATTGAAGATTTTGTGGCGGCAGTGCTCGGAGTTGGCCTGGGCGAACATCATCAACTCCACGTCGGTGGGATTACGTTTAAGCAGACGAAAGTTTTCCAGCAGATAATCGATTTCGTCATCCGCCAAGGCAAGGCCAAGCTCCCGATTAGCAAGCTCGAGCGCACGCCGTCCCCCACCAAGGATATCCACAGTGCCCAGTGGCGCTGGTTCGCTCTGAAGAAACAATCCTTCTGCTTCGTCCAGGTTAGCAAGAACCACCTCGGTCATGCGGTCATGAATCAGTGAAGAGGCGCGGTCCAGCATCCCCTCTTCCAATGTCCCACCATCCTTGCCGACGAAATACCAGGCAATCCCGCGCTCTATTCGTCGAACACTCTTCAATCCACAATTGTGGGCAATGTCGGTAGCTTTGCTGGACCAAGGAGAGATGGTGCCAAAACGGGGAACCACCAGTAACAGCTCCCCTTGCGGCGGTTTCCGCCGGGGCGGACCATAATCGAGCAGACGCTCAAGCAATGCTTGTTCGCTCTCATCAAGGCGACACTCCAGATCGATGAAATGGACAAATTCCGCCCAAAGATAGGTAACGGCGGGAATCCGGTCCTGCACTGCAGAGAGTGTCTTTTGCAGACGAAAGTCGGAGAGAGCAGGAGCACCATGCAGCCGTAACATAAATCCCCCTCAAGGGTCAGATTGAACGAACAAGGTTGGGGATTTTACTGCATGGCAACCGTTTCAGAAAGTTACTCCCGCATTTGATATTTTTCCAGCACCGAGTAAAGGGTCGGTCGGGTGATCCCGAGAATCTCAGCCGTGCGAGACATGTTGCCGTCGGCCAATGCAAGAGCTTGGCGGATAACCCGCCGCTCCGCCTCTTCGCGTGCCTGACGCAAGGTACAGACCGACGTTTCACCATCAGGGACGGGAAGTTCCAAATCTTCAGCAGTCACCTGCGCCCCCTCGGCCATGATGACGGCACGTTTCACCCGATTCTCCAACTCTCGAACATTGCCAGGCCAAGAATAGGCGTTCATCGCAGCTATGGCATCTTCGCTGAAACCACGCAACGACCGCCCCTGCTGTTGGGCCTGCCGATGCAAAAAGGCACGTCCAATGGTGACGATATCCCCTTGCCGCGCCCGTAACGGAGGGATCTCCAGGCAGATCTCACTAATCCGGAAATAGAGATCCTGACGAAACTGCCCCTCTTCAATCAGGCTGTTGAGATTCTGGTGAGTTGCGCATACCACCCGCACATCGATGGGAATCTCCTCTCTTCCTCCCACCCGCTCAATCACCCGCTCCTGCAGGAAACGAAGCAGCTTGGCCTGCAGTGGAGCGGGCAGATCACCGATTTCATCCAAAAACAAGGTGCCACCGTTGGCGCATTCGATCTTGCCCTTGGTCTGTTTGGCAGCACCGGTGAATGCCCCCTTTTCATAGCCAAACAGTTCACTCTCCAGCAGCGTATCTGGAATAGCTGCACAGTTGATGGCAACGAACCGTTCTTTTGCCCGTGAGCTAAGCTCATGGAGCGCTCGGGCAAACAGCTCCTTGCCGGTGCCGCTCTCCCCAAGGATCAGGGTCGTGGCATCGGTAGGGGCCACCTTCTCCACCACTCGACACACCTTTTCCATCTCGGGACTGGCAGCGATGATCCCGGCAAGCGCGGAATGGCCCTGCTGCGCCGCCAAACGCCGATTTTCCTGCTCCAGTGCATAGAGTCGATGGGCACGATCGACAATCAGTTCAAGCAACTGGGCATCGATGGGTTTCTGGTAGAAATCATAGGCACCCAAGGCAACGGATTTTACGGCATTCTCATGGTCTTCATTGCCGGTCACCACAATTACCTTGGTGTGTGGCGCAATCTTCAGGATCTCCTGCAAGGTTTCAAGCCCTACACTGACATTGGCGGGATCCGGAGGAAGCCCCAGATCCAGCGTCACCACCGGCGGCTCATGCCGACGCAATTCCGCCAGCGCAGATTCTTTATCCCCCGCAATAACAACCTGATATCCCTCAAAACACCAGCGTAGCTGACTCTGCAAACCGGGATCATCTTCCACGATGAGCAGCTTTCTCTGTTCGCTGTTCAATTGACCGCCTCCCTAATCTTATTGTTTTCATCTGGGGACCGGACATGCCTATACCGCGGAAGCTTCACCTTGAAGGTGGTCGCGGAATCAGGCCCGGTACGGCTTTGCACCGTCAGCTCCCCCCCCTGAGACCAAATAAACTCACGGCTCTCGTACACCCCAATCCCCATGCCGGCATTTCCTTTAGTGGTATCGAAAGGGCGGAAAAGCCGTTCGCGAATAAACCGTTCGTCCATCCCGCATCCATTATCTTTGATTTCGATGACGATGTCGCTCTTTTCAGCCTTGGCAAACAATGTGACCTCCCCCTCTTCCCCGGCCGCCTCCTGAGCATTGTTCACCAGATGACACAGAATGTTCACCAACCGCTCCCGTTCGATAAACAGATAGAGGTCCGGATCGCACTCCTTCAGCTCCGGTACGGGCTGGCTGACGGTACGAATGGAAATCACCTCCCGCAGCACCTCACAGACGCGCACAACACTTTTGGGACTCTCGTCGCTCTCCCGCTTGCGCAGTTGAGCCAATACCCGGTCCATCCTCGCCACAGCATTGGCAACCGTATTAACCGCATCCTCGATAAAGGCGGGATTGTTCTTGTGCCGCTCAGCATTGGCAACCACGAGCGAAAGCTGAGCGCTGACATTCTTTAGATCATGCACGACATAGGAGGAAATGCGGTTGAAGGCCTCGAACTGACGGGCATCCATAAGCGCCTCTGAGGTCTCCAGGAAAGCGACATAGCTGGCAATCTGCATTCCCGCAGTCTTCAAAAGGTCATGCTCCTCCCAGTTGAGCTTGTGCGGAGCACGGGGTTTGACCAATACGATAAAACCGATCAGCTCATCATTCAGGATCAAGGGAACAATCAACCAAGGATATTTGACCTCTTGCAGCCATGCCGGAAGCTCCAGTCCAGGATAGAACTCGGGTTTGCGGGCATATTCATCCAGCTCAAGCACCTCCCGGTTCTCCTCCAGAAAACGGATCAAGGGGGACTCGGGTTGGACCGTCTCGGTCACCTGTTCCGGAAGATTCCAACTGGTATTGTGCCGGAAGCGTCCCGACTCGGTCCTGGTCCATAGCATCCCCCCTGCACTATCGACCACATCCGCCAGCGCTTTCACCGCACGTACCTTGAGCCCCAGCCCCGTCTTGTCGAGGGCCATGGTCTGAATCAGTCTCAGCCACTCATCCCGGTAGTCATATTGATACTGAAAAAAGTTTCTGCCGAGAAAGACCTTCAGCCAGGCCCGCGCTTGCCGGGAGAGCAGCAACAACACCAACAGGACCAGTGACGAGAAAAGAAAGGTAATTTGCAGTGCCCGTCCCCAGCTCCCCCCATAGTCCCGGATGTAGTAGCCCACCAGCGCCGTCACTACCAGGTAGATTCCGGCCACCAGCAAAGATGTGGTGAAAAAGACCGCCTTTCGGGAGACAAACACATCCCCCGACCAATCCGGGTTTCGTGCTACTGAGACCGCCAGCATCGGGATCAACAACGCATTGATAAACCCCCTGGCATCCCACATCCCCCCATCAATGCGATTGAACAACAGCGCATCGGAATAGAGAATGAAGTCATAAATGAATACCGCGCTTACCCCAAGCAGAAGATGTTTCACCCGCCACAGCTGCTCTTCGTGTGTATTGCGGAAGATCTGCTCAACGAGCACCATCCCGATGACGGCCATGGCCACATGGCCAACGATACGAATGTCAGCCCCGATGGAAAACGGGATATGGTCGATAATCCAGTCCGAGGAAAGATAGAACAGCAGGACCAGCAGAGGGAAAAGGAGAACCACAGGAGCCGCCCGACGCAACCCTCTCTTTGCCCCCTCAAACGGGGCCAACAGGCTCAACAGCAATCCGTACCACGCCATGTAGCGCAATGCTTCAAACAGGCGGTACGCCACTCCCGCGGGCGTTGATCCAAATCCCGCCAGCCAAGCGGCTGAAATGGCCCAGAGGGAGGTCATCACCACAGCGAGCAGCAGCAAGCTACCAAACAACCGTCCTCGCCAGGTAGTCAGTAGCAGTAACGCAAGCACCAGCGATGAGGAGACAGCCAGCGAATAGCTGATAACCCCCAGGTTCATAATGCAGGTATTCCCCCTTGTTCCACGCGACCTGTCGAACGTTCCGTCAGGTGGCGAAAGCCACGGTGGGGAGGCTCACCGGTGACTCTGCGTATCCCGCTAGCAGCAGGTACCCGCCCTTCTTTTGCCGTACCAGCTCAACGCCCCCCCCTTCCGGAAAGCACGGCATAGACGGTTTGAGCCATGATTAAAAAGTCAAACCACAAGCTGTAATTTTTAATATAGTACAGATCATACTGGAGTTTCTCGAGCGCGTCCTGCTCTGAGGAGCCGTAAGGATAACAGATCTGTGCCCAGCCGGTGATCCCCGGCTTAACCTTATGCCGCAACCCATAGTAAGGTATTTTTGCGGACAGCTCCTTAACAAAATGGGGTCTCTCAGGACGAGGGCCCACAAAACTCATATCCCCTTTCAGGACATTGAGCAGCTGTGGGAGCTCATCGATTCGATATTTACGGATCACACGCCCCACCCGTGTCACGCGATCGTCATCCTCGGCTGCCCATTGCGCCTTACCCTCTTTCTCCGCATCCATACGCATACTGCGGAATTTGAGTACATCAAAGGTCTTCCCATCCTTGCCCACCCGCTGTTGCCGGTAGAGAATTGTCCCTTCCCTTCCACACTCCAAAAAGATTGCCAAAGCCGTTACGACCATGACCGGCCAGCTTACGGAGAGCAACATGAGACTGACACCGATATCAAATATCCGCTTGCCATACGAAGCAACGACCGCGTGGGAATATCCATCAGCGAAGATAAAAGTACTGGGATGAATGGTGTCCAAACGGATCTTTCCGGTACGCTGCTCGAGAAAATTGGTGACATCGGTAATCTCCACCCCGTTCATCTTGCATGCCAGCATCTCGCGCAAGGGAAAATGCTCCCTCCGTTCATCCAGCGCCACAACAATCTCCTGCGCCTGGTGTTGCTCCACCGCATCCATCAATGACGCATGGGCCAAAATCACCTGATTTGCATTTACCTGGACCGGCTGCCCCGGTGTCTGAACAAACCCGACTATCTTGAAGCCAGGCGCCGCCTCCCCCCGCCCCAGCTCCTGCTCCAGCATTGAAGCACGCTCACCTGTCCCCAGGACGAGCAGTCGTTTTTTCAACACATCATGATCCGCAAAATAATAGTGGATCATGCGGCTGCTCAGTACCCCCAAGAATGCCACGGCCAAGGTGATCGCAAATGCTCCCCGACCAATGAATACAGCCGGAAAGGCATAGAAAAGGATCAACATTATAATGATACCGAGGGAGAAACCGAGAAAGAGCTGATGTAGAATCTTTGCCATCTCCATCTGGGAACTACGCCAGTACAACCCCATGGAGGTCATGGCTCCCAGCATCACCCCGGCAAACAACAGTGCCTTTGGAAACAAGGGCTCAACGAAGATCGTCGTGCCCTTGAAACGGATTTCAACTCCCAAATAAATGGCCAGAAAAAATATCAGAAATTCTGAAAGGGCCAATACAACCAGAGAAACCGGTACATAGTGACGAAACAGGCGTATCATCTAACTTGTTATTCCATCCTTAGCTGATATTCTTCCCTAAACCCCTGCTTTCTCTATCCTTTGAACCCATCCCGGATATCGACCGGAATCTTTCTACCATCGAAATATAGAGAAAACATCTTGCCGCTAAAGCCAAGGCTTCCTCGCTCGCGACCCTTTTAATACTAACGTTTTTTTTCGAACGGGTGAAATTGGCAGTTAATTTTGCAGGAGAATCTTGTTTTGTGACACACAATGTGACGAGAGTCACAAATCCGACATTATGAACAATGACAGCTCACGTCGTGAAAATTTGGAGTGCCACAAAAAAGAAAACCGGAAGCAGCTCCCGCCGCTTCCGGAAAAGTTAAACGAAGCACAGCAGTCGTACCTCGTATCATCCCCCCCCAGGGATTCTTTGCCGCGGATAACTCGCGGCTGCCTTGATATTTGCAATTGCGATGCCATATTTGCTTTGCTATTGAAATAATTAACTTTTTATAAACAATTCAAAGATACTTTACAGGCGAGTGTAAAGAACCTTGACATTCAAATACTTTGCAAAAACCGCCACCGCTTATCCAACACAAGCGCAAAAGATTTTGTGCCATATCATGAATTAGTCATTGATCAAGTACTTACACCAGTAAGCAAAATTCTTCATGATGCTTTCACATCCTCTATCCAGACAAAATAGTGACGCATTCAAAGCGTCAAAATTTCTGACAGCCGATCCCTGCACTGAAAGGGTTGCACTACTTCCGGTTCTTGGACACAATCAGGCTTTTCATCTCAAATCAACAATAATTCAAGGGACAAAAGCCGTGCTGACTATCGACAAATGCAGAATAGGGATTATTGGACTGGGGTATGTGGGACTGCCGCTGGCGGTGGAGTTTGGCAAACAGCTGCCTGTTGTCGGTTTTGACATTCGGGGGGATCGGGTAGCAGAGTTACGTAAAGGGCATGACAGCACTCTGGAGGTAGAGCCGGAGGACTTGGCACAAGCCACCCATATCACCTACACGGACAAAGTGGATGATCTGAAAGATTGTAACGTCTATATCGTTACCGTCCCCACCCCTATTGATCGTTTCAAGCGTCCGGATCTGACACCCCTGGAAGAGGCCAGCAAAGCGGTGGGACAGGTCATTGGCAAGGGGGATGTGGTGATCTATGAGTCCACAGTCTATCCGGGAGCAACAGAGGAGGTCTGTATTCCATTGGTTGAGGCAATCTCAGGCCTGACCTACAACGAGGATTTCTATGCCGGTTACAGTCCGGAGCGGATCAACCCGGGTGACAAGGAACATCGCGTCACCAACATCCTGAAAGTCACTTCGGGATCCACACCAGAAGTAGCTGACTTCGTCGATGCCCTTTATCAGCAAGTGATCGCCGCCGGTACACACAAGGCGAGCAGCATTCGCGTGGCGGAAGCCGCCAAGGTGATCGAGAATACCCAGCGCGACGTCAATATCGCCCTGATCAACGAGTTGGCTCTGATCTTCAACCGTCTGGGCATCGATACAGAAGAGGTACTGGAGGCTGCCGGAACCAAATGGAACTTCCTTCCTTTTCGCCCCGGCCTGGTAGGGGGGCACTGTATTGGGGTAGACCCCTATTACCTGACCCACAAGGCACAGGAGATTGGTTATCACCCGGAAATGATCCTGGCCGGACGGCGGATCAACGACAACATGGGCGCCTATGTCGCGGAATGTACGGTCAAGCTGTTGACGCAACGCAGGATCCACGTGGCGGGTGCCAATATCCTCGTGCTTGGGCTAGCCTTCAAGGAGAACTGTCCTGACCTGCGCAATACCCGTGTGGTGGATATCATCGACGAATTCCACAATTACCATGCAGAGGTAGATGTCTATGACCCCTGGGTGGATCCCAAAGAGGCACAAGAGGAATACGGTATTACCGTGCTCGACGGAGAACCCCCATCAAACCGCTATGATGCCATCATCCTGGCCGTTGGCCATCAGCAGTTCAAGGAGATGGGAATAGAAGGGATCCGGGCCTTGGGGAAAGAGCACTGTGTACTCTATGATGTCAAATACGTGCTGCCCAAAGAACAGGTGGATGCCCGGCTCTGACTGAAGGTACAAAGCCTGCCTGTTTCTCCGGGCAGGCTTTTCAACGGCTTGTCCGGGCACCTAACCAACTCAGGCCGCTTGGACCGGAATGCTGTTCTTGATGCGGGTGATCCGGTTGGCCTCATCCACATAAACCAGCGTCGGCTTGAATCCCGCCAGTTCCTGCTGGCTCAGGCTCGTATAGGCGCATATCACTACAATATCGCCCCGCGCGGCCCGACGCGCCGCCCCACCATTGACCGAGATAATCCCGCTGCCCTCTTCTGCCCGGATTGCATAGGTCACGAAACGCTCCCCGTTGGAGACATTGTAGATATGAATCTGCTCATACTCCTGAATGCCCGCGCTGTCCAACAGCCTGCTATCGATAGCGCACGATCCCTCGTACTCCAGCTCGACATGAGTCACCCTGACACGGTGCAATTTACATTTGAGCATGGTGGATTGCATAGTCGATCCTCTTTAGTAGCAAGGAATATCCCATCCGGAGATGGTCAGAACAGCCTATTATGGAAGGATTGGCACTTTTTTTCAATGGCCAAGGTTACTGAACAATTCCTTGCAAGGGGAGCTAATAATCTGATCTATAACGACAAAGTGATATTATCAATCAACCGGGCTTCGCCCAGGCGGGCAGCGGCCAGGATGACGAGATGATGGTCACCGGAGCCAGGCTCCGCCAGATCGGCCGCCCTGCGGATCTCGAAATAGTCTGGCTGAAAGCCGGCATCACGCAGCTCTTCCATGGCCCGGGTCGTCAGCAATGCATAATCCCGTTCCCCCGCCCGGATGCGCTCCTTGCAGCGGACCAGCGAGTGGTAGAGCCGAGAGGCCTTTCGACGCTGTTCCGGTGTCAAATAGCCGTTGCGGGAACTCAAGGCCAGACCGTCTGCGTCTCGTACGGTGGGCACCCCGACGATCTCGATGGGGAAACAGAGATCACGAACCATTCGCCGGATTATCAACAGCTGCTGATAATCCTTTTCACCAAACAGCGCGACATCCGGTTGGACGGTGAGAAACAGTTTGCTGACCACCGTGGCCACACCCCGGAAATGGCCTGGCCGGGAGGCACCACACAGGAGATCCGACAACCCGGGGACCTCCACGTAGGTGGTCTCCTCCGTCCCTCCGGGATACAACGTCTCCACTTCAGGGGTAAACAGCAGATCGGTCCCCGCTCTCTCCAGCAATGCCCGATCTCTCTGCAGGGTACGGGGATAGGAAGAGAAATCCTCACCGGCCCCGAACTGGGTGGGATTGACGAAAATGGTCACCACCACTCGATCGGCCAGCTCCCTGGCGCGCTCCACCAGCGCCAGATGCCCGGCGTGCAGATTCCCCATCGTCGGCACCAGGGCGATACGGGATTTCGAATCCCGCCACCTCTGCAAGCGCTCGCGCAACGCCGGTATGGTTTGTTCCACATCCATGACAGGAGCTCCCCCCTTCACTTCCTTCCAAAGAGCGGCCTCTCGGCAAGAAGCCTCAAACCGGCGACGGAGAGGGCGATACCGGTGAAATTGGCTGCCAGGTCGAGCGCCAGTGCCCCCCTGGCGACGAAGAACTGCCCCAATTCAGTGACCATCCCCAACGACGCCACGATGATCACGGTCATCACCGCAGCATAGCGCGCCGGAAAATGGAACGCCAGCGTCCACACCCAGGCCAGGGTCAGGCTGCCGAACATCCCTACATGCGCCAATGCCTCCACGATATCGGTCCACGAAAAGTCGGAACGGAAGAAGGCATCCATGAAGCCGCTCCCCCCTATTACCCCCGCAGTACCCGGCTTCAACAGCAAATAGGTCAACAACGCCGTCCATCCCAAGGTCATCATCCAGGAGAACAGAAAGACACGCCGCTGCGCGATCCCTCTCATGCCTTCAACTCCATCGCCTGCATCATCACCTCGTTCACCTTGTGTACGTCAAATTTCTCTTCGGCAATGCAGCGGCTGGCTTGCCCGAACCGGGCTCGTTCCTTGGGATGCTCGATGAGATATTCCATGGCCGACACCAGCGCATCCACATTGCCGGGTGGAACCAGGAAACCGTTCTCACCATCACGCACCGTCTCCCGGCATCCTGGGGCATCGGAGGTGATGATGGGCCGTCCCATGGCCATGGACTCCATGACGCTCACCGGGGTTCCCTCATGGTAGGAAGGCAATACATAGACGGCGCTATCCCGGATGGCCGGCCTCACATCCTCGAGCCGCCCGAGGAACTCCACGTCACCGGCCTCGACCCAAGCCTTCAACTCGGACTCTGAAATGGTATCCGGATTGTCCCGATCCAGCCAGCCTACCAGACGGAACGGAACCTCCGGATACCTCTGCCGTACCCGGCGGGCAGCGGCCGCATACTCCCTGACCCCCTTGTCGCCCAGCAATCGGGCGATGAGCAGGAAGGAGGGTCGCTCCGGCAACGGAGCCGGAGCGAAACGAGCCAGATCCACGCCGATGCCATTGAGCATCACCGCCTGCGAGCCGTTCCGCAACAACTGCTGATCCAGAAACACCTGAAGATTGTCCGGATTGAGAAAAAAAACCCTTTGGTTGAAACGCAACGCGATGCGGTACATGCGGCGGGTGATCACCCCCAGCAGGCGACTCCTCAACCCGCTCCCCATGAAGGTGAAACCAAGTCCCTCGATCATGGAGTAGCGCCGTGGTATCCCCGCGGCCTTTGCCGCAAGCGAGCCATAGAGCACCGGCTTGATAGTATAGCTCAACACCAGTTCCGGCCGGATCTCCCGGAAGAGCCGAAACAGGGCGACAAACGTCTGCAGATCCTTGAAAGGGTTCATTCCGGTACGATGCAGGGGAACATCGAGATAGGTGACCCCAAGCTCGCCGAGCGCCTGGCGCACCTTTTCAGAGGCATCCGGTGCACAGGCGAATACCTCGTGTCCACTGCGGACCATCTCCTCCAGCAGACGGCCGCGAAACAGGATCAGGGAATCGGCAAAGCTGCCCAGAACGAAAACCCGCGCCATCCTACGCCTCCTCACCGACCAGCAGAGTAAGGTAGCGGTCCACGATCCGGTCCAGCTCATAGGGTTGCCAGCCCGCCCTCATCTCCGAGCACCGAGGCACTCCCTGCAACGCTTGCAGGATGCCCTCCGCCAGCGCCTGTTCATCATCCACCGGCACCAGGGTGCCCCAGCGCCCCTGTTGCAGGATCTCCGACGGACCACTCGGACAGTCGGTGGAAACCACGGGGAGGCCCAGCGCCAGCGCCTCGATCAGCACCGTGGGAAGCCCCTCGAAACGGGAGGAGAGCACGAAAACCTTTGCCCGTGCCATATAGGCATAGGGGTTGTCCACGAACCCCGGCATCACCAGATGCTCACCGATCCCCAGTTCCACCGCCAGGGACTCCAGCATCCCGCGCTGATCGCCGTCTCCCAGAATCACCAGTCGTGCCGGGCAGCGCTCCCGCACCCGGGCGAAGGCCCGCAGCAGCAAGGGAAAATTCTTCGCCGTCACCAGCCGTCCCACCCCAAGGATCACCGGCGGTTCTTCCTCTGCAAACCAAGGGTGATCCACCGGCTCCCTGGCCTTCTCGAACAACCGCGGGGTAACCACCGGGTTGTTGATCACCTCGATGCTTTCCGGTTTCAGGCCGGCGACCGCCAGCAGGTCCGTCCGGGCCGCTTCCGACACCGCCACTACCCGACTGGCCCAAGGGTAGAACCAGCGCATCAACTGCGGAAACAGTCGCGATCGAAACAGGGTGGAATCCTCGATCGCCCGGCTGACGGTGGTATGCACACTGACCACCACCCGCGTATCTACCCGCGCCAGCCGGGCGGCCAGCAACGCAATCACGTTGGTGTGCTCCAACGCGGAAAGCAATGCCACCGGGCGCTCACGGCGTAGATAGCGAATCAAGCCCGGCAGACTGGCCGCCACCCGACCTGCCTCCAGATCGACCAAACGCACCCCTTCGGGAATATCGGTCAGCAATGGAGGATCATCCGAGGTCACGAACACCAGATCCACGTCGATCCCCCTGGCCACCATCCCCCCTGCGAGATTGACCGTCACCCGTTCCGCTCCCCCGCAACCGATGGAAGGCAGAAACAGCGTGATCCTTGGAGAGCGATCGGCGAAGGCATTCATGGGAAGAGTACGTTTGTTCTTCTTGATTCAGTCAATTACAAAGATCCACGAGCCGGTTACCCTGAAAGGGACACAAAAGCCTCTCTGGGCAATGCAACAGGGTAACTATCGGCAAATCCGGGGAAGGCTGAAATTGTCGTTATGCCTCCATTCTACAACGAAGGGGGCATCGCCTGAAAGGCCGCCACTGCCGGTTCATCTCCAGCAGCGTGACAGAACCGTCACTCACGGGGTTCCACCGGCTTTTTCCCGGTTATCATCGCCCGTACCAGATTTTCGTGGTGCAAACGGCTGCTCACCAGCACCCCGGCGATATGGAAAAAGACCAGAAACAGTGCCAACTCTCCGAGAAACTCATGCAGCTCTTCGAGCATCCCTTCCTCCTCGTGCCCATCTTCTTCATCTTCGTCATCCCAACCGTCGTGCTCTTCATCGGCAACGGCCACCGAAACCAACCCCGGATCCATGCGGGCAACCCCTTCCCCCTTCGTATCGAGAAACAGCCCCGTGACGGTGGTCAGACCCAGCACGATCAACAACAGGAACACCATCACCCCGCCTGCCGGATTGTGCCCCAGATAACGCCTGGGATGACCGGAGGCGAGCGATTTCAGATAGGCGGCGGTCTCTTTCGGAGGGTAGAGAAAATCGGAGAACCGGGCGTGGGGGGTTCCGATGAATCCCCACACCACACGCACCACCAGCAAGGCGGCGATGAAATATCCACCGTAGATATGGACCTCCAGCGCCTCTTCACCGCTCAGATAGGTCACGAAGAAACTGATCACCAAACTCCAGTGAAACAGGCGCACCACCGGATCCCATACCTTGATCTGTTCATCACGCTCCATACTCATCACCTTCACCCCTGGCAGATTTCACCCTCGGATGGATCGACAGGCCGATGGAAGCCCCCTCCTCAAACACAAGCCGGAATCCAGCCGGTGCCGAAACGGCCCCGTCGAAATCACAATCCCTTCACCCGATATATCGGCCCATCTCAAACCCATCCACTATTTTCATTGACCAGGCAAAGTGTAATGCATCAAGCTGAAATCAAACTGAAATGAAGCGCACAGGTACAATTCAGCAGAAAAACGGACGAATCAATATTTCCAAACGCTGGCAACCCGGATTGAATAAAGAGCCGGCCTTCTTTATCGACCTATCCTTGGCTCCTTTTCTCGATCGCAGGTATACACCGAACCTCACGATCCCTTCTTTCTCCCTTGTCGGCCATCACCGAGGCATGCGCTATCGCCAGCGCAAACAGGAACCAGGTCTCCTTGCGAAACTCCCAGTTCAGCACCAGCGCAGCAATGGCCCACATGGCGAGGAGGGTCAGCCACAGCCCGCGTTCCCGTCGCGGCATGTGGAAAACATGATACAAAGCCATGCCGAATATCAGCGCAAACAGCGTGAAACCGATCAACCCCACTTCCATCACGATGGAGAGATAGGCGTTATGGGAAACGTAGGGCTCTCCCAGGTAGGGAGTGACCAGGGTGGGAAATCCATCCCAGCCTATGCCCCAGAGGATACCCACTCCGCTGTGGGGCGCATTCTCCAGCGCCTCCATCGCTGCCATCCAGATGCGGGTCCGGTAGTTGAGATCACCCGAAGAGACCGAACTGCCGATGGTATGAATACGCTCCAGTGAATCCACCGGAATATAAGGGAGCAGAAGAAGGAGTGCGACGACACCAAGCAACGGAAAGAGCAATCTGTTTCCCATCGACAGGTCACGATAGGTCCACAACATATAGGTGCAACCGAGGAGCGCGACCAGAAAACCGGTACGCGATCCGGTGAGAAAAACCACTCCCAACGCCATCAGCGGGTAGGCGCGACAAAGCCACTGGAGCATCCGTTGCCGCGCGACAACGGCCAGGTAGCCAGCCATCGGAATCCCCAGCGACATGATCACCGCCAGGTCATTGGGATCGAATCCCGGCGCGGCAAACCGTTTATAAGCACTCTCCAGCTGGTAGAGGTAGGCAAACAGTGTAGCCCCCACCGACACATAGCAGCCGAGCACATAGGCGCTGAGAAAATGGTGGATGTCTTCCTGTCGCGTTGTCCACTGGAGCAGCAGCCACATCATCACCATGATCTGGAAATAGCTGATGATAGCAGTCTGTGTTCCCTCCGGGTTAATACTCCACAGATAAGTGGCGGTACCCCATGCCCAGAAAAGCAACATGGCCATATTGAGCAGATGGACCCGAACTTGCTGCAGATAGAGGGTCACGAACAGCGATACCGCGATCACCAGGATTCCCACGAACCGGCTCACCGTTCCAATCCCCGGCAGCATCAACATGTCCTGCCAGGGAATGGTAAAGATCAGTAACCAGATAGAAAAAACGGGTAGTCTGTGCACCGTAGGATTCCGCAGCCGAGAAACGCTATCTGCCGTAGTTGTAGCTGTAGCCGTAATAGCGCCCGTAACCGAATCGGCTGTTGAGGCGACCCATGCGATTGAACACGGCACCACGCAGGTTGACCCCTGCCTGACGCAAGGTTTTGATGCTTTGTTCGATCTCTCGCAGGGGATGCTGGCCATCCCTGAGAACCAGCAACGTGGCACCAGCATGGCTGCCAATGATGCAGGCGTCACTCACCGCAAGCACCGGAGGTGAATCGATTAGGATATGGTCATAAAACGGCATAATCTGTTCGAGGGCCAGAGCAAAGTTTTCATGCAACAGCAGCTCTGAAGGGTTGGGAGGCAGGGTGCCGGTGGGAACGAGATCCAGATTATCGATCCCGGTGCTGTGAACCACCTCTTCGAGGCTCGATTCTCCGGCAATTATTTCCGACAGTCCCCGCTTGCGTTCGATCCCGAACATAGCATGCAATCTGCCCTTGCGCAGGTCGCCATCGATTAGCAGCACCTGTTTCCCGGAGCGCGCCAAAACCACGGCCAGATTGGCGCTGACAAAGCTCTTCCCCGCTCCCGGGCTCGGGCCGGTCACCATGATGATCGCATTCTTGGCATCCAGCTGCGCGAAGTGCAGCGAAGTTCGCAGGCTGCGCAAGCTCTCGACACTCAGGTCCTCGGGCATGTGCGCAGCCAGTACTGCCACCTTGCCACTGCCAGCGTGCGCCTTGCGTTCCAGCTCCCGCTGTCTATGGCTATTGGGCACAGTGGCGTACACCGGCAACCCCAGCTGTTCCACAAGCTCCGGATCCTCTACCCCTCCATGCAATCGTTTACGTACGACAGCGATAACGACTCCTGCCAAGGCTCCCAGAATGACACCCAGCAACAGGATTACCCCTTTGACCGGCTTCACCGGAATATGGGGCTGCAAGGCGGAATCGATGATTCGTACGTTACCCACCGTCCCGGCCTTGACCACCTTCAGCTCTTGAGCCTTGTTCAGCAATGCAGTATAGAGCGTGGTGCTCACCTGGGCGTCACGGGAAAGGCGCAACAGCTCTTGCTGGGTGTTTGGCAGGCTCTGCGCACGTTTGTCAATCGCCACCAGCTGACGCTTCAGTGCGTTGATCTGGGCATCCAGTGCCGCTATCCGCGGGTGCTTGGGCTGAAAACGCAGCAGCAGCTCCTCCCGGTTCGTGGCCAGCTCCGAGATCTTCGCCTCCAGATCCACAGCCTGTTTCAGAAGGCTTTGAGTCTCAAGCGGAAGATTGATGGTTCCCTGCTGCAACCGGTAACTGTTGAGCGCAGCTTCCGCACTCTCCATCTGTTCTCTCAGGATCGGGAGCTGCACCTCCAGAAAGGCCAGCGTTTTTTCGGCCTCCGCCGATTTGCGTTCTACATTCTGACGAACGTAGACATTGGCGATTGCGTTGACCAGACGGGTGATCTCTCCTGAGTCGGGACCTTCCACGCTGAGTCGGATGATACCGGAATCCTTGCCCATTTCATCCACCCGCAACTCCCGGCGCAGTTGATTGACGGTGTCAAGCAACCGTCGTTTGGTAAGGAGATATTCATCACCTGGCTCCGCCTCGAGCCGGGAGACGAACAGCTCCACTTTCCCGTCAGCAAACGGGGCCTGACTCAGCTCCCCCACCCCGCCTTGCAGGACGGTTTCGTTCTCTGGTCCGAGCAGCTTGTAGCGCTCATATCGGCTTGCCACCAGTGTGAAAGGCTTGCCCTGTTGACTTTCCGGCACGTTAAATTCATCTACCTGTATAGGCCCGCTTCCAAACAGCCCCTTGGGTTCCACGTGGATATCCAGACCCAGCTGCTTGACCACCTCGCCCAACACCATCCGGGACCGGATGATCTGAAACTCTGAGACAATCGCCGATTCCTCCTTGAAGAAATTGGAGAGATCCGCCAGTGCCCCGATGCCTTGGGCCTGATGCTCCACCTGAAGCAATGCCTCCGCCCGGTAGATAGGCTTGGCCAGCTGAATGTAGGCCAACGCAGCTGCGGTGGTCAACAAAATAGCCGCCAAGATCAGCTTCCACGACTCCGCCAGGATTAGAAACAGCTCCCCTAAAACGAATTCGCCGCCTCCACGGCTGACAGCGGATGTCTCCCGCCGGGTGGTCTGGACTGTATCTCTGGTTCTCTGTAGCATGTGATATTCCCCCCTTGGCTGTCTGGAATGTTCTGTCGGCCGCCCGTATTTCACCTCAAGGCCGCCATCTTCCCCTGTCAGCACCCAGTGTGTAGTCAGTTTCCACCACGTTACGCAGCAGATTGGTCGTAGGAAGCAGTTGCTCGATAACCCGGTTCCAGCGCACCACCTCAGCCGTTTCCACATAGACCACATCCCGTGCACTGAGCCTGAACTGATCACCGAGGATCAGGGCCTCCGGGGATTTGGCATTCAAGTGATAGATATTTGGTCTGCCATCCTCGCCGCTGCGAAGGACATAGATCCGTGCCGGATTGGAGGTTTCAGGTTTGATGCCGCCCACCTCGGTGAGCGCCTCTGAAAGCGTCATACGCCCCTTGCGCAGATAGAGCGGTGAAGGATTCGCCACCTCACCCAACACGAAGATCTTTTGCCCCTGCAGATCCGGGATATTCAGGACGTCCCCATTTCTCAAGCGGAGGTTCTGCCGTATATCTCCCTTTTCATAGATATCCAGCAGATTGATGGTATAACGCTTGTCACCCCGGGTCAGCGTGACATGGCGCCAGTCGGCACTTGCGGTGGTACCTCCCGCCTGTTTTATCGCATCGACAATGGTCAGCGGAACGTTGGTAATGGGTTGAGGACCGGGATTGGCCACTTCACCGACGACAAACGCCTTCTGACTCAGGTAGGCCGCCACCTTGACATCCACTTGGGGCCGCGTAATGTGGTTGGATAGCAATCGGGCGAGGATCCAGCGGATCTGGGTAACCGTTTTCCCTGCTACCTTCACACGCCCGATGTAGGGGTAAAAGATGGTACCGTCCTTGGCGATCTGGTGGCCCACTGCTTCGGCTGAGCGATACTCTCCCGCGGGAATGGTAAGTTCCGGATGGTCCCACACAGTAATGCTCAAAATGTCCCCGACCCCCACCCGGTAGGGCTCATCTCCTTGATCGGGTATCTCCTCCGCCACTCGTGATTCATCCTGCTCTGTCAACGCAGCACGCTGCACTTCGATCAGAGAGGCCGTGATGGGAACCAAACGCACATCGTCTCTCATCCGCTCACCGGACATCCTCATCCCTGGCGAGATGGCACAACCGCTCATTAACAGAATCAACGAAAGAGCGAGAAACTTTTTTATCATTATTCGGCAACCCTTCATGTCATAAACAAGCATCGGACAACAACGGCGATTCCACGCGCCAGACAGCACCTTTCCCACCGGCCGTATGGGTGGAGCCTGGTTCAAACGATTATCGATTTCCTGCAAAGCCGGAATGTGACGGAACAGATTTCCAGGGCGCCTTCAACGCCCTCTCTACTATTTTTGTTCTCTCAATAACATATCGGAACAGAAATCGGCGTCAACGAATAACTGTCAATAGTTTGTTGCGTTATCAAGTTGTTTCAATGGAGAAAGACTCCAGAAATCCCGCTTATCCAAATTCAATAACAAATGCTATTTCTATATTAGACAATATGTAATGAGGTACACTTCTCTAATCGTAAATTACACAAATTGTTTTCAATGTCGTCAGCAGGCCCGATCAACAATACCCTGTTCCTGGAGCTGCACCAGCCCAAGGGCAGAAACTGGCAGGCAGGGCAGATCCTGCCTGCCACCGTGGTCTCTTCCGGCAAGGGCGAAATCACAATTCTGGACATTGGAGGCCAACGGGTCTCCGCCTTCTTGAAAAACGGACCACCGCTGACGGCAGGAGACCGGATTCAGCTGGAGGTGCTCCAGAGTGGTTACCCTACAGTGCTTAGACTTTCCACCTCAGAGTCTGCCCGTGACATCGTTTTGACCAAGGCGCTGCGGACACTCCTCCCGCGACAGATACCACTGGAAACCCTTTTGACTACACTTCCATCACACGGTGCTGTGCCGTCATTCCTTGCTCCGCTGGTGAACCTGATCCCCCGTTTCAGACGATTCGGATCACGAAAAGGGCTGGAACAATCCATCTCCGATTCGGGAATCTTTCTTGAAAACCGGCTGCTTCATGCAAAAGATAAAGGCGCTCCCATCGAGCGGGATCTGAAGGGAATCCTGCTACGCATGCTTGAAACACAAACCGGTTCTGGAGAAAAGGACTCGCCTCCAGCAATGCTTCGGCAACAGCTCGAAGGTAGCCTGGCCCGTATCCAGATCCATCAGATCAACGCGATTACCCATAATGGAACAGAATGGCTGTTCGAGCTTCCCTTCCGCGAGAAGGACAAACCGGGAACATTACAGATCCGGATCCGACAAGAGAAGGACTCAAGCGCCTCACATGGACAGCGGACATGGCACGTGGCGATGGAGTTCGAGCTTCAGGGCCTGGGGCCGTTACAAGTAACCCTTACTCTCCTCGATGGGAACCGGATCACGGTTGGCATCTGGGCAGAAAGCGAGGAGACCCTGATTCAACTAAAAAATCATCAGCAGCGATTGCGGGAAGCCCTGCAGCAGGCTGGCCTTTTCCCTCAGAGAATCAGTCATCACCGAGGCAGGTTAACCGATATTCTTTCCCAGAGAAGCGGATTCAATCGACAGTTATTGGACATCTCGGTTTGAACGACACAAAAAAAACAAAACTCCAGCAGGCGATAGCACTGCACTATGACGGGCACGGCGCTCCAAAGGTTACGGCCAAAGGAAAAGGAACCATCGCCGAACAGATTCTGGCCGTAGCAGAGGAAAATGGCATTCCATTACACGAAGACCCGGACCTGGTTACCCTGCTATCTGGACTGGAGCTTGGTGATGAAATCCCACCAACTCTCTACATGGCGGTAGCCGAAGTGCTCGCCCACATCCATTATCTCTCTCTTCGTCACGGGGATGAGGACCAGTAAAAGGCACTTCAACCTCCCTCCAAGAAGGTGCGGTTACTGAACACGTCTTCTTCAGACGTCAATCCCCGGCATTTTCCTCCCGGCTGTACTGCCAGCCGTTACCATTCAGCGGTGTCCTGACGGCCAGTTCCAAAAAGCGGGTTAACAAAAAATTAAAGTTTGTCCGTTTTTTACCGATAAGGTACCTGATCCCGGACTGTCCCTGTGATGGCCCCTCCCCAAGGGAAGGCATAACGCATTGATTATGCTATGTATTTCTTTTGGAATGACGGGGAGCACGGATGCATGAGCAGCACACATCGTGTTTGCCAGATCTCTGTGCCGCAGTTTGGTAAGGAACCCGCACATTCTGTCACGCCACTCACCAGGGCACCCGGTGGTCTCGCCCCGAACAACACAAAGAGAGCTTTGCATGATAAAAAAGACCACTCTCCTTTTCTTCTTCGTCACCCTCTTTCCACTCACCGCAACCGCCAACAGCAAGGACCTGATCCTTTTTCCGGTCCAGCACGAGACCTTCAAAGGGCGGCATAGCAGCCAGCCTCTTACTGCCCTGGCGGCAAAAGAGCTCTCCGGCGCAACTGACAGATGGGGAGCCTATCGGGAGCTTTACCCTCATGCGGGCGGTTATAGCGGTGTGTTCAGTTTCCGTTTGCCAGCATACGCCAATCCTCGGGAGTTCAACACACTGGAGCTGAATGTGAATTACAAAGGCCAGATAGCCGCCCGACAGCTATGGCAGTGGCAACTGTATGACTTCAACAGCAAACAGTGGAATACCATCGGAGACAATGGAGGGGCACAAAACTGGCGCTGGAGCATGCTATCGTTCCGGGTCAGCGACAGTCCCCAGCGTTTCATCCGGGATGACGGTTCACTGCTGGTCCGCCTGTTGACCAACGACAACAACGATGTCAGCAATATCGACTATCTCGCCATTCAGGCAAGGCAGGCGACCTTGAAGGCCTCCAGTTGGTGGATTCCCACCCGGGACGAGTCCTGGCAAATCCAACTCTATGCAAAATCGGTCGATGACCTGGATTTGGATGTCAATGCAGATATCTATGTCATCGATGTTTTCAATTATGGCCAAGAGACTGCCCGCTCCATCATCCGGGAGCTCCACCGCAAGGGGCGCAAGGTGGTCTGTTACTTTAGTGCAGGAACCTATGAAGAGTGGCGTTCAGATGCCTACAAGTTTCTCGCCAGCCCCGAGGTACTTGGAAACCGGCTTCAAAACTGGCCAGGTGAGCGCTGGCTCGATATTCGCCGATTGGATGTCATCGGGCCTATCATGTCGGCTCGCCTGGATCATTTACGCGACGTGGGTTGCGACGGTGTAGATCCCGACAACGTGGATGGCTACAACAATCAGCACGGCTTCACCAACCCGCCTCTCTCTTCCACGGATCAGCTCCGGTACAACCGCTGGCTGGCCCGAGAGGCCCATAAACGGGGATTGGGGATTGGTCTGAAAAACGCCCTGGCCTTGATCCCGGAGCTGGTAGCAGACTATGACTGGGCGATCAACGAGTCTTGCTACCTCTACTCGGAGTGTGATCGCCTCACCCCGTTCGTGGCACAAGGAAAGCCGGTTCTGCATATCGAGTATGAGTATCCGGCCCGGACCTTCTGCTCATACACCACTGCTCTGGGATTCTACTCGCAGCGCAAAGACAAAAAACTGACCGCATGGAAGGAAAATTGCCAGTAATCCGGTGGAAACGGGTTGGTCCCACCCGGGAATAGGGGACCAACCCGGTTCACAAGGCCCGCTGTGTGGAGATGCGTGCCAGCACCACTTTCCGAATACCTGATACATCCAGTAACAGAATGCCTAAAAGATAGATCACGACACCTACCGTAATCTGTCCGAGCAGGGCCCCTGCCCCACGGGAATCCACCGTTAATCCCAGCACCATTCCCATGACCACACACACCAAAACAATCTTCCAGATTTCACTCGAAGGTTGCGGTAAGGAAAACACCTTTCTACCCAATCGCCAAGCCAGATAAGCACCCGCACCATAGGCGAAAACCGTGGCTGCGGCCGCACCCGTCAGGCCAAAAAGCGGGATCCACCAAAGATTCAACAATACATTGACCAAGGCTGCAACCAACATGATCCAGGGCTCGATATAGGTCTTCTTGCTGAGCTGGAATGCCAGATCCAGATAGAATACCTTCATACCGAACAGAAACGATGAAAGGGCAATAACGGGTATTAGCGACGAGGCTGCCTCCCGGTATCTTTCACCTAACATGACCCCGGCGATATTTTCACTACAGACGGCCAACCCGGTCGCCACGGGCAAGGCCACGGCGACAGAAAGCACCAGCACATCCTTCAACTTGTCTTGCGCTTCTGCCGTTCCGCCCTGCTCCATGGCGCGCACTACCAACGGGTAGGCGGCAAGATTCACAACCATCAGCAACATCATCAGGCTAAACTGCGTCAAATCATAGCCGGGGGCATAGAGTCCGGGGGCATCGGTACCCAGAAACCATCCCAGCATGAAACGATCTGAGCTCCCCACCAGAAATGCGAGGGAATAGGTGGCAGTCATAGGCAACCCATAGCGCAACAATCTTTTCAGCAATGACATGTCAAAGGCATCTGCGCGGATCACCCTCCACTCTCTACATGCAAATAGCAGGGAAGCCAGCGCCATTCCACCGATCAATCCAAGCAAGGGGGCTACCCCACCCAAGCCCAGGGAAAGCAGCAAGATCCCTGTCACCAGCGCCAGGAGCGACTTGAAAACGGACATCACACCGTAACGAGCCGGGGCCAGTTGGCTGCGTGCCAGCTCCAGTTCCAGCTCAAACCATGCCTGGACCCATAACAGGATCAAGCCGGCAATCAGAAAATCGTGCCGTTCCTCCCCGATCCAGAAATATGCGGCAATACCCAACAGGGAGGTCAATGTAATCACCGATAAAAAGGCGAGAAACAAGGTCGATAACAGCGCATCCGGATGCTTCAGATAACGCGGCAAGAAACGCAGCAGCCCCAGACGCAACCACTGGAACAGAACGGAGTCGAGCAACCCCACGCCGGCAATGACCAGAGCATACTGGCCATACTCACCGGGTGCCATCATCCGGGTATAGATGACAATAGCCAGAAAATTAATGATCCCCGGAACGCCACGGGCAAGGGCATATACGAAGCTGTGGCGCAATAACACGACTATAACCCCTTATTGCATTGATTCGGTAACGGACCCTTGCAGCGCTATCCAGCTACCGTGTGTGCGGCCAGGTTTTGCCCGGATCCCTGTTTTTCGGCCATGGAAATCCAGACCGGATCCTTGATCCCGCATTGCGGCTCATAGCCACTTACAGTTTGGCGTAACAACCCAAGGAGAGCGGGC